>Ga0105103_10000341_pt1 | contig 26369 bp, 26 predicted proteins | sample PPLLaktember2015_2_FD_79107 | JGI IMG/M metagenome (GOLD analysis project Ga0105103, IMG submission 79107) | Freshwater sediment microbial communities from Prairie Pothole Lake near Jamestown, North Dakota, USA - PPLs Lake P7 Core (6) Depth... | ecosystem: Environmental > Aquatic > Freshwater >...
CCTGCAACAACAAAGTGTGCGCCTGCAAAGAGCACATTTGTTGCCCGTATAATTCCGTCGATTGTGGATTGGCCTGTACCATAACGATTGTCAAACATGTGTTTTGTCAAAGCATCATTGACTGCAACGATGGGAAAGCAGAGCACCCCTTCTTTTTCCATGCTTTTCAACCGTATGACCCCGGTGGTTGTCTCTTCTGTGCCGCCGATGACTTTGCTGATAAATTCTTTCGTTTTCTTCTCTCCCAGTGTTTTCACCCATTTCAGGATTTTCGGGTAGAGGGCGTCATATCTCTTGAGGGCTATCATGTGAAGGGATCCGACAAGGTCGGCGCCATCATCCATGGTAATATTGGGCATAAAAGCAAGAGTCTTCAGGATATGGGTGTAATATTGGTCTTCATTTTCACCCTTGATGGAATATGTAGGAATTCCAATGTGTTTCACAATAGCAGCAGCAACATCATCCTGGGTACTCAGCGGATTAGATGCGCAAATCGCCACATCTGCTCCACCCTCTTTTAGTGTTCTTCCAAGGTTTGCCGTCTCAGTCGTCACATGGAGACAACAAGAAATTTTCACACCCTTGAGGGGCTTCTCCTTTGCAAACCGTTCTCTTATCTTCCGCAAGACGGGCATTCGCCGCTCCGCCCATTCAATCTTTTCCAGTCCCTGATCAGCTAGCTTTATGTCTTTTACATCGTAATCCATATCATCCTCCGAGTTAGCTCACAGCTCATAGCTGATAGCTCATAGTTAACATAGAATATTGAAGCTTTTGCGTTTTACTCCGAACGCCTGCCTGCCAAAACCGTCCTCCGGCGGGCAGGCCGAACCATGCCCCGGAATGCCTGTATCCGGGGTCCGAACTGTCACCGCCTTTGGCGGTGACTATATTCCTGCTTTCTTTCGTATTGCATCTACCATATCAAGCTTTTCCCAGGTAAATCCAGGCTCGTTTCTGCCAAAATGACCACCAACAGCGGTCTGCTTGTAAACAGGATTCAGAAGATCGAGCTTTTCAATAATGGGCCTCGGTCTTAAGTCGAAAAGTTCCTTCACGATCTCTGCAATCTTGTCAGGGGGTATCTTCGAGGTACCAAAGGTGTTGACCATAGTAGAAACCGGTTGAGCCACGCCTATGGCATAGGCAATCTGGATCTCGAGTCTTTCTGCAAGCCCAGCAGCGACCAGGTTCTTTGCAACATACCGGGCCATGTAGGAACCGCTCCTATCGACCTTAGATGGATCCTTTCCCGAAAAGGCGCCGCCGCCATGGCTTGACATGCCGCCATAGGTATCGACGATAATTTTCCGGCCTGTCATACCGCAGTCGCCCTTTGGCCCGCCAACAACAAACCTGCCGGTGGAGTTTATGAAGAATCTTGTTTTTGCGTCCATCATCTCTGCTGGCATGACTTTTTTGATGACCTCTTCTGTGATACCCTCTCTGATTGCTTCGTTGGTCACATCAGGATTATGTTGGGCAGCGATAACCACGGCATCGACCCTTACTGGCACCCAGTCAATATATTCTATGGTTACCTGGCTTTTACCGTCCGGCCTCAGGAACTTGAGCGTTCCGTTCTTCCTCACCTCTGCAAGACGTTTTATCAATTTATGGGCATACATGATAGGCATGGGCATGAATTCAGGTGTTTCATTACTGGCATACCCGATCATAAGACCCTGGTCACCGGCACCCTGTTCGTGACTTGTGGTTTCCGTTACACCCATAGAGATATCGGGGGATTGCTCGTCAATTGCTGTCAGGACTGCGCATGTCTCCCAGTCGAACCCCATTGCTGAATCATTGTATCCAATCTCTTTTACGGTGTTTCGAACAATCTCGGGAATATTTGCATAACCACCAGTGGTAATCTCTCCACCTACAAGGGCCAACCCGGTAGTGACATATGTTTCGCATGCCACCCGCGATTTTTTGTCTTGAGCAATCAAGGCATCGAGCACTGCATCCGATATCTGATCGGCAACTTTATCTGGATGCCCCTCCGCCACAGATTCTGATGTAAAAAGAAACTTGGTCATTCCCATTTTTGAACCTCCTTCATATAGTTCGGAGTAAAGAGTGATTGGTTCGGAGTAAAAGCTGTAAGAAGTTCTCTCCGAACTCCGAACACCGAACTCTAAACTCTATTATGTCATTCGTCTTAACCCTGTACAAAATCAGCGGGGAAAAGTCTCGCCATCTCTTTTTTCAATATATATTCGCCCTCTTTTGCAGAGTTCTTAATCAACAACTCGTTTAACAATTCTTTGCAGTAATCTTGGTCTATACCGCGAATTACTTTTTTGACCCGCGGGATAGCATATGCATTCATGCTCAATTCGTCGATCCCCATGCCAATGAGTATAGGAGTATATAACGGTTCCCCGGCCATTTCACCACACAAACCTACTTCGATCTTGTTGAAATGGGCACTGTCAATAGTCTGCTTAATCAGCCTCAATACTGCAGGGTGTAATGGCTCATAAAGATAGGAAACATATTCATTTATCCTGTCTATTGCCAGGGAATATTGTATCAAATCATTTGTTCCAATGCTAAAGAAATCAACCTCTTTGGCAATGATATCGCTAATCATGCACGCAGAGGGGACCTCGATCATAACGCCGACCTTGATTTCTTCATTAAAATTGATCTTCTTCTCCCGCAATTCTTCCTTACACTCTCTGATTACGTCCTTGGCCTTTCTAACCTCATCGATGCCTGAAACCATAGGGATAAGGATTCGAAGAGGGCCGTAGGCGCTTGCCCTGAGTATACCCATGAGCTGTGCCTTGAAAAGACCTATCTCCCGAATACACAGTCGGATGGCCCGTAATCCCATGGCAGGATTGATCTCCTTTGGCACCTCAATCTGGGATGCAAACTTGTCTCCCCCGATGTCGAGGGTCCTCACTGTCACATATTGGAGTGATTTATTTTCAGCCAACTTTCGGTAAACATGGTAATGATCCATTTCTGTTGGAAGCGTTTTTCTCGACAGATAGAGATATTCTGTCCTATAAAGCCCGATACCAACGGCGCCATAGCGCTCTACGAGGTCCATCTCTGCAAGGAGCTCAATGTTTGCTCCCACATTAAGCCGAAATCCGTCTTGTGTTTCTGCTCTGAGCCTTGCTATCTTCAGAAATTCCTTTTTCTGGCTCTTGAGGTGCAACTGCTTTACAACGTAATCCTTCTGGACTTTCCTCGATGGATTGATAATGACAAGACCATCATCTCCGTCAATGATGATATTGTCATGGTTCTTCACAAGGCTTGTTATATTGCCTACACCCACAACAGCAGGAATTTCCAACGCCCTTGCAACGATTGAGGTGTGGGATGTCCTGCCACCTACGTCTGTGGTAAACCCGGATATCCTGTTGAGATTGAGCTGAATGGTGTCTGCCGGTGAAAGGTCATGGGCAACAATGATAACCTTGCCTCTGATTCCCTGCATTTCCAAAGAAGATTCCTTCCCTTTGATCATAATACGAATGAGCCTGTTGTATATGTATTTGATATCCTGGCCTCTTTCGCGTAGATATGGGTCATCTACCTTCTCGAAACCTGAAAGGAATCTCGATACCACGATATCAAGGGCCCATTCCGCGTTGATCTTCTCTGTCCTTATGGTGTCTATTACTTCGTCATGAAAGAGGGTATCCTGCAGGATAAGCATATGGGCATCGATGATGAACGCGTGCTTTCTTATCTCATCATCGGTAACAGCCCCTTTGATCGTGTTTAACTCATCAATGGCGTTATTGATTGCATGTTTGAACTTCACAATCTCTTTATCGAAGTTTTCTTCTCTTATTTTCCGCTTGGCAAAGGAAACCCTTCCCCTTTCAAGAAGGTAGACCCTTCCCGAAGTAATGCCCGATGATACACCAATGCCTTTTAATACTTTGTTTGTGAAGGTTTCTTCTTCTCTCATTCTTCCTGAAATCCTGCTTCAATCAGTTTTCCAAGCTCCTGGAACGCTTGGTGTTCGTCGTTTCCTTCGACTTGAAGAATAATTTTACTTCCCAGGGGACATGCAAGGGTAAGAAGGCCCATGATGCTTTTTGCGTTCACCCGCATACCATCTTTTTCCATCCATACCTTGGACTCAAACTCTGAGGCTTTTTTAACAAAAATTGCTGCTGGTCTTGCATGGAGACCCAACCTATTCCGAATGGTAAAAATTCCCTCCATCATAACCCTCTATTCCTTACTTTCTTACCTTTAACACATCCTGAGCAAGATAGATATTTTTCTGTCCGTATTCAGTGATAAACCGTGCAAGCTCATCGAGAGGCTTTCCTTCCCGGTATGACGTAAGTTTTATCAACATAGGCAGGTTAACACCTGATACAAGTTCTATTCTGCCGTCTTCGAGGAAAGAGAGGCTAATATTTGAAGGAGTACCGCCAAACATATCGGTCAGGATCAATACCCCATCACCAGAATCCGCCATTTTGAGCGCCTGAATGATTTTACCCCTGATCTTTTCTATATCTTCTTCAGGAAAAATACCTACAGCCTCAAACTGCTGTTGTTTTCCCACAATGAGCTCAACGGCAGCTGCCATTTCCTGAGCAAGGTTAAAATGGGCTACCACCATGATTCCAATCATTGAACCTCCATCATCGATCAACATCTCTGTGAGTTGTCGATACGTTATATCCCTTCTCTGCAATATTCTCGGCAAGGGCATCAACAATCGTGACCGATCGATGCTTGCCTCCTGTGCATCCTATGCTTACCGTTAAATAGCTCTTCCCCTCTTTCTCGTAGAGGGGTATCAGATAGGTCAGGAAATTACTAAGCATATCGAAGTATTGAATATATTCTGTTTTCGAACGAATAAATGCTTTCACCTCATCTGAAAGGCCGGTCTTCTCCCTCAGTTCATCAACAAAATATGGATTGGGCAAAAACCTCACGTCGAGCACCATGTCTGCCTCCATGGGAAGGCCATATGCATAGCCAAATGACATCAGGTTAATTCTCATTTTCATGCCAGCTTGCCCATACGCATTAAGAACAAATCTCCTCAACTCATGAGGAGTAAAGTTCGATGTGTCAATAATGCTGTCAGCAATCTCTTTGATCCAACCTAACAGCCTTCTTTCTTCCTTCAGGGCATCCCTGACGTTTGGTGCATCAAGTATGGGGTGGCTGCGCCTCGTTTCCTTGAATCTTTTTACAAGGGACTCGTCTGAGCTTTCGAGAAAAATAATTTCCGCACCATGTTTTATCTTTGCATCAATCAGGAGGTGTTTCCAGTCCTCAAAGAAATCCTTCTCCCGTATATCAACTACAAGGGCACATTTTGAAATCTTATCCCCTGTCAGGTGAAGTAATTCTGGAAATTTTTCCAAAAGCACCAGGGGGAAATTATCAACACAGAAAAAACCGGCATCCTCAAGCGCCCGTAAAAAGGTTGTCTTTCCTGAACCGGAGATTCCGCTCAAAATAACCGTCTTCATGGATTGGATTTTTCCTCCATTGACTTGAGAATCTTATCCTCCAGCTCTGCAGCAGTAAAAATGCCCTGTTGTTTGAGAATATGGTTCCTGCTTGCAAGTTCAACGATAGCCGCAGTATTTCTCCCAGAACTTAAAGGAATTGTCACCAGGGGTAAGTCGATGCCAAGAATACGGTATCGTTCTTCCTTGAGGCCTACACGCTCATACTCAATCTTTTCATTCCAATCCACAAGCTCTACCACAAGGTTCACCTTCTTGGTGTCCCGAACCGCAGAGACACCAAAGAGATGGGCTACATCAACGATGCCAATCCCTCTTATTTCTAACAGATTCTTTATCATTGGAGGGGCCTCCCCGTAAAGATCAACGGCACCTTTCTTTTTTACGTTTACAACATCGTCAACCACAAGACGGTGACCCCTGGTGACCAACTCAAGGGCATTCTCACTCTTCCCGATGCCTGGCCTTCCCACAATCAGTACGCCCACCCCCATGATGTCCATCAGTACCCCATGAATCGTCGTAGATGGCGCCAGCTTCTCTTCAAGCAGTCTTGTTACCCTCTCGATAAATACAGAGCTGACAAGTTTGCTGCTCAGGAGTGGAATCCCTTTATCTTCAGTTTCAGCAATGAGATATTCAGGCACCGTAAGGTTTCGTGTTACAACAAAACAAACAACATCGTGGGTACACAGAATACTGATTATTCGCTTGTTTTCCTCTTCTGGCAAGGAGTTGAGGTATGTGACCTCTGAGTTGCCAAAAATCTGGACTCTGTGGGGATGGAGGTAAACCATGTGGCCCGTTATAACAAGTCCCAGTTTCTGAATTCTTGGGTTATAGATTTTCCGTGACAGGCCTTTAAAGCCTGATATGGCCTCTAATTCCAGTCCATATACGCTGTCGTTTATGAGTTCTTGAACCGTTATGCCCTTCATAAAAATATAGAATACAGGATGGGGAATGGGGTGTTGTAGCGTACGATAGTGGATTGGACATTAAATCCGACGGTCCTCTTCAATAACACTCCTGTATATGTCATGTGCATCACCAAGTTCCATTAGCCGCTTTCTGAAAGATGGATCACGGAGAAGTTTCGATATTCGGGAAAGCATCTTTAAGTGCAGGCTCGCCGAATTCTCTGGAGCAAGGAGTAAAAAAAAGATATGGGCTGGTTTCTGATCTATGGAATCGAATTCAACCCCTTGAAGCGAGCGCCCAAAAACACAAATGATTTTTTGTATACCCTTAAGCTTGCCGTGGGGAATGGCAACTCCATCACCAATGCCCGTACTTCCGAGCTTTTCCCGTTCAAAGATTACATCTACAACCTCTTGTTCGTTCTTTATGAGGTTCGCCTTTTTTAGGGCACTGACTAACTCTTTAAGGGCATCCTTCTTTGTTACTCCGTGAAGATCAGCAATTACGCAAGATTCTTCCAATGCTTCTTCTATCGTCATGCACTCTTGCCTGTGGTCTCAATTAAGCTGAAGTTGCCATCTTTCCTTTTATACACTACACAGACATTGCCTTTCCCCGGGTCCCGAAAGATCATGAAGCTGTTTCCCGATGCTTCAAGTTGCATAATCGCCTCATCGGGATCCATTGGCTTTGCGTCGATCGTTCGTGTAATGATGATTTTTGCACTCCCTTCCTCCTGGAAAGAAGTCGTATATTTTGGTTTCACTTCCCGATATTTTTTCAGTTTGTCCCTGTACCGGGTTAGTCTCCGCTCAAGCTTATCAAGGATCTTGTCAACGGCAGCGCGCATATCATCCATGATTTCGTGGGCATTAATCACGGTACCATTGAGGGTAAACATCACATCAACTCTCTGTCGGTATTTTCTTTCAAGAGACAGAACCACATGCACATCAAGCGGAACTTCGACATATTTCTGAAGCCTTGCCATCTTTTCTTCAATATATGTCCTAATGCCTTCATCCGGTTCAATATGTCTAAAACTAATAGTGGTTCCCATAGTTCCTCCAAGGATAAAAATAAGGTTGGGAGATACCCAACCCCATGTACAAAGTTAACAGATATACGCTATCATGTCAATCCAATTCATTGAAACCATTCTGTTATTATATTCTTACCACAATAGTCCCTGCATAGTTTGTCTCAGTTGGTTATAAAAATATGAAGTGTGGACTTTTCAGCAACAAATTCTTAGTCGAGCAATCCTCGTTCCCTGGAGGAGCTTATATTGAGTGCATCTCTGTATTTTGCCACAGTCCGGCGAGCGATTTTGATACTATGCCTCTCTTTCAGTAATGAGACAATCTCGTCATCGGTAAGGGGACTCTTTTTATCTTCCTCTTTGACCATCTCACAAATCAAATCCATAACAACATTGGTAGAAAGTGGCCTACCTTCCTCTTTATTGATGCCAGTGGGAAAAAAGAATTTTAACTCAAAAATCCCGTGGGGGGTGCTCATATATTTGTTGGTCGTTATTCGGCTTACCGTGGACTCATGAACACTGATATCTTGCGCTACATCTTTAAGGATAAGGGGTTTCAGGAACCGAAGGCCTTTCTCAAAAAACTCTTCTTGAAATGTTACGATACTTTTCGCAACTAAAAATAAAGTCTTCTGTCGCTGCTGGATACTCTTTATAAACCACTCTGCCTGGGTAATCTTTTTCTTTATGTAGTTTTTTGTCGTTGAATTCGTTCCTTTATTCAAGTAGAGATCGACATAGTATCTGTTCATCTTGAGATCAGGTATCTCGTCGTCATTCAGAAAGATCTCCAGCCCGTCTTCGGTCTTTACCACAAAGACATCGGGGACAACATAGGTAGTATATTCATCTGCAAAGTTTCTTCCAGGTTTAGGGTCATATCCTTTTACCTTTTCAAAGACCTCTTTGACCTTTTCGGCAGGATAGCCTGTGCGCTTGACAAGCTCCTTGAGATTTGTTTTCTGAAAAAGATCAAAAAAAGAACGGATAATATCTTCAAATATTGGGTCTTTTTCGCCCCTCGCTTCATACTGTATCAGAATGCACTCTCTCAGGTCCCTTGCCCCAACCCCGGGGGGATCGAGTTTTTGAATTTTTTTGAGCACTGCCTCCAACGCCTCTTCTGAACAGCCTGATGCGTTTGAAATCTCAGAGAGAGGGTACGCTAGGTAGCCATTATCATCAATATTTTCAATGATCCACTCAGCAATAATCCGTTCGTCATGATTAAGCTCTGCTAGGCCTGCTTGCAACCGTAAATGGTCCCTGAGGTTGAGTGTTTTTTTCACCATATTCTCGTAGTCAGGTCGCTCTCGTTCCTCCTGGAACGTGTATTCTTCTGACGGAGAATAGCGTTCAAGCCATTCAGCAACATCATCCTTTTCGCTTGTTGTCTCCTCTTTTGTTGCTTCCTCGGCAGAATCTTCCTTAGGCTCTTTATCTATGAGCTCCAGGATTGGGTTTTCCTGTACTTCAAGTTCAATCGCCTCAACCAGCTCCAGCCTTGACAGCTGGAGAAGTTTAATTGCCTGTTGAAGTTGTTGCGTCAGTACAGGCGAGAGTCTTAGGGTTTGTTTAAGCTCCAACATCGATATAAAATTCCTCTCCTAAATATACTTCTCTCACGATTTTATCATTCGCCACTGTTTCTGGCGTTCCTTCCAATAAAACTTTTCCGTTGTTCACTACATATGCTCTGTCACATATAGGCAAAGAATCCCTAACATTGTGGTCTGATAAGAGAATACCAATACCCTTTTTTCTCAGTCCAGAGATTATCTTTTTCAGATCTGAAACAGATATTGGGTCAATTCCGGAAAAAGGTTCATCGAGCAGCATGAACCGCGGTGCTGTCATTAGCGCTCGTGCTATTTCAAGTCTCCTCCTCTCTCCTCCGGATAATGAGTCAGCATAATTCTTCGATAAATGTTCGAGTTTGAATGACTCAAGAAGTTCCAGTACCCTGTGGCCCATCATCTCTCTATCCACATTATGAAATTCGAGGATTGACAAAAGGTTGTCCGCAACAGACATCTTCTTGAATATGGAAGGTTCCTGGGGAAGGTAGGTAATACCTTTTCTAGCTCTGAGAAACATGGGGAGGGTCGTTATATCTTCATTGTCCAGGAGGATTCTTCCCCCGTTCGGTTTGATAAATCCTATGATCATATAAAATGTTGTTGTTTTGCCAGCCCCGTTTGGCCCGAAGAGGCCAACGATTTCACCGACATTGAGGTCCATAGTTATATTATCGACAACCTTTCTCGTGCTATAAGATTTTGAAAGGTTTTGGGCAAGGAGTTTTGAGGCGCCAGTCATTATTTTTCCTGTCTCTTTCTTGATTCCCCTGCAACTGCTTTTCCACCAGCCGGTTTCTTAGGATTCGCCTTGCCGGCTATGCCGCTACTGTTTTTTTCTGCCTTGGGTGGAGCAGTCGATGTAATCTTGCTATCTTTGAAATGATATACCGACTGTTCGTTTTTAGCAATACTTCCTTTTGAGTACATACGTACCTTGCCCCTTGCATCTACTTTCTCAATTTCCTCGCCATCAGTGTAAATAGAGAGCTGATCACAGGTTATTTTCAGGTCTTCTCCGCTCATCATAGCATTTCCAGTCAGAAGGTATTTGTTGTCTTTCATATAATATATAAAGGAGTCAGCAGCAAACCTGTATTTCCCATTTTTTGTCTGAATAAAACCTGTTATGTCCTTTACAATTTTAATGGTTTCTTCCTTTGTGTTTGACAATAGCCCTACACCCATTAATGTCAATCGGCTTCCCTCAATGGTTAATGGTGCGTTTGTAGTTGTTAAACCTTTTTGAAAATCAAAGTTAAGGTATTTCGTTGTCAGAGTATAGTCATCGTTATGGGTTATACTTACGTCCTCAACGGTGCCCGTTTCTTGTTCTGTGTTCATGACTCCTTTGCTGCCTTTAAATTTAATGAGTGTACCCGGCTTAGGTTTATACTCACCATCTATCTCTTCCATTTCTATGATAGGCTTGTCGATATACTTCTTACCAGATTTTCCCCGTATCTCCCAATCAATTACACCCTTTTTTTCGCCGGAGTATTTCACGTCCTTAAAAACAATGGCGGACTTGGCTTCTTCTATAGGGGGAGGGGCAATTTTATAAGGCTTTTTGAAAAAAAAATAGCCTGCAAAGACAAGGCTTGCCGCCACAAATCCGGATGCAATATAAATAACTATTGTGCGAGCAGTTTTCATCTTGCTGGGGCTTGCGTCGCCCCCTCAGCGCGACCCACTCACCGGGTGGGTACCCCGGCTCGCTGAGCCTCCTCCTCTCGCTCGCTGTGCGAGATAAATTACCCTTTTACCCCTCCAATCCTCAATCCTGCTTCCTTTTCTGGGGTTCACGCTATTTTTGCCTTTAGAAGGTCATGGATATGGATGATTCCCATGGGCCGCTTCTCTCCTTCTTTTTCAACGACAAAAAGGGAGGTTATTGAAAATTCTTCCATTTTCTTCAAGGCATATGTGGCAAGGGCATCTTTCTTGATCACTTTGGGATTTTTTGTCATTACATCAGAGGCACTTCTCGACAACACATTGTCGTATCGTTCAATGGCCCTGCGAAGGTCACCATCTGTTACCACCCCAACAAGTTCGCTATCTCTGTTTAGAACTGCAGTAACACCAAGCCTCTTTGTAGTGATCTCAAATATTACATCCTTCGTGGACATATCCTGAAAAACTCTGGGTAGTTGTTCACCGGTGTGCATGAGTTCTTCAACCGTCAATAGCAACTTTCTTCCTAAGGTTCCACCCGGATGGAGGGAGGCAAAATCCTCGACGCTGAAGTTTCTCTTATCCATGAGGGCAATGGCAAGGGCATCACCAAGGGCAAGGGTTGCCGTTGTGCTTGATGTGGGAACTACGTTGTGGGGGCATGCTTCATCAACCTTTACGCCAAGGACAATATCGCCGTATTTTGCAATAGTAGACTCCAGAACTCCCGTGATAACCACCATGGTAACATCCATTCTCCGTATCCATGGAAGCACCTTGATGAGTTCCTCGGTTTCGCCGCTGTTGCTCACTACAATCACCACATCACCGTTTTGGAGGATTCCGAGGTCTCCATGAATAGAATCGGCCGGATGAAGAAAGATAGCAGACACTCCTACGCTGGAAAGTGTAGAGGCTATTTTCTTACAGATAAGGCCTGACTTTCCTATGCCCGTCATCACCACCCTTCCCTTGCATTGGGCTATGGTATTTACAGCATTTTCAAAATCCTCATTGAGACATGTCATGATACTGAGGATCGCATCTGCCTCCTTTCTCAGGACTTCTTTGCCAATGTCAACATACCGGCTCATGATGCCTCCTCAATTCTTTTCAATGTCTCAAGCATTAGAGGTAAATCATCAAGGTAGATTGAATTAGCGCCGTCACACAAGGCCTGCGAGGGATCAAAATGGACCTCCATGAAGATGGCGTCAACACCTATGGCTATTGCAGCTTTCGCGAGAGGAAAGACGAACTCCCGTTCTCCTCCCGAAACAGTGATCATGCCGCCAGGCTTCTGCACACTGTGGGTAGCATCAAAAATTATGGGGTAGCCAAAATTTTTCATTATTGGTATAGCCCTGAAATCATTCACAAGATTATTGTACCCGAAATATGTACCCCGTTCAGTAATCATGATCATAGAATTCCCCGTAGACTCCACTTTTCCAATAGCATGCTGTATGTCATAGGGGGACAGAAATTGGCCTTTTTTGATATTCACCGGCTTACCTGTTCGTCCGCATGCCACAAGGAGGTCAGTCTGCCGTGACAGCAGAGCGGGTACCTGTAATACATCAACCACGGCTGCCGCCAACTTTGCTTCCTCTACAGAGTGCACATCAGTCAGGACTGGAATCCCAAACCTATTCTTTACCACTTCGAGTACTTTGAGGCCTTCGTCAATACCTGGCCCTCTGAAGCTGCCTATGGAAGTTCGGTTCGCTTTGTCATAAGAAGACTTAAAGATAAAAGGCAGTGAGAGTTTGCCTGTTATGTCTTTTAACCTCTCGGCAATCCTCAGGGTAATATCCAATCCCTCAATAACACAGGGACCCCCAATAAACACAAAAGGTTTCGCTCCAACTGTTATGGTGCCAACTTTTACTTCTTTCTGCATCTCTGTCTTTCTTGCTTTTGTTTAAGCGAAGCCTTGATAAAATCCCTAAAGAGGGGATGAGGACTGAAAGGTTTTGACTTGAACTCAGGGTGGAATTGGCATGCCAAGAACCATGGATGGTTCTTTAGCTCAATAATCTCAACAAACTGCCCGTCTGGTGAGATTCCAGTTACACTCAGCCCACACCCTTCAAGCTTTTTACGAAATGCCATGTTGAACTCGTACCGATGACGGTGCCGTTCGTGGATTAACTCCTGGTTGTAAGCCTTCAATGCGATGCTGCCGGATTTCAGCTTGCACGGATACGCGCCAAGCCTCATAGTTGCGCCTTTATCTGAAAATCTGTCCCTCTTCTGGACTTTGCTCTCTCGGTCGATCCATTCCTCGATGAGATAGATAAGCGGGCAGCTTGTTTCCTCATTGAATTCCGTACTGTGGGCATCCTTGAACCCCCCCAGGTGCCTGCCAACCTCAATAACAGCAAGTTGCATGCCAAGGCACAGACCAAAGTATGGGATTTTATTCTCTCTGGCGTATTGTATTGCCTTTATCTTGCCCTCAATGCCCCTATCGCCAAAACCTCCCGGCACGAGGATGCCATGCACCCCTTCGAACTGTGTTAAAGAACCTTTCTCCAGATCTTCAGAGTCCACGTAATGAATGTTAACCCTGGCATTATTTGCAATTCCGCCATGGACGATAGCCTCATTAAGGCTTTTGTAGGAATCCTGAAGCTTCACATACTTACCAACAACGGCAATATCAACAGTTTTCTCAGGATTCCTTATGATATCAACAATCTCCTCCCACTGTGAGAGGTCAGGCTTTTTTGCCCATATATTCAGGAGTTGGGTTATCTTCTCGTCAAGGCCTTCCCGGTGGAAAAGAATGGGAACTTCATAAATAACATCGATGTCCCTTGCAGTGATGACTGCGTCTTTTTCAACATTACAAAAGAGGGCGATCTTATCCTTCAAATCCTGGGAAAGATGCTTTTCCGTTCTGCACAACAAGATGTCTGGCTGTATACCGATTCCGCGAAGTTCCTTTACGCTGTGCTGGGTCGGCTTCGTCTTCATCTCGTCTGCGCTTTTGAGGAGCGGCACAAGGGTCAAATGAATGAAGAGAGAATTTTCCTTCCCAAGATCATTCCTCAGTTGGCGAATTGCTTCAAGAAAAGGAAGGCTTTCGATATCACCTACTGTTCCTCCTATTTCCACAATAGCGACATCGGCACCATCATTAACATCAAGGATGCGTTTCTTGATCTCGTTGGTGATATGAGGAATGACCTGCACTGTCCCTCCAAGATAGCCGCCTTTTCTCTCCCGGGTAATCACTGAATCGTAAACCTGGCCGGTTGTAAAATTGCTCTTCTTTGATCCTACAGAGTTCGTAAATCGCTCATAATGACCAAGATCAAGGTCGGTCTCGGTGCCATCATCAGTAACATAAACCTCGCCGTGTTGGAATGGGTTCATGGTACCAGGATCAACATTGATGTATGGGTCAAGCTTCTTTAGGGCTACTGTGAGACCTCTTGATTCGAGCAAGGCTCCTATGGAAGCCGAAGCAAGTCCCTTTCCCAAGGAAGAAACAACACCACCTGTAACGAATATGAATTTTTGTCTCATTATCATTTGCCCCTTATAAAAAAGCTAATCAGTGCTTCTCCATCAAATACTTTCTCGCCTGCCCGTTCATCATACCCTGACGGACATCCGCTTATTCTGTTGTGTTTCTCATATATTGCAAAAGGGACTGGTGTGGCGTGATGGGTTTTTAAGGCAATAGGCGTAGCGTGGTCTGTAACGATGAGAAACTTTACTGAGTCGCTTACGCCCTCAAAGATAGTGCCCACCACTTCTCTGTCGATATTCTCGATAGCCTTTATCTTTTCCTCGATATTTCCCTCGTGAGAAGCTTCATCAGGTGCTTCAACGTGGATATAGACTATGTCATGGTCATTCAGAAGTTCGATGGCTTTATTCGCTTTACCCCGGTAATTGGTGTCGAGGTAACCTGTTGCCCCTTCAACGGCGGGAGTGTCAAATCCAACCAGCCTGCTTATGCCCTTTACGAGGTCTACCGCAGTAACCGTTGCTCCTGTGAGTCCATGGTTATCCTTAAACAAAGGAAACAACGCCTTTTTTCCCTGGCCCCACAGCCAAATACTGTTTGCCGGATGGTTGTGGGCCTTTTCTCTTTTTCTATTCAGCGGGTGGCCTTCAAGAATTCTCCGGGAGTCAACCATCAACGAGATGAGCCTGTCAGCCCCTTTTCCTGAAGGGAGATAGTCCAAAATCTCTTTTCCGGTTATATCATGGGGAGGTGTTGTGTTCATTTCCCACATACCACCCCTCCAAAGCATTACGTGACGGTAACTTATACCTGGAAAAAAAACGAATTCATTGTTTCCCAACCCCCTGCTGAGGTCCTGAATAAGTATGTGTGCCTCTTCTGTCGTGATATGGCCACCGCTGTAATCACCCATAAAAGTTTTATCAGGATGTACATCAAGGTATACGAGGTTGCACCGGAAAGCCACATCATTCTCCCCCATTTGTATACCCATGCCGCTTGCCTCAATTGGCGCCCTACCGGTATAATACTTAGCCGGACTGTAACCGAACAGTGACATACAGGCTACGTCGCTTCCTGACGGATATCCATCTGGTATGGTTAAGACCTTTCCGCAGTAACCCCCCTGGGCCATCATATCCATGTAAGGTTTATGGGCCGCCATAAGCGGCGTTTTTCCCCCAAGCACATCAAGGGGCCAGTCCGCCATCCCATCACCAATAATAACGACGTACTTCATGGGGCAGTGCCTTTTAGGCGCTGCAGTTTTGAGTTTTGAGTTTTGAGTTTTGAGTCAGTCCAAGATAATTTCCTGATCTGTAATGCATAATGCGTGATCTTTTCTTTAACTCCGAACTCTGAACTCCGAACTCCGAACTGTTTTCTCACAGCCTTCCCTCTTCTATCCTTATAGAAACGCTCTCGCCTTTCGTAACAGCCAATCGGTCTATGGCTGCTTTGGCCTTTTTCAGGTTCTGCTCCATTGCCTCGTGGGTGAGCATTACGATTGGCACATAGCCATTCTCCTTACGCCCTTTCTGGATCACCGATGAGATACTGATTTTATAATCAGCCAATACACCCGAGACTTTTGAAAGAACTCCGGGCGTATCTTTTGCAGTAAATCTCATGTAATACGGTACGGAAGATTTTTCACCGCTCCTCATCTTCTTTTCTCGTGACAATAAAGGAACCTTGAGAACCGAAGGATCGCTTCTCATCCTGTAAGCCATATCAACAATATCACTCACCACTGCGCTCCCTGTGGGGTCGCTCCCGGCCCCCTTCCCATAGTAGAGCGTTGGCCCAGTCTTGTCACCTACGATGTAGGCAGCATTATAGACGCCATCCACATTGCTCATGGGATGAGCCACAGGAATCATGGCCGGTTCCACCCTTGCTTCGATTTTTCCATTTTCTTCTTTCGCAACTGCCAGCAGCTTGATTCTATAGCCAAACTCCTTCGCGAACTCTATATCGATTGGATCTATTCTCGTTATACCGCCAGTTACGATATCGCTCATCTTCACCGGGCACTGAAAGGCCAACCGTATGAGAATACAGAGTTTATGGGCTGCATCAATGCCCTCAACATCGAAGGTTGGGTCAGCCTCTGCAAACCCAAGGCGCTGGGCCTCCTCAAGAGCCTTTCCAAAGGGCATCCCTTCAAAGGTCATTTTTGTCAAAATATAGTTGCTCGTGCCGTTCAGGATTCCGAGAATGTAGTTGATCCGGTTACCCACTAGACCATCCCGAATCGCCTTTATCAATGGGATACCGCCGCACACTGATGCTTCAAAGCCTACTTCGACACAGTGTTGTGTTGCCAACTGAAATATCTCATCCCCTTTTTCAGCAAGAAGGGCCTTGTTGGCTGTCACTACCCATTTCTTTTTTTGAAGCGATTGGCAGATATATTCTCGGGCCGGCTCTATGCCCCCCATCAGTTCAACAACAATATCGACATCTTTGTTCTCGATTACTTCCCGGGCATCCGGGGTCAGGATTCCCTCCTTTAGAGATATATCCCTTGGCCGTTTGATGTCAATATCAGCGCACTTCACCACCTTGATATCCAAGCCAGTTTTCTGTTTTATAAGGGGATAGTACTCGTCGAGAATTTTATACGTGCCTATGCCAACAGTGCCTAGACCTATAATTCCAACGCCAATCATTGCTTTTTTGCCGAACTCAAAAGGCTTTTGATCCCTTTTACCGCTTGTTTTATTCTATGTTCGTTTTCTATCAAGCCAAACCGTAAGTATCTCTCTCCATATTCACCAAATCCTATGCCCGGAGATGAAGCGACCTTGGCCTCCTGCAAAAGAAAACGGGAAATTCTGTAATAATCTTGCATTGATGAACATTACCATATAACCATTGAACAATCAACACGAAAAGCAGCTACTAAGGCAGCTGCAAACCCCCAATTGTCATCCTTTTAGCGGCCAACAGATTCTTATTCTCTTGCTGATTGCTGTCAGCCAAGAGCTGGCTTTATAGCTTATACCGGAACCTCCGGAGAAGCTCCTTACGGGCCTTCTTATCCTCTTCCTTTTCAATACCCTTGGGTCGAGAACCGTCAATAACGCCAAGAATTCCTCCCCCCTGTTCAGTCTCCGCCACAATAAGCTGGAGAGGATTGGCAGTTGCACAGATGATATGACAGACCTCCTGGCAGGCCTTGATGGCATTCAGGACATTAATCGGGAATCCATCCTTCAGGAAAACGACAAAAGTGTGCCCGCATTGAAGAGAGAAAGATGTTTCGCTGGCCAGTTTCATGAGCTCTTCATCATTCCCCTCATACCGGGTAAGGCATGGGCCGCTTGCCTCTGAAAAAGCAACGCCGAACCTGAGGCTAGGGGATGACCCTACAAGAATCTCAAAAAGATCTTCTACTGTCTTGACAAAGTGTGACTGACCTATGATGATGTTGAGTCCTTCTGGCACATTGATTGGTATTGTTTTAATCTCCACGGTTACCTCCTGTATTAATTTCGATTTCCGAGAGACGACCGCTTCGCTCGGACGATCACTTGTCCACAACAGCGTGGAACTCTTTAGGACGATTTATAAAGCGTCCTTCGTCCTACTCCCGCCTTGGCGGGACGGTCATCCATCATCCTTCGTTTATTCTCGTTCGTCACCCAAATGGATCGTTACGTTCAAAATTCGGTACAAAAAGTCGGGCGCTTTCCAATTCCTGAACGAAAACATTCTCAAACCCTTCTTCTTCGAGAAAAGCCAGCAAAACATCATACTCCGCCTGCCGTATACCCCTTGTGAGCATCGGATATTCAGCGGCCCTATACATTGGATTGTATTGAGCCATAAGACTCACGAAAGTCTCTATGCCAAGTTCTTTTTTTACCCATCCAAGGACCTGTTTTGAACCTGCAAGATTAGAGGGAAGAACAAGATGCCTCACAAGGATTCCCTTTTGTGCTATTTCCTCCTTGAGGACAAGGTTCCCCACCTGTCGTTTCATTTCAAGAATGGCACGCCTGGCAGAAGGTGGATAGTCTTGCGCATGGGAAAGTCGATGTGCAATATTACCGCTCCAGTATTTGAAATCGGGAAGATAGATATCAATCAACCCATCGAGCATTCTCAGTGTGTCCACTGTTTCATACGCATGGCTATTGTACACAAATGGGATCTTTATGCCTTTTCCCTTAGAGCGGTCAATGGCTTTCGCAATAAAGGGTACGTATGGAGTTGGGCTCACAAGGTTAATATTGTTAAGTCCCATGTCTTGAAGGGTAAAGAAAATTTCTATAAGTTTATCAATGGCGACGCTCTCTCCAGTTCGCTCGTGGCTAATCTGAAAATTCTGGCAATAGACACACCGAAGGTTGCATGAGGAGAAAAATATGTTTCCCGAACCATGCATTCCTGAGATTGGTGGCTCTTCCCCAAAATGGGGACCATAATGGGCCACAAGTATTTCATTCCCTATAGCGCAATATCCTTTTTCACCCCTAACCCTGTCGACCTGGCAAGACCTCGGACAGAGGTTACACTTTTCTAGGATTCTTGTTGTATCCTTCACAAAGCTATTATAATCGGTTTGGTGAAAAAAATGGATAAAAAAAGAGGGGGATGTTTCCATCCCCCTTGTGCTTGTCTGAAGCTTGTATTACTTTTTCAGAAAATCGAGGCAGAACTTCAAGGCTTCGTTGCCAGGCAAGCCTTTTGCCTGAACATCAGCAGCATACTTTTCATAGATTGGTTTTACTGCTGCGGCCCATTTCGCATCCTCTTCTTTAGAAAGAGCTATAACCTTATGGCCTTTCGTTGCGGACCATTTGTATCCTGCTTCGTCAATCTCATCCCAGAGCTTGCCCTGTTTGTCTGCCCATTCAGCGCTCACATCGGTGAAGATCTTCTGGATGTCTGGCGGCAGGCTGTTCCATTTGTTCTTATTCATGACAACGAACATGGTTGCTGTATAGGCAGAGCCAAAGTTCTGGGTTGTAAACTTGACGATCTCACCCCATTTCCAACCCTCTAATGCCTCCTGAGGAGACATGGCGCCGTCCACAACACCTGTGCGGAGTGCATCATAGGTTTCCGGCATGGTCGTGCCCACTGGCGCTCCGCCAAAGGCCTGCACGATAGGAACAACGGTTCCCTGGGCCCTTATCTTCATGCCTTTGAGGTCTTCCAATTTGTTGACGGCCTTTTTGGTATGGAGGATGCCGGGTCCATGGGCATGAAGGTAGAGCACGTGGACATCGTCGAGCTCTTTCGGTTTGAATTTCATGTAGAACTCATTGATCAGCTTTGTTGCCTGGACACCGCTCTTGTAGCCGAGGGGATTGTCCATGACGCTAATCATTGGGAACCGTCCCCTGGTATAGCCGAACACGCTGAAGCCGATGTCGGCAATTCCCTTGGTGACGTTCTCATAGGTCTGTGCGGCAGGCGTAAGGGTACCACCCGGGAAATAGGTGATTTTAACCTTTCCGCCGGTCCTCTTCTCAATCTCTTTGCACCATGCATCTGAAAGCTGACTGTTTTTGTGCGGTGCAGGGAAGAAGTTGGAATAGTTGAGCGTGATGACCTTCTGCTGTGCTGAAGACAGACCTGGAAACGCAACAAAACAGACCGAAACAACAAACAATAAAAGAAAACACTTCACCATTAAACGTCCTTTCATTTGATACCCCCTTCTTGGTTTTTTTTCTTTATAAGCAATCTGTGCTTTTTTGTCAATGACTATTTTCCACAACACATCCATCGTCTAATTTCCTTATACTACAACCACTTTTAACTAACAAACTCATAAATCGTTTATATACTTGTCTGGTTTCGACACCTCCTTTGCTGTTTCATTCTACGTAAGACTTGCACAGCCCATGCCATATACGTCACTTTTCAAAATTCGCTTTTATTACGCGATACTATATTTTATTCCCTTCCTGTCATCATTATACTAGTCGGAATATTCCGGCTTGTAATTCGTGACATTGAGGAAATTTCCGACTCATTATTCACTTCAACATTAAGGGCTTCACCGCAGGGAAGCCCTTAATAATTTCAATTTAGATTTTATTCTAATTCAGCATTCCACATTCATTAATCAACATTGCCTCTACATCGCCCCCATCAGCTTACCTGGCAACCATGTTACCAGTGCGGGGAATATGAAGAGCAAAACAGCGATAAAAAGGAGGGAGAGAAGGAACGGGTAGACTCCTTTGTAAATCACACTAAAAGGAGTCTTCGTAATATTTTTCACCACGAAGACGTTAATCGCCACCGGCGGCACAACCACCCCGGCCATAACAGTCACGCAGATTATAATAGCAAACCACATGGGGTCATATCCGAGTTTTGGAATGGCAGGATAGAAGATAGGCGTTGCCAGAATCATAAAGGCAAGGTCATCAATAAAGGAACCGCCAATAAGATAGACAAAGGCAATAAGTACCATAACAAGCCAGGCAGGTAAAGGAAGTCCTACAAGCCAGTCGGCAGCAATCATGGGAATCTTTGTCACTACAATAAAGTGGCCCAGCACCGTTGAGCCCGCGATGAGGAAGAGAACCATACATGCAGTCCTCACTGACTCTAATGCAGATTTCCAATATCCTTTAAAATTGAGATCACGTTTGGCAAAAACCAGAATGAGAACGAGGAATGTACCAATGCTGCCTGCCTCTGTGGGGGTAAAAAAACCCTTCAGTATGCCTGCGATAACAAGGACGAAGATAAGGATGACCCAGGCCACCTCAGGCACGGCTTTCATACGCACCGCCCAGGACGATCTTGCACCCTTGGGGCCCAGTGCAGGGTTCATCTTGCACCATACATAAATAATACATACGAAGAAGAAAGCGCTGATCAGTCCCGGAACTATACCGGCAAGGAAGAGTCGTCCAATGGACTGGTCTGTAATGATGCCGAATACGATAAGGGTAACGCTTGGCGGAAGGAGCACACCGAGAGTTCCTACTACAGCGACAATACCCGTTGAGAGCCTCTTGTCATAATTATAGCGGTCCATTTCAGGAACAGCTACACTCGCAAAGGTTGCGGCCGTGGCAGGCGACGACCCGCAGATGGATTTGAATGCTGTTGCCCCTGCTACGGTGGCGATTGCAAGGCCGCCGGGTACATGCCCGATAAATTTATATGCCGCATCGAAAAGCCTTTTTGCTATGCCGGAGTTGAAGGCAACCTGGCCCATCAAAACGAACAGCGGGATAACCGTGAAACTATAAGAATTAAATACATCGAAGACATCCTTGGCGAGCAGATTCAGTGCTGCATTAAATGATATGAGGTAACCAAATCCCAGAAACCCTATGAGGATCATGGCAAAGGCCAGTTCGATCCCGGTCAGAAAGAGTAGTAAAACAATACATAAACCGATTATACCTACCATCACCTCATTCATATTTACCTCCACCAATCTTCACAACATCACAGATGAGCACCAGACACTGTATGAAGCAACAGACCCCCAGGCCATAGGCTACCGGGTAGAACGGCAACAGCAAAGTGGTGGTAACCTCTCCGGATTTTATCAGGTCATTGCCCAGGACAAAGAGGTTCCAACCGACAAGGATGAAAAGGCCTACGCTTACCAGCCTTGTTACAACGTTGAATCCGTCTCTTATGCCCTTAGGGAAAGAGTTGATCAAGAAATCCACAAAGATGTGCCCCCTGTTCCAGGATGTAATGGGAATACCGAATCCTATTATGACAGCACCGCCAAGGCCAACTAACTCAAAAGTGCCGACGATTGGATGCCCGAAAAACCTCATCACAACGTCACACACTGTGAGCAACATGATGAATGTGAGCGCAGCAGCTGCAATCCCATGCATCCCATTGCTTAGCCGTAAGACAATGTTAAGCAATCCTCCCATTGTTCCTCCTCAGTTCCGGCAATTGCTTGCCTTTTTGATTTATTCAAAAATTTTTCAATTTTTTTATGAAATATTTCATTATTAATCATACTTTGTCAAGTTAAATAATTCACACTGAACCTTGGAATCACGCTAATTGCCCATCCTGCCTTGATTTGTAAATTTGTATACAGTACCCCAAAATACTATTCTATGGCATAAACAAAACTGCATGGTGCATTTAGGGCAATGCTTCTTTACTCATTCCTGAAAAGATGGTAAATACCTTGTTATGGATTTTACATGCGCCATTCTTGCGGGCGGGAAAAGTACAAGGCTGGGCAGGGATAAGGCCACACTTAAGGTCTTTGATAAAGCGCTCATTCAACAAGTTTACGAGAAAGCAGAACATGTTTTCAAAGACATTGTGATTGTTTCAAACCATCATGACCGATTTTTCGGCATTGATGTCCCAATTGTCAGGGACTTTCTCCCCATCCCTTCTTCGATTGTTGGTATTGCCTCTGCGCTGCTCTTTGCAAACACCCCCTATGTTTTTGTCCTTGCCTGTGATATGCCATTTGTTTCCGTGCAGTCAATTGAGTATGTGCTTAACAAAGTCAACGGGGAGGATATCATAATTCCCCGCACCGAGAAAGGCTTTGAATCTCTTCATGCAGTCTACAACCGATCATGCATCTCCACCATGATTACCCGTATAGGGCTTCAACGTCTCAAGATCAGCGATCTGTTCCCATTTTTTATTGTGAGAGAGGTTGAGGAAAACCAGGTCTTTATGAATAGAGGAGCGTCGGTGTTTACCAACATTAATGTCGAGGAGGACTTATCCCTTGTTCAGCGCCTCGGCAATGAATGAGGGCATCAGGGAGATGTCCCTAGATGACCTTGATGATGTCATGGAGATAGAAGAAAAATCCTTTGTTTCTCCATGGACTAAAAGGTTCTTTGAGGAAGCCTTGATCTCACCAATTTCAGTAAATTTAGTTATGAAAAATGGCACAGAGACCCTCGGCTACATTATTCTTTATTCGGTTGCGGATGAAGCACATATACTCAACATTGCCATTCATCCCAGTCACCGAGGGAAAGGGTGTGCCTCAAATCTTATTCAGTATGTTCTTGGCTATTTGGAAAGAAAGGGTGTTCATGAGTTTTTTCTTGAAGTTCGTGAAGGAAATATGGCCGCAATAAGGCTCTATCAGCGATTTGGTTTTGAGAAGATCGGCAAGAGGAAGAAATATTATGCTGAGACAAACGAGGATGCGTTGGTAATGTGCCTGTCCGTTCATCAGTTCGGAGTTGAGAGTTCGGAATAAAGCGATAGAGAACGATGGATGATATAGAAGGCAAGATAATTCAAAACAAAGAGATAGCGCCGGGGTATCATCTCCTCAAGGTGAAATTGGCCAAATCCATGGACCCAATGATGCCTGGGCAATTCGTTATGCTGAAGGTCCCTGACAATGAGGTCTTCTTGAGGAGGCCCTTCAGTATCTATGACTATGACCAAAAAATCGTGTCCTTCATGTATAAGATTGTAGGTAAGGGTACTGACTTATTGAGCAGGGCAGGGAGAAATGCAAGGGTTTCTGTTCTTTGTCCCCTCGGCAAGGGATTCTATATACATAAAAGAGAGGCTTATATCATTGTTGCGGGAGGCATTGGTATAGCAGGCGTCCACGCCCTAACACAAATGCTAGGAAAACGGGCTACTATCTTTTTCGGCTGCAACAACATAGCAGAGTTACCACTCTTGGGAGATGCCGATAAAGTCAATTCGTATGTTTCCACCCTTGATGGCTCATATGGTTTTCGGGGGAACGTTGTGCAGCTCCTTGCACAACATATGGAGGTCATGAAAAATGAAAACGTCGAGGTATTTGCCTGCGGTCCCGAGAATATGCTCAAGAACCTCAAGAAACTTTTGAAAAAAAAGGGGGTACCTTGCCAGGCATCATTTGAGGAGCGGATGGCGTGCGGTCTTGGTTTGTGCTTTGGATGTGTGAAAAAAACGGTTGATAAAGATGAACCCTACAAAAGGGTTTGCAAAGAAGGACCTGTGTTCGATCTATGGCAAGTTTCTCTATAAAGCTATTCGGGAAAAGCCTCAGAAATCCGGTGATGAATGCGTCGGGCACCCTTGGTTACGGCAAGGAGATTGAGCCACTATGGGGCATTGAAAACCTTGGCGCATATGTTACCAAAGGGCTTTCTTTGAAGCCCCATCATGGAAATCCTACCCCACGGGTCTGGGAAGAACGGCATGGCCTTATTAATAGTATAGGACTACAGAATATAGGTGTAGATCGATTTTTCAATAAGTACTTTCCCTTCTTCAAGGAGAAGAAAACCCCCATAATTGTTAATTTTTTCGGATTCACCGAGGAGGAGTATGTCGCTTGTGCAGAGCGTATTAGGCCTGACCAGCTTATCATTGCGCTCGAGATGAATCTCTCATGCCCAAATGTTAAACAAGGTGGTATTAGTTTCGGTAAGGACCCAGCAATGGTTCATAGGATTGTGAAGGAGGTTAAGGCTGTCACCCAGATTCCCCTGATTGCCAAACTAACACCTGAAGTAAAAAACCTCCAGGAAATTGCCAGGGCTGCCTATGAGGCTGGCGTTGACGGGTTTACTCTTTTAAACACTATTCCATCTCTGGTGGTCGACATCCAGAGACGTTCTATTCCTATTAAAGGAGGGCTATCCGGTCCGGTTCTCAGGCCAGTTGCCCTCAAGGCTGTCTACGAAATTTCGTCGAACTTTCCCGTTCCGGTGATTGGTACAGGAGGGATTATGAATTATAGCGACGCCTTGTCTTTTATCATGGCCGGTGCATGTGCGGTCCAGGTAGGCACTGCTACATTTATAGATCCCTATACAATTCCAAAGGTTGTTCAAGGAATGAAAGAATACCTCAAACAAGTTCGATGTCCTCGAATCGGGAATCTCATGGGTGCAGCGCATAGTCCTGAAAAAAACAATTTTGAGTTGTGAGTGTTGAATTTTGTGTAAAAGTCCAAGGTTGAACAATTGAATGATGCAAATTAACGATGGAAACCCTGAAAAAACGATAAGCAAATTGACAGAAGGCCTGGGGATTCCAGACCTTGCTGCCCGCCTCCTCTATTCACGGGGTATCAGCGATCTTGATAATGCCCACAGGCTCCTTTACCCGAAACTAGAGCACCTCTCTGACCCGTTTCTATTACCTGACATTGAACAAGGTATCAGAAGAACTATAGAGGCCATACAGAAACAAGAAAAAATCTGCCTTTATGGAGATTACGATGCTGATGGGGTCACCTCCGTAGCGATCCTGAGCAATTTTTTCCGTTATTTAGGCTTAATCCCGGATACCTACATCCCTGGAAGGCATGAGGGGTATGGTCTTAATATCCCTGCCGTGAAGAAACTAAAAGAGCAGGGCGTCACTCTTCTCATTTGCCTTGACTGCGGGTCATCTAATATTGACGAGATTGAAGAGGCAAAACGATGCGGAATAGACGTGGTTGTTATCGACCACCATGAACCCTCAAAAACGCATCCCTCTCCTGTTGCATTTATCAACCCGAAAAGGGCTGATTCGCGGTTTCCTACAAGAGAGCTTGCAGCATGTGGTGTGGCCTTTTTCTTTATTCTTGCCCTAAGAAGGGCCCTGACCCATCGAGGGATTCTCAAACATCATATCAACCTGAAAAAAGAGCTTGACCTGGTCACTATAGGATCAATTGGAGATATGGTTCCCTTGGCCAAGGATAATAGGATTTTGGTGAAATTCGGCATTGAAACCATGCGCAAGAAACCCCGTACCTGGCTTAAGGCCTTCTTTTCTGAACGGGTCATTTATAGGGATGCCGTTGATGAATATATCCTCAATTTTGTGATTGTTCCAAGAATTAATGCTGCAGGGCGGATCACAGATGCAAATCGAGCTTTCGCATTTCTCACTACAGAGGATGACAGGAGTGCAAGGGAGTTGTTGATCGAACTCAATGAAACGAACAGGCGTAGACAAAAAATCGAAGGGGACATCATCGGGGAAATCTCCGATAATTTGGCTAACGAAAATCTCGATACAAGAAAATCGATCGTACTTTACAATCAGAACTGGCACCTCGGGGTAATTGGCATTGTTGCTCAAAAAGTAGTTGAGAAGTTCGGTAAACCATCCATTATTCTCACCAAGACCGGTGGCTACCTGAAAGGCTCCGGAAGGGGAGGTGACGGGATCAATCTCTATGACACTGTAGCAGCTTTATCTCCGTTTCTTCTGAAGTATGGTGGTCACAAATA
>Ga0105103_10000342_pt1 | contig 26361 bp, 20 predicted proteins | sample PPLLaktember2015_2_FD_79107 | JGI IMG/M metagenome (GOLD analysis project Ga0105103, IMG submission 79107) | Freshwater sediment microbial communities from Prairie Pothole Lake near Jamestown, North Dakota, USA - PPLs Lake P7 Core (6) Depth... | ecosystem: Environmental > Aquatic > Freshwater >...
GACATAGAATGCCTCCTGGACAATCCTGCTGAGATCTCCGGCAGTTTTAACGAGGTAATTGTGCTTCGTAATCGGCATCGTGATACCGGTGATGTCCGATTCCTGGAAAGCATCGTTGCCCAGCAGGTTTGTCGGCACCTGTCCCGTGAGGGCTACAACCGGTATCGAGTCCATATATGCCGTTGCGATGCCGGTAACCAGGTTACATGCACCGGGGCCTGACGTGGCGAGACATACGCCTACACGACCGCTTGCCCTCGCATACCCGTCCGCGGCATGCGCTGCAGCCTGTTCGTGCCGTACAAGAATGTGCTGCAAAGACGAGTTGTAGAGTTCATCATAGATAGGCAGCACCACTCCCCCGGGATACCCGAAGATAATCTCGGTCCCTTCGCGCTGGAGTGATTCGACGAGGATTTTTGCCCCGGTTTTCATGTCTTGTCCCTCAATAGTCTGTTCATGCCGGCGATCATCGCCTCGACACTTGCCATAATGATATCGGTGCGGGCGCCGCGTGAAGTAATTATCTTCCCGTCTTTACTTAATCTTACTGTTACTTCGACGAGCGCGTCCGTCCCGCCGCTTATCGCGTCCACGTGATATTCCTCAAGCCGTATATCGGCAACATCGCTCACGCACTTGCGCAGGACTTCCATTGCCGCATCAACCGGGCCGTCACCTGTAGCAGCTCCGGTCATCTCCTGCCCGTTCACGACCAGCGTGACCGATGCTGTCGGGATCATGTGACTGCCCGAAGAAGCCGTGAACTGGCGCATCTTGATGACAGGCTTGCACTCAATGGCAAGTACAGCATCGGCTACAGCCATAAGATCGGCATCAGTCACGCGCTTACCCTCATCACCGAGTTGCTTTACCCGTTTTACAATCTCCTTAATCTGCTTGTCATCGGCCTTGTAGTTCATTTCGAGCAGGGCAGCCTCCACTGATGCAGAACCGGAATGCTTGCCAAGCACGATCCGCCGTTTCCTTCCAACCATCTCGGGCTTCACCGATTCGTATGTTGACGGCTCGCGGATAACGCCGTGGGCATGGATGCCGCTCTCGTGCGTGAAGGCCATCTCGCCAACAATAGCCTTGTTCACCGCAAGGGGTACTCCCGTATGACGGGAGACAAGACTTGAGAGCGGATAGATCAGCTCCTTCCGGATACGGGTGGGGTACGCGTACAGCACCTCAAGCGCCATCACTACTTCTTCAAACGGTGTGTTGCCTGCCCGTTCACCAAGACCATTCACGGTCACATGGGCACAGGAAGCACCATTTTTCAGGGCAGCCATCGTGTTGGTCATGGCAAACCCAAGATCATCATGGCAATGGATCGACAGTGGTGCTATCTTCGCGAGCTGTGGGATGAAATCAGCCACCTTTTCCGGCGTCAGCAGTCCGACCGTGTCACAGAAGCAGAGCCGGTCGGCACCATGGTCAACGCCGGCAGAGAACAGCGTGCGGAGGAAAGCCTGGTCTGCCCGCGACGCATCTTCGCCGGAGAGCTCGACAATGAGCCCGCGGCTCTTGGCATAATCCACGGCATCCATAGCCATTGCCACGACCTCGTCGCGGGTCTTGCGCATCTTTTTGGCAATATGCAGGTCACTGACCGGGACAACAAGGTGGATCGAATCTGCATTACAGTCTGCAGCATAATCAATGTCGAGGCGCAGGGCCCGTACAAAAGTACAGATCTCCGGCTTCAGTCCGGCATCCGCGATTCGCCGGATTGCTTCACGCTCGCCGTCAGATGCAGCTGCAGAACCGGCCTCGATGATATCGACACCAATATCCGAGAGCCTTGATGCAATCTCAAATTTTTGTTCAGTGTTCAGCGAGACGCCGGGAGTCTGTTCCCCGTCCCGTAATGTGGTATCTAAAAAGCGCAGGTTATTGACAAATAAAACACTCACTCATGGCAAATCACCATAGTTCATTGTTAGGGCGAATAATATAAAAATATTCGGGCAAATTACGGTCGGTTTTGGAGAAACTATATTTCTGTGGCAGGAAATCTCTTATCAGGAGGTACCTTCCTGATCTATGGCCCTGTTCCTGGTTATTACCAAGAATCATCGTGAGATCGAAACATCCTGTGACAAGATCACGGACGAATGCCGGGATCTCCAGCTGGCTGCCAATCGCGGGGAACTCGGGACAAAAATCGCACTTCTCGTGCTGCGGCATTCCGCTGTGGATATCCAGCAGATGAAACGGAATTTCGGGAAAAAGATCCAGGAACTCACCCCGGAATACCGGGACAGGCTGACACAAAAGATCAACGAGCACCTGCTCGGCACGTTCCAGACAATCCGGCTCAGGCACCAGCAGGGATCCTTTGGTACGATGAAGGAAGTGGTCACGCAGCAGCAGAAATCCTACTGGGATATGGTGATCGGCCAGTGTTCTGCAGCCGGCGACAGCAATTCCCGCATACGGTTCCTTAACTACCTGCTCGCAGCGTTCTGCATGTTTGTTCTCAAAGAGCCGGGTCATCCGGTCGGTACACCGTTTCCCGGTGGAGATACCGTGCAGCTGATTGACGGGATTTACTACTGTCCGGTACGGGAGAAGGCAGGTGACGTGGACTCCGCCCTCTGCCCGTTCTGCCCTGCCCGCCAGACTCCCGGGATCGGATATCTCCGCCCCCCGCTTAACGGCAGTGAGCACCGGAAACAGGAGTTCATCGACAACTGCTACCGGTTCCATAACTTCAACGGCTGATCTCCTCAGTTACCCGAGTGTAAGATCAAGGTCCTTATTTTCCGTCTGCTGTCATGGGTCAATCACCGGCGCCTGTGGTAAGGCAAGAATATATATTTCACTCCAGAACTATCATTACGGTACCATACCGGGTGACCACCGGTTTCATCCCGTCCTGTTAGGGGAATGCTATTATGGATACACCACTCCTGTCTGCTGACACTTCGATGCCCTATATCAACCGGGAACTGAGCTGGATACGGTTCAACCGGCATGTGCTGGACGAGGCCAGGGATGAGAGCCACCCCCTGCTGGAACGCGTGAAATTTCTCGCCATTTTTGCCAACAATCTTGATGAATTTTTCATGATCCGGGTCTCGGGTCTCCAGCGTCAGCTTGCAAAAGGTGTCCTCAAATACCCTCCCGACGGTATGACACCCTCGCAACAGCTGGATGCGATACGGCAGATGCTCATTCCGGAACTCGGGACCCAGTACGCGACCTGGCATGATGAGATCCTGCCAAAGCTCGATGCTAGAGGCATCCATATCCATATGTATACCTGCCTTTCCGATGCGCAGAAATCAGCAATGCATGCGTTCTTTGTCAATGAAATCTTCCCGGTCCTGACTCCCCTTGCTTTTGACAGCTCCCACCCGTTCCCCTTTATCTCAAATCTGTCCCTTAATCTTGCGATTATCATCCGTGATCCGGCAAATAAGGAGTATTTTGCCCGGGTCAAAGTCCCGACAAACCTGTTCCCGCGCCTGGTCAGGATTCCGGATTCGGATACCGGCAGACGCACGAATGACAGCGAAGTTCACCTGATATATCTTGAAGAAATTATTGCAGCTCATCTGGATCTGCTCTTCCCGGGGATGGATGTTGTAGCTGCCTTCCCGTTCAGGATTACCCGGGATGCGGATATTGAGATCGAAGTGGACGATGCCTCGGATCTCTTAACGACTGTCGAGGAAGTCATGGAGCAGCGTGCACGGGGTAAACCTGTTCGTATTGAAATGGAATGCTCTGCGCGTGAAAATATCTGCCATATGCTTGAGCTTAAACTGGGTGTTAGCCCCGATATGATCTACCGGGTGGGTCACCCTGTCGGAATGGCAGACTTAATGCAGCTCATGTCTCTCGATCGCCCGGATCTTAAGGATATACCGTTCGCTTCATCAGTACCTGACGATCTCAGTGAAGGTAAGGATGTATTCTCTGCAATCCGCAGGCGCGATATTCTTCTGTACCACCCGTACGACAGTTTTACCCCGGTTGTCAGTCTCCTTCGACAGGCTGCGTGTGACCCCGATGTTCTTGCCATCAAGATTACCCTCTACCGGGTAGGCTCCAATTCCCCGATCGTCAAAGCGCTTATGGAAGCGCGGGAGAACGGGAAAGCGGTTACGGCCTTGATAGAACTCAAAGCCAGGTTTGACGAAGAGAACAATATCGGGTGGGCGCGGGCGCTTGAACACGAAGGTGTGCACGTTGTCTACGGTGTGGTGGGCCTCAAGGTTCACGCCAAGCTGTGCATGGTTGTCCGTAGAGAAAAAGACGGTATCCGCAGGTATATCCATCTGGGAACCGGCAATTACAATGCCACAACAAGCCGGATCTATACGGATTTCGGATTCATGACAACAGACCGGATGATAGGAGAAGATGTAGCCCTCCTGTTCAATTTTCTTACCGGTTATGCCCGCATAGACAAGTACCAGAAACTGCTCGTGGCACCGGTTACATTACGGAACGGAATCATCGATCGTATCGAACGGGAAATAAAAAACCACACAAAGAACGGGGACGGCCACCTCATCTTCAAGATGAATGCCCTTGTCGATCCGCTCTGCATTGACGCCCTGTACCGGGCATCCCGCGCCGGGGTAAAAGTGGATCTTCAGGTGCGCGGGATCTGCTGTCTCTGTCCCGGCATCCCCGGTTTCAGTGATACTATTACGGTAACCTCCATTGTCGGAAGGTTCCTGGAGCATGCCCGGATCTATTATTTCCATAACGGGGGAGACAGTGAGGTATTTCTCGGCAGTGCTGACCTGATGCCACGAAACCTTGACCGGCGGGTCGAGGTCCTTTTTCCCATAGAGAACACGGTCATCAGGCATGCCATTACGGCGACCATCCTGCCGGCACAGTTGCATGATACGGTCAAGCTCCGTTCTATGCTGGCGGATGGTACATACTGCCGCTGCCACCATGCACCGGATACGCAACCACTGAATGTCCAGACATGGATGGTGGATCACCGGGGATCGTGGTATGACCGTTCCTTGTGAAGATACGTGCCCTCCCACCGGGATGTGCTGGTACAGTATGCAGAAACTGCCGGGTCTCTATGATGCTTTTACCAGCGAGATAAACGGCGTGAAGGTAGGGCAGGATATTGAGTATATCCACCGCATGCGGGTTGCATCCCGGAGACTCCGTGCAGCACTTCCCCTTTTCAGGGCCTGTTTTACGGAAAAACAGTATAAAAAATGGATGCAGGAGATTACAAACATTACCCGTGCCCTGGGTGATGCAAGGGATGCGGATGTACAGATCGCCTTCCTTATAAAATCCTTAAAAAAAATCCAGAAAGATGACGCCCTGCAGAAAAAAGTGATGACCGATCACCAGCCATCAATGGAACCCGCCATCCGGTTTTTACTGTCATCCCTGCAGAAAAAACGTACGGTCCTCCAGAAACGTGTCCTGTCAGCACTTGTCCGGCTGGAGAAAAGCCAAGTTCCTGACGATATGCAATCGGTGTTCACGACAATGGGCGAGGATCTTCGGGCAACCCGGAAGAAACCCTCCCTCTCAGGGATTCCCCCGGTTGCCGCACTCCGTATCAGAAAACGGCTCTCAATTCTCCTCTCGTATGAATCCTGGGTAATCCACCCGGAAGCCGTTGCCGAGCACCATGCTCTCCGCATTGCCGCAAAAAAACTCCGGTACACCATGGAGATCTACGGCTCCATCTACCGGAATTCCTTGAAAAAACCTCTTGTCCGGGTAAAAAAACTGCAGGAAATCCTGGGAGATATCCATGACTGTGACGTGTGGATAGACCATATTACCACTCTCCTGCTGCGGGAACGCTCCCTCCTTCGTTCCCGGAAAGGGTCGAAACGCCCGGATACCACAACCCTGTCCGGCCTCAGGGTCCTTCTCCGTGACCGGGAGACTGAACGGCGACGACGCTACCGGCAGTTTGTACGCTACTGGCGGGCTCTGGCAAGGGTGCACCTCTGGGATGAGGTACAGCAGTCCCTTGATACCGGAAGGAAGACAGCGTTTCGCCCGCCACAACCGTATCGTGATGATGAAGCAGCAGCAGCTGTCCGGGTCCTTAGTGGCATCTGTCCCGGCATTCAGTCTCACAGCCAGCACGTAACGGGTCTTGCACTTACACTCTTTGATGCCCTTGAGTACCTGCATAATCTCGGTATACACGACCGGTTCCTGCTCGGGTGTGCCGGTAAGCTGCACGACATTGGCTGGAAGTACGGACAATCCGGACATAATCGTCGCGGAGCAGAGCTGGTCTTCTCCCATGATGCACTTCCGTTCGATCTTGAGGAACGGGGGATTCTCGCTTTTATCATACTCTCGCACCGTGGAAAAGTCCGGCTCTCTCTCTCGCCATACCTTGAGATGATAGCGCCCAAAAACCGGAAGAAAGCGCTGATGCTCGCGGCTCTCCTCCGCATTGCAGACGGGCTCGATTTCCCGCATGCCGGATCGGTTCTTGATGTCCATTGCAGAGAATCTGCTGATGAGGTAGTCTGCACGGTGACCGGCACGGGGGATCTTACTGCTGAAAAAGAACATGCACAGGGTAAAGCAGACCTGTTCAGGCAGGTCTTTGACCGGCCCCTGGTGATACAGTGAAATCCAAAAAGATCAGCCCGAACGGGCGTGTCGTCTCTTTTATCGATATCGGAACAAATTCTGTCCGTCTTCTTGTTGTCCGGCTCAACCCGAACCATTCGTACACCATCCTTTCCCGCCAGAAACAGCAGGTGCGGCTGGGCGAGGGAGAGTTTGACGAGGATATGATCCTGCCGGAAGCCATTGACCGGCTGGTCGTGGTATGTAAGAAGTTTACCGATCTTGCACGTTCCTTCTCTGCTGAAGAGTTTGTCGCGGTAGCCACTTCTGCCATGCGGGAGGCGTCAAACCAGAACGAGATCCTGCTCCTGCTGAGGAGGGAAGCCCAGATTGATGTTCGGGTAATCTCGGGGCAGGAAGAAGCCCGGCTGATATATCTGGGGGTGGCGAGTGGCATTCACCTGGATGACCGGCAGGCTTTTTTTATTGACATCGGTGGCGGGAGCACGGAGATTGCAGTCGGGGGTGACCGGACCTACCAGTATCTCGAGAGTTTCCGTCTTGGTGCCATCCGGCTGTCGAACCTGTACCTCCCCCGCGAAAACACAGGTCCGGTTTCAAAGGATTTGTATAAGCGTATCCAGCACCATGTCAGGGATTCCATTATCCACTCCACACGGAAGATTCGCCACCTGAATCCGGTAATGGCTATCGGGAGCTCAGGGACCATCATGAACCTTGCCGAAATTGCACAGAAAGCGATCCATCAGAATGGCAGTAACGGTGATCCGGTCCTCTCCAATAAGGACCTGCAGAAAGTGACTGAACTGTTATGTTCCCTCCCGCTCGACCAGCGCAGGAAAGTACCGGGTATGAACCCGGAGCGGGCGGATATCATCATTGCCGGATCTGCAATCCTCGACACCTTTATGAAGGAACTGGGACTCGGTTCCATACAGACCACGGGCCGCGGCCTTCAGGACGGCCTTCTTGAGGATTATCTCTCGAGAATGGATGCATTCCCTCTCCTTGGTGAGTTATCACCCCGCCAGCGCAGTGTGCTCCAGCTGGGCAGGTCCTGCGGGATCAATGAGGTGCATGCCCGGACCGTTACGAGCCTTGTCCTCGAACTTTTCGATTCTGCAAAAGAACAGGGCCTGCATAATTTCAGCGATAATGAACGCGAACTTCTCGAATATGGGGCATTCCTTCACGATATCGGTTCGTTCATTTCCTACTCGAACCACCATGCCCACTCCTATTATATTATAAAAAATTCCGAGTTGCTGGGATTTGACGAGAAAGAGATCACATTCATGGCCAATATTGCCCGTTTCCACCGGAAAAGGATCCTGCGGAAGAAGGACCCCGAGATTATGGAACTCGAGTCCGGCGAACGTGATACCCTGCGCGTCCTGACCACGTTTATCCGTCTGAGCGAGAGTCTTGACCGGAGCCACACGGCGCTTATCCGGCATGTAAAATTCACCGGGGTGGACAAGGAGCACGCCCATCTCGAAGTTATCGCCCGTGGCGACTGCCAGCTGGAGATCTGGGGTGTGGAAGCGGAGAAAAAAGCGTTCGAAAAGATCTTTGGAAAACAGCTCCTGATAGAAAGGATACAAATGGAGTAACACTACAAACCCGTTGCAGCGTCAGGAACAATTCTCCGGTCTGCCTTTCCCGATCTTGCCCAGTGCAGTTTCCGTTTCACGCTGTGTCATGGGATCATCGGAACCGAGGAATCTCAGCAGTGCGGTCGATGCACGGTCATCACCAATTTCCCCCAGAGACCAGATCGCACATTCGCGGATCAATCCCCCCCGGCCGAGCAGGAGGATCAGCGGCCCGACGGCTTCCCGTGCCTTGAGGGCGCCAAGGAGCAGGGATGCTCGCCAGACAATCTCATTGTTTCTGTTACCAAGTGCTTCGCATACGAGCGGTACAGACGGTTTCCCATAAGCGCATAATGCATCAAATGCACCTTCCCGTACCCGCCAGTTACCGTTTTCCAGTGCCCCGACAAGAAGGCGTATATTCTCCGGGTCCGGGGTATGCGAAAGATCCTGCACTGCACAAAGCCGGGTTTCAAGGTTTGGGGATTCAAGGTCATCCGCCAATCCCTGCCTCCGGGCGATAAGGACCGGATCGGCAGGGACGGCTGATGATCCCGGTACCTCCTGCTGCATATCTGCCCCCGGCTCCTGTTCGGGCAGTCCTGGAACAAGATCGAGTGCATAAGCCCAGCTCTCAACTGCCCATTGCGATGCTTCAGCGGATAACGAGAGTTCGTCGCGGAGCCGCCTGGCGAGGAAATCCTGCAGGAGACAAAGGGGAAGGGAGTGCCGCGGCACCAGAAGATCAGCCGGGACTTTCTGCCGTACGGCATTCACAAGCACGAAGATCTCCCGGTGATACGTTCCGCATGAGTCCCGGAGGAGACCTTCGGTCCGGAGCGGATCGGTTGCGAGGGATATTCCATATTGTCTGACAAGGTTCCTGAGAATATGCCGCGGGCGATCGTCCATCATTCAATCCTCGGGTCCTGTGGGGCAGTTATGGTCAGGAGGACACCCTCAACCCGAATCCTCGTGCCGGAATTGAGCGGTACCGCACGCCCCGGGGGGACATCAACCATGCTTCCGTCAGGAAATATGCACTGCCATACGGCACGGGTATTGTTCCGGATACCGGCGGCACCAGCAATGGTGGGGTGCGGTACAACCGTCCCGATTATCTCCGAACCGTCTTCCTGAGGTGATGAAGACGCAATATGCCGGTGGCGGATAGTGGTTCCGGAGGAAAGGGCAAGACAGATCCGTTCCCCGGGCCGCCGGATGACAATGAACGGGGGAGCGGTCAGGGGATTGTTGCAGTGCCAGCACCGTCTGGTATCGCCGTTTTTTCCGAAAAAATTCTCAGCCCGGCAGTGCGGACAGGCCACGATCGAGTCTTTCATCCGTGAGAAAAGGGACTGCCATTCGCCTTCTGTGACCCGGCGGTCCGGGTCATTCAGGCCATCGGTGAATGCCCGGATGAATGTCTCCCTGATTGCCTCGGGACAGTAGTCCCAGCGCTCCCGTGCTGTTGCATAATCCGGGTCTTCCGGCAGTGCATTTGATCTATTCACCGGATCGAAGACAAAAACCGGTGATTCCCCGTATACTTTCTTTTTTGCCGGAATGTCCCAGCAGTGAAAACGATATTCCATCTCTCCATGGAACGGGTGGTGCCAGATCCAGAGGTAGAAGAGAAGGACGGCCAGGGAATGGAGATCGGTCTGTGTGGACGGGTCTTTTTCTCCGCGGATGATCTCCGGTGCCATATATTCCATGGTCCCCCAGACCTGCGATCGTGACTGGCGGTCCACACCGACATTATCGTTATCGCATATCAGGATATCCCCGGTCAGGGGATCAAACATCAGGTTCCCTGCCGAAATGTCCCGGTAGCAGTGCCCGGATAAGTGAAGGGCCCGGTAGCTGTTCGCGAGCTGGTAGGAGATCTCGCAGAGGGCAGAAAAGTTCGGGACCGGTTTTATATGGGCCCAGCACTCCCCGATTTCGGCAAACCGACGGGTATCGATGCGGCTCATCAGGTACCCGAACTGCGTGGAGCCCTGCCGGGTGACGAGATCGCAAGGCCAGATGAACCGTTTTCCCGCAGCCCCGAATGGGGGTCCGGTGCGGACAAGGTACAGGATTGCGGCCCGCTGATCTGGTGTTGCCTGATCGGACTTGTACCATTTGACTGCACGGTAGCCATCCGGTCCTTCCACAAGGTATACCTCCCCCTGTGTACCTTCACCCAGTTTTTTTATCACCTCCAGTTCTGCACCGGCAATCTCCGCGTTGACCCGCACGCCCGGTACCAATGGCATGGATCAGAACCCCCATGAGGCCAGAGAATCCTCTTCAGATCCGGGTTTTTGTGTCATGCATGCTGGTGCCTGCGGCCTGATGAGGACAAAGACCAGGGTCATGTCGTCGCCGCTCGCGAGCTGGGAGTACCGGTCAAGCCAGCCGCTCATTGCTCCCGCTACATTCTCCACCCCGTATTGCCTGATACGGGCAACGATGCTCTGGATAAATTTCATGAACTCCGGACCTTCGCTGCCATCAAAGGAGTCTGAAATTCCATCGGTTGCAGCGATCAGGACACCCCCGTCTCCGCGGTCAAGAGTTGCTGTACGCCAGAGCAGGTGTGCATCCCGGGATGAAAGCGACCAGGTCTCGCTGCCCATGAGCGAAGTATCTCCCGGAATCGGGGATTCGACCGTGCCATCCGGGCGTACCAGGACAATATCACCGTCGCCAATCTGTCCGATGAGTATTGTATCCGCCAGTATGGCTGCTGCAATGAGGGTGGACCCGTACCGGCTGACGATATCTGCTGCAGTCTCTTCTGATCCCGTACCAGCAAGTCCCCTTCGTACGAAATCATCTGTAACAGACTCGCGCCAGCGGCGGCTGACACGACGGGGGAAATCCCCCCGGAACTCGGACCTCAGGGTATGGCGGGGAACATCCTGCAGGTAGATATGATGGAAAGCGACCAGTTCCTCCACAGCAGACCGCACAGCGAAGCCGGCCCCGATCCGGCTCTGGTCATGGCGGGGATCGCCATGCCCGTCAGCGACAGCAACAGCAATACAGGGTACAGCACCGGCAGATCCGCTCCAGAGAGCAAAAGCATCCTCACAGGGATGACCGGTTTTCTGGTGCGAGGCACCGGTACGGCTGGTCCCGAAAGCCCAGCCAAGACCTGTGTTACTGGCGCAGAGGAACTCATCCGGGTATGGCATGCGTCTCTTAGAATAAATCGGTATTGGACGTGATCATGGGTGGCGGGGACTCGAGGCTCACATTCGATACCTCTCCCATGGACCGGGCATCCCGGCTTCTGCCGCGGGACGAGGCAACGGATGCTGATACTGAAGCCCACTTGATATAGGTAACCAGCTCTTCCGGCGAATGGGCTTTCAAAAGACCGATCTGATCCTGGTTGACGAACCTGAGCAGTTCGGTCTCGTTATACTCTGATTCATCCCCGATTGCAACTGCCAGCCGCACCGCTTTGACCCCCCAGGGTGTCTTTCCGAGGTCGGTAATGGCACTCTCATACTCCTCCCGGGGATCAGTACAGAATCCATCGGAAATCAGGATACAGACCGGGGGAAGGGCCCTGCGTGGCATACGTTCCATGGATAATTCTCCCGCAAGCAGGCGGATGGCTTTTGCGGTCGACGTCAGCCCGGTGGTTTCGAGTTCCGGCCAGACAAACTGTTCGACAGGTACGGGGTCCGGGCCGATATGCCATTCAGCAGTAGTGGAGAATTTGATTGCTCTCATGACAATCTCAACCTGAGGGTAGGCAGCAACCGCTTTCTGTACTTCGGGAACCGCCTCCCGTATTGCCTGGTTTAAGGATGCAATCTTCTTTCCCCGCATGGATTCGGAGCAGTCCGCGAGCCAGAAAAAGTGGAGTTTTTTGCGTACTACCTGGCCGTCTGGAATAGGGATAGGATTTTCTATGGTATAACCCCCTGCTTTACCATTCAATCTGGCAGATAACCATATAAGGTAACCTGTCCGGCTCGACATGTACAGGGTGGGGAATTCCCGTGCCCGTCAGTTCTCTCCGCACGGCATCTTCTGTAACCAATTCACACCAGCGGTGGGTGGCGTATCGATAAAATCAACTATATGATATTCCATCGCATGTCACGCATTGCATCCTGCGGAAAGAGACGTTCCTCAGCCGGTAAGGATGTGAACCTCAGCAATCACATCATTGCCGGACATTTCAACCCGGTAGGCGCCCGGACTTCTCACCATGAACTCCTGCCGCGTGGTAACGCTAAACCCCTTGTTGAATCCCTGCTCCTCAATAAGTGCACCATTGCCGGCATCGTATATCATTACCTTGAACCATGAATACGGGCTGATGTATGAAGTACTGACTGTATGCCCTACTTCATCGATTTTCTCTCCAACCTCTATCGTTGGCGTGATATTGAATTTAATATAAAGCGGGGGTGTTGTCAGATCCTGAGTAAATAACTCTTTTTGTCCTCCGGCGAACGGTCGGTTGATAGATAAAACTTCCTTGTAAGTCTGGGTATACTTCTCCTCATAGGTCTCGCTTCCGGAAGGGATTGACGTAACTACGGGACTCAGGGTGGTTATCGGGAGGTAAGTTGTCGGTTGTACGGTTGGTATCTGTGTGGGGAAGGGAGTAACCTGTTGGGGGGTTGAACCTTTCCCTGGTGATCCACTTACCATGGGGAGGCCGATAACATAGATCCCGGCGATTATTACTAATACAACAATGATTCCCGCTACAACCGTGGTTTTTCCCGATCGGGCTCCCGGTTTTACCGGGACAACCGGGGGCGAGGCAGGAGCAGCAGAAACAGCAGGAGAAGTGGCAGGCATGGTTGATGCTGCGGCTGATTGTTCAAGAGGTGTTCCACAGTACTCACAGAATTTTTTACCGGGAGTAACCTCTTTTCCGCAGGTTGTACAGAACGGCATAATATCATCTTGGGTTGGGTCCGTATGATATTTTCTCTTTTTCCTGTGAAGGAATTCTCTGGTTACCGGAAAAATGAAAAGAGGGAAGAAGCAGAATTGAACACTGACCGGAAAAAGGGCGATGGATTTTCGTGATGCCGGACTTCATAGGGTCACCTGAAATGTTTCCGGGAAGGGACAGGGCCGGTGGGGCAAGATCACCGGTCCTGGAGATATCCGAAGGAATTAAAACTTTTTTACTGCCTGTACAAGCTTCCCGACTGTTTCCTGGGCGTCACCGTAGAGCATCCGCGTGTTGTCCCGGTAAAACAGGTCGTTTTCGATTCCGGCGAATCCCCTTCCCTGTCCCCGCTTCAGGACGATAACGTTCTTTGCCTGTTCGACATCGAGGATGGGCATACCGAAAAGCGGGCTGCCTTCCCGGTGTGCTGCAGGGTTGACGGTATCGTTGGCCCCGATGACAAGGACGACATCGGTGCTTGGGAATTCCGGGTTGATTTCGTCGCGGTCGAAGAGCCGGTCATAGGCAACCCCTGCCTCCGCAAGAAGGACGTTCATGTGCCCGGGCATCCGCCCCGCTACCGGGTGGATGGCGAACTTCACCTGAACGTTCCTGCTTTCGAGCAGGTCAGTCAGCTCCTTGACCTTCTGCTGGGCCTGGCCAACTGCCATTCCGTAGCCGGGAGCGATGATAACCTTGTCCGCGTAGGCGAGCAGGACCGCAACATCGTCGACCTCGATTGGCTTCATGCTGCCTTTCATCTCCAACCCTTTCTCTTCGGTTGCGCCGAACGCACCAAAGAAGACGTTGGTGAGCGGGCGGTTCATCGCGTGCGCCATGTTGAGGGTGAGCAGCGAACCTGCGGCGCCAACGATGATACCGGCGACGACCATCGCATAGTTGGGCGTGGCAAACGAGAACCCGTCAAGCGCGACGGCGAGCCCCGTGAAGGCGTTGTACATCGAAATAACCACTGGCATGTCAGCCCCGCCGATAGGGAGCGTCATCAGGAGGCCGAACCCGAGGGAGAGGATGAAGAACAGCGGAAGATAGACGGAAACCGAGAGCGGGATCCAGGCCGGTTGCAGGATGACGAACACACCGGTGACGATCGCAAGGACCAGGACAAGCATGTTGATGATCTGCTGGCCCGAAAAAGTTATTGGCCGCGGGCGCATCCAGCCCTGGAGTTTCATGAACGCAATGATGCTTCCGGTGAATGAGACGGCCCCGATGAGGCCGCCAATGACAGCGAGGGATCCCGTGGTGGCCGTGGTAGTGCCGAGGAGCGCGACAGCCGAGATCCCGGCCGCGGCGCCGCCACCCATACCGTTATAGAGCGCGATCATCTGGGGCATTTCGGTCATCGCAACGCGTTTTGCCGCAACGAAGCCAAATCCCCCCCCTATGACGATCGCGATCGCTATCAGGGCGAAGTTGGTGAGGTCGGGTGTAAAGAACGTAACAATTGTTGCAATCAGCATTGCGGCGCCAGCCCAGACGATCCCGCTCCGGGCGGTGAGCGGGTGGCTCATCCGCTGCATGCCGATAATAAAGAAGAAGATCGTGATAATATAGATCGGATCGATCAGCCAGGAGAGACCGGCCATATTACGCCTCCTTGCCGGGCTTTTTTCCGCTTCGATCGAACATCTGGAGTATCCGCTCCGTCACAACATAACCGCCGGTAACATTCGCCGCACCGAGAATAACTGCAAAAAAACCAATGACCTGTTCAAGAGGGGTTGTCGCGAGGCCGAGCGCGACCATCGCGCCGACAAGAACAATCCCGTGGATGAAGTTCGAGCCGCTCATCAGTGGCGTGTGGAGGATGGAGGGAACCCGGCTGATGACAACATACCCGGTGAAAGCGGCCAGCATTGCAATATAGACCGCTGTCCACAGCGTGGTCATATCTGTCATGGTTTTCCCCCGGTTAAAAGGGCCTGCGTCGGCCCGTGACGAACTTCACCGGCATGGACAAGGAGGCTCGCAGCGAGGATCTCATCGGTGAACTCCCTGACGATTACTCCATCTTTATCAATGAGAAGTGCCAGGAACGACTGGAGGTTCTTTGCGTACATCTGGCTCGTGTGGAACGGAATCCGTGCCGGGAGGTTCTGCGGCCCTATGATCAGGACGCCATGCTCCCGGACAGTTTTCCCTGCCCGGGTCAGCTCGCAGTTGCCGCCCGATTCGGCAGCCATATCGATGATGACGGCCCCGGGCCGCATCGTTGCTACCGTTTCCCGGGTTATGAGGACCGGTGCCTTCCGGCCGGGAATGGCAGCCGTTGTTATAACGATGTCGGCCCGTGCAACTGCGGCAGAGACCATCAGCTGTTCCTTTTCCTTCTCTTCAGAAGTGAGCTCGCGGGCATAGCCACCCTGGCCTTCGGCATTGATCTCGAGCTCCAGGAACCTGGCGCCGAGGCTCCGGACCTGTTCTCCTGCGGCGCGCCGGACATCGTACGCCTCGACCATTGCCCCGAGCCGTTTTGCCGTGGCAATCGCCATGAGACCGGCAACGCCGGCACCCAGTATGAGCACCGTTGCCGGCCGTATGGTACCGGCTGCCGTTGTCAGCATCGGGAGGAACTTCGGGCAATGACCGGCACCCAGTATGGCCGCCACATACCCTCCGGCTGTTGCCTGAGAACTGAGTGCATCCATGCTCTGAGCGCGGGAAATCCGCGGCACAAGCTCGAGCGCGAAGGCCGTGATCTTCCGGTCGCGCATCCTGGCCACTGCTGCAAGGTTGTTTGTCGCGTTCATGAACCCGACAACGATGGTGCCCTCGGCGAGCTGATCGACATCGGAGACTGTGGGGGGCTGGACACGCAACACAATATGGGAACCGTCGAATAATTCAGCCGGGCCGGATATGATTTTTGCACCTGCGGCAAGGAAGAGGTCGTCCGGATAAAAGGCACCCGCCCCGGCATCGTGTTCAATCCTGACCGTATATCCCGACTTTGTGAACTTTTGTACAACCTCAGGGACAGTCGCCACGCGCTGTTCTCCCGGTGCCAGTTCCCGGGGAACAGCAATGACAACCGGTACTGTTGCAGGGCCATCCGGGCGGGTCTGGATATTCCTCGTTACCTCTTGTGCGGTGGCGGGAGTGCTCACAATTCCCACCCCGCCGGTTCGGCATTTACAATACGGAACAACCTTTTCACTCCATGGATACACTGAAATGTATCCTACTGTTTGAACCTATAGCTTCTTTATTTTACGCACCCGTACCGCGACACCGCGGCGTGAGCGCTGCATCTCGTCTGCCGGCAGGGCTGCACGGCCGGTCCCAAGCGCACGGAGACCGACGACCAGTATTTCGTCGCCATCGCGGATTGCCGGGTCGGCCGATACCACGCCCGGTATGAGGATATCCCCTTCCGGTATAAAATCGTCAATATGTACCCGGTAACCTTCGGGGATCATTTTCCAGCCGTCAAGAGTGGGACGGAGCAGGCCAGTACCTGTATCGATGGAGAAGAGCTGGATATTGTTCCTGCTGTAGAATATTTCCGGGAAATGCCCCCGTAACGTGGTGCCCTTTGTATCGATTTCGCAGTTGAACTGGTAGGATATCATACCATGAAGCCGGTCATCCTTCACCCTTCTCTCACCCGCAAGCGCTGCATCGAGTGCGTTAAGGGCCGTATTTCCTGACGGGTGATCGGTACAGGTATATTCAAGGATGATCCCGCACTGCTCTGCCGCCATCCGGGCTACCTTCAGTGCACCCCCTTCAAGGTGGGCAATGATACGCCGGTAGGGATGCTTCTGGAAATAGCGGGCGAGAATGTCCGCAATAACTGCACATTCCTCGGCATCCCAGTAGCCGGTGACCGGGACATCGTAATGCCCTGCCGGGTATATGGTTTCAAGTTCCCGGGGGACCAGCCCGAGCGGGGATGTAACAATGAGTTCATGAGCCCTCCCGGCAACAGCCTGCTGGAACTTCCGATGACTCTGCGAAAGGGAGTAGGGCTTTTTTGCCGAGCAGGGAAGGAGCACGGCAACATCGGTTTTTGGGGGTACATACCGTCCGATGACCCGTTCTGCAAACCTCCGCACTTCTGCCCGTTGCAGAGACTCGCCAGAGTTTGCCCGCATGACTCCTGCCCGTGCAATGGGCTGTACCCGTTCCATGAATTCGAAATGCCGGTCAAAGTGGCGCAGGATCGCGACCTGTGCTGCGTCAAGGCGGCAGCGGGACTCCACGAGGTCGCGAAGTTCTCCCTGCATGATAAACCGGGTGACAAGGGCTATTTCCTGCCGGAGGGCGTGCCGGTTGTGTTCGTGCAGATCACCGGCAGCACAACCCGGGCAGGAACAGATGCCTCCCGTGAGGGCATCCTTTGGGAAATCCCCTTCGGGTGTACAGAACCGCCCCTGGGCGGATTTGAGGTCCACTGCCGTGTAGTCGAAGAGGTCGAACCCGGAGTAACAGAGTATCGCGGCTGTTGACGGGAGTGCGGATGCGGGAGCGTACCACGTGGTATCCACCGGAGTTTTTTCTTTCAGGCCTATGAGCCAGTCAACATATGTGCGCGGGTTCGCTGTTGCCGTGTGCCACCCGGCCACCATAACGCAGTCGCCGCTCCTGGCAGGATTATCGAGCTGTGGGTGGATCTGCACCGGCTGGATCCCCTTTTCCGAATAGAACCGGCTGACAATCGCTTTTGGGGCGCAGAGCGGGAGATTGGTGCCGGCAAGGGTTGCCAGTGCGGGAAATAATTTTTGGCATTCTGCAACAGCAGGGAGACTGAGCGGAGGCATCCCATCTGGTTCGAAGGTCCCGGTACGGGCAAGGCCGTCACGTTTCCGGAAACTAACTCGGGTCATGGGTCACCCCGATGTTGCCCAGTACTTCCCGGACAACCGGTTCCCAGCGCGGGCTGCAGGATACGGTGACCCTGCATTCCGGATGACTCTCCTGAATACTCCGGATGCCCCTGCAGCCCTGCCGGACCATGGCCTCGTCCCAGTCCGGGATCTCGGAAGGCCCGATGGGGAAGGTCTCTTTCAGCTCCCGGAGGTACGGCCCGAACGGGGGCTTGAAGAGCAGGGTTGTATCATACGCGTCCCGTTCACCGCCATCGAAAGCAACAAGAATATTCCTGCCGACCGGGAGCCGACCGAGCTGCTGCTGGTAGTGGAGTACCTCTGTCCGCCTGCAGCTCTCATCGCCCCGGTAAAAGAACCGCCGCTTCGAGACCCGGTCATGCACTTCCAGCTCGGCAGCATGGTCGAGCAATGCCCGGTAACCGGCAAGGAGCTGCGGATGACCCCGGCACCGTTCGTCCACAAGTTCCCAGAGGGTACCATCAGAAATTGCCTGACGTATCCGGGCGATCTCCGCAAGAGTGACATGGAGGTTGTGGAGCGCGAGGAGGCGCTCACGGTCAGGTGCCGATCGGAGCTCTTCGGCAGTATGGGACCGGCAGACCGCGCAGGCACAGGGCAGGTCCACGAGTTCACTGATCCGGTAACTGCCATGCACCGTGAGGTACCTGCCGTCTTTTGCATACAGCGCATATGCCGCAGAATCGAAGAGGTCGCAGCCCATGGCGGTTGCAAGGGCAAACATGGACGGGTGGCCGGCTCCGAAGAGGTGAACACAGGCAGAGGGAGCGAGTGTCCGCTTTGCGGCCATGACCACGCTGACAAGGTCGCGGTAACGGTAGGATTCCATGAGGGGGACAACAGCACCTATCGGGCAGAAAGAGAATTCGAGTCCGGTCACTTCACGCCCGGCCCGTTCGCGGAGATCCTCGTAGATCCCGCCCTGCACCGGGCCGGCTATCGGAGCATCCCTGCCAAAGACCTCTTTTGCCTCTTTGAGGCGTTGCATGGTGATGGTGAGTTCCTGTTCCGTAGTCTTTCTGTCCGAGGCGGGAGAGGTGGGGATATCAAGTGGCACCCAGATGTCGCTTCTGATGTCCCGCTGGAACGCGAGGGTTTCGGTATTCGTGATCGAAACCTGACCATAGACCGAGAGCTGGAACGAACCGGAATCGGTCATGATGACGCCATTGAAATCAAGGACCCGGTGGAGGCCCTCACTCAGGGCGCGCTCCCGGAACTGCCTGCTCTGGGAGAAGATGTAGGCATTCGTGATCAGGGCCTCGATACCCATTGTCTGCAATTCTCGTGGCGTAACGAGCTGGAGGTGCGGGTTGATGACGGGAAGCAGCGCCGGTGTTTTTACCATCTTCCCCCCTACCGTCAGCCTGCCGCTCCGGCCTGCGATGTCACTTGTGAGACTCTCGAAAGCAATTCCCATACCGCACTCCTGATGTCTCCTTCTATACGCTGCAATCGGGTTAAACGGTTGCCCTTAAGCAGGCCGTGTATGCTCGGAAAAGATCTGGCCTTCGAACGCAAGGACCTCGATATTTTTACTGGTCCAGCAACGAGAGGAAAGCCCGGCCTTCATGCAGGTCTGGTCAAGGAAAGTCTTTGCATCCCACCCGTAATCGGTCGCTACCTGCGGGAGCAACAGGCCGCTCGTGCCCATGCCCCGCACGATAAGCCCGTGTTTTCCTACTATAACCTGTTCCGGTCGTTTGGCCGGTTCCCCTTCAACCGGTTCCGGAACGGTAAGAATTGTTACTTCGAGCAAAACAGCTGTCAGCTCATCTTTTGTAACCGGAGGGAACCGGGGGTCTTCCAGTGCAGCTGCACCTGCTGCATGGACAATCGCTTCGCCAAGCGGCATGACCGGGTACGGGAAACCGATACACCCGCGGAGGCTGCTGTTCTTCGTGATTGTGACAAAAACCCCGCGTTTTTCAGAAAAAACGGGAGTCAGGTTAAGAGAGGCTTTCGGTCGTTTTGCTATAGCGTATTCAATGGCGGCACGTGCAGACCGGACCGCCATGGTACCCTCATCGTCCGTGAGCAACAGCATAGTCTATACTCCTTTCTTGTGACTGTTTTAGCGTGCTCATAGTTAACAATCTATCGAACCCCGGAGTTCTGTCACCGGCAGATATGCACCCTTGCGCTGCGCTTATCTTCTCGGATATCCTTGTACTGTACGAGAGGGAGAGAGCGGCCGACGGTGACGTAACAGTCGCTGAGGAAAGTCCCCCCACCCACCGGGCACGCAGCCGTACGCAAGTACGGGTGGCGAGAGTCACGGCAATGGAACAGAAACGACACGGCCTGTTTTCAGTCATGATGCGGTCGAGCCGAAAGGCAAGAAGCATGGTTTCCATGCGAGTAACCCGCTGAGCGTTAACAGACAGGATACGGTGAAACGGCGAATCCCTGCGGGTGCAAGCCAGAACAGGACTACAGGACGCCCGGTTTCCGTCCGGGTTTGGCGCAGAGCTGAATGCCGCTAAAACAGAAGGAGGCTTACTCCTCCCACTCATCCTTTCAACCATAACTGACATGGCCTGATAAGGTATGCGCTTTTTCTGAAGGTTTTCGTTAGCCGGCACCATAAATTGTCAGAATCAGATCCGGGTATTCAGAACATCAACGTGTGTCCCGTTAGCATACCAGGCGGTGATCAGGACATGCACCTCGTCAGTGTATGGTCCCTGAAAGAGATAGGTTCCCCCGCTCTGCACCGGTGTGGTATCAAGGCGCGATCCCATGGACTTGGTCGTGACACTCCCTTTGCTGCTGACAACCGTAGTCTCAAGTTCCATAAGCTGGTCGGCATCCGGTGACCCCGCATAGGTAATGAGGATCTTTGTTGAACCGATCCTCTGTGCCATGACAACCGCGGGTTCAATGGGAGCGGAAATGAGTATGGTCGGTTCAAAAGACGGCGTTGTTACAACCGGTTGTAATGACGGCTGGCTGCATCCCGCTGCAACGAAGGAAAAGATAAGAATGATCAAGAGCAGCTTCATAGACAATCATTCCCGCAGTACCTGTTGAAGTATTGCCATGATCGGTTGGGTGAGATATTTACTCTTCTCGTACGACCGATTTCATCCGGCAGATATTACTATTCACGACAGGTACGGGTTTGGTTTTTCTGGGTCTTTACCCCACTTTTCCATAAAAAGCACCGAATAGGTACACCATAAAAACAGTGATCTTCGCTCTCACGGTTTTATCCGATAGATCCTCCTTTCACCGGGTTCAGGTATAATGAGCGCACCCTCCCACACTTTTTACGGGGACTGGCCATTTGTAATGTGCAGTGGCGCCTGAATCCGTTTCCGGACCGGAACAGATCATCAGCATCCGGCTACTGCCTTATTTAGTAACACAAACAGGTTTTTCTCACGAAACCCGTCATATACGTACTGGAAGTGAACCATGACAAAAAAAACAATATGCCGGATTATCAGCTGTGCATGCCTGTTCATCATCGGCATTTCGCTTATCGGAATTCCTGCCGGTGCTCTCGATTTCGAGCCGGTTGCATCTCCCACTTCAAATACTGTTTCGATTGCCAACGGCGATTCAGTCATGATCCATGGCATTGCAACCGGCCACCCGCGGAACGGGCTCCAGCTGTGGATCATCAGCCACAATTATCTTAAAGTTACCACCCTTGCGGTAAATGCTGACAATACCTATCTCTATGAACTCAAACCTGCGGATACCGACAACCTTGCATCCGGCCAGTACTTCTTCCTCGTACAGCACCCGATGATGAACGGCCAGTTTGACATCGTGTACAATCCTGCCTCCGGAACGATTGTGAACCGGCAGCTTGGCGATGGGAAGGGCAAGGAAATTTTCAAACTTTCCGGTGCGGGAAGTCTCCAGGGGCCGGATAGTGCGCAGGCACTGGTAAATGCGATCGGCAGCCAGAACATCGATGACACCTTTGCCACCTACTCATTTTACATATCCCCGCCAACTGCACTCATCAATCCGATAGGGGATCATTATGTCGGGGACAAGTTCACTATCTCCGGTTCCACCAACCTCGCTGCCGGTGACGAGCTTATAGTAGAAGTCATCTCGTCCTCGTTCAAACCAACGGAAAAATCACAGAGCGGCGAGTTTTCAGGAATCTCCGGCAATGTAAAAGTGGTCCAGGGCAGTGGCGGGTACAACCGCTGGTCGTTTGATGTGGACGCAACCACATTCAAACCTGACGAGTATATCGTGAAAGTCTCCGGTATCCTCCAGGACGTGACCGCTTCAGCGTACTTCAATATCGTAAACGAACTGCCTCCAACATCTGCACCAACGACCGTCACACAGCCGGATACAACAGCTGTTCCGGCAACAACGCTCCCGCTCGTGACGGTGACAACTACTCCCAAATCGCCGTTTCCCTGCTGGATTGCACTTGGCGCACTTGCCGTTATGGCGTTCTTAAGAAAGAAGAGTTAAAAAAATTGGTTCTGTAGAAAACCTTTTTTTTTAGATTGTTGCCCCCCTTGCGCCAACCCTGCCCCCGTTGGGGGCGGGGCGCTTAGGATGCCCCGGTATTACCCTTAAAAAACACAACACTTTTGTGTACAGGTAATACGGCGCAATCCCAAATGTGGGTGCCGCAGCGGCGGGGGCGAAGCCCCGACAGCGTCAAACTGAATAATCAATAGATTTCCCATGTAAACAGCCATGATACCGAAGGGCTACATGCATACAAACACATGAAAATGGCGAAGCCATTTTCATATTATAGTCAAGAACCTTGAATCTGCGACAACTTGTAAAATTGAAATCGGTTACCCGTGGTCAAATCTGGGAAAAGGAGTGGAAAATCAGTTAAATCAATTGCATTTGTATCAAACTTTATGTTCTTGACTATAAATTGCATGAAACAAATGTGATTATGGGATTGTTCCTCACTTTACAAATTCGTTGCGATGAACGACGACGCCCCAGAAGGGGCGCCCCCATGGCGGGTCAACAACCGGGAGCATTTTGGAAAATACGGAACTGCCCCGCCGTGACCCGGAGGAGCCCTGAGGCGGGGAGCCCTCATATCTGCGATTTACATGGTTCTGGTGCGAGCCCTTCGTTCATGCCCGTTTCTCCAGAGCAAAAAATTACCGTTACCAGCCGAGGAACAGGGTCCTGGTCCGGGAATACTGGTCGATGGCATGGTACCCGTTCTCCCGGCCGGTACCACTCTCCCGGTTGCCGCCAAACGGCACTTCCGGAGGTACGGTCAGGTGCCGGTTCACCCAGATGATGCCGGCCTGAACTTCGTCAAACACTCTTCGCGCGGTGTGGAGGTTCTTTGTCCAGACCGATGCGCCAAGTCCGTACCGGGAGTCGTTCGCCGCTCCGATCGCCGCGTCCAGATCTGGAACGGTCATTACCGGCAGCACCGGGCCGAACAGTTCCTCCTGAACAAGACAGCTGTCATGAGCAACACCGGTTACCAGTGTCGGGTGGTAGAAATATCCGGCCTCGTATGCTTTTCCCCGCAGGACACTCCCGCCGGCAATGATGGTGCCGTCCCCGCGTTCCCGGGTCCTTTCGACTATCTGCTCGATCCGCTCACGCTGTTCTGCGCTGTTGAGGGGACCCATATCCGTCTTCGGGCCGAGTCCGTTCCCCACGGTCAGGGCCCCGATGCGGGTTTTCAGATCCTGCACAAATCTGACCGCAATCTTTTCGTGGACATAAAGGCGTTTGACTGCAGTGCATGTCTGTCCTGCATTGTAGAACCTGCCCCGGAGCGCACCGTCAACTGCTTTGTCAATATCTGCATCGTCCATTACGATCATCGGGTCGGAACCCCCGAGTTCCAGTATAAGGTCCTTTACCTGTACCGATGCAAGTTCCCGTATTCTTTTGCCCGTTGCACAATTGCCGGTGAATGAGATCTTTTTTACCTCGGGATGTCTGACAAGCGCCTCGCCAACTACCCCGCCGCTGCCGGTAACTACATTCAGAACGCCCGGCGGGAGGCCGGCCCCGTCAAGAATGGCAGCAAGGCAAAGATCTGTCAGAGGGGTCGTGGAGGCCGGCTTCAGAACCAGGGTATTTCCCGCAAGGAGTGCCGGGCCGACTTTCCAGCCCATGATGAGGACCGGCATGTTCCACGGGATGATCGCGCCGCAGACCCCGAGAGGTTCACGCACGACAAGCGCATCGCCCGCAGCACCAAGCCTTACCGTTTCACCCGTCGGCCTGGCCGAAATTCCTGCATAGTACTCGAGAATATTGGCATATCCGCGCACCTCCTCAGTTGCTTCGCGAAGCGGTTTTCCCTGTTCCATGGTCAGGAGGCGGGCAAGATCCTTGTGCTGCTCGCGTACTTTTTCAGCGGCATGGAACAGGATCATCCCCCGCTCGCGCATCCCCTTCTTTCTCCAGGCCGGAAAAGCTGTTGCTGCTGCATCAACGGCTTCTGCAACATCGCCGGCGGATCCGGCAGGCACCCGATCGATCAGTTCGCCGGTTGCAGGATTCTTTACCGCAATCCACGCATCATCAGGCGATGATACTTCTTTTCCGCCGATTCTCATCTCCATGGTTCAGCCCCGTTTTTTTATCTTCCTTACACTCCGGTACAACTATTCTGATATATACCAGTTGGTATTACCGTTCGCAGCAAACAGCAGTTCCTGAATGCGCAAGCAGGAAAATCCTCTTTCTGATGATTCAGTCATACCTTAAACATGCACTCTCCGGCTGACCGGAATACTCCGTGAATACGAGCTCCTTTTGTGCCTTTTGCCTCTCTCCGGTTTCATGTACGGTCCATGAAAACGCATACGCGATCTCCTTCCATGCCTTGTCAAGGAGCCCGCGGTAATACGGCAGATCGAACCGCTCCGCAGCCCATTCAGGATCCACGCAGTATGTGCGTGCATCGCGAACCACGTAGCTGATCTTCATGCCCGGCGCGATTGCAACTCCTGCGTCCCGGTATGCCTGAACCGCTGCACCTTCAATACAGCGGTGGGTATATGTTATACGGCTGATCCTGCGGCTGATTGCCAGCGCCGGGGGGGTGGTACACGGGAGGTTCCGGACTGCATTGCAATAGACCCGGTAAACCGGTTCACGTACCCGTCCAAGTTCTGCGGGTGTACGGGCGGTCGCCATAATTGCCAGCATATCCTGCTGCATGGTGCGGATATACTCCGGCGTATCATGCCGCCGTGCGGCAATCCCGCGTACTTTCACGCTGCCATCGGACAGCCTCCCATAGTAACCGTTGTATGCCCCCAGCCCGTCCCTGAGAGGCAGAAAGACGATCCAGTCAAAATGCTCGCTCTCGACACAGAGCCCGGTCTTCCGGTTCACAGCATCGCACAGGATATCCACGGCAGTTCCCTGTACCCACAGGCAGTCGACAATCCCGTGCAGCACACAAAAACCTCCCGATTCGGCAATATCTTTTGTCTGCATCAGGATCTCGCGCGACCGGCGGGTAATTGCCTCGTGAACCTCGATCCTCCCGAACTTTGCGTTCTTGTATCCCGTATACCCGAAACAGGTGACGAGCATCCACTTCAGCAGGGAATCGATACCGGCGTACCGGTGGCTTGTTTTCCTCCTCTTTTTTGTCTCCCTGCGCAGGGTAACCAGCGGCCCGAGTACAGATGCCAGGAACCCTTCGCGATCCGGGCAATAGAGAGTCTCCGGAGAGAGGTTGAATTTCACGATGATGGAAGGGTACATGGAAGTAAAATCGATCTCGTCTACATTCCCGTATACTCCGGGCACGGGCTGGAACATCATCCCGCCGCGGTCCGCGGCCTGGAGATCAGCAAATTTCCGGACGTGTTCCACATCGGCTTTCCGGAACGGTACCTTAATACCGCGCCGGATTGCTTCATACACTTCATAGCTGCTGATGAGCGTGCGAGGCGTGAACCGGGAGACAAGGTTGGGCGGAAGCCCTGAAAGGCGGGCTGCCATGAACACCCCGTCAAGTCCTCCTTCCCGGTACACAAACGACTGGTCGGTATCGATGAGCACCCGCCCGTCCGGAATGAGCGCCGCGTCCTTGTGCTCAACCCTCCCGTAACTCCAGTACGAGCGGGAGTCCATCTGACGGTAGTTACCGTTCCGGGAAAACGGCATGACCAGTCCCCTGCTCCCGGCATATCTCCGGAGTTTTGGCATCCACAGATCAGCCTGCGACATCAGGATCACATCGGGATCGACAGATTCGACCAGCGAGAAGAGGTCCGATGCCACGGTGCTGCCTGATCCCTGCAGCACTTCGGTGCGTTCATGCACAAATTCGACATTGGTGCAGAGCATTGTACGTGCCGGATGATCGTGTATCCGGATCACCACCTGGCTGAGATCATATGAGAAGTCCGGGCTGTAGCGGGATTCACCTGCATCACCGCAGGGAAAAATTCCC
>Ga0105103_10000344_pt1 | contig 26313 bp, 43 predicted proteins | sample PPLLaktember2015_2_FD_79107 | JGI IMG/M metagenome (GOLD analysis project Ga0105103, IMG submission 79107) | Freshwater sediment microbial communities from Prairie Pothole Lake near Jamestown, North Dakota, USA - PPLs Lake P7 Core (6) Depth... | ecosystem: Environmental > Aquatic > Freshwater >...
CCTTTCAAAGGAAGCCACAGCAAGCCAGCATAACATTTACGATATAGTAAACCACAATAATTTTCATGCTGTCAATAATGAGGATAACGCTTGGCTGAATCACAGGTTTATTCGTCCTATGGGTTATCATTGGTGCGCCGCAACGCAAGCCTCTAACCTGCGCCGACTTAACGGCTTTGATGAACGCCTTGCAGATGGTTATTGCTTTGAGGATGACGAACTGCTTGCACGTGTTTCGATGCTTGGTCTGCAGGTTGAAATTACTGATCACCCTTTCGTCGTACACCAATACCATGAACGAACGTATGTTCCCGCTAACTGGCAGGCACTTTTCAATCTGAATAAGCAGCGCTTTCAAGCCATACGCAAGTCACGCAACCCGATAGCGGTACACCAATTTACACGCAACCTGTATGAAATATAAGGCGATAATAAGCACGCAGGTAAAAGACGAAAACGAATATCTTGACGAGTGGGTAAATCACCACTTGTCAATAGGCTTTGAGCATATTGTAATTTATGACAATGAAAGCGCCTGCCCGGTTAAGAACCGCTGGGGCAAAGCGGTAACAGTAAAGCTTGAACGAAGGCAATTTGAAGGTTCAGCCGCTGACAACTGCCATAACGATACGGTGCGTAACTTTCAAGCCGATTGGATTGCCCGCATTGATGTTGATGAATTTATAGTGCTGAAGCAGCCCGGTGGCATAAATGAGCTGCTTGTACCTTACAAAGACTTTGGCGGGCTGGGGCTTAACTGGCGAATCTTTGGCACGTCAGGTCACGTGCGTAAACCAGCCGGCGCAGTGAGGGATAATTACGTTTGGCGTATGCCCGACCGTTGTGGCTGGGTGCTGAACGGTGGCAGCTTCCAGCTAAAGACCATTATTCGCCGGGAGTTCTGCTTGCAGGTTCATCACCCGCATTTTTGTATTTCATCCCGACCACTTGTGAATGAAGATTTCGTGCCTTACCCCGATGCGTGGACTGACTCAAGCAGAACCAAAGCAGTCATTCACCATTACGTGACGAAAAGCCTTGATGAATGGCATAAAAAGTACGATCTTTGGCGGCATAAATACGGCTTGCGCACGCTGAAAGACCTTGCCGATATTGAAACGAATTGTATAGTTTTAGATAAATCATTTACAACCATGACAAACGAAAAGACTTGGGAATGGGCGTCGCATCAACCATTAATTAAAGCTGTGCTTGAACTTTACAAACCGGCTTTTATCCTTGAACTTGGCATAGGTGAAAATTCCACGCCGCTTTTCGCCGGGCTGAATTACATAGGCGTTGAAAATGACAGGGCTTGGATCGATCACCTTACAAAGCTTTACCACACTAATCAGACTTTCATTTGGCACGACCTTGACCGGCAGGTGACTTCGCTGGCTGATTACTATAATTCATTGCAGCTGCCCGACGTTAAGCCTAACCTGCTCTTTGTTGACAATTACGAAACGTGCCGCATGATTGCAATTAATACGCTGCGCACAAAGTTTGACGCCATATTGTTCCATGACTGCGAGCCTGAACCGGGCGCACGCATTAACCATTACGACATGATTAATTCCGAAGGGTTTAACGTGTATTTTCTCAAAACGCCTGCCAACTGGACAGGGCTGATGGTGAGCATTGCGTCAGGGCTTGACCGTGGCTTCCAGCCTTTGCGGCAGGTGGTTGACAATTACATTGATGAGTTCATAGGTAAGCACCCGGCGGCGCTTGGTATGCGTTTGAGTAATAAGTACGAAGAATGAAGGTGCTGCTCGTCAACCCGTGGACTGATGATTACCTACCGCCGCCTGCAATCGGTTATCTGCAAGCTGCTTTACGTCATTGGAAGGTTGACGTCAGGGCATACAATCTTGAACAGGCGTTAGCCACGACCGAGCAGTTTGATCTTGTGGGTGTAACATTTCATTCATTTTCTGTTAGAAGTGCAAATATTCTCCGAAATAAATTCAAATGTAAATTAATCTGCGGTGGTCATCATCCGTCGGCTATGCCTGAACAAATGCTGGCAGCCGGGTACGATCAAGTGGTAGTAGGTGAAGGCGAGAACGCCATTATTGCAATAGTGCAGGGCAATAACGAACCAATCGTACAGGCGGCAGCACATGAACATAGGTATTTCTTTGGCATTGACGAAATCCCTATGCCTGACTACACCGGTATTAACTTCGGTGGCTGTGCCGGTATATCAATCATCACGAGCCGGGGCTGCGCCTTCAAGTGTAACTTTTGTGCTTCGTCACACTTTTGGGGGCATAAGTACAAAATGCGCAGCGCCGATAATGTCATACTTGAAATTGAACGCCGTAAGGCAGAAGGTTACACGACTTGGATTTTTGAGGATGACAACTTCACATTGAACAAGCAGCGCACCTATGAAATCTGCCGGGCTTTGGACGGTAAGTATTACTGGCAATGTACGTCACGTGCCGAAGCGCTTGACGCTGACCTTTGTGCTGAACTTTACCGGGCTGGCTGCCGTAAGCTTTGGCTTGGCGTGGAAACACTTTCGCAGGCGGCACTTGACCGCTGCAATAAAAATACAACAGTTGAACGTATGCTTGCCGGCATTGCAAATGCTGCAAGGGCTGGCATACCTACAATTTCCCTATTTATAGTCGGCTTGCCGGGCGATACGGCACAGGACGTAGCAATCACACGGGCAAGGATAAAAGATAGCGCAATTACCGAAATGGGGACTAACCTTGCATGGATTTTGCCCCGCACCGCAATACACGAAAAGGCAAAGGAATACGGCTTTGATGACGGCGTTTACCTTGAAAGCGGTGCGCCTTTTTATACTTATGAGCAAAGTATTGAAACTTTGCGCAGCTGGGAGTACCAAATAATGACAGCCCGATGATAGCACTCATTACACCTACCGGCGCACGCCCGGCACAGTTTGAACTTTGTCAAATATTTATGCGCCGGCAGACCTATGCAGGTGATGTAGTATGGCTGATTATTGATGATGCGCAGCCACGTTCAACCGAAATGGTTCAGGCTGACTTTAAGCCCGGCTGGACTATAATCAAGATTCATCCCGTACCAGTTTGGCAGTACGGGCAGAACACGCAGGCACGCAATATCGAAGCCGGGATAAACACCTTGCTGGCTAATTACCAGCGTGCGGACATTGAGGCAATTTTCATCATTGAGGACGATGATTATTACCGTGCCGTTTATCTTGAACGCATGATGGCTCGCCTTGCTAACTTTAAGGTGCTGGGCGAAATGAACACGGTTTACTACAATGTTTTTTACCGTAACTACTTTGTCAACCGTAACACTTCGCACGTGAGTTTATTCCAGCTGGCTTTTCGCCCTGAAATGATTGAACTTTTTGCCAGTAATTACAACCAGCGGTTTATTGATTTTAAATTCTTTGAGAAGCTGCATTCCCTGCTTTATGTTCACCGGGGCGAAGTAGGCTTGTTCAATGAAGGTAATTTAGCAATAGGAATGAAAGGTATGCCGGGGCGTGCTGGTATTGGCGCAGGGCACGGCAAGTTACTCAATATGCGCCCCGATCCACAAATGCTTTACTTAACTCACGAAATACAAGATGATGCAAAACTCTATGAAGGATATTACGGGAATCACGGTGTGTCACAACACCGAGGTCTTAATGCGCACCGCTTACGATAGTGTACGCAAGTTTCATCCAACAATGCCAATCATAATTATTGACGGCAGCACACCCGGCGATCCGTGCTATAATTACGTGCGCACACTTGCAAGCGACGTTACAACCGTAGGGCAAGCCGGCTACAATATTGGTCATGGCAGGGGAATGGATGCCGCTATTGGAATGTGTAAGACTCGCTTTGCGCTGATCTTTGACAGTGATATTGAAATGATCAAAAGCCCCGTGGAACTGATGCTCGCCATGATGGACGAAGATACTTACGGCGTGGGCTACCTTGAAAAGACGGGCTTTGATGGTTATGAATACGGGGCGCAGCCGCACCACAAAACGCAGGGCTTTATGTATATGCTGCATCCGTTCTTTCACTTGCTGCAAATCAGCGAATATTACAAGTTCCATAAGTACGTACATCATGGCGCACCTTGCTTCAAGGCAGCGCTTGACATACATCAGCACGGGTTGACAGACCGCATCATAAAGCGCTTACCCGATCTTGGTCATACTTCGGGGAAGGGCTGGGTATGGGATGCAATCAAGCCGGTTTACGTAATACATAACACTGCCGGCACACGACGTAACAGGGCGGCGAAAGGCAAAACTGAAATTGAAGGCGTATGGGAACGGTAGCAGTGCTGGGTACAGGCGGTTCGGTAAATGAATACCTGCCGGTTTATGATTACACTATTGGCGTGAACGACATTTGGAAGTACGTCAAAACTAATGCTATTGTCTGCTTGGATTATCCAAAGGTGTTTAACCCGGAACGCCTGCGGATAATAAACGAAAGCACACCTGAAGCCTTCTTTAGTCAGATTGTGGCATGGGATCACCGGGCAGACTTCCGTAAGATTGACCTTATTGCCGGTTACCCCGATCACGCCGTTAATCTTGACCAGCCGGGTTACTACAAAAGCTATTGCAGTCCGTTTGTGGCGACACAGATAGCTTGGAAGGGCTTTGGTGCTACCGAGATACATTTGTTCGGTGTTGACCTAACAAATCATCCGCATTTGGATAAGGTTCTCTGCGCTGCGATTACGCTGCACTTTAAAAACCTAAATAAAGCCCTCAAGGAACGGGGCTGTCAGATTGTGGTTCATGGTAACGGGATACTTACTGCACAATTATAGACAGCAATTATTTCAAAGCTTGGCATACCTTTGAAACTTAAACCTAAAACATCATGGACGAAACTTGTTGTTTTGCTTATAATACGATGAGCACAATACAGATGGAACAATTTCTTTACCACGATGAATATTCCATGTATAATGAAGATGCAAACGGCGCTCACCAGCTTGACAATCTGATTTACTACCAGTTATTTGAGTGTTAATGGAATCAGTGTCACTTAAAATCTATGGCGACATTGGCGAACAAATGCCTGACAGCATCTTTGGTGAAGCTGCCGAAATGATCTCTGCAAAATCCGTTTCAGAATTTCTTGACGCCAACGCTTCAGCGACTGCAATTGAAGTACGCATTAACAGCCGGGGCGGCGACGTACAAGAAGGCTGGGCGATCCACGACCTGTTAGTAAATTCGGGCAAGAAAATTACAACCATCGGCGAAGGTAAAGTTTATTCCATTGCTACAATAATATTTCTTGCCGGGGCTGAAAGGCTCGTGATGAAGAATGCCGATGCGCTGATACATAACCCATTCATCCCACCTTACACGCTGGCAGACCAGTACGAAAGCGGCGACCTTGAAAAAATTGCCGAAAGTTTGCGGCAGGAAGAAGAAAAAATCCTAACGTTTTATGCTGAACGTACTGGTACGGCAGTTGATGTGCTTGCCGGATACATGAAGGAAGAAACAAAGCTTTCAGCCGAGGATATGCTCACGCTGGGCTTCGCCACAAAAATCATTGAACCTGTAAAGGCTTACGCTTATATCAAACCTAAAAATAATTTTATAATGGACGAAAAGGCTTTTTTTGAGAAACTCGGTGCGACGCTTGACGGCGCTGTGCTGAAGATGAAGAACTTTTCAAGGATTAACCCGGCAGCCCAAACGCTGACCGACGCCGCTGGCAAAGAATTTAAACTTGAAAAGGAAACTGGCGAACCTGCCGTTGGTGACGCAGCTGCACCGGACGGCACATACACAATGACCGACGGCAAAGTGATTGTCATTGCCGGTGGCGTTGTCACTGAAATTAAGGAGGCAGAAGTTGAAAGTGAATTGGATGCAGCCAAGAAGCAAATAGCTGAACTGACCGCTGAACTTGAAAACGCAAAGAAAGATCACGAACAAGCTGTGGCTGCAGAAGCATCCTTTCGTCAGCAGGAAACAGAAGCAAAGGCGCTGATTGTTGAACTCTCAAACCTGAAGAACAGCTGGAAGCCCGCCGCAAGGGATAAGGGAAGTTCAGCCGAAGCCAATGGCGCTATTGATATGGGACGGGTAAAAGAACTGAAAACAAAGTTAAACCAAAATAACGAATAATTATGTCACAAGCATCTCCCGTATGTGGTCATACGATAAACCTTGATAACCTGCATTTCTCCGCTGATGAAATCAGGTCGTTGAATGAACTGGTTGTAGAAGCCGTTCTTCTTGCTCCCGAACTCACGAAGTTTCATACGCTTGTCACCGGGATTAAAAACGACAAACGTATTGGTACGATTCCCGGTTCATTCGGTCTGATCGGTAAAGCTGCACAGTCCTGTAACCCGACCGCACAGTGTTACGAACTGCCAGCCACAGAGAAAACATGGTCACCGAAATATCTTGAACTTATAATTGATATGTGCGTCGACGAACTTAACGACACGTTTTTAAAGTTAGCAGTGAACTGCGGTGTCGATGTTTTCGACCTGACAAGAACCGAAATTTTCACCTTCTTGCAGGACATACTTATAAAAGACCTCAAGAAGATGGTGTTACGTCATGCTTGGTTCGGTGACGTGAATGCAGCTAACTTCCCGGTTGGTAATCTTACGCCCGGCATTGACCCTGACTTCTTCAATGTTATCGACGGGTTCTGGGTACAGTTCGCCACAATTTACGCAGCCAATCCGAACCAGCTGATCGCGCTGCCGGGGAACAATCAAGCAACGACAGCGTTACAGTTCTCGGTCGCTACACCGCTGCTGATGTATAATGCTATTAATAACCTTATTGATAGCGCACCGTGCGAACTGGCAGAACAGCCCGACCGCATATTGCTCGTCACGAAGTCCGTAATGGACAGGCTGCGCAGGCAGCTTCAGGCACTCGGCACGGCGTTTCAGGATTACAAGCTGATGACCAATGGCATTGAGATCGCAATGTGGGACGGCATACCAATCTACTCGGTCTGCCTTTGGGATCAGTGGATACGTGCCTACGAAAACAATGGTACTACCCTCAACGACCCGCACCGTGCAGTTTATACTACCAAGTCAAACCTGAATATCGGTATGGCTTGTACCAGTGTGTTTGAAAACATCAATTCATTTTACGATCCACGCAGCCGGTACAACCGCATTGAGGCTGTCGATGCTTTTGATGCAAAGATAATTCAGGATGCGTTGCTAATGGTCGGAAGATAGGAGGCTGATATGACAATAGGTTGTAATCAGATAGTTGATTGTATCCTCAAGAACTGTGAGAACCTTGTTCCGGGGATAAAGGACGTGGCATATTTTATCAACTGGGATTGTGTTGATAAAGACCTTTCCACGTTTGACGCTGATAATCCACTTTTACTTACGCAGCTTGTATTGAAAGCCGCTTCGCCAACTTGCTACGCCTTTTGCGTGGAAGGGTACAATTACAGCAACGAACACACGGTTGCAATGGTGAAGAAAACCTATCAAAAGGTATGGGATCATAACTTCATTTTCCGCATCTTTGATAACACGCCCGAAGTAAAGCAATGGATTGAGAATGCAAAGGACAGCCGGTTCGTGGTAATTATTGAGAACAATTACAATAAGCCCGATGCCGTGCTGGGTGCTGGCAGAACGGTCTTTGAAGTGCTGGGCTGGGATTTCGGTTTGGAACTTAACGCTGCCGAAAGGGACGTTAAATCAGACGAGATGCTTGGTGGCTGGCTGCTGACAGCTGGTTGTAGCGACTTGCTGAAGGAATCTTATATGCCGCTTTCATTCTTTGTGGGCGGTACGATTGCTGCTACACGGGCTGCCGTTGCTTCATTGCTTGCGCCTTGTTGTGAAGATTAACAAGCGGGGATTAATTTCCCCGCTTTTTTACAATGAGCCTCATTGATGAAGTAATTGCATTCAGCCGGGCATACATTAATAGCCCGGCGGCACGTACACCACAACGAAAGAAACAAATTCGGGAGGCATTGCGTGCAATCACCGGGCAAAGCATGAAGATTTCATGTGCAACCTGTTACATTGAGGCTTTGTTTAAAATAATTAAATATACAAATATGGCATTCAGTCAATACGAGTTACGCAGAGGCTACGTTGCACTTTTAGCCAAGCCTTTTAACGGCATAAAGGCATTTACAAACAAGCAGATAACGGATGAACTTGCACAGGAATTTCTACGGCAGCATCCTGAAAGGGTAGTTTACTTTACAAAGATGCCACGCCCAGCAACGCCGGGCATACCAGCCGGGATAAACATAGTTGAACCTGCAAAGGTAACCAAGCTTGAAAATCCTGCCGCCGCTGAAGTTGAGATAATACCACCTGCGCAGCCAGCCGTCAAGCCGAAAACCGCAGCCAAACCACGCAGTCATAAACCTGCTAAAACGACAACATAATGCGAATTTCCGCTACAAAGACGTCACCACGGGTAGAGCGGAACATTTATCTCACTTCAAAACGCATCAAGGGGTACGGCACAAACAATGACTACCCTCAAAAAGTTCTTGAAATCATAAACAGTTCCGGCACGGGGCGTACCTGTATGGATATTTACGTGAAGTTCGTCGAAGGTGAAGGCTTTACGGACGTCGTGCTGGGCGAAGCTGTGCTTAATAGCCGGGGTGAACGTGCCAATAGCTTACTACGCAAGGCTGCAAAGGACTTGAAGAACTTTAATGGCTTTGCGTTCCTTGTCAAGTATAACGGGCTGGGGCTGCCTTACGAATACCTGAACATCCCTTTTGAACACTGCCGAATTGAAATTAACGCCGAAAAGGAATACACCGGGCGTATAGCCGTGCATCCCGATTGGACTAACATTACTGGCAAGCGCTTTAATGTTGATGATGTAACGTACATCGATAAGTTTGATCCTAAAGCCGTTGAAGCGCAAATCATAGCAGCCGGTTCGCCTGAAGCTTATGTCGGGCAAGTAATGTACTTCACGGCTGATGGCGACTTTGAATATCCTATCAGCCCATTTGATCCCGTCATTACTGATATGCTCACGGAAGAAAGTGTTTCAACCGTCAAGCACCGCAACGCAAAGTATAACTTCCTGCCAGCCGGCATACTGGTACGCAAGGGAATAAAACCCAAGACGCTTGACAGTGGGGCAATTGATACCAGCGACCCGATGTATATCGAACAGCAGGAAAGCGCCACAATGATAAAGCAAATGCAGGGCGACGAGAACGCTGCGAAGATTTGGGTTGTTGACGTGGACGCTGACGAGGAGAAGCCGGAGTTCATTGAATTTAACGGCAAGAACTTTGACCGCCAGTACGAAGTAACCGAAAAGACCGTGCAGGAAAACATAGGCAAAATGTTCATCATCCCGCCTATCCTGCGGGGCGTTGACGTAGGGAGCGGCTTTGGGGCTGACCTCATGAACAATGCTTACAACTTTATGAACAGTGTTACGGCAAATGAAAGGCAGATGATTGAAATTGCCTTCAAGGACTTGCTTGCATACTATGTAATTGAATTTACGGATTATAGCATTAAGCCGCTTACTTACATTTTACCACCTACAACGCCTGCGCCATGATAAATCTTGTTACAAAAGCTGATCTTGACGCTTACAAGTACATTGCAGATTCAATCAAGAATCATACAACGTGGGCGCAGTTCGTCAGTGAGGCGCAGCTGCTTGACGTCAAATACTGGCTGGGTGACGGGCTGCTTTTGGAGATAGTCGGGCAAGCTTCAACGCTACCAACTACCATCAGCGCCGCAAATCAGACGCTTTTGAATGGTGGCACTTACACATATTTATCAAAGAATTATTACTTTCAGGGCTTGAAGGCTTGCATCATTTACTATGCCTTTGCCCGGCTGACGAACCGCACGGCGTTCAACTACACCGCTGCCGGGATAGTGGTCAAGGAAAGCGACTTCAGCACGCCGGTTACCGATAAAGTAATGCAGCGTCTTGAAACTGAAGCACGCCTCACGGCTGACGCCCTCAAGTGTGAAGTAATCGCCTTTCTTAACCGCAACTATGCCACGTATCCGCTTTGGCGTGATAGTGCGTATTGCAGCTGTGCAGCAACTTGCACCAATAACAGACCGTTCACCGTACTTGGAGATTAACCTTAAACTGAAAATATCATGGCAGAATCGGATAAAAACGCACACCGTCCCTGGCAGAATATCGCAATGGGAAACATTACACGGGTTATTCAGGTCAACTTCAATGACCGGTCAAATCCGAACATTGATGCTAACGGCGATTTTGAAGATGAACGTGGGTTTTTCATTCGTTCCGGCACGGGTGGAATAATTAAGTATTGCCCGGTCGGAAACGAAGATTCGGAAGCGATAACGAAAACCGTTGACGCTACACCGTATTTCGTCGATCCGGAAATATGCCGAAAAGTATTCAAACTTGTGACGTCGCCGGATACGGAAATTTATATCGGTTACGGCGTATGAACATTTATTTCAATAACCAGCCTTTTGAAACGGCATTAGTATTTATTGCCGGGAAAACGATTGATATGTCATTCAACGTTTATAGGTGGGATATCAGTACGTCAAGTTGGTTATTGTGGGACATGACCGGGATGATAATAACCGGAAAATTCAGACGCATGGACGGGCTGCTGATAAAAGAAATTACAAGTTCCGGAGGAACGCCTGAAATAACTATTGCGGGCAGTTCAATGAGTATTTATGATTCGGGATTTACGGAAGCAAATTTCGGTGAATACGAGATCGAGGTTAACGATAGTGGAGAAACAGTTGCAATTATGCGAGGGTATTTTAACGTGTTGAAAAATATAATTTGATGTCAATAGTAATAGGTGTCAACCTGAACAAATTCCGTGGAGGCGGAACGCCAACACCGCCGTCGCCAATTCCTCCGACTTCTTATACGAATCCCGGCGGTAGTGGAAACAGAGTCGGGTCAATAGCTGTTACTGCTACTTGCGATTTCCAATTTTGGGCGTGGCCACCATTTAACGAGGAATTTATCAATGGTGATTTGACAGGTGCTGGTCAGGTTTATGAAAATGCCGAAGCCGTTGCGGGGAAATGGGTAAATTTCGACTTTGGGGCAGGGGTGCGGAAAGTCATTGATGAATCGACGTTATACATGAGTAACGGGTTGTTTTCAATGGGAAACAGGAAATGGCAGGGCTCGGTTGAAGAATCGGCGACGCCGGCTGACGGTTCATTTGTTGATATTGGCGGGGCATTCGCCGTCGGAGCAACGCCCCTCGTGATGACTGAATTAGCCGGGAATGCAACCGGGTACAGGCATTATAGGCTGATAGGCGTTAGCGGGAACTGCGTCGTAAACGCATATTGGAACGAATTTGAATTTAAGATCAGGGATGCTTAACGTTCACAAAATTATAATACTTGCCCTCTGTATGTCATTCAATATTACCTGTACGGATCCAAATAAATTCAAGGTCGAAGAATACGTTTCGCATCCCGCATTTGAACTTGAATTAACAATCGCCAACCCGAATACACAGGTAACGTTACCGCTTTTGAGAACATACAATTCCGGGGTGTCTTTTTACCAGTATAACTTCACGGTCAACTACGGCGACGGGACTGATCTGAAAACAATAACGGCATACAACGATCCTGACGGAATCCATACTTACGTTAATCCCGGTACGTACAGATTAAAAATATCGGGGCTTTGTGAGAATTTCCATATCAAGGATGCCTATTACGATAACACGGCGTTCGGGCTATTGATAACGAGGATAATTCACTGGGGGCAGACGAAATTCATAAATATAAATTTCACGGAATGTTTCAACCTGAAAAGCATTAACAAACCGGAAGCCGGGTGCTTTGCCTTAATACAGGATTTCAAACGGGTATTTTATTTATGTATCGGCTTACAGGTAATCCCGGACGGGCTTTTTGATAGTGCTGTTTCCGCCACAAGTTTTGAAGATACGTTTCTTGATTGCATTAATTTACTTGCGATTCCCGTCGGGTTATTCGATGAAAATATTTTAGTAACGAATTTCAAGGGGACGTTCCGGGGATGCGTTTCTTTGTCAGTAATCCCAAATAATCTATTCCGATATAATCCGCTTGTCACAACGTTTGAACAAACATTCTACTCGAACGTGAATCAGCCGTCAGGGATTACTGTAATACCCGATGACCTGTTCAGGTACAACCCGAATGTAATAACATTCAAAGAAACGTTTTTCTTTTCTGATATTCCCGCCATTCCCGCCGGGTTATTCCGGTACAATCCTTTGGTAACGTCGTTCTATGCTACGTTTTGGGGGTGTACGAAATTATTGCAGATTCCAGTCGGTTTGTTCCGGTACAATACTGCGGTCACGACGTTTTATGGCGTGTTCGTTGATTGTCTTTTGCTGACGACGATCCCGGCTGATCTGTTCCGGTACAATGTTTTGGCTACCAATTTCGACAGGTGTTTTGAAACGTGTATTGCATTAGCCACGATTCCCGCCGATCTGTTAAGATACAACGTTCTTGCCACGACGTTCGACAGGTTATTCATGGACTTGCCGATAACCGTAATCCCGGTCGATCTGTTCAGATATAACGTGGCTGCATTGAATTTCAAACAAGTATTTTATAATTGCGTGTATATCGCCACAATCCCCGCCGGGATATTTTCTTATAATACGTTGGTGACAAGTTACGAATCTGCTTTTCAGATGCAGATTCCAAAAGTATTCGCCGGGAACGCACCTGCTTTATGGAGTTTAGTACCTGAACCTACTGGGACGAATTGCTTCACGAACTGCACAGGATTCACAAATTACGCTGCAATCCCGAATGATTGGAAAGGATTGTAAAACAGTATCGGAAATGAGAATAAAAAAGATGGGGCTGATTTTACGGATAATGACTTTCGGGTGGGCGAGAGGGATTTCACTTGCGCCGATCGGAATATTCATCCGGGAAGAACATTTTACCGATCCCGTTCTGATTAACAAGGAGAAAATTCACTGGGCGCAACAAATGGAATTACTCATTCTGCCTTTTTATGTTTGGTATCTTGCTGAATGGATTATACGGCTTCCGATAAATGGTAAAAGTGCCTATCGTAAGATTTGGTTTGAACAGGAAGTAGCCAAGTATGGACATGACTTAAATTATCCGAATATTCGTAAACGTTTCAATTGGTTAACTAAAACTTAAAAAAATGAAAGCAATTTTAGTGTTATTTATGGCGGTCTTGTTATCTTCATTTTCATCCGTGGATATTAAAAAAGATTTTGTTAAACAGAAATTCGTTGACGGGGAACTGAAAACCGTTCAGTTGATGAAACTTGAAATGTCGTCAAAAATTACGGGCGTATTAACAAATCTTGCAACAGATGAAGAATACCTGTTAAATGTTAATGGCGACGTCGTTAGTGTTTATGAACCCGCTAAAAACGAATCAGTTATGATGAATCCCGTTCCTCCCGGCATGGGCTTGTCCTGTACTTGTTGTACTTGCGGTTGTTCGTTTTCAACAAGGATGACAAGTTGGGGCTGTGTGACGTGTCCGCAATGTTCGGCTAAAATGGGATTTTATGAATGTATTTTCCAGTGCGGTTGCGGAGCGGGGTGTACGATGTTTAAGATTATAGAATAACCACCGGGACTAAATGTACTGGTCGATAATAATATTGGCGGTTCTGATCTGTTTCTGTAACTGCACACAGGACGAAATACGATTCCATTGGGATCGCACGTTCGGGAAGTGGTTCAAGCCCGATACGTTTTGGTACGATTGGATTAATCCTTCAGTAAGTTGGGCAAATAAGTATTGGAGCAAGAACGCTGTCTTGAGATTCCTGTTTTCGACGGTATTGGTATGGATTACCGACCTTTGGCACTTGCTTAAAGCGGTAATCATAAATGCGGTATTCGTTGCGGTGCTGATATTGATTGATGAGCCGTTCGTTTGGTGGCGCTGGCTGATCATACTGGCTGTGCTGAACATACTTTGGGGAATACTGTTTGAACTGTTCATCGGGATATACGGGGCGTTAGGTGATAAAAAAAGGTGAAAGCAATAATACAATACGTGGGCTACTTTATGGCGTTAGTCGGTGCTGTGACTGTTATTTGGCGCATAGCAGTTTCATTCCAAAAGGCTGACGACCTGAACATTCACAACACCGAGGACATAATTGAAATTCGGGATGACATGGTTACCAAGACTGAATGGTATCTGTTCACGGATTCAATCTATAACCACAATCGCCGGATGCGGTCATCGATGAATGAAATAAAAGTCGGGCTGAATAACCTGCGTAATAGTTATGTTTCTTACCTTCGTAACGACAGCCGCCTGACGAAGGATGATTTTCTGCGCTACATGGAAGGCATAGAATTTGAACTAAAAAAAAAGCCCGACAACAGTTCATTGCTGATTCCATTGCGACCAAGCGACTGATGGACACAATTGAGTTTAAAATTAGGATAAGGAAAATCCAATGAGCAACCCACTTGAAAGCGTGCCTGAACATTACATTTTCGGGGAGATTAAGAAAATCCTCAAGCGTGAGGTCAAGGCTTCATCAAAAGTTATTTCCGATTACGTCTGCAAGCAGGTTGCGGAAACTATCAGCCCGATATGGACTATGCTCGGCGAAATAAACAAAGCGGTTGAAGATCACGAACGGCGCATAAAAGAACTTGAGAAACGCATCAATGATAAACCTGACACTTGAACGCACCCACCTGAAGGCAGGTTACACCGTTGGCAAGTTATCCGTCAATGGCAAATACTTTTGTGACACACTTGAGGACACTACCCGTGACCTGAACCACGACGGCGACCTTGACGATCCGGGCGAAGGCAAGGTTTTCGGTGAAACTTCAATCCCTTACGGGCGCTACCACGTTCAAGTAACATGGTCACCGAAGTTCAAAAGGCTGCTTCCGTTGGTGCTGAACGTTTGGGGCTTCATTGGAATAAGGATGCACCGGGGGCGCTGGGCTGCTCATACGCAGGGGTGCATACTCGTCGGTGAAAACAAGATCAAGGGCGGCTTAATCAATAGCGCCGACTGGGAACAGCGCCTCACGAAGCTGCTCCACGACTATCAGATTGCAGGTGAACAAATTTATATTAACATCATTTAAACAAACAGTTATGAAAACAATCCTAATGCTTTTACTTTTAATCCTACCGGCTGCGCTTTGCGCCCAGCCCGATTCCACAGCCTACCCACAGCCGGGATCAGTCTTTGACATTTTCGCAGACCTGAATTACTGGCTGTCAAGTACCGCCACCGTGGCGGGGCTGACAATCTTCCTGACGCTGATTGTTTCAAAGTTCTGGAAAACAATTACCGCAATTTGGAAACAGGTCGTGGCACTTGTGATTAGCGTCGTACTTATGTTTGCTGGTAATTTGGCTAATATTGGCTTCATGGCGGAGTTTACCACCGTCACCACTATTGTCTATGGGCTGGTTGTGGGCTTCATGGCGAACGGCTTGTATGACCTAAAGAACCTAACTAACAAATAAGCCTCATTTGGGGCGTTTTAAGCGAAGCAAATGCAAAGCAATGGTATAGTCCGCTTTGGGGCAAGATCGTTTAAATGCGGTCTGTTTGCGCTAATCGTGGCAAGTATTTTGTCAGGGTGCGTTACGCAACGCCGTTGCTTGGAAAAATACCCGCCGCTGCCAGCTGACACCGTCATTAAGGAAATCGTCACCTACCGGGACACGACCGTTTACATTGCCCTGCCGGCTGATACCCTAACCGATTCAGTTTTTATCCAAGTACCGTGTCCCGGTCTTGACGATTACGTGAGTGACACCGTGCGGGCTGAACAGAAATTAGCAAGTGCAGCGGCATGGATCGAACACCGAAAACTAAAGGTCGAACTGGCTATGAAGGAAGCCGTACTTGAATTTACGATCGACAGCATAGCGGCGACGAGGACGAAAACCATCACTATTACCGAAACGGTTTACGTCGATAAAAAAGTTGTGCCACCTTTTTACCGTGCCAGTTTGTTTGTAAATATTATCCTAATCCTGCTTTTTATCATTGGCATAATTTTATCTTTGCGTCGTTAGACCAAAGGTTTTCATCTTCGTTAATGCAAATTTCGGTCAGAGAGGGCGGCTCACAAGGTCGCCTTTTCGTATTTTATGCGATTTAGTAAATTTGGTCGTTTTTTTAGTATTTGCGCTATTTTCATCATCCAGTAAGGTGTTTGTCCTACCCATCATACGAACGTAGTTTAGTCCGGTGGCATGGCGATTTGCGCTTGACGATTTTTGAAAGTCGTCAAAAAAATCCCCTATTTTTGTAATTCCATTTTGTGTTACTGCAACGTGCAGACTTTGAACGACTTGCAATAAATCTGATGTTTGCACTCAAAATAAATGATGAAATATTTGCACAATCCAATTATTAATTCGACCTTTGATGTGTTGGTTCTTTGACACGCTGGTTTTCCTGCTCCGCCGCCTCCGGGTTAGCTGATCGCAAAGTTCCGTCGTGATGACAGGTGCGAAGGTCAGTCCTCCGGGTTCGGTGGGCAAGGTCAACGAAATAATCTCGAAAATATATGGACTGCATTTTGCAGGCAGGTAAAAAAATTGTGCCGAACCTTTAAGCGTCGCCGGTGGTGGTTTACGATCCGGGCGTCACAATTTGAAAAATGCCGTTTTTTACGGCTACCGAAACAGGCGACCAACGTGATGACTATGGCAGAACCACACGTCACGAGTGAACAGAAAGCAAGCCGACCCCATAAAGGATACAGAAGGAAGATCATCCTATTCTCTAACGATCGCTTAACACCGGCGTAGCGACCGCACCTTTTTAAATGTTGTGCAGACACCTCCGACAGTAATGGTAGTAAGGCGAATGGATTGTACTGCTTCGTAGCAGTCACCTCTTACAGTTATGGTAGTCGGGCTAATGGATTGAACTGCACCTTTTAATTAATGCGGGGCGCTTCGGTTCGACGCCGACGCCGGTGGCTAACCGTAAATACATTACGGACTAACTTTTTAATTACTCACTAACACTTACGAAGATGACAACACTCAAAGGCATTATGGTACAGGAACTGAAAGATTACTTTCTTGCAAACTATGGTCATATTTCTTTGGAACTAAACAACAAAGAAATTTATGACTTGCTCAAGCGCTGGAACTTTAGGGGTTACAGCCTTAAAAGGTGTGCCGATCTGCTTGCTGACCACCTTTTAGCTAATGGCGCAGAAGCGCAGGAATAACAATTAAATATTACGACAATGACAATTAACGAAGCTATTCGGGCAATCGTAACGTATGAAACGTTACCGCCACAGATTGACTACACGAAGCCGTGGGAATACAAGGCACGGAAGGCACAGGAACATATTGACCGGCAGCCGTTCAATATTAGGGCTGCGATCAATTCGCAGATTCGCAAGCAGATCGCCGAATACTACGGTGAGAACGGCGCAGCACAATACGACAAACTTTTTTAACCTTTTAATTAATGTAAAATGAACGCAAAACGAAAAGTACAAATTGAAAAAATCAAGTCGCAGATTGACGACCTAAAATCAGAACTTGAAAGTCTGCAAAGTGACGAGCAGGAATCATTTGATAATATACCTGAAAATTTGCAGGGCGGTGAAAGATATGCGGCATCCGAGCAGGCGCTTGACAATTTTGATAACGCCATTAGCAGCTTGGATGATGTTATTTCAAACCTTGATGATATAATTGAGAATTAATTTTTAACCATTTAATTTTTACGAAGATGAAAACAATTGAAATGATCAACCCGGATTTCTTTCTTGATGCTTACCAACAGCAGAAACAAGAACTGCGCAACTTAACAATGAAGATCATGCTTACACGTATGGTCTTGCAGAACCTTGCTGACATAATCTCACCGAAGCAATGGAAGCTTGAAAAATACGGCTGGTCGTGGACACGGTTCGTCGCAAATGAAGGCACGACCGTCGCAGACCTTGACCGGCTGGCAAAGAAGCTTTCAATGATTTTTCGTAATAATCCAAGCAAGGAGATAATGAAGACCAGCATCGTGTTCAGCTGGTATATTCGCCTGAAGCTTGACGACAAGGTGCTGCCGGCTGTGCTGGTTGAACTGGTCGTAGGGAATACCGAAAGCTGCGAACTGGTTGAAAAGGAAGTAATCGAAAAGCGTTATGAACTTACCGGTTACTGCAAGCAACTGCAAGAACGTGAATACCTTGTTTAATTAACCCGGCTGGGATGCGTGAAATACCGTATGCCGTAAGTGCGATCCCAGCCACAACTTTTTTAACCTTTTGTTTCACTAAATAAAAACGAAGATGAGTAAATGCGAATTAAAAGTAGAACGCCCGGCAGACTTTCAGCCGGCACTTTGGGAAGCACTCAACAGCAAATTAATGAAGGTGCTGACCGAGAATTTTGAAATCGACGCCACGAGTGACGAAGCCTGCAACTGGCTTTTTTACGAGTTCCTCTCTGCACGTCAAATAAAGGACGTTGCGGTAATAGTTTTCGGCAATGACCTGCCATACACCTTAAAGGTAGTAACTAACCTGCGCCTAACGGGCGACGGTGCTTGTCCTAACTGCGGCAGCAATGACCGGGCTGACATAACGGGTGACGTAAAGAATGAAGAAACTTACGGCACTTACTTTGAGATAATCGGCTACAAGTGCAACAGCTGCCTACATAAAGATTACAGATGAAGCGCCGTTATCTTTTAACACGTAACCGTCGGCGAAGCAAGGCACGTGAACGCCTTGCCCGCATACGCAGCACGGGCGAACTCATTCGCCGGCTAAAGAACTTTCAGGATGGCAGGGTATTCATAGTTGATACCCAGCCCCTGAAATGGAATCCACCTTGCCTACGTGTCATTGAGAACCACGAAGGCGTATTGCTTTACGCTAAAGAATTAGCAACTTTAGCAAGCGCTTTGGAACGCAAATTAATCATACGCACAGAATCTAAACAACTCAATTATTTTATTTACTAAACCAAATTTTAACGAAGATGTACACAGATGAAAGGGCTTTATTAGCCAGCAAATTAGAAACTACCCTCACGGGTAAATCACGTTCAATCAGCACAGCTATTGAACAGATTAACCGCACCGGCACACTTCTTGACGACTACCTTGTACCGGCGCAGACCATTGACTTCCGCTTACGCCGGGGCGAGCCCGACGAAACTGTGCGGCTCACCTTTAAGCCTGACACTTACCACGGCGAACAGTTTGATCCGTTCCGCATCCATGACCACGCACTCGGACAGATTGCCGACAAGCTTTCAGTCCCGCCGGTTTACCTCAAGACACTTACGAAGGGAACAGACTGGCAGAAGAATCTTGCGCTGACCATAATGCAAACCACCACCGACAATACAACACGTGAACGGGTGCTGGTACGCACGGTTGAAGGTGAGGTCAGGGGCTTTTTAAGTGACAAGTACCGCCGCCTGAACTCCATGCAGATTTTCATTGCCTTTCTGCAGGCTGCGCAGGCGACCGGTAGCGTGCTGGTAGATGCACACGCCGGCGAAACAAAAGGCTTCCTTGAAGTGATCAACCCGAACATCGTTGAGTTTGACACGCCGTTCAATGGCAGGAACTTTATGGCAGTAGGCGCACGCATACGCAACAGCGACTTCGGCGACGGGGCTTTGGAAGTTTACCTCTTTGGCTTGCTCGTAAAGTGTATGAACGGGCTGGTCGGTCAGAGTATGCTGCGGGAATTTCATCTTGGCGGGCGCATACCGGATGACATACGCATCAGCGAAGAAACTTACCGCAAAGATACCGATGCGAAGGCAAGCTTGGTAGGTGACGTAATGAAGCAGATTTACTTACCCGAAACTACCGAGAACCTTATTGGCAGAATACAGGGCGCTTCAGCAAAGCCGGTTGACCTTGTTAAGGAAGTTGAAAAGCTGCCGAAGCTTGGCTTAACGCTGGGTGAAAGCGAAGCCGTTGGTAAGGTGCTTATGGAGAACGATCCTAACAATGGCTTGCAGGGTAACCCGACACTTTGGAAGCTGGTCAATGGCTTGACAGCCGTGGCACGTGACGCCAAGCCGGAACGCAAGCGGGAACTTGAATTAATTGCCGCAGAAATGTTGAAATAGTAAATATTTGTGTAATTTTACTAATGAGTAATGGCGGTAAAATGCGCCGCCGTTACTTATTTAACATTTACCAAATGATTAACGTTTACAAAATAAGTTTGCGTTACAGGCGTGCCAAGTTTGCACACGTGAATAGCACAATGAGATTTAGGGCGTGGATTGTGCGGCTGGAGATTACATTTTGGGATCATTCCAGCCGTGCAAAAATGCCCGTATTTTGGAAGTTTTACATTACACTGAATTAAAATCAAACGTTATGGTTGTAGACAAAAGCAGATGGAAATATGATTACGATAATCGGCGTGATTACAGGGCATATAACTACGTTGCACAATTCGGGAGGGCTCATTTTACTTTAGAATGCCCGTTCTGTTTTAAACGTGTGACAGCCTATGTGTGGAGTCTTGCGGGCGGCGGTAAAAAATGCCCCGACTGCGGAGCTATTCATACGTCCTTTGGTTCATTCCCATTAATCAATAAAAGTAAAGATGACACAGAAACTTAAGCCGGTATATTCCATTACCGCCAAAGATGACGTTACAGCAACTGCAATTTATTCCTGCCTGAAAACACTTTGTCAGGACTGGCAGCTGATGGATCATTACGGGGTAATATGGCGCAGACTTCGAGATGAAGGCTCATACCGGGATGCGAAAGCAATAATCAAAAAGCACAACTTAATTAAAAGCAAGTACGAACGTAAACACTAATTAAAACGAAGATGAAACAAGACGAATTAACAGTCAGTCAGATCAAGGCTATGCACTTTGCGGACGACGCCTTGATGTTAAGCCCTTACCCATTGTACCGCTATGAGTACAAGGGTGACCGCTTTTATTACTACACTAACCCGGAAGAATTACCATACCAACAGGCGGCAGCGCCCGCAGGTGTGACACTTGTCCCGGAAGTACACTTTGCAGTCGGGGTGACAACACTCACCCGGCGCACAATCCCGCAGAACGAAGGGCTTGTAAAGTGGATTGCAAATATGGGTTACGACGCTGCCATTGCTTACCGTGACCAGCGTGCAAAGTATGGCAGCTTGATGCACACCTGCTACGCCACGATGCTCATAAAAAAGGTTTTCAATCTTGACCTTTTGCCTGAAGTTGTTCACAACTACTGCGCTGTGAATAAGCTTGTGGTGAACGAAGCCGTTTGGGTGGATGACCTCAAGCAGGACTTACTTGCCTTTGCAACGTTCCTGCATGAATACCAAGTGAAGCCGCTGGCGATTGAACTTTCACTCGTTTCGCCCCGGCTTGGCGTGGCTGGTACGCAGGATTTGTTCTGCGAAATGGACTATGAAGAAAAGGGTTACTTTGGTGAGGTTTATGCAAGCGGCATTAATAAAGGTCAGCCGAAGGAAACAAAGCGCACCGTTCGCACGCTGGCTATTGTGGACTTCAAAAGCGGGCGTGACACAACCGGCGGCATACATAATGCTGCGCAGCTGGCAGCCCTCAAGATGATCTTCAAGGATAACTACCCGGCATACGCTGACCGTACCATACGGCTTTACAACTTTCACCCGAAGGACTGGCGAAAAGTGCCTACCTATACGCTGGTTGATCAGTCGGACGCCTTTAGCGAAACAGCCGTAATGAACATCATTGGTCTGTACCATGAATTTGAACCTGCGCCCGAAGAAAAGACGGTAATAGAAATGTTTGGCGTAATTAACCTTGACCAGCCCGGCGGCGAGAACTTCACAACCAAAGTGATTAAGGAAATTGTGCAGGCTAATGTTGATATTGAGAACACACCTTATCAGCAGTATGACTACGCAGACTTTTATTTTAATGACGAATCCGATGAAGGCAGCAGAACGTAACTTCATTAGGTTTACACGTAGCAGCATAATAGTATATCAGCCAGTAGTAAGGGAACTTGCGCTGGCTGATTTACAGCTGATACACGTTGGTCAGTACCCTGTCAAGTGGAATTGGTACATTGCTTTTTTCTCTAACGATTCATCACTTTTCCCATGGAAAGGGACGGGAGGTGCGCCACGCTGGCTACACCAAGTAAACCCGCCAGCTGAAACACTTTACGCATATAACTGGACAGCACTTACGGGTGATTTTACAATCGGTAAGGACGTTGCAACTTTTAACAATTTACTTTATTTTAAACTTAACAAATACGAAGATGCGAAACAGTAGAATTTTAAGACAGAACATTCCAGCGCAGAACACCCGGTTACCACTAATCGGGCGCATACGCTGCGGCGAGAAAAGGATCAACAGCGCCGGCAAAGAATACCCGGTGAGCCTTGACTACTTTGTTGCAACTGGCAGCTATGCCAGCAAGTTCGACGAAGTTTACACCAAGCCCGAACGCATACAGATTGTTTTCATCAGCGACGATGACTTCCAAAGCTGCTATGAAGAATGGGACGGGCGTGATAAGGAAGGGCGCAGGGCTGGTTATGGCGACGGCGTTACTTACTGGCTTTGGGATTATGCCGGGAAGGAAGAATACAAGCAAACCACCGACCGTAACGCCGTGCTTGAGTTCAGCAAGAGCCATAACATCAAATGGCGGCAGGTGCTGACCATTAACTTCATACTCCCTGCAATCAAGGGCGTCTTTGGCGTTTGGCAATTTCAAACCGGCGGCGACAAGAGTTCAATCAGCGCCATACGGAATACCTTTGACGAGATCAAGGAACAGGCTGGCACGGTTGTAAATATCCCGTTTGACCTTGTAGTAAAAAAGGTCACCAGCAACAAACCGGAGGCGAAAAGCGTCTACCCGGTCGTGAGCCTTATCCCAAACATCAGCGCCGAGAATATGGAGACGCTGCGAGCCTTTTTTGAGGCTGGGCTGGACATACGCAAGCAGGGCATACTGAACGAACAAAAGCTGACAGCCTTGCAGGAACACGCCGTAGTTGAGATACAGCCGCTTGAAGAAGCGCCACCAAAGCAGCCAGCCGCCAAGCCGCCCAGCGAACCGGTCACGCATGACGATTACGTGCTGCGGCAGATTGCCGCCTGCACTACGCTTGACCAGCTGCGGGAACTTTACAGCAATGAGCCGGGCTTATTCATGGAGGATGAGAACTCACCGCTGGGCAAAGCTTACGCCAGCCGGTTTAATGAATTGCAGAATGGAAACTGACATGGCAAAACTGCGCAGCGTGAATACGCACTTTTGGCAGGACGACTACATTTGCGAACTGCCAGCCGAACAGAAATTGTTATTTCTGTATCTGCTTACCTGCCCGCTTTCAAACATTGCCGGCGTTTACGAGATCACCCGCCGGCAGATTTGCTTTGACACCGGGCTGACGCCTGAACAGCTTACGGCAGCTATAACAAAGTTCATAGCCGACCGCAAGTTATTCTACGCCGATAACTACATTATGCTGGTTAATCACCATAAGAACCAAAAGCTTAACCCGTCAATGGAGAAGGCACGCCGTATGATTATCAAGGCGTTACCGAAGCGGGTGCATGATATTTACGAAAGTTGTCTGGTACAGGATGCCGACACCATGCGACAGGATGGGGACACCATGCCGCCATCCTGCCTAAAAGATAAAGATAAAGATAAAGATAAAGATAAAGTGGAAGTTAAAAGAAAAGCTTTCGCTGCCGAACTTTATCATAAGGATTATCTTAAGTATGGTACACAAATGCTGCAAAACTTTTGCAATTACTGGACTGAACTCAATGCCAGTAAGACCAAAATGCGCTACGAACTGCAACTTACTTGGGAACTGCCCCGGCGGCTTGCCACGTGGGCGGCACGTGAAAACATATCAACGACCGCCAAGAAAAGCGAATTGCTCACCTACAACGAATACCTTGAAGTTATTAACAAGGGCGGCAGGGGTGAAGATTACCAAGTTGTGAAGCAGGACGGTAAAACGTTTTGGGTACACGTAACGAATGTTCACAAATACACAAACGAAGATGAGCAAAAAGAAACATAGGAAGTTAAAGGCGCAGGTATTTGACCTGCTCAAGAACCAGCCCCTCACCCGTGAGAGTGATCGGGAACTGGTTGCGCTTTACTGGCAGATTGAACAGCCGATGCTATTTGCCTTTCGCCCAGCCGAAGCCGTACTGCGTGCCTACATCAATGCTGAACTTACAAGCGTTGAAAGCATCACACGCACCCGGCGGCAAGTGCAAAAGGAACACCCGGAATTAGGACGCTGGGGCAAACAGGTATTAACTAATTTCCCAGCGCCATGACCAGCCAGCAAAGGATAGTATTCAGGGGCAGACACTTCACGTATGGTGAAGTGCTTGCCTTTGCACAATTTTACCACCTGCACCACGGCGAGAACAGCCCGGATAACTTGCTTGCAAACTACTTCCGCTGGAAGGAAATTTCAAAAGAGTTTTCGGCGACCGCCCGGCGGCTGCTTGTTGTTGAAGAAACGGTGGTGAACTATTACGGGCTTGACATGGCAGACGTCAGGGGGAAGCGCCGGTACAAGGAACTGGTCAGGGCACGGCAGGTGATTGCATACCTGACGGTGCACTATGCTTCGCAGAACGCTATTACCGGCGTTATTGGCATGAACCGTAACAACGTGCAGTTCAGTAAGACTAAATGCGGTATCCTCATGGAGACCGAAAAGCTTTTACGGCAGGAGGTTGCTGAAATTGAACAGCGCCTCAAGCCGCAACTACTTGAAATTGACGAAGAAGTAAAACGCCTTGAACAGCAAGAGGCAAAACGTTTTAACGAAGATGAAACAGCTGAAGCAAATACAACAGGAACTTGACGCCCTGCGCAAACAGGGAAAGGACGCAGTTTTCACGGAGCAGCGCAAAATTGAGAAGCGCATTTTGTTTCTTGAGATGTGCCGGCTTTACCTTGAAACAAAGCCCCGTGAGGAGTTCATAAAAAAGCAGCTTGAATCGATTGGCTTTATAGTGGGCACACTTGAGAGCCGCTTTGGTCAGTGGGCAAGCCACCGCACGGGCGGGAACAAAGAACTGCGCCGGGAGTATAATGCTTTGTGCCAAATACCAAAGTACAAACAGCAGATCAAGACGCTGAAATTTCTGCCTGACTGACTATGTTCACTATGGCAGTTTTGCAGGAGATAATTGACTACTGCACAGCGCAGGCGCAGCGCTATAACTTTGGGCTGCGCTATACGGCGAACGGCACAAAGGAACAGCAACTGACGGGCTTAATAGGTCAGTCGGTTGTGATGACTTGGTTCGGGGCAGGGTTAATCAGCGGTGAGGATGGTTGTGACGGCGGGCTTGATGTGCTTTACGCCGGGCGCAGGATTGATGTCAAGACTATGGGGCGCACTACCGCCGTCAAACCATACTACACTAACAATTTCCTTGCCTTGCAGGCAGATTACAAAACTGATGTTTACATTTTCTGCAGCTACAATAAACTCAAGGCAGAACTAACGGTTTGCGGCTGGGTGACAAAACAGGAACTCGCAGCCGCCCGGCGTTATTACCCACGGGGCACGTTACGGCAGCGTAGCGACGGCACAACGTTCACAACCTTTGCCGATCTTTACGAGATTGACAACTGCGCCTTACATGACGTCACCGGCGTAACTGACCTTTTAGTGCAGCTTGCAGGGTTGTGAGAAAATAAATTTGTTTACATCACGAATATTGCAGTAATTTGTTTCATGGTAACCATCGGCATACTTCGAGCAGGCTCATGACGTTGCGGACGCAACCGACTGATGCCTGCTTTTTTTATGCCCTCACCCGCCGCAGATGAAGGAAGAAGCTTACAGTCATGCCGCACTTTGCAATTACATACGTGCCAATCACCCGGACGTAATTTTTACCAGCGACCTTTCGGGCGTGCGCCTGCCTATCGGGCTGGCACGTGCCGTCAAGCCGCTGAAAAGCAGCCGGGGCATACCTGACATAATAATACTGCACCCGGCGGGCTGCTATCATGGCTTGCTGATTGAACTCAAAGCGCTGGACGTGCGCCTTTACCGCAAGAACGGGCAGCTGGTCAGCGACGAACACCTTGCCGAGCAGGCTTTGGCTATCACCCGGCTGCGCAGCGTTGGCTATGCAGCTTTTTTCGTTTGTGGCTTTCATGCCGGGCGCAGGCTTGTTGACGAGTTCTTCGCTTTGCAGCCGATTTGCGGAATCCTAAACGTTGGTGATGGTGTTGAGCCACTCGTTTATCGATAGTGTAACCTGCCTAACGTGGTTAGGTAACTTTTGCAATAAACCAACAAAAGCAATATGAAA
>Ga0105103_10000345_pt1 | contig 26309 bp, 23 predicted proteins | sample PPLLaktember2015_2_FD_79107 | JGI IMG/M metagenome (GOLD analysis project Ga0105103, IMG submission 79107) | Freshwater sediment microbial communities from Prairie Pothole Lake near Jamestown, North Dakota, USA - PPLs Lake P7 Core (6) Depth... | ecosystem: Environmental > Aquatic > Freshwater >...
GGATCGCAGGGGGGCTTGCGGAAACGTAGTAGCTATTGGGAGCCGGACTGAGGACCATCGGGAAACTGATGGAAATGCCACCGGACCCTACGGTTGCAGGCGCGCCGCATTTCTATCCCGACCGTCTCGAAGCGGGGCCTCGACGAGTGCTTCCAGGGGGTGACAGTGCCGTTCGAATTCGACCTCGGCAGCCTTGCGCTGGCTTACAAGGTGAGTCGGTGTCGCGGGTTTGGTGCCACAGTTTGGCTGTCGGCAATGCCGAGAAGGATCTTCGCATGGCAGCGGCAAGACGACAGACCAGGCAGCTGCCGGTCGCCTCCGTCAGCTGATGGCCGGGACTGCCAAGTCACCGTCGACGCAGCGCCAGTAGGCGCACTCCAGCACAGGCAGCGCGGGTTCATGTCCAATCGTTGTTGGTCAAGCCACAGCGATGGATCAGCCTGACTGCCCCGCCGTCGGCCTCGGCAATGGTGGGTCAGTTGGTCGGCGCGACGGTGGCCTCGCTGGACAGTGACGCCGCGCACGACGGACGGCCTGGGCCGCGTTGGCCCAACATGCTCGCGACTGTGGTCGTACGGCTGCGTACGCCGGCATGGCGGTGCCGGGGTCGCACGGCCGATGCCGCTGTGGGAACCGGTCCAAGGCGAGACGGGCGGCGAACCCACTCCAGGGCATGCTGCATTGTCAGATGGAGCACGTCGCGCTGTGCATGACTACCGCCCAGCCTATGGGCAGACCAGGGCAGGCTCGCCAACAACGCCGCTGCCAGGGCGGCATCGCCACGACCGAGCGCGACGAGCGCTCGGCAGGCGGTCAGGCCCAGTTGCCGGGTGGTCAGGCCGTGGCGGGTTGGACTCAATCCGCTCCTGGCCAGCGCGAGCTCAAGACGTGCGGCATTGTTCCAGTCGCGTGCGCCGACGAAGGCCAGCATGGCATGGATGTCGTTGAAGCTGCAGAAGCCGTCCTCCACATGCGGCGACCAGGCCGAGGCCAGTGCGGACCAGCGCTCGCCGGCGTCACCGCCCCGCAAGTCGATGCGCCACAGCAGTGCAGAGGCATCGATCAGATCGGCAACCTCAGTCGTGTGCCCAGCGCCGATGCGCCGGTCATACAGGTCCAGTGCCCGATCGATCCGGCCCTGCGCCAGATGGAACAGCGCCAGGTGCCAACAGCAATGGGTGGCCACGACGGAGTTCAGGTCCCACCCCGCTGCATGTTCGCGCATCCAGCGTATGCCGGCGTCGGGACGCTCGCTCATCTCGAAGACGTGCGCCATGACGTGATGTGCGCGAGCGTTCAGCGGGTTCAAGGACAGCGCCGCACGAGCAGCGTGTTCAGCTCGGTGGTACTCGCCACACTCCTCCAGGCTGAACGCGTACATGGCGAGCACGGCTCCGTAGCCTGGAACTTCCGACGACCATGCTGGCAGCACCGCCGCGACACGGTCGTGCATCTGCGCGACATCGCCGGTGAGGTAGTCGAGCGCATGGGCCACCTGCAGGGCAAGTGCTTCGCGCGGCTGCTCGCGCAGTAACTTGCCCAGATGCGACTTGGCCAGCTCGTAGTCATCGTCGAGCACTGCGCCCAGCGCAGCGAGGTGTTGTTGCTCGCAGCGGTTGAAAGGAAGTCCGGCAGTGCGTGCCAGAACAAGGCGCGCCGATCGGACGCGACGCGGATCACGACTGCACACCATCAGGTAAGCCTGCAGTGCATGGGCCATCACGAAGCGCGGCGCTTCGCGCAGCGCCTCGGCCAGGGGCAGCTCCGCCCCGGTGCGCCAGGTCTGAAATGCTGCAAGCGCAGTCTCGTAGGCCTCCAGCGCGTCAGTCGTAGCTCCGGATACCGGGCAGCCACGCGCGTCGACCAGATCGACTGCGACAGGTTGACGAGGCACGGCGCCGTGCTTCGTATTTGCGTCGGCGTGCCGAACAGGATCGCGCCGGGCGCTGTTGCCAGTTTGGCGTTGGGGTGTCTGCGATTGATGGATCTCTGTCATATCGAACTTCAGTGGTACCGGGGCGACCGACCCGGCGACGGGTCGATGCCAGAAGCATCGCTGACGGTTGTATTTGCTACGGGTCGCCCTCTTTTCCGTGTGTAGCCAATGCGTATTGGAGGGCTCTTGTTCTGTATCCGAACGGCGATACCGATTGCAAGGCGAGCCTTTCTCGCCCTGGTGTTGTCCTCAGGGCTGACCTGTGGGGTGGGCTGCATCCACCGCTTTGCCCGGGCTGGTGCGGGCCTGCCGCGGCGCCGACAGGCCAGGGCCTCCGCCTACCCGACCGGGACGTACATGTACCCGGCGTTGCGCACCGTGCGAATGCAGCGCGGCTCGCCCTGCGGGTCGGGCTCGACCTTGCGCCGCAGCCGGCCGATGCGGATGTCGATCGAGCGGTCGAACGGTTCCCACTCGCGGTTGCGCGTGTGCATCAGCAGCTGGTCGCGCGACAGCACGCGGTTCGGGTTGGCCAGGAACACACGGATCAGATCGAACTCCATCGCCGTCATCGGCTGCTCGGTGCCGTCGGCGTCGAACAGGCGGCGCGAGTCCAGGTCGATCTGGCAGCGGCCGAAGGCACGCTGCTGCGGGGCGGCCGCCGCCGGCGCGGCAGCGGCGGTTTCGGCCGGCGGCCGCGCCTGCAGCCGGCGCAGCACGCTCTTCACCCGTGCCAGCAGCTCGCGCGGGTCGAAGGGTTTGGCGATGTAGTCGTCAGCTCCGAGCTCCAGCCCGACGACACGGTCGATGACGTCTGCCGAGGCCGTGACCATGATGATGCCCAGGTCGTAGTGCTCGCGCAGATAACGCGCCAGCGTCAGTCCGTCCTCGCCAGGCAGGCGCAGGTCGAGCAGCACGGCGTCGGGCAGTTCGCGTTCCAGGCATTCGCGCATCTGCGCGCCGCTGCCGGCCTCGGCCACGACGAAGGCATGGCCTTCGAGGTACTCGCGCAGCATGCCGCGCACCGACGGATCGTCGTCGACGACAAGCAGGCGAGTGCGTGTCTCCATGCGGCCATTCTGCCGCGCGCCCGGCCGCCGCGGTAGCCCCAGATACACCGCTGCGACAAAGCAGGCGTGCTCGTGCGCCGCCGGTTACGCGGCGGTTGCATTGGCGCGCGCGATCGCGGCGCCGCGACAACCCGACTACACAGCTGCGTCGGCGCGACGCATCGCCGATACCCGCACTGCCCAGACTGCCTGCCATGCCACGACGCGAGCGAATCCGAAGCGGCGTGGCAAGGGGCCAAGGCCCCATGCGATGGCCCGGCAAACGCCAGGCCACCCCCCAAAACCCTGAACAGGAGTCTTCACATGATCACGAGCACCCCCCACACCGAGCGCTACGCCAAGGTCATCGAAGTGTCCAAGCGCGTGCGCTGGGAGATCGACCGCGACGTCATCCGCGGCCGCGGCTTCGACTACGGCAAGACCTTCTTGCCCGCGGGCCTGTCGCTGGTCGACGAGCTGGGCTTCCTGAGCCCGGCCGACCAGCGTCTGCTCAGTCAGGTGCAGGGCCGCAGCTACGCCTACATGTTCGGGCTGGTCGAGCGCTTCATCGCCGCCAAGGTGATGCAGGTGGCGCAGGCCAAGGCGCTGGACGACCAGGTGGCGCTGGAAGCGCTGGTGCGCATGACCGACGAGGAGCTGAAGCACCAGGCGCTGTTCCGCCGCCTCGAGGCGATGATGGCCGCCGACATGCCGGCTGGCTACGTGATGACGGCCGATGCCAACGCGGTCGCGCAGGCCGTGCTGGGTGCGAGCACCTGGGCGGTGCTGGCGCTGACGCTGGACATCGAGCTGTTCTCGCAGGCGCACTATCGGGCCAGCATCGAGCCCGATGCCAACCTGTCGCCGCTGTGGAAGGACGTGTTTCTGTTCCATTGGCGCGAGGAGTCGCAGCACGCCATCCTGGACGAGATCGAGCTGATCGAGGAAGACGCCAAGCTGAGCAAGGAGCAGCGCGACGCCGCCGTGGGCGAGCTGATCACGCTGGTCGGCGCGGTCGACGGCATCCTGCAGGCGCAGGCCGCAGCCGATGCCGCTTACTTCATCGGCAGCGCCGGCACCGCCTTCAGCGACGTACAGAAGCAGCAAATCCACGACACGGTGCTGAAGGCCTACCGCTGGCAGTACATCCTCTCCGGCGTGATGGAGCCGCGCTTCCAGAAGACGCTGTTCGCGCTGGTCGACGAGGTGCAGGGCGCGCGCATCCAGGCCGCACTGGCTCCGCTAAGCTACGCCGTGCCGCAACGCTCGCCGTTGCCGATGGCCGCCTGAGCCCACGACCCGCGTCCCGCATCTCCGGGACCGGGTCCACCCCCCAAGGAGAAACACCATGAACACTTCGGTCCATACCCTTCATGCCCCCACCGCATTGCAGCGCTTCGTCCATGCCATGGTCGCGGCACTGCGTTCCACCGCCGCCGCCTGACAGCGCATCCGCCGGCGTCGCGCCATGCTGCGCGAGCTGGAGTCGCTGGATGACCGCATGCTGCGCGACATCGGCGTGCACCGCAGTGAAGTGTCGTCGCTGGTCGCCGAGCTGATCGGCGCCGCGCCGGCCACGCGCCGAGCGGCGATGTGGCCTTGAGGCCCCGGCCCAGCGGCCCGAACCCGGTCCCGGACCCGTATTGGGCCCGCTATCGACCCGGCCCGGCTCGGCCGGGGTTGCGGTCATGGCGATTCGGGATGCTATCCCCGTCGCGGTCCCAGCGCGTCACCCGCAGGTCCGCCCGTCGCGCATGGACCGCCGCGGGCGGCGCCCAAACCCTGGCACTCGGCCGGTAGACCGGCAACGGCTGTACGACCACCGGGACAGGCGGGGTGTAGACCGGCGTGCCGATCACGATGGACCACTGAAGGTCCACATTCCCCGCCCGCGCGGCGCCGCCACCCAGCGCGCCGGTCAAGGCCAGTGTGGCGGCGATCAACATCCTGCTCTTGCTCATGCAACTCTGCGTGGACCCGACCTTCATCGGCCGTGGCTGCACAACGGCCGTTTGCCTGGAACCGCTGACCACCCGCAGGTTGCGCCTGGCTGAAGCTGTGTAAAGCCGACGCGCTCGCAGCGATCCAAGGACCGGCACTCGCAGCACGCTGGTGTCAGTCCGGCACATCGGCCGGTGCGACCTTCCACGGCGGATCGATGCGGTTGCGACCGGCCCGATACAGCCTCAGCTCATGACCATCGGGGTCGGACAGCCGCGCTTCGCGCCACAGATAGTCCATTTCCGTGGGCAGCTGGTGGAACTGCAGCCCGGCCGCGCGCAACAGCGCCACGCGCTCGTACAGCGCGTCGCATTCGAAGTACAGCTGCATGCGGGCCGGACCCACGGCATCGCCGGTGACCTCAATCGACAGCGTCCAGTCGCCGTCGTGGGAATGCGATCGTGCGTAGCGAGGCGCTTCATGGACGATCGGCACCAGGCCCAGCGCCCGATAGAAGCGCAGCGAGCGCTGCAGCTCGCCGACGATCAAGGTGACGTGACTCAGGCGCATGATGATGGACCCTCCAGGAGTGGGTTGGGCAAAGAGCAGGGTCAAGTGCTTGCGCAGCTGCTGTCGTGGGTCACGGGGGCGTCGTGCGGCCGGCGCTGCGGCCACCAGGGCAGCGCGATCAGTCCGGCAAACAGCGCCACGCCGATGACCGCGAAGGGCAAGGACTGCGCGAAGACGTTCAAGGTCAACAGCTCGTTCATGCTCGACTCCTCGGCAAGACTCGGCACCACACCGTCGCTTGCGGCGTGCGGGTGTGCAACGTGCGCCACAGGCGCCACAGGCTGCGACGCACCAGCGCGGTCCAAAGCAGTGCCGCGGTACCTTGCGCGCTGCGCCGCCGCGGCGGTATGCGCAGATCGCCGGCATCCGGCGTCAGGGCGAGGCGCTGCTGCGAATGACGGTCGCGCCTGCGGAAACGGGGCTGCGTGTTCATGATCCTGGCTCCTTGACAGGCCGCATGGCGCAGAAGGGTTGCGGCACGGCGGCATGAAGGGCAGTCTGAGCCGCAGCGGTAACCAGGGTTTGTCGGTGCGCTGCCGATTTGTATCGGCCGACGCAAAGTCGCTGGTCAAGGCGCTGCGCCGCGAGTCCTCGGCGCTGCACTTGCCCATGTGGCCACCACGACCCGCAGATAACCCCAGGGCATCTCCGCGGATCGGTCGCGGCCATCTCCGCCTGGCCGTGCCCCTCAGCGGGGAGCCACCGTGCCTGCAGCAGTCACCCGATCGCCCGATCAGCCTGCAGCCGCAGGTCCGGCGGGAAGCTCAGGCGCAGCGCCTGCGCGGTCTTCAGGTTGAGCACCAACTCGAAGCGCGTCGGTTGTTCCACCGGCAGCGTTGCCGGGTCGGCGCCCTTAAGCAACCGATCGACATGGCGGGCGCTCTGCCTCGCGCTGTCGCCCAGGTTCTCGCCATAGCTCATCAGGCCGCCCGCCTCGGCGAACTCGCTCGCGCCGTACAGCGCCGCCAGCCGGTACTGCGCCGCCAGCGCCACCAGGCGCCCACGGTTGATGACGCTGATCGGGTCGTCGGGCAGCATGAACACGCCGCGGGCGCCCGCGTCGGCCAGTCTGGCAAAGGCGGCCGGCAGGTCCTCGCCATGCGGGTTCTCGGCGCTGCGCACTTCGACACGGCACAGATCGACCTTCAGCGCCAGCGCGGCCTGGGCCGCCTCGCGCCACAGCGGCTCGTGCGCGATGTTGTTGACGTTGACCAGCACGGCGATGGGCTCGGTACGCGGCGCCGCGCGCCGGTACAGGCTGAGCATCTTCGCCACGATCTCGTTCGACTGGCTGGACCGGCCGGTGATGTTGGTGCCAGGCTGGGCCAGCGACTTGATGAAGGCCGAGCCCACCGGGTCGGCCACCGCCACCATGACGATGGGGATGCGCTGCGTCGCGCTGCGTGCGGCCCGTGTCGACGGCGTGCAGGTGGTCACGATGACATCGAAGTCGCGCGCGGCAAACTCCTGGGCGAAGCCCGGCAAGCGGCTGACCTGGCTGTCGGCATAGCGCCGCTCCAGCAGCAGGTTGTGCCCCTCCACGTAGCCGAGCTCGTTGAGCCCTTGCGCCAACTGTCGATCGACATCGTCGCGCTGCTCGGACGAGCCCAGCACGAGCACGCCCACCCGGGCGGGAGAACTTCCTTGGGCCAGCGCCGGGCGCAGGGCCAGCGCCGCGGCCAGGCCCGCAAAACCTCTGCGCGTCAACGTTGGATTCAACATGGGACCTTCAGCAATTGTTCGAACGCTATCAGGTCGTCCGCAAATCGGCGCGGCTGCTCCCAGTGCAGCGCATGGCCCACACCGGCATAGACCGCCCGTGTGGCCCTTGGCAGTTGCCGCTGCAGCCGCTGCTGATCCGACACGGGCGAGAACGCATCGGCGTCGCCCCAGGGCAGCAGCACGGGCACCTCGATCTTGTGCAGCTCGGTGCTGAAATCGTCGTCCAGCAGCGCGGCGAAGGCACCGCGCCAGGTAGCTGCCGGGGTGCGCAGGCACTCGTCGACCATGGTCTGCAACAACCCCGGGGCCACCGGGCCGGCCACGGTGTCGCGCTGGAAGGCTTCGGCCAGTTCGCGTGGCACCTGCTCGCCCAGCGTCAGCATCTGGCTGTGGACAAAATCTACCAGATCGGGCTTGTCGGAGAAGCTCGCGAAACCGCCTGCAGCGACGACGCCGCGCACCACGGCCGGGTGGTCGATGGCCAGACGCAGCGCGTTGACCGCGCCCATCGAGTGACCGACCACCAGCACCGGCGGCAGCTCCAGCGCCGCGACCAGCGCGCCGGCATCGGCCGCGAAGTCGCGCGTGCGGTAGGTGGCGGCGGTGGATGAGCCGCCGTGGCCGCGCTGCGTCATCGAGACCACGTGCCAATCCGGCGGCAGCCAGGGCAGCACCGGCTCGAAGGAACGCCAGGTGTCGGTGATGCCGTGCAGCAGCAGCAGCGATGGGCCGCCGCGACGGCCCTGCTCGGCATATTCGATGCTCAGGCCGTTGGGCAGACGGGCGTGGCGCAAGGTGGTTTGCATGATGGGCTCCCGGTTCATGTGCGGACGAAGGTCCGCTCGCGACGCAGCGCGTCGGCCAGCGGGGCGTCGCCGGCGCGTTCGGCGGCGGCGATCAGCGTCAGGTCCAGCACGTCGCGCTGCGCGTGGCTGCCGCCGAAACGCGCCGCCTCCCGGCGCACGCGGCGCAGCGCTTCAGCGGCATCGGTATGGCGGCCCAGTGCGAAATGGTGGATCGCCTGCGTCGCGCCCAGACCAACGTCCTTCAGGAAGCCGACGTTGTCGTCGCCGACGGCCAGCGCCTGCTGCTGCGCGTCGAGCAGCAGCGCGGCGTCACCCATGCGGTCGGCGCCGACGAAGGCCATCATCGCGTGCAGGTCGTTGAAGGCATAGGTGCTGGCGCTACTGACCGCGGCCCAGCGCGAGGCCAGGGCGTCCCAGCGGTCACCGACATTCACGCCGCGCAACTGCAGCCGCCACAACAGCGCCGAAGCGTCGATCATGTCCAGCACCACCGCCGAAGCGCTACCCAGCACGCGCTGGTCCAGCAGCGTCATCACTTCGTCGATCCGGTCCAGCCCCAGGTGGAACAATGCGAGATGCCACCAGTTGTGGATGGCGAAGAAGCTGCCCTCGCTCCAGGCCGGGGTGTCCTGGGTCAACCAGACGATGCCGTCGCGGCGCCGGTCCTGCATCTCCAGCACGTGCGCCACCGCGTGCCAGCCCCAGCCGTCGTGCGGCTCGAGCTCGACACTCGAGCGGCCCAGCCTCTCGGCCCGCACATAGTCGGCGGTCTCTTCCAGGCCGAAGGCCAGCATCGACAGCACCGCATGGTGGCCCGGCATGCCGGCCTGCCAATGCGATTCGGCGCGCGCGATGCGGTCGCGCAACATGCGCGAATGACCGGTGAAGAAGTCGATCTGGTGGCCCACCTGCAGCGCCAGCAGGTCGTGAGGGTGGCGGATGCTCAGGTCCTCCAGGATGCGGCCGGCGCGGTGCCACTGGCCGTGGGCCAGGGCGCCGGCCGCCGCCACGTGCATGGCCTCGCGCTCGGTGGCCGGGCCGCGCGCGGCGGCTGCATGGGCCTCGCGCGCGGCCGGCAGGGCGGCCGGCTCGGTGCCCAGCAGGTTCAGGTAGGCCACCAGCACATGGGCCATGGTCATGTCCGGCGCGCGCGCCAGCGCGGCCTGGGCCTCGGCCAGCGGGTCGTTGAGGTAGCAGCGCAGCAGCGCGCAGGCGGCGTCGAAGTGTTCGGTGGCCTTGTCATCGGCGCCGCTGAGCGCGTGGCCGTGGATGTCCTGGATCGTCATGGCATGTCCTCGTGAAGCTTGGGGTGGAGTCAGTGTGGCTGGCGGGTGTCCGCTGGGCGTCCCCCAGTGCTGCCACGTCCATGCCGGGATGCAGTCTGTGCAGGAACGGTATCGGTCCTTTGTCAGCGTGGCGCGGGTTTGTATCGGCAACGTATCCGCAGCGTGTCGGATGAACGAAGGGCATTGAAGAAACTCTTAAGAAGCGCTGACTGAAAGCTTAAGAGCGCGCCGGGCGCGGTGTTCCTACAGTGGCGGCACGTCGTCGGCAGCGTTGCCGGCACGGCTTCAACCCCGAGGAATCCGCCATGCAAACCCAGACCCTGCACCCCACCGCCCCGCAACCCGTTGCCGCCGAAGGCGCCGGCCGGCTCGATCTGTATGCCGGCATCCACAAGGCCTTGCGCCTGTTCATGAGCCGCACGCTGATGCGCATCGGCAGCACCGACCCACGTGACGACGCCGACGTGGCCGACGCGCTGCAGCAGTTCGAACATCTGCTCGCGCTGTGCGAGCTGCACCTGAACGACGAGAACGAGTTCGTGCACCCGGCACTCGAGCGCGCGCGCCCCGGCAGCGCGGCGCGGATCGCGGGCGAGCACGAACACCACCGCGAGGCCTTCGCCGACCTGCGCGACCTGGCCGGTCTGGTCGCGCACAGCGCCGACGCAACCCGCGCTGCCGCGCTTGGGCGCTTGTACCGCGCGCTGGCGCTGTTCGTCGCCGACAACTTCCAGCACATGCAGGTGGAAGAGACGGCGCACAACGCGGTGCTGTGGACGGCGTACACCGATGCCGAGCTGGCCGCGATCGAGCAGGCGATCGTCGGCTCGATCCCGCCGCAGGCGATGGCCGAAGCGCTGCATTGGTTCTTCCCGGCGCTGAACGCGCCCGAGCGCGCCGGCATGCTCGCCGGCATGCGCCAGGGCATGCCGCCGCAGGCCTTCACTGGCGTGCTCGGCATCGCCGAGGCCACGCTATCGGCCGCCGACTACGCCAAGCTGCAGCGCGACCTGCAGCAGCCGGCGGCGCCCCAGCTGATGACGACCTGAGGCGCTGGTTCAGCGCGGCACGTGGCTCAGTTCCAGCGGCCGCATCAGGCACAACCTGAAGCGGCCGCGGCCGGTCTTGACCAGCCGCACGTCGGCCTGGCGGTCGACGAGCCGCCGCGTCAGCAGCACCAGCCGCGCCTCGAGGTTGTCGCCGACCTCGGGCAGCCGGATGTCCGGCGCCAGGCGCAGCTCGCGGTTGCTGAACTCGGTGCGGCCGGTGTCAGCATGGTCGCGCAACAGCTTCCACAGCACCGCGCCGGCGACGCCCTTGATCAGGTAGTCGTCGTCGAGAAAGACGCTGTCGTCGGCGGCGTAGTGGCGTACCCGCAGCGCCGCCACTGGCACCGCGCCGGGCGGCGGTTGCGCCGCTGCGCCGGGCGCCGGTACAGCGCTCTCTGTCGCGTCATCGCCCTGCGCCGAACCGGCCAGCGCGCCGTTCTGCGCCGCCACCTGCGTCGCCAACGCCACCAGCGCGTCCTCGTCGTCCCAGTCGAAGCGCAGCTCCTGCGGGCTCTCGACGTACAGCACGCCGAGCACGCGGCTGCCGCAGGCGATCGGCACGGCGAGCTGGCTGCCGGGCTCGGCCAGTCCGGGCATCGGGATCTCGTGGCCGATCAGGTGATCGGCCACGCCTTCGCGAATGGCCCGCGCATAGCGGTATTCGAGCGTCGCATGGTTGATGCGGATCGGCGTGGCCATGCGCGCGGCCACGCCGATCACGCCGTCGCCGAGTGCGATCTCGGCACCGGCGCCGGAGCGGCCGTAGCCGCGGCTGGCGACCGTGTACAGCTTGCTGCCGCCGGCGTCGAGCATCAGCAGCATCGCGTGGCGGATGCCGAACTCCTGCGTCACCGCGTCGAGCACGCGCTCGACCAGGCTGTCCAGGTCGGTGGCCGCTATCACCCGCAGCGCGGCCCGGCGCAGCGCCGACAGGCGGTTGGCGCTGGCCTGCACCTGCTCGAGCCTGGGCCGCGCGACCTGCTCGAGGTGGTCGACCGCATAGATGTCGGCGCCGCGCAGCCTGAACACGCCGGCCATGCCCTCGTGCGACGCGATGCCGGCGAGCTTGGCCTTCATGCGCTCGAACACCGGGCCTTCGGTCTCGGTGCGCAGGTAGCGCGCGCCGATGCGCACCATCGCGCCGTGCTGCGGATGCACGACGAGCAGCTCGGCCACCGGGTTGGCGAGCACGTTGCGCCGCGTCTTGCTGAAGAACTGGAACGACAGCGCGACGTGGTGCGCGTCGACGTACTCGACCTGCGAGACGTAGGTCACGTTCGGCGTGCCGTCGCTCGCGCAGGTGGCCATCACCGCCGGGATCGTGCCCTCGAGGAACGGGCGAATCGCGTCAAGGTCGAGCCCGCGGTCGCTCATCGCGCGGCGGCCGCTGCGTTCAGCGGCGTGCCGGCCTGCGGGCCGGGCGTCTGCTCGAAGGCCTCGGAGACGGTGAAGGCGACCGCGACCATGCCCGATGCGTGGCCGTGGATGGTCCGCGCCACCTCGGGACCGAAGCCGAGCCGGCCGATCTCCTTGATGAAGCCCGCGAGGTGCTGCTCGGCCAGCGCCTCGTCCTGCGCGCTGCAGGGCCGCAGGGTCGCATCGCGGCCCTTGATCTGAAGCGTGCGGTTGGTCGTCGGCTGGCTGGCGACGACGGCGATGCGGCCGTTGGCCTGCAGGTCGGCGATCACCTGCGCACCGGCGTCGCGCGGCAGCAGCACGGTCGCGCGGCACCGGCCGCCGTCGAGGCGGCAGCCGAGCGCCCGCGTCACGTGCGGTCGCAACTGCTCGTCGCGGCTGCCGACGATCATCGACACGTGGCCCTCGAGCAGTGCGGCCTGCTCTGGGCCGATCGGCGAAGGCGGCAGTTCGTCCATCGGCTGGTAGTCTAGACCGAACTTTGCCGATCGGCGAAGCGGATGGCCGCCACCAGCACGCACCCGGATCGGCCCGTTGCCGTCCCGTGCCTGGACGATCGGCACGGACCCGCATCAGACGGTGGCGCCGTCCGCCTTGCCAAGGCAGCGCTGCATCAGCGCCTGCAGCGCCTCGGCATCGACCGGCTTGCGCAGCACGCCGCACACGCCGTGGCGCCGGGCCTCCTCGGCATCGATGCCCTCGGCATTGCCGGTGTACAGCAGCACCGGCAGGCCCGGGCGCAGGCTGCCGGCGCGCTGCGCCAGCTGCAGCCCGCTGAGCTGCGGCATGGTCTGGTCGGTGATCAGCAGGTCCAGCGCCTTGCCCGGACGCTCCAGCCAGGCCAGTGCCTGCAGCGGATCGCGCTGCAGCACCACCTGCAGGCCCCAGCCTTCGAGCAGCTCGGCCATGAAGTCGCCGACCATGGTTTCGTCGTCGACCACCATCACCCGACCCGCCAGCGGCCGGCCCACCGCGGCCTGTGCGGGCGCCGCGGGTTCGCGCTGCTCCCGGCCCTGCGCCGGCGGCAGCAGCACGCGGAACACCGATCCGGCCTGCGGTGCCGTCTCGACGATTACATGGCCGCCATGGTCGTGCACGATGCCGTGCACCATCGCCAGGCCCATGCCCGATCCGCGTCCGACCTCCTTGGTCGAGAAGAAGGGCTCGAACATTCGCTCCAGCGTGCCGGCATCGATGCCGCTGCCGTTGTCGGCCACGCTCAGCTCGACCCAGTTCGCCAGCGGCAGCTGCGCCCGGCACGAAGCGCAGGTGAAGGCACCGCTGCATTCGCGCAGCCGCACCTTGATCATCCCGGACGCGTCGATGGCGTCGCGCGCATTGATGCACAGGTTGAACAGCACCTGCTCCAGCTGCACGGCATCGGCCTCGACGCGGGCGCCGGCATCGTCGCTCGGCAGCAGCGCGTTCACCGTCACCGAGGTCGGCAGCGTCGCGCGCAGCAGCTGCAGCGTCTGGCGCACCAGCGGCGCCAGCGGCAGCACACGCCGCTCGCCGCGCTGGCGCCGCGCGAAGGCCAGCATCTGCGCGATCAGCTCGCGTGCGCGCTGCGCCGCCAGATGCGCCTTGTCGAGCTGGCGCTGCAGCCGCTCGTCACCTAGCGTGCCGGCACGTTCCTGGCCCAGCACCAGGTAGCCGATGACGCTGGTCAGGATGTTGTTGAAGTCGTGCGCGATGCCGCCGGTGAGCTGGCCGATGGCTTCCATCTTCTGCGCCTGGCGCAGCTGGGCTTCGAGCTGCTCGCGTTCGGCCTCGGCGGTCCGGCTCTCGGTGATGTCGCGCGCGATCTGAAGCACCAGCGGCTCGCCGCGCCGCGTGAACGGAATCGTGCGCAGTTCGGTAACGATGCGCCGGCCGTCCTTGCGGTTCGCCTCGAGCTCGGCGCGGCTGGCCTCGCCGGCAAGCGCGCGCCGCACCGCGTCGAGCCGTGGCCGGACGAACTCCTCGGGGTACGGCAGGCCCTCGAAGCCGCGGCCGACGACCTCGTCGCGCCTGAAGCCGAAGATCTTCTCGTGCGCGGGATTGACGTCGACGCGCTGCAGCCGGTCGTTCCACAGCATCAGCGCGTCGGCCGAGGCGTTGAAGATCTCGCGGTACTGCTCCTCGCTCGCGCGCAGCCGTGCCTCGGCGGTCTTGCGCTCGGTGATGTCGCGCACGATCGCCAGCGCGTGCGGCTCGCCGAGGTGCTGGAACGGCACCACGTGCACCTCGATCTGGACGCGCGTGCCGTCCTTGCGCGCGATGTCCAGCTCGGCGCCGCAGGCCTCGCCCGCCAGCGCACGCTGTACCAGCTCGCGCCGCTGCGCGATCGGCGCCGACGGCTGTTCGTAGCCTTTGCCGACCACCTCGTCGCGCGACCAACCGAAGATGCGCTCGAAGGCGGGGTTGACGTCGACGCGCTGGAAGCGGTTGTTCCACAGGATTAGCGCGTCGATCGACGCGTCGAAGATCGCGCGGTACTGCTCCTCGCTCGCGCGCAGCGCCTGCTGGGCGCGCCTGCGCTCGGTGACGTCGCGGCCCATGTACAGCACGTGCGGCTGCCCGCGGTGCAGGATCGGCACGCCGCGCAGTTCGATCTGATAGCGCACGCCGTCCTTGCGCAGGAACGGCACCTCGAGCTCGACCAGCTCGCCGGCCAGCGCACGCTCGTGCTGCGCGCGGATCGCCGGCGCCACTTCGGCCGGGTTGGCGATGATGCGGTCGATGCCGAGCACCTCGTCGCGGCCGTAGCCGCTCATGCGCTCGTAGGTGGCGTTGACGTCGACGATACGGAAGTCGGCGTCGCGCAGCACCAGCGCGTCGGCCGAGGCGTTGAAGATCGCGCGGTACTGCGCCTCGCTGTCGCGCAGCCGGTCTTCGTTCTGGAGCCGTTCGCTGACGTCGCGGCCGACGCCGAGCGCGAAGGCCTCGTCGCCAAGGCGCACCGGCAGGTAGCGCAGCTCGATCTCGAAGCGGCTGCCGTTGGCGCGCGACACGTTTTCCATCGACTGCACGACGCGGCCCTCGAGCGCGGCCTCGATGAAGCCGAGCAGCTTCGGCATGTCGTCGGCGTCGGGACGCTCGCTCCAATGCTGGCCGATGACCTGCTCGCGCGCCAGGCCGGTCATGCCCACGAAGGCGTCGTTGACGTCGACGACGCGCAGGTCACGGTCCCACAGCACCATCGAGTCGACGGTGCTGTCGAAGATCGCGCGGTACTTCTGCTCCTGCGCGCCCAGCGCGCGCAGCGCGGTGTTGCGATCGGTGATGTCGCGCGCCACCGACAGCGCATAGGCGACGCCGCCGAAGCTCACTGGCACGTAGCGCACCTCGACCTCGAAGCGCTGCCCGTCCTTGCTCGGCACCTGCGCCTCGATACGCCCCTCGACGCCGGCGAGCGCTCCGCGGATCAGCGCGGCACGCTGTGCCACGTCGGGCTCGCCGTCGCGCTCGGACAGCGGCCGGCCGATCACGTCCTCGCGCGACCAGCCGCTGATGCGCGTGAACGCCTGGTTGACGTCGACCAGACAGAGCTGGTCGTTCCACAGACCCATCGAGTCGGCGCTGCCGTCGAAGATCGCACGGTACTGCTGTTCGCTGGCCTGCAGCGCGGCGAGCGCGGCGTTGCGTTCGGTGATGTCGCGCCCGATCGACAGCACATGCGGTACGCCCCCGTAGCGGATCGGCAGGTAGCGCACTTCGACGTCGAAGCGGCTGCCATCCTTGCGCACGGCCTGCGTTTCCAGCGAGCGCTCCTGCCCCTGCAGCGCCGCGCGAATGCACTCGAGGCGCTGGCGGATGGCCTCGTCGCCGAAGCGGCGCGGAAAGGTCCCGCCGATCGATTCGGCGCGCTCGTAGCCGAACAGGCGCGTGAAGGCCTGATTGACGTCGACGCAGCGGATGTCCTGGTCCCACAGCACCAGCGCGTCGGCGCTGCCGTCGAAGATCACGCGGTACTGCTCCTCGCGCGCCTGCAGCGCCGCGAGTGCAGCCTTGTGCTGCGTGATCTCGCGCGTGATCGCCAGGACGTGCGGCCGGCCGTCGATCTGCAGCGGCTTCAGCCGCACCTCGTCCCAGTGCAGGCGGCCGTCGCGGCTGCGCCGGTGCCATTCGAAGGGCGGGCAGCGGTCGAGCTTGGCCAGGCCGATGTTCTGCAGCGCCTGTTCCTGCGTGTACGGCGGCTCGCCGGAGCTGAGCTCGCCCACCGACAGGCACAGCAGTTCGTCGCGGCTGTAGCCGTAGTTGGCGCAGGCCTTCGGATTGGCGTCGATGATCGCGCCCGAGTCCCAGTCGTGGACGAAGATCGCGTCCTCGGTGGCTTCGAAAATCGCGCGATAGCTCGCCTCGGAGCGGCGCAGCGCCTCGGTGGCGCGCAGCCGTTCGATCTCGGCCGCGGCGCGCACGGCGAAGATCTGCAGCACCGATTCGATGCGCTCCACGTGCAGCAGCGGCGAGCGCGAGGCGATGCCGATGGTGCCCAGCGGCACACCGTCCTGGCCGGCCAGCGGGTAGCCGGCATAGCTCACGAGGCCCTGCATCTGCGCGTCCCCATCGTCCGGAAAGCATTCCTGCAATCGGTCGGGATAGACGCGGAAGCGCTGCCCGAGCACGGTCTCGCAGGGCGTGCCCCGGATCGGGTGGCGGATGTCCCGCTGCATCTGCTGGTCGTACTGCATCGCCAGCATGCGCAGGGTCTGCGCGTCTTCACGTTCGTGGCTCGAGATGAAGGTCAACTCGACACGCAGGATGGCGGCGAGCAGGCGCACCAGCTCGACGAAGACGGACTCGCCGTGCGTGCTGGACACAGCCAGCGCGGCGGCGCGAAAGGCCTCGTCGACATGGCTGCGCTCGATTTCGGCGACCATGCGCCCGGCGAAAATCTTCAGCAGCGCCTCGGCCAGCGCCGCATCGGCTATCGGCTGGCGGTCCATGGCGACGAGCAGGCCGAGCGGATTGCCGTCGCTGTCGGACAGCGGGAACGCAGCATAGGAATCCATGCCTTTGGCCGCGAAGATCGTGCCGGGAGTGAACTCGGTGGCGACGCCGCTGCGCACATGGCGGAAGGCGCGCCCGATGACCTTGGCGCAGGGCGTGCCTTCGAGCGCGTAGTCGAATTTCTGCAACACGCGACCGTCCATCACCGCCGCCAGCGTGCGCATCTGCCGCCGCGTCTCGTCGCTGAAGACGGCTACGAAGACCGTGGCCACGCGCAGCGTGTCGGCCAGCTCGCGCACCAGATCGGCAAACAGCGACGGCCCGCCGGAGCGCGCCACCGCCTGCGCGGCACGGAACATCGCCCGCGCGGCCTTGTCCCAGCCAGCGGGTTCGGTGCGCAGGGTCGAATGCTCGGTGACGGCCATCGGCCCTCAGTCTAGGCCGCAACGCCTGGGCGCGGGCCATCATTTCCTCGGCGACACGCCGCGGATACACGGCGGATACATGACGCGCCAGCGCCAACCTTTCGGCAACACGCCGGCTGCCGGCCGACATGGCGCGAATACCGCCGCAGCCGATGCTTCCTGGCATGGCCCAGCCTTGCCCCCAGGAGACGACGATGTTTGCCGCCCCCCTCGATGCCCACCTGCCCTCCCGTGCCACCGCGTCGCGGTGGTGGCAGAGCGCCACCAGCTGGGCCGTGCTGCTGGGCAGCCTGGTCGGCGCCGGGTGTGGCGGCCTGCCACAGCGCGTGGAGCGGCAACCCTCGTGGTCGCTGCCCGTGGCCGAGGACACGCCGCTGGCCTGGCTGGTGCGGGCCTCGACACCGCCGCAGCAGGCGCAGCAATCAGGCTTCAGGCTGCTGGCCGACGGCGCCGACGCGCTGGCCGCTCGGCTGGCGCTGATCGGCGCCGCGCGCCACTCGCTGGACCTGCAGTACTTCCTGATCAGCGACGATGCCAGCGGCGAGCAGCTGCTGGCTGCGCTGTACGCGGCGGCCCAACGCGGCGTGCGCGTGCGGCTGCTGCTCGACGACCTGTACGCAGGCGCGCACGAGGCGCGGTTGGCGGCGCTGGACCGCCATGCGTTGGCCGAGGTGCGGCTGTTCAACCCGCTGCCGGTGCGCGGCGCCGGGTTGGGTTGGCGGCTGCTGGGATCGCTGCACGAGTTCAATCGCATCAACCGGCGCATGCACAACAAGCTGTTCATCGCCGATGGCCACATCGCGCTGGCCGGCGGCCGCAACATCGGCGACGACTACTTCATGCGCAGCACGGTGGCCAACTTCATCGACCTGGACGTCCTGGCCACCGGGCCGGTGGTGGACGAACTGGCAGCCCTGTTCGACCGCTTCTGGAACGACGATACCGCCTATCCTGCGGCCAGCCTGCTGCCGGCGGGCCGTGAGGCCGTGGTGGCCATGGCGGCCGCCGCGTCGGCGCCGGTCGACGCGGCGGACATAGACGGCAGCGCGGCGCAGATCCGGCGCGGCCGCCTCGAGTTGCATTTCGCCAGCGCGCGTGTCTTCGCCGATGCGCCGAGCAAGGCCTCGCGCGCCGATGCGCGGCTGCAGCCGGGCGAGGCGATGGCGCAGTCGCTGGCGCTGATGAGCGCGGCCCGTTCCGACGTGAAGATTGCCTCGCCTTACTTCGTGCCCGGGGCGGGCGGGCTGGCGCTGATGCACGAGGCCGCCGCGCGCGGCATCGATATCTCGGTGATGACGAATTCGCTGGGGGCCACCGACGAACCGCTGGCCTACCGCGGCTACCGGCGCTATCGCCTGGCGATGCTGAAGATGGGCGTGCGCCTGGCCGAGCTCAGCCCGGTGCATGGCGAACGGCCCGCGGGCCTGGCGGCGCCGCGTTCTTCACTCGGGCGGCTGCATGCCAAGCTGGCCATCGTCGACCAGCGCTGGCTGCTGGTGGGATCGCTGAACATGGACCGGCGCTCGTCGCGGCTTAACACCGAGCTGGCGCTGGCCATCGACAGCCCGGCGCTGGCCGGCGAAGCGGCCGCGCTGCTGCAGCGGCTATGGGCGAGCAATAACTACGAGCTGCGTCTGAGCCCGGCCGAGGACCGCATCGAATGGCTTGCGCTAGAGGATGGGAAGCCTGTCGTGCATTTGGCCGAGCCACATGTCAACGCGTTCGGACAATTGGTACTGCGTTTCATGTCGCTATGGGTGCCCGAAGATCTGCTGTAAGGCCACGACGGAGGCTGGCGTCATGCAGCTCGAAGCCAGTTTGATGTCGAACACGAAAATGTCCTGATGCTGCTTGGTGCCCTGGTTGGGGTGGGTGCCATCAGCCGGCTGGGCAGATGAACCAGAGGCAGAGGATCCCCTCATTGCTAGCCAGCTGACCCCGTTACCTCTCATGTACAGCACCCCGCCGTCAGTACCGCCACCGTAAGCCGGTGACATGCAGCCCTTCATCTACCGCTGACGCGCAGGCAGCGTCCGCTAGCTGGCCAACTACTAGTACTTCACCGAACTGTCCGCGTTCCTCGTTCTCCCAGTGCCCACCGTTGCGTGGCGCCGAGCGCAATGATGGCGACGCCTTCGAGAGTCAAGTCACCTTTGCTTATGGCGACGGCAGCTCCAGCGCAAGGTCAACCGTCTGCGACCGCAGCGGCGCTGTAGTGCTGGAAGCCAATTACCCCAAGCGCCAGTACGGCAAGGTCAGCCGGGCACCACGTGGCGCACTGCGAAGGGCTGCACGCAGGTCAGACGCAGTTGCCCGGCGAGCTCGGATTGCGTCTGCGTCACGCGCTGCTCGGCGTAGTCGGCCTCACGCACGATGCGCACGCAGTGCTCGTGGAACACGGCTCCGGCTTCGGTGAGGCTGAGGCGCCGGGTGGTGCGGTTCAGCAGCTTGACGGCGAGTTCGCGTTCCAATGCGCTCACCTGGCGGCTTACCAGCGACTTGGACAGGCCCATCTTTTGCGCGGCGGCCGAAAAGCTCTTGGACTCGACCACCTGCGCAAAAACGCTCATCGCCGCCAGACGCTCCCTCATTGGCACTCCCAATGCAACAATGGGTTGAAGTAGAAGCGATTTATCTGTCCTGTGCAACGTCCTACAGTCCTGCCATCGTGTTCTACGACTGGAGAAGGCCATGAGCGGCGATGTGATCAGGGTGGGGCAACTGGAGATCCGGTATCTTGTCGACGGCACCGCCAGCCAGGGGCTGGGCGTGTTCGAACTCACCGTTCCGCCCGGCGCGAACGTGCCGCCGCCACACAGCCACGCGCTCAATGAAGAGTTCTTCTACGTGCTCGAGGGCTCGCTGCGCTACACGGTGGATGATCTATCGCGCGATCTGGAGCCAGGCGAATGGATGTCCACGCCGCGCGGCTCGGTGCATGGGTTTCGCAACGACGGGGATCGCCCTGCACGGGCGCTGGTCATGCTGACGCCCGATATCGGCATGCAGTACTTTCGCGACGTCGGCACGGTGGTCAACGCCGGTGGGCCGCCGGACCGTGCCCGGCTGCTCGAGGTGATGGCGCGCTATGGCCTATTGCCAGCGGCGCCCCCGCAGTCAGCCATCGCCTGAGTATCCTTTCCTGATCAGCGCATCGGCAGGGCAGGAGCGACTGCCGGTGCACACCACCGCGCGTCCAGCCTTGCCGCTGCCACCGGGAAGAAGCCGCATCCCGGGCCAGGGCGAAATGCCTCCAGCTTACTGGCCTCGTCGGCCACGGCGATCTGCGGCTGGTGACTGGAGCGGGAGCCTACTACCGCCGGCGGCATGCGCGGATGACGGAATCTTGGCGATGCGCCTAAGGCCGCTAGTAGCGGCCCAGTACGAGTTGCTGCGACGCCCGACGCTGGGCAGGGACCATGAGCCCGCGCGCCGGCCCTTGATTCACCACCACGTCAATGCCGGCTTTTGGGCGGTGAAATTGGCGCGCCGACGGGCTGCAATGGGTCGCGGGCGGGCTGCCGTAGACCTGCCGGTCAATCTGGGCGTCATGGTTTTTGGCTAGGTAGGGCCGCCACCTTGGAGGGCTCAGAGCAGCGTGCGCGCACTGCCGGTGATGTCGTCGCGGAAGAACAACCGGAAGATCCGTTCCTCGCCAAGCGCGCGGCCCAGCTCGCGGATGGCGCAGTAGTTCATGACCACCACCAGGATCACGATCTGGATGCCCCAGAAGTGCGGCCAGATCGTCTGCGCGAGCAAATGCTCGTTGGCGGCGGCGAGGCTGCCGACTTCCTTGTGTGCTTCGTACAGGCGCTCCAGGTAATGAATCAGGGAGGCTGCCGCAAAATACAGGACCGTCTTCCACGCCACGTTGTAGGCCAGCGGCTTGTCGGGGAAGCGATTGATGGCCGGCAGCATATCGGCCAACAGCACGGCCTTGCCCAGGATCAGTGCCGACAGTGCGATCTGCGCCGTGGACGCCGGCGGCAACCCGGTGCCGTGGGTCATCAGTGAGCGCACCAGCGCTACGACATGTAGCGCGATGAAGAAGAACAGCGTGGGCGGCACCAACTTCAGGAACTCTTCCTTCAGCTTGTGCATCGTCGACGGGTCGCTCATGGCATGGGCATCGGTGGCTCCGGCAAATGGCGGGCGGGAAACACTGTAATCGCAGCCGTGTCGGGAACGCGGGATCGGCAATCCGCTGCCGCACGCGGCCGCACCCACCATGGCGCCGACTACGCGCTACCGATGGCCCAGGCGACCGTGCGGGTCAAATCCGGCTCCGGCAGATTCCCTGCTGCGAAGTATTGCCACCGACGAACTAAAGGCTGACGACTGCTGATAGGGCTCGCCGTGCTTCAAGCATACCTCCGTATCCCGTTGATGATGCGAACGACGGCTGTCGGACGATCAATCGCGGCCGTCGTCCGGCGGCTCTGGGTCGACGGTCGCACTTCGCCGACTCGATCTCCTCGCCGCATTTCTGTCGGTCACGGTGGTCCACCCGACGGGCTTACGGGCCAACCGTGCCCCAGCGGCCAGCGGGTGGTCCTGACCGTCGCATTCGCAAGCCCCGACCGTGCACCGACACTGCTGACCCTCAGCGCCGTGGCCACGGTGGGCTTTGCGCCCCAAGACAGCCCGAATCAGCAGGGTGACGCAGGGTTGCTGACACGGCATCGACGACGGGCCGTTCTCTTGGGGTGCGTGCCCGATCCGTGGACCCGCCGACCATTGAATCTGCAACCCTGGGACGGTGAATTTCTGCAATGATGCGGCAGTAGCCCCAGGGGAAGTGAGCGTTCAAGTTCCGGCCAAGCTGCGGCGAACGGCGGACTCCGCGCAGAGCGGCTGGTCGGGCTCTTTTGGCAAGAGGATTCCACTTGTAGATATGTCCGCCAACGAGCCCGGTCCCGAGCCGATGTCCGCGCTTCCAGCCACGGTCCGGGTCGAATCTGTGCTCGAACCCGATGATGCCGCCGGCGTCGCGAGGAGGGCTGCGCAAGCCCCTGCTGGCGAACCGTTGGGCGACAGCGCTGCGACGGCGCGGGTCACGCGGTCCTGGAAGCTCGACACCGGCCTGCTGTTATTGCTGGGCATTTGCCTGGTGCCGGCAGTGGTCGGCGCCGTCCTCTACTTGCACCGCCAACGCGAAACGGCCCTGCACGACGCCTATCGCACGGCCGATCTGGTCGCCATTGGCACGACCGAGCAACTGCGCTGGCTGCTGCAGGATGCCGAGGCGATGCTGGCCTCGGTGGCCGCCAGGCCGAAGGTCCGTGCTATCGATCAGGCGGAATGCGACCCGATCCTGGCTGAGTTCCGCGTCATCAGCCCCGCCTACAAGACGCTGGCACTGCGGCTGCCCGACGGACGCTCGCTGTGTTCGGAACTGCGTCAGCCGCCGTCGCAGAACAGCGTCCAGACCTCGCCCTGGTTCCAAGCAGCGATCCGCCAGCCCGGCTTCCATGCGTCGGATGGGCATGTGGGCGCCGTGACCAACGAGTGGACGGTGCGGTTGACCTACCCCGTGAAGGGCGCCTCGGGCCAGGTGGTGGCGCTGCTGATCACGCCGATCGACCTGCAGCAATTGCAGCAGCGGTTGTTCAACCTGCTGCCGACCAGCGCGCTGGCGGCCGTGGTCGACTCAGCCAACCGGGTGCTGGTGCGATCGGCGCGGCACGACGAGCGCGCCGGCAAGCCCGCGGCCGTCGGCGTGGCCCAGGTCATCGACGCTTTGCGCCAGGATGCGCGCAGTGCAGGCGGGCGCGCGCCGGCGTCGCGACAGTTCGCCGAGATCGGCTTCGATGGTGTGCGGCGGCTGTTCGTGGCCCGCCAGGTGCCGATGAGCGATTGGGTGGTGATCTCCGGAGTGGCCGAGGACGAGGCGCTGCGCGGCTACTACGCGACCCGCACCCGCAGCCTGGCGGCGATCCTGATGATCCTGACTCTTGCCACGCTGGCGGCGTGGCACCTCAGCCGCGGCATCCGGCGGCCGATTCAGGGGCTGGCTGCGGCCGCGCGGTCGGTGGCCCGGGGCGATCTGACGCCGCGCGCGCCAGAAGCCGGCCCCACCGAGATCCGGGTGGTTGCGCGTGAATTCAACAGCATGGTCCTCGCGACCGCCGAAGCCGGCGAGCGGCTGCGAAACAGCGAGCGCCAGTACCGGACGCTGTTGCAGAACTTGCCGGTCGCGGTGGTATCCCATGCCAACGATGGGTCGGTAGAGCTTTTCAACGACCGCGCCTGTGCGCTGCTGCGAATGACGCCGGAGCAAATGAAGGGCACCGCGGCCGACTCGCCGGTGTGGCACTTCGTTGATGCGCGCGGGGAGCGGGTGCAGCCGCGGGACTATCCCGTGGCGCGCGTGCTGCGCATGCGGCTGCCGCTGTCGCCGCAGACATTCGGCATCGTAGGTGCTGACGCCGTGGCAGCGCACACCTGGGTGCTGGTGACTGGCTATCCGCAGCTCGATGCCGAGGGCCGCGTGTTGCACGCCGTGGTGGCCTTCGTCGACATCAGCGCGCAGCACGACGCAGAACAGCTGCGCCTGGCCAAGGAATCCGCCGAGGCGGCGAGTCAGGCGAAGTCAGACTTCCTGGCGCGCCTGAGCCATGAACTGCGAACGCCGTTGAATGCGATCAACGGCTTTACACAGCTGATGCTTCTGGATCCGCAGCTGCCGGCCCACCGCAAGCTTCAGTTGGGCCATGTACTGAGCTCCGGGGAGCACCTGCTTTCGCTGATCAACCAGGTTCTGGACATCAGCAGCATCGAGTCGGGCCAGCAAAACGTCGCTACGCAGGCGATGCCATTGGGACCGTTGCTTGAGACCTGCGTCGCAATTTGCCGTCCGCTGGCACAGACCATGAGGGTGCAGCTGGTCGTCGAGGGCTCCGTGATGGGCACGCCTGAGCTGGCGTCGGTCCGCGTCGAGGCCGATCCGACGCGCCTGCGCCAAGTGCTGATGAACCTGTTGTCCAACGCGATCAAGTACAACAAGCCGGATGGAAGCGTGAGAGTGACGATCCGGCAGGATGCGCCTGGTAATGATGGTCCCGACGTCCATGTCAACATCATCGACTCCGGCATCGGCATGGGGCCGGCCCAGCTCGAACGGCTGTTCGAGCCTTTCAACCGCGTCGGCGCAGAGCGCACTGGCGTGGAGGGCCACGGTCTGGGGCTCGCGCACTCGCGCGCCCTGGCACGCTCGATGGGGGGTGAGATCACCGTCACCAGCCGGCCCGGCCACGGGTCGTGCTTCACGGTGCATCTGCGCCAAGCGGGCGAGCTCGGTCACCACCGCATCCCGCTGGCACCGGATGGAGCATGACGGTGTATGCAGTTCGCGCCTGTGCTCAGGTTCTCGAACAAGTCGCGCCCTGCTGCGCCAATGAAGTGCCCCGCGGGTAACTGAGGCTCGCGGCACTATTCTTTGCGGTGAAAGCGCACCGTGTGCTCATGAGGCGCGTTCGGCTATCAGCTTTGCCGCCTGCATTTCGAGGGTCTGACCGGCAACTTTGGGTCGCCAGCGTGAGTTCGGCGCCGTGGGCAGCAGTCATTGGGGCGGACTTGACGGTGCTGACCCCGCGCAGACGCTGGCTATGTCTGCAGTACCTCGGAAACCAGTCGTTGGGGCCGCTGCTGTAGGGGAGGCTCAATGACCGCAATGTGGCGGAGACCGTGAGTTGGGCGACCCAGGGCGACCGACCGGATACGCTGCACAGCAGCCGCCCGCAGAGCAGCGGTGTAGCCTTCATGCATGCCGGAAGTCGCGCTGCCCGCGAAGTGCTTCATCTCACACGCCTACGCGGACGCCGCGGCGCACGGCAAACCTCATGCGCCTTCGAGGAAAAAGAGCATGTCCATCTCACTGGTGCATTGCTTGCGCAACCCGATGAGCGGCTGGTACTCGGGAGAGTTGTACCAAGACTGCAATGCCCGCATGTCGGGAAATTCGATCACGACCATGCGCTCTGGCTTCCAGTGACCGCCCTCAGGAAGCGTATGCGTACCGCCCTTCGTCAGGTACCGCCCACCGTAGGCGGCAATTAAGGCGCCTACCTTCACGCGGTATTCGTCGAACTTGGCCGCGTCGGTGATGATGTGCTCGACGACGAGATACGTTTGCATTGCTCACCTCTCTTGGGAGTGCGGCGACGACTACCTTGCGCGGCCCATGCCGTTGCGGGTTGCCTCGACCGACGGGTCAGCCACCTTTCGCGGCCTCGCTTCAAACAGGGTTGTCAAGATCGGACTCATTCAGGCCGTGCGTCCGACGTTCGGCGTCATCGGGGATGAGTGTGGAGCCTTGTTGAGAAGTCGTCCAGATATGGCGCCGGAGCTTGATCGAGCTTGAATCGTCCAGTGTGCCTATGTGAATACCGAGCTCGCCGGGTCGTCGCTCGAGCGCGATGGTGACGCAGGTGCCGCAGGTCGGACAGAATTCCATTCGCAACCATCGCCCGCTCACGTCTGACCGGTGGGTATAGCTTGTCAATGCGCCACCGGTGACTTCGATGTTGCCGTCGAGGAAGTACGCGACCTCAGCAAACGCGCTGCCAGTTCTGCGTTGGCAGAACGTGCAATGGCAGGCGTGCGCTCTGAGTGGTTCTCCGAACGCTCGATAGCGCACCGAGCCACACAGGCAACCACCTTCTCGGGATTCGAGCATCGCGCGACCTCCTCGGGCGGGGTTCTAAGGTGGCTAACGTGTATGCACCCGCCCGATTGCAGCACATGCACCGCCGATGGCACAAGATGTGCCGTCCGCGGTGTTCGGTGCCGGAATTGACGGCCAACCTGTTAGTGGCGCAGCGCTCGTGCCCAGTGCCCACCGGTGTACTCCGGCTTCTTACGAAACGCGAAACTGCGGGTTGGCGCGACCGCCAGCTCCCGCTGCACAGCAACCGCCCATGCTCCGATCCGAGGGGTCGCCAGGGAACAGCTCTTCTATGTCGGCTTTACCGCCAGCATTTCGATGGCCCCACCGGCAGTTCAGGGTCGAGTCTTGACAACGAGTCCGTCGAACTTGCTGCCTGGAACCAGTCATCCAAACTGATCACCCAAACTCAGTAGTGTCCCAACGTCCGTCATAGGAGGACGAGTTGTTGCTCGTCGTGCGGCGATGGCGGTGGTGGCGTAAGTAGTTGATTTATAGGGGTTGTCTCGAAC
>Ga0105103_10000346_pt1 | contig 26165 bp, 18 predicted proteins | sample PPLLaktember2015_2_FD_79107 | JGI IMG/M metagenome (GOLD analysis project Ga0105103, IMG submission 79107) | Freshwater sediment microbial communities from Prairie Pothole Lake near Jamestown, North Dakota, USA - PPLs Lake P7 Core (6) Depth... | ecosystem: Environmental > Aquatic > Freshwater >...
AGGCCGAGTACATGGTGCGCGCCACGGGTTACGTGCGCAGCACCGAGGATCTCGAGCGCATCCCGCTGATGGTCTCGCCCGACGGCACCCCGGTGCTGCTCCGCGACGTCGCGGAGGTGCGCATCGGCCCGGAGATGCGTCGCGGCATCGGCGAGCTCGACGGCGAGGGCGAGGCCGTGGGCGGCGTGATCGTCATGCGCAACGGCGAGAACGCGCGCGACACCATTGCGCGGGTGAAGGCCAAGCTCGACGAGCTCGGCGCCAGCCTGCCGGAGGGCGTCGAGATCGTCGAAACCTACGACCGCTCGACGCTCATCCAGCGCGCCGTCGACAACCTGAGCGGCAAGCTCGTGGACGAATTCGTCGTGGTGGCGCTGGTGTGCCTGGTGTTCCTGTTCCACCTGCGCTCGGGCCTGATCATCGTGATCGTCACGCCGCTCGCGGTCCTCTCGGCCTTCATCGTCATGCGCCTGCAGGGCATCAACGCCAACATCATGTCGCTCGGCGGCATCGCCATCGCCATCGGCACGCTGGTGGACGCGGCGATCGTCATGACCGAGAACGCCCACCGCAAGCTCGAGCACGGCCCGGTCGACCGGGCGGAACGGTTCGATGCGATCTTCGAGGCCTGCCGCGAGGTCGGGCCGGCGCTGTTCTTCTCGCTGATGATCGTCGCGCTGTCGTTCCTGCCGGTCTTCACGCTCGAGGCGCAGGAGGGGCGCCTGTTCGCGCCGCTCGCCTACACCAAGACCTACGCGATGGTCGCGGCCTCGCTGCTGTCGATCACGCTGGTGCCGGTGCTGATCTACTACCTGGTGCGAGGGCGCATCCGCCCGGAGACCGACAACCCGGTCAACCGCGCGGCGATGGCGGCGTACCGGCCGTTCCTGTCGCTGGCGCTGCGCGCGCCGTGGACGGTGACGATCGTCGCGACGCTGCTCGTGGCGGCGACGCTGTGGCCGGCCTCCAGGCTCGGCACGGAATTCATGCCCGAGCTCGACGAGGGCGATTTCCTCTACATGCCGACCACGCTGCCCGGGCTCTCGACCGACGCGGCGCGCGCGCTGCTGCAGCAGACGGACCGGCTGATCCGCACCGTGCCGGAGGTCGAGCGCGTGTTCGGCAAAGCGGGACGCGCCGACACGGCCACCGACCCCGCGCCCATCGAGATGTTCGAGACCACGATCATGCTCAAGCCGCGCGACGAGTGGCGGCCCGGCATGACGCCGGAGAAGCTCAAGGCCGAGCTCGATGCGCTGGTGAAATTCCCGGGCCTTTCGAACGCCTGGGGCTACCCGATCAAGACCCGCATCGACATGCTCGCCACCGGCATCCGCACGCCGGTGGGCATCAAGATCATGGGACCTGATCTTGCCATCATCGAGGATCTCGGCCGTCGCATCGAGGTGATCCTGCGCGAGGTTCCCGGCACCACCTCGGTCTACGCCGAGCGCACCGCGGCCGGGCGCTACCTCGACGTGGACATCGACCGCGTGGCGGCCGGACGCCACGGACTCAACGTCAAGGACGTGCAGGACATCGTCGCGAGTGCCGTGGGCGGCATGAACGTCGGCTACACCGTGGAGGGGCTCGAGCGCTACCCGGTGAACCTGCGTTATCCGCAGGCCTTTCGCGACTCGGTCGAGGCGCTGCGCGCGCTGCCGATCGTGGCGCCCACGGGCGCGCACGTCACGCTTGGCGACGTCGCGCGGGTCGAGGTGGCCGACGGGCCCGCAATGATCCGCAGCGAGAACGCACGGCCTTCGGGCTGGGTGTTCGTGGACCTGCAGGGCCGCGACCTCGGCGGCTACGTGGAGGAGGCGCGGCGCCGCGTGGCTGAGGATCTGGCGCTGCCGCCCGGCTACAGCCTGGGCTGGTCGGGGCAGTACGAGTACCTCGAGCGTGCGGCGGAACGCTTGCGCGTGGTGGTTCCGCTCACGCTCGCGATCATCGTGCTGCTGCTGTACCTCAACTTCCGCAACGCGCGCGACGTGCTGATCATCCTCGGCACGCTGCCGTTCGCGCTGGTGGGCGGCGTGTGGCTGCTCTACCTGCTCGATTACGACCTGTCGATCGCGGCCGCCGTCGGCTTCATCGCGCTCGCCGGCGTGGCAGCGGAGACCGGCGTGGTGATGGTGATGTACCTCGAGCACGCCTGGGGCGAGCGACGGCGTCGCGCGGCGGCGGAGGGCAGGGCGCCCACGCGCCTCGAACTGCACGAGGCGATCGTCGAGGGGGCCCTGCTGCGCCTTCGTCCGAAGCTCATGACCGTGATCACCGTGATCGTCGGCCTGCTGCCGATCATGTGGGGCACGGGCACGGGCAGCGAGGTCATGCAGCGCATCGCCGCGCCCATGGTGGGCGGCATGGTGACGGCGACGGTGCTGACGCTCGTGATCATCCCGTCGCTGTACCTGATCGTGAACGGCCGCGGACTGCGGCCGGCGTAGAATCGCGGCATGAAAGATCCTGCCAAGCCCGCACACGATTGCTGCCACGCGCCGGCAGCACCGGTGACCCCGGTCGAGCATCACGCTGGCCACGCTGCTGCGCCCGTGGCGGTGGAGGCCCACGGTTGTTGCCACGGTGATGAGGCTGCCATTGCTCCCGTCGCCCTCCCGGTTCCGGGCGCGGCCTACCTCTGCCCGATGTGCCCCGGTGTCGGCAGCCCCGTGCCGGGGGCCTGCCCGAAGTGCGGCATGGCGCTCGAGCCGGCGCTGCCGCAGGCCGGCGCGGGCGAGGACCCCGAGCTCGTGGACATGCGCCGGCGGTTCTGGATCGCCGTCGCGTTCACGGTGCCGCTGGTGGTCGTGGCCATGGGACACATGTTCGCCCCGGCGGCGGCGTGGGCGGTCGGGCGCGCGGCGGCCTTCCTGCAGCTCGCGCTCGCGACGCCGGTGGTGCTGTGGTGCGGCTGGCCGCTGCTCGAGCGCGCCGCCCGCTCGCTCGCGACTCGGCGGCTCAACATGTTCACGCTGATCGGCCTCGGCGTCGCCGTGTCCTACGGGTTCAGCGTGGTCGCGACGCTGGTGCCCGGGGTCGTGCCCGAGGCCCTGCGTCACGGGGCGCACGCCGCACTCTACTTCGAGTCCGCCGCCATGATCGTGACGCTGGTGCTGCTCGGGCAGGTGCTCGAGCTGCGCGCGCGGCAGCGCACCGGCGAGGCGCTGCGGTCGCTGCTCGACCTCGCGCCGAAGCACGCGCTGCGCATCGGCGCGGACGAGCTCGAGACCGAGGTGCCGATCGCGCAGCTGCGCGCGGGCGACCGCTTGCGGGTGCGACCCGGCGAGAAGGTGCCCGTGGACGGCGTGGTGCTCGAGGGGCAGGGCGCGGTGGACGAGTCGATGGTCACCGGCGAGTCGCAGCCCGTTGCGAAGGCAGCGGGCGATGCCGTGATCGGCGGCACGCTGAACGGCACGGGCGGCCTCGTGATGCGCGCCGACCACGTCGGAGCCGACACGCTGCTCGCGCGCATCGTGCAGACCGTGGCCGAGGCCCAGCGCAGCCGTGCGCCGGTGCAGGGGCTCGCCGACCGCGTGTCCGGCTGGTTCGTTCCGGCGGTGATCGCCGTCGCGGTGCTGGCCGCCGTCGCCTGGATGACGTTCGGGCCGGAGCCGCGGCTCGCGCACGCCATCGTCGTCGCCGTGAGCACGCTGATCATCGCCTGTCCCTGTGCGCTCGGCCTCGCCACGCCCATGTCCATGACGGTCGGCATGGGGCGCGGCGCGCAGGCGGGCGTGCTGTTCCGCAACGCCGAGGCGCTGGAGCGGTTGCGGGCAGTGGACACGGTCGTGCTCGACAAGACCGGCACCCTCACGCTCGGCCGCCCGCAGGTCGTGAGCGTGATCCCGGTCGACGGCATCGCCGAGTCCGAGTTGCTGCGCTTCGCGGCGAGCCTCGAGCAGGCCAGCGAGCACCCGCTGGCCGGCGCGGTCGTGGCGGCGGCACAGGCGCGCGGACTGCGCCTCGGGCGCAGCTACGGCTTCCGTGCGGCCGCGGGCAAGGGCGCGCTCGGCGTCGTGCAGATGCGCAACGTGGCGGTGGGCAATGCCGCGCTCATGGAGGAAGCCGGCGTGGACGCGCAGGTGCTCGAGCCCGAGGCCGAGCGGCTGCGGGTGCTCGGCCAGACGGTGATCTTCGTCGGCATCGACGGCACGGCGGTGGGCCTGCTTGGCGTCGCCGATCCACTCAAGCCCGAGGCCTGGGAGGTCGTGCAGCAGCTCAGGGCCGACGGGCGCCGGCTCGTGATGCTGTCGGGCGACCACGAGGCCTCGGTGCGGGCCATCGCCGACCAGCTCGGCATCGACGAGGTCGCGGCCGGGGTGCTGCCGGAGCAGAAGGCCGAGCGCGTCCGCGAGCTGCGCGCGGCGGGGCGCATCGTCGCCATGGTGGGCGACGGCATCAACGACGCGCCGGCGCTGGCCGAGGCCGACGTCGGCGTCGCCATGGGCGCCGGCACCGACATCGCCAAGCAGGCAGCGGCGGTCACGCTGGTGAGCGGCGACCTGCGGGGGCTCGGCCGGGCGCTGCGCCTGAGCGATGCGACCATGCGCAACGTCGGCCAGAACCTGCTGTTCGCCTTCGGCTACAACGCGCTTGGCGTGCCGCTCGCGGCCGGGGTCCTCTATCCGTTCGTCGGCGTGCTGCTGACGCCGGCCTTTGCCGCCGCGGCGATGTCGCTGAGCTCGGTGAGCGTGATCGCCAACGCGCTGCGGCTGCGCTCCGTGCGGCTGTGATGCGACGATCCGGGATTCGAGAAATGCATCGCAACTCTCTGATCTCAATAAAAACGTCATCGGACTGACGCCGGTCGTTCACACCGGCGTCCCATGCTGCGACCGTCCCAGCACCGGAGGGACGGACGATGGCAGGCACGGCGACTGTTCGACTCTGGCAGCGCGTCGATCGCGCGGAGCAGGCGCTGTGCCTGCGCATCAACCGTGCCTGCCACCGCACGAACCTGAGGCGCTTCTTCGTGGCGGCGAGCCGGCTCGGCGATGGCATCGCCTGGTATGCGCTCATGGCCAGCCTCGCCGTGGCGGGCGGGGCGTCCGGCAGCACGGCCGCGGCGCAGATGGCCGTGGCCGGCATCGCCGGCGTGCTGCTCTACCGCCTCCTCAAGACGCGCCTCGTGCGGGAACGGCCGTTCGTCTCGCACGCCGGCATCCGGCTCGGCACCGTGCCGCTCGACCGCTACAGCTTTCCCTCGGGACACACGCTGCACGCGGTGTGCTTCACGACGCTCGCGCTGGCGCACTTCCCCGCGCTCGCCGCGTTGCTGCTGCCGTTCGCGGCCGCGGTCGCCGCCTCGCGGGTGGTGCTCGGACTGCATTACCCGACCGACGTGGCGGCCGGCGCCGCGCTCGGCGCGATCATGGCCGCTCTCACGCTGCGCTTCTGGCCGGGCTGAGTCGCGACAGTTACCATCGCCGCCATTGCCCTCCGGGCTGGCACGGCGATTCCCGGCGACCCCATGACCCGCACGCTCGACAGCGACCCGCGTCGCGATGGCTACCGCATGCCCGGCGAGTTCGAGCCGCACTCGGGCTGCTGGATGCTGTGGCCCGAACGTCCGGACAACTGGCGCCTCGGCGCCAAGCCGGCCCAGCAGGCCTTCGTCGCGGTGGCCACCGCCATCGCCGCCAGCGAGCCCGTGTCGGTCGGCGCCTCGGCCGCGCAGTACGCCAACGCGCGCCGCCTGCTGCCGCCGGCCGTGCGCGTCGTCGAGCTGTCGAGCAACGACGCCTGGATGCGCGACGTGGGCCCCACGTTCGTCGTGAACGATCGCGGCGGCGTGCGCGGCGTGGACTGGCGCTTCAACGCCTGGGGCGGCCTCGACGGCGGGCTCTATTTCCCGTGGGACAAGGACGACGCGGTCGCGCAGAAGGTGCTCGAGATCGAGGGCCGCGACCGCTACCACGCGCCGTTCGTGCTCGAGGGCGGCGCGATCCACGTCGACGGCCAGGGAACTCTCATTACTACCGAGGAGTGCCTGCTCAACCGCAATCGCAATCCCCGGCTCTCGCGCGAGGAGATCGAAGGGCTGCTGCGGCGCTACCTCGGCGTCGAGACCATCGTGTGGCTCGGCAAGGGCACGCACATGGACGAGACCGACGGCCACGTGGACAACCTCTGCGCCTACGTGAAGCCGGCCGAGGTCGTGCTCACGTGGACCGACGATCGCAGCGACCCGCAGTACGAGAGTTCGCGCGACGCCTGCGAGCGGCTGATGCAGGCACGCGATGCTCGCGGCCGTCGCTTCAAGGTGCACAAGCTCGTCCAGCCCGGGCCGCTGCAGATGACGCGCGAGGAAGCGGCCGGCGTGGACGCCGCCGAGGGGACGCAGCCACGCGTGGCGGGCCATCCCCTGGCCGGTTCCTACGTGAACTTCTACCTCGGCACGAAGCGCATCGTCGTGCCGCTGCTCGACGCGAAGCGCGACGGTGCCGCGCTGCGGAAGCTCAAGTCGCTGTTTCCCGGCCGCGAGGTGGTGGGCGTGCCGGGCCGGGAGATCCTGCTCGGGGGCGGCAACGTCCACTGCATCACGCAGCAGGTCCCGGCCGGCCGGATGCGCCGCCGCGCCGCGCCGCGGGCGCGCTGACACCGTGGCCGCCCGCCTGCACGAGGCCCTCGGCGGCCGGCGGCTCACCAAGCTCGAGTACGGGCACGAGCTGCCGAAGCTGCAGGACCGGCTGCTCGACGCGCAGTTCGAGCTGCGAAAGTCGAAGGCACGCGCCGTCGCGATGATCGTCACCGGCATCCCGGGCGCCGGGCGCAGCGAGGTCGTGAACGAGCTGCTCGGCTGGCTCGATCCCAAGTTCGTCGCGGTCTACGGCTTCCGCGAGCCCAACGAGGTCGAGCGCCAGCGCCCGCCGCTGTGGCGCTACTGGCGGGTGATGCCGCCGAAGGGCCGCATGGTGATCCTGCACGCCGGCTGGTACGCGGACTTCCTCGCGGCCTCGGCGCGCGGCGACGACCGGACGGCCGCCGCGGTCCGCCGCGACGTCGAGCGCATCCGCCGCCTCGAGCAGATGCTCGTCGCCGACGGCGTCGCCGTCGTCAAGGTCCACCTGCACGTGGGCCCCGAGCTGCAGCAGCGCCGCATCCGCCGCCTGCTCAAGGACCCGACCACGCGCTGGCGCGTGACCGCCGAGGACCAGGGGTCGGTGCGCCACTACGCCCGCGTCGAGCGCGGGCTCGAGCACTGCCTCGAGGCGACGGAGCAGGCCTGCGCCCCGTGGAAGGTCGTGGACGGCAGCGACCGGCAGCACCGTGCGCTCGAGGTCGGCCGGGCGCTGCTCGCGGGCATCGAGGGACGCGCGGGCCGCTGCGAGAAGCCCGTGCTGCCGGCGGCGGCGGTGCTGCGTCGTCGCGCCGCGCGCGTCCGGCTCGCCACGGATCACCCCGGCGAGCGCGTCGCCGAGGAGGACTACGACCGCCGCCTCGAGGAACTGCAGGGCCGGCTCGCGCTGCTGTCGCGCCGCCGTCGCTTCGCGAAGCACTCGGTGGTGACCGTGTTCGAAGGCATGGACGCGTCCGGCAAGGGTGGGGCGATCCGCCGCATCACGGCCGCGCTCGATGCCCGGCAGTACCGAGTGGTGCCGATCTCGGCCCCCTCGTCCGAGGAGCTCGCGCGGCCCTACCTGTGGCGCTTCTGGTTCCACCTGCCGCCGCGAGGCAACTACACGATCTTCGACCGCTCATGGTACGGGCGGGTGCTCGTCGAGCGGGTGCGCGGACTCGCGGCGCGCCGCGACTGGCAGCGGGCGTACGGCGAGATCAACGAGTTCGAGCGCGAGCTCGCCGAGCACGGTGTCGTCCTGGCCAAGTTCTGGCTGTCGGTGAGCCCCGGCGAGCAGGTCGCGCGATTTACCGAGCGCAACCGCAATCCGCTCAAGCGCTTCAAGGTGGATCCCGAGGACTGGATCAACCGCGAGCAGTGGCACGACTACCAGGTGGCCGCCCGGGACATGATCGCGCTCACCGACACGCGGCACGCGCCGTGGGCGATCGTGCCCGCCGACGACAAGCGCCACGCCCGCCTCGAGGTGCTCGGCAAGCTCTGCGACCGGATCGAGTCGGCGCTCGATTGAGCTCGTGCCGCACGGGCCCGCCGCGCCTTGCGCGCGGCGAGCCGAGGCTTCGTCAGGCTTTCGGCTTCACGTTCGCGTTGAGCCTGAAGAGGTTGCCCGGGTCGTACTTCGTCTTGAGCTCGACCAGCCGGCCGATGTTGCCCTGGTAGTTCTCGTCCACCATGCGCTGGGGCTCGTTCGCAACCTCGACGGTGTAGTAACCGTCGGTGAACGGCTCGAGCTTCGACCAGTAGTTCTTCACGTAGGCGGAATGCGGCGCGCCGTCGCGCTCGATGTCCCAGGTGACGACCGCGAACATGTTGAGCCGCGAGCGCCGGTGCGGGAACGCGGTCGCCTCCGGCGCAACGCGTCCGATGGCGCCGCCCGAATGCTGGAAGAAGACGGTCGTGCCGCGGCCGGGATCGGGCTGGAAGCCGTCGAACAGCGTAGCGACGAGCTGCGACGGGAAGCCGTTGATGAACCCGGACTTGAGGTACTCGCCGCGGTTGCGCGGGTCGGTGATGTCCGAGCTGCGCTGCAGCTTCACGTAGTCGACGGGCCCGATGGTGTCGGCGAGCGGCTTGCCGAGCTTGCGCAGCGGAGCGAGCACGCGGTCCGCGTCCGCCGCAGGCCCGCTGTAGCAGACCTCCATGATGAACGCGCCGTCCTTGCCGCCCGCGGGCGAGTGCATCACGGCGTCGCAGTACAGGTCGTCCGGCGCCTCGAGGCTGTAGGTCGAGTAGAAGTCGAGCAGCTCGCGGGCCCGCGCGATGGGGAACACGATGTTGCCGCCGATGACCTGCCGCTGCATGGGATGAAGGCGGAACTCGAAGCTGGTGACGACGCCGAAGTTGCCGCCGCCGCCGCGCACGCCCCAGAAGAGGTCCGGGTTCTCGTCCGCGCTCGCGTGCAGCAGCCGGCCGTCGGCGGTGACGATGTCCACGCCGCGCACGTTGTCGAGCGCGAGCCCGTAGCGACGCGCCAGCCGCCCGAACCCGGCGCCGAGCGTGAGCCCGCCGACCCCGGTGTGCGAGACCGTGCCCGCGGTGGTCACCAGACCGAGCGACATCGCCTCGTGGTCGAGCTCGCCGAGCAGGCTGCCGCCGGCCACGTAGGCGATCCGCTCCACGGGATCGACGCGCACGCCGCGGAAGCGCGACAGGTCGATCTGCAGGCCGCCGTCGCAGGTGGACTTGCCGGCATAGCTGTGTCCGCCGCACTTCACCGCGAGCAGCAGCGCGTGCGCGCGCGCGAAGTCCACCGCCGTGCGCACGTCGGCCGGACCGCTCGGCTGCACCACCAGTGCGGGATGCCTGTCGATCGACGCATTCAGCACGCGGCGCGCCTCGTCGTAGCCGGGCTGTCCCGGCAGCAGCAGTGCGCCGCGCAGGCTGTCGCGAAGCTCCTCGACTGCGCTCTTCGGCAGCGTGATCCTGGCGCCGCTGCCGGTGACCGCTTCGAGATCGGTCGGCACGGGTGCGAGCGCGGCCAGCGCGCGGTTACTCGCCAGCGACGTCGCGACGGCAGCGGCCAGCGACGACCTGAAGAAATCACGTCGGTTCATGGTTCCCCCCTGCGGACTTCGTCGTTGTAGTGCGCGCGAGCATACGCCCGGCCGCGGGGGCAACCAATCGCCGCCTCGCGGCGATGCGTTCAGTCGCGAGTCAGTGAGGTGAGCCGCAGCCGGCGCATGCGCCAGGCGAGCGCGGCGGCGAGCGCGAGTGCCAGGGCATCGAACGGACCGCCCCCGCCGCCCCTCGAGAGGCCGCCCGGGTCGGGCGTGGGCGGAGGAGGCGCGGGCGGGGGCGCAGGAGGTGGCGTCGGCGTCGTGCCCAGCACCTGCACCGTGGCGTCGGCCGCATCCCGCCGGCCCGCGTCGTCGGTGACGGTCAGCCGCACGACCACGGTGGCGCCCGCGGCGGGTGCGACGAACGACGTCTGGCCGCCCGTCAGGGCCGACAGCGCGGTTGCGCCGCTCACGATCGACCATTCGTATCCGCCGATCGTGCGGCCGTCGGCGCCGAGGCTGCCGGTCCCCGCGAGCATCACCGTCTCGCCGGGTGCGACTGTGGACGGCGCCGACAGCACCGCGACCGGGCGCAGCGCGGCCTCGACGGCACCCGGGGCGTGCGCGAGGCCCGCGCCGCAGGTCTGGGTCGTGCAGTTGCATTCCGACAGCTGCAGGTCGGTGGGGGACTCCGGCAGCCGACAGGTCGGCACGTTCGGGTCGGACGAGGTGGGGAAGGGGCGCGCGCTCGTCTTCAGGCGCTCGGCGAGTTTTCCGGGCGTCAGGCTGCCGTTCGTCGAGTACATGAGTGCCGCGATCCCGGACACGATGGGCGCAGCGAAGCTGGTGCCGACGTTGAAGTTGTCGACGCGATCGGTGTAGCCGTTGTCGGCGGGCGTCGTCGTGCCGAGGTTGGTGGTCGTGTCGAGCGAGTAGAGGCAAGGCTGCCCCGGCCCGACGTTCACGCAGTTGCCACCGGGCGCGGCGATGGAGACGTCGAGGCCCAGGTTCGCGAACCCGACCTTGGTGCCGACGTGCCGCACGCCCGTCACGCTGACGACGCCGCGGCAGTTGGCGGGCTGGTCCGCGGTCGAGCCGTCGTTGCCGGCGGAGACGATCACCGTCACGCCCCGCGCAGTGATCTCGTCGATGGCGGACTGGTAGGCGTTCGAGCAGGAGCCCTGGCCACCGAGGCTGAGGTTCAGCACGCGCGCCGGATTCGGGTTGGCCGGCGCCCCAGACTGCGGCAGGCCGGCAGCCCAGCGCATGCCGGCGATGATGTCCGAGGTGAGGCCGCCGCACTTGCCCAGCACCCGCACCGGCAGGATGCGATTGCTCCAGCCGACGCCGGCGATGCCGATGGCGTTGTCCGTGAGCCCCGCGAGCATCCCGGACACGCGCGTGCCGTGCCAGGAACTGCTGTTGATCGCGCAGCCCGAGAACTGTGAGGTCGTCCGGTCCAGCGACGAGATCCAGTCACCGGGGTCGCTGGCGTCGGGGTCCCAGCCATCGCCGTCGTTGGCGGCGCGTGCGGTACCGCCCGATTCGGCGCTCACGAAGTCGTAGCCCGGCAGCAACTTGCCGCCTTCCGCGACCGGCAGCAGGTCCGGGTGATCGAAGCGCACGCCCGTGTCGATCACCGCGACGACCACCGACGCCAGGCCCGTGGTCAGGTCCCACGCCGCCACCGCGTCGACGGCGGAGGCGATCGTCCCGTCGATGCCCGGGCCGTTCTCGTGCAAGAACCACTGGCCCGTGAACCCCGGGTCGTTCGGCACGCGGTGCGGGCGCATGCGCGCGTCGGGCTCGGCGAACTCGACCGCCGGGTCGGCGCTGAGGCGCTCGAGCGTCGCCTCGAGCGAACCGCCCGGCGCACCGCGCTCGACCTCGAGCACGTGCAGGTCGCGCCCGAGGCGACGCAGGCTGCGGGCCTTGAGCCCCGCTCGCCGGCCGAGTGCTTCGACGCTGTCCCCGGCCGCCTCGATGGCGGGCTTCCCGCGACCGGCGGCTTGCGGTTGCGGGCGCAGCTTGACGATCACGCGGTCGCTCGCCGGCAAGGCCGTCTCGCGGCCGGCGTAGGGATTGAACTCCTGCGCGAGCGCCTGTGGCAGCGCGGCGAGTGCGCCGGCGGCGAGCGCGAGCGCGAGCAGGAACGGGTGGGGCAGTAATGGCTTCACTTCGGGAGATTCGAGCGACGGAGTGACCGGGATTCTACGTCCCGACGGGCCGAGCGCGACGGTCGGCCATCACAGTGCCGGCGCACGGCCGGGACGGGAAACCGGTGGCATGAAGCGACGGGCTCCTAGAACCCGATCGACAAGCGGCCGTAAACGTAGCGACCGGAGCGGCCGAACGGCGAGAAGTTCGAGAACGGCGTGTTGCCGGTCGCGTTGCGCGCCACCGGGAACGCGTCCGGGTACTCGTCGAACAGGTTGTCCGCGCCGAGCGCGATGCGGATCCGGTCCGTGGCGTCGAAGCGTGCCTCGAGGTCCACCAGGGTCGCCGACCCGAGCTCGAAGTCGAGCGCCGCCGTGGTGCCGGGGTCGAGGGCCGAGCCGTAGCGCGTGACCCTTGCCGTCGTGCCGAAGCGGCCCATGCTCCAGGTCGCGACCGCGGCGAGCTTGTCGCCGGGGGTGCCTTCCTCGAAGGTGAGCACGTTCACCCGGGCGAACAGCGGCGGCGGCGGGTTGAGCGCGCCCAGCGGGTCGGTCGTCGGCACGCGCGTCACCTCGGTGTCGTTCCAGTTGGCGACCAGCGTGAAGTCGAAGCGGCCGGCGCCGTCGGTCAGCCACGGCCAGTTCGCCACCACGTCGACGCCCTGCGTCTCGGTGTCCACGCCGTTGATGAAGAAGCGGCCGCCGCCCACGCCGATGAAGCCGAGGCTCTCGAGGTAGGCGCGCACGTTGTCCTGCGTGAGGTTCTCCGAAAGCACGATCCGATCGTCGATGTCGATGCGGTAGGCATCCACCGTGACCGTGACGTCGGCGAAGCGCAGCACCACGCCGAGCGAGAGGTTCACGGACTCCTCGGCGTCGAGCGATTGCGCGCCGAGCGCGCGCGCCACCGGGTCGTCCACGGGGAAGGTCGCGATGTCGAAGGGCACGCCGTTGATGAAGTTGGTGGAGGTGGTCGCGAAGTACTGCTGCTGCAGCGACGGTGCGCGGAAGCCGTTCTGCACCGTGCCGCGCAGCGCGACCGACTCGTTGAAATCGAAGCGCCCGGCGAGCTTGCCGGAGAGGTTGCTGCCGAAGTCGGAGTAATCCTCCGCGCGCAGCGCCACCGAGCCGAGGAAGCGCTCGGTGAGGTTCGCCTCCACGTCCACGTAGGCGCCCACCGCGGTGCGGTCCTCGTCCACCACGTTCTCGGGCCGGAAGCCCGGGAACACCTGCGCGCCGGAGGCGGTGGGCGCGCCACTGGGCAGCAGCACGCCGCCGTTGCGCCAGGAATCGGGCTCGCCCGCCGAGATCGAGTAGCCCTCCCGGCGCGCCTCGATGCCGGCCGCGACGTTGAGCGGCGAGGCGAGGCCGCCGAGCTCGTACTGGCGCACGCCGGAGAAGTTGAACACGAGCTGGTCGTAGTCGAAGCCGCCCGCGTCGAAGCGCGTCGGGCTCGCGGGGCCGAGCGAGCGGTTGAGCGTGTTCTCGATCGTGAACTCCATCTCGTTGAAGCCGTACACGAGCGAGGTGTCCATCTGCCACTGGCCCCACGCCCAGTCGATGCCGCCGGCGAGGCTGTAGTCGGTGACCTCCGGCGCGATGATCGGCAGGAAGCCGTCCGGGTAGATCGAGATCACGTTGCGGTCGTCGAGCGCGCGGCGGAAGAAGCCGGCCGAGCGCGCATCGCGGTCCTGGTAGCTCGCCCAACCGTACAGCCGGGCGCCGTTCGTGAGGTCGTAGCCTGCATTCGCGAAGAAGGTGAGCTGGTCGAGCTCGGGCTCGCCGTACCACGCATTGAAGCGACCGATGGTCTGCTCGCGCGGGTCGAAGGCGCCGTTGACGCGCGGGTACTGCTGGCGGAAGTCCCAGCCGCCGCGCTCGGTGCGCGACTGGTCCTTGTACTCGCCCGTGAGCGTGACGAAGCCCGTGTCGCCGAGCGCGAAGCCCTTCCAGCCATGCACGGTGAAGGTCTCGCCATCGGAGACGCTGCGCTCGATGCGCGGCGGCGCGCTCCAGGTGGCGCCCGCCGGCGGCGTGCCGGTCGGGGTCGTGTAGCTCGACTCGCGCCAGCCGTAGGTTGCGGTGAGGTCGCCGCCCGAGTCGTCGTCGCGCATCCGCACGTTGATCACGCCGGCGATGGCGTCGGAGCCGTACTGGGCCGAGGCGCCGTCGCGCAGCACCTCGATGGAGTTCACCGCCGCCGTCGGGATGGTGTTGAGGTCTACGGCGGCGGCACCGCGTCCGATCGTGCCATTGACGTTGACCAGCGCGGAGGCGTGCCGACGCTTGGAATTGAGCAGCACCAGCGTCTGGTCCGGCGCGAGGCCGCGCAGCGTCGCCGGACGGATGGTGTCCGTGCCGTCGGCGAGTCCAGGGCGGGGGAAGTTGAAGGAGGGCAGGGCGATCGACAGCGCCTGGTTGAGCTCGCTCACGCCGACGTTCGAGAGTGCCTCGGCGGTGACGATGTCCACCGGCGCCGCCGTCTCGAGCGCCGAGCGGTCGGGCACGCGCGTGCCGGTGACGATGATGTTCTCGAGGTCCTCCCCGGGGTCGGCGGCCACGACCACCGGCGCGACCGTCGCCGCGAGCACCCCCGACACCACCTGCGCCAGGACCCGACTCGAAGTGTTGCTCATTCGCAGCTCCCTGTTGGCAACGCCGCGCAGGGCGCGGGGCGCATTCGTCGTGATTACGCGACAGACCGGCAGCGGCGTCAACCAGAGAGCGGCCCTGCGGCGACGGCCGGCGATGCGGCATGCAGCGGAGGTTGAGGCCCACGGCACGCCTCGGGCACAGTGCTCGCAACCCGTCCGCCCGGAGCGCCGATCGACGTGACCGCCACGCTGCAGACCATCCAGGCCGACATCACCACGCTGCCGGTCGACGCGATCGTGAACGCCGCCAACAACTCGCTGCTCGGCGGCGGCGGCGTGGACGGCGCCATCCACCGTGCCGCCGGTCCCGGCCTGCTCGAGGAGTGCCGCGCGCTCGGCGGTTGCCCCACCGGCGAGGCACGCCTGACCGGCGGGCATCGCCTGCCGGCGAAGTTCGTGATCCACACGGTCGGGCCGGTGTGGCACGGCGGGCAGCAAGGCGAGAGCGCGCTGCTGGCCTCGTGCTATCGCCGCTCGCTCGAGCTTGCCGCCGGCCGCGGTGTCCGGAGCATTGCCTTCCCCTGCATCAGTGCCGGCGTGTACGGTTACCCGATCGAGCAGGCCGCCACGGTCGCGATCACGGCGGTGCGCGCGGCGGTGACGGGCCTGCCGTCGATCGAGTCGGTCACCTTCTGCTGCCATTCCGTCCGGGACCTCGCGATCTACGTCCGTCTGCTCGCACAGGAGTGCCACTCATGAGTTCGCTGTCTTTCGGAGTGTTCGCCATCTACCTGTTCATCGTGCTGTTCATGCTCGTGGTCGGACCGCTGGTGATGCTGCTCGAGCGCCGGCGCCGCCGCGGCTCCGGCGGGAAGCCGGCTGCCGGCCGTGGCGCATGACGGCGCGAGAGGCCGCTCCGATGAGCACGGCGGCGGGCGAGGCCCGTCGCCATCGCCTGCTGCTCGATCCCGGGACCCGCGTCACCTGTCCGCACTGCGAGCACGAGTTCGGGCTCGAAGAAGGCTTTGCGCGCCGTTCCCTCGAGGCGCTGGCGCGTGCCAGCGAGGAGGCGCTCGCCGGGGAGCGCCAGTCGGTCGAGGCCGCGCTTGGACGGCGACTCGCAAGCGAGGCGGCCGAACTCCAGCAGCGCGCCGACGAGGAAGTCGCGACGCTGCGCCAGTTGCTCGCCGACAAGGCGGGGCAGGTCGCCACGCTGCAGGCCGAGGAACTCGAACTGCGCCGCGAGCGCGCCCGGCTCGAGGAATCGCGCCAGGCACTCGAGCTCGAGGCGCAACGCCGCATCGACGCCGGGCGCCGCGAGATCGAGGAGCGCGTGCGGGCCGGCGAGGCGGAGCGCGCGCGCCTGCGCGAGGCCGAGCTGCAGAAGACCATCGACGATATGCGCGCGCGGCTCGAGGAGGCGCAACGCAAGGGTGCGCAGGGCTCGCAGCAGTTGCAGGGCGAAGTCCTGGAACTGCTGCTGGAGGAGCAGCTCGCGCAGGCCTTCCCGCTCGACGTGATCGCCGAGGTGCGCAAAGGAGCTCGCGGCGGCGACGCGCTGCAGACCATCACGAGCCGCGCCGGGCAGGCCGCCGGGGCGATCCTGTGGGAGGCCAAGCGCGCGCAGAAGTGGAGCGCCGGCTGGGCGACGAAGCTGCGCGAGGACATGCGCGCCGCCGGCGCGGAGGCGGGCGTGATCGTCACGACCTCGTTCCCGTCCGAGTGGCCGCCGGGCCAGTCCTTCGGCCTGCACGAGCACGTCTGGGTGACCTCGCCCACGGCGGCGATCCCGCTCGCGACCGCGCTGCGCGAAGGCCTGCTCGAGGCGCACCGGGCGCGCGTGGCGAGCGCCAACAAGGGCGAGAAGATGGAGGCCGTGTACGACTACCTCGTGAGCCCGCAGTTCGCGCTCAAGCTGCGCGCGGTGTACGAGGCGTTCACCCGCATGCGCGCCGAGCTCGACAGCGAGCGCGCCACCACCCAGCAGCGCTGGAACCGCCGCGAGAAGCAGATCCAGCTCGCCACGGCGCAGCTGCTCGGCATCGCGGGCGACCTGCAGGGCCTCGCGCAGCAGGAGCTGCCGCAGCTCGAACTCGCGCGTGCGGCGCTCGATGTGGACGCGGATGCGTCCGCGGCGGCGGGCGGGACCGAGGAAGGCGGCGAAGGCCCGTGAGGCGGCACCTGTGCGATACGCGCCTCGGGCAGGTGCACTGTGTCGAGGCCGGCGGCGGCGAGGCGACGCCGCTGCTGCTGCTGCACCAGACGCCACGCTCGGTCGACGAGTTCGTCGAGGTATTGCCGCTGCTCGCCCGCCACCGTCGCGTCATCGCCCTCGACACGCCGGGCTACGGCTGCTCGGACCGGGTCGCGGGCCAGCCGACCGTGGCGGACTACGCCGAGGCGGCGTTCGCGGCGCTCGATGCGCTCGGCGTCGGCCCGGTCGTGCCGGTGGGACACCACACCGGCGCGGTGATCGCGGTCGAGATGGCGGCGGCGCAGCCCGGCCGGGTCGAGCGCGTCGTGCTGTCGGGCCCGGTGTACACCGATGCGGCCGGTCGTGCCGAGCTCGCGCAGCACTTCAGGCAGTGGACGCTCGCGGCGGACGGATCCCACCTCGTGGACAAGTGGCGCAAGCTCGTCCACTGGCTGCCGCGCCCCGAGATCGTGCAGCGGATCGTGGTGGACCTGTTCCGCGCCGGCGAGGCGAGCGAGCAGGGGCACTTCGCGGTGGCGGAGTACCGAATGGAGGAGCGCGTTACGCAGGTGCGATGCCCGGCGCTGCTGCTCTACGGCCGCGACGATCCGTTCGCAAGCCCGGAGCGCGCTGCACCGCTCGCCGCGGCGTTCCGGCCGGTGCGCGAGGCAACGCTCGCGGCGGGGGTGTTCGCGGCCAGCGAGGCACCGCGGGCTTACGCCGAGGCGGTGCTCGAGTACCTCGACGGCCCGCCCTGAGCCGGCCTCAGAACCACGCCGACACGAACACCCGGTACACGTTGGCGTCGAAGCCGTAGAGCGGCTCGGTGCCCGGCGCTCCGCCCGAGAGGATGTCGCGGAAGTCGTCGTAGTCGAAACGGACGCGGTCGTAGAACACGTTGACCGTGGAGCGTTTGAGGAACGACCAGCGCGAGGCCCCGAACTCGTAGCTCGCGCCGACGCTCAGCATGTGGCTCGTGAAGGTGCTGAGCTCCTTGTCGCGGGCGAGGAAGTTCTGCGCGTCGCGGCGCGGAAAGAGGTCGGAATAGAAGTCGGCCGAGGACTGGTCGTACCACCGGTAGCCGCCCTCGAGCACCCAGCGCTCGCCGATCGGGTGCGTGTAGCCGACGCGTACGTTGTTGGCGTCGATGCCCCACGTGTCCGTGAACCAGCGGTACTCGGCGAAGGCGACCGCGCGGTAGGGCAGGAAGTAGCGGGCGTTGAAGGCCGCCGCGTTGCTGGTGCGCGTGGACGGGTACACCTCGGGCTGGAAGGCGAACCCGGCCGGGTTCTCGGCGTCGAGGTAACGCACCGAGCGGTAGGGGTTGTTGAGGAACCCCTCGTCCGTGATGGTCTCGTAGGCGAGTCCCAGCATCAGCTTCGGCGTGACGATCTGCGACAGTCCGACGCGGTAGCTGCGGCGGTCCACGGGCTCCTCGAACTCCGAGTCGCCGCGCTTGCGCACCTCGTCCCAGCCACGGCTGAAGCCCATCGAGAGCGTGGTGAGTTCGCCGAACAGCGCCTGGCTGACGTCGAAGCTCGCGGTGTTGGCGGTGTAGTCGTTCTCGTCGCTGTTGGTGAAGCTCAGCGTGTACTGCGTCTTGCCGTTCAAGGCGTCGACCGCGAGGCTGCCCTGCTTGCGGGTCTCCTCGTAGGGGCTCGCGGTGGTCAGCACGTCGATGGACGCGCTCGACACCATGTCCACGTAATAGTTGGCCGACACCGAGTAGTTCTCGGCGACCTTCTTGCGCACCAGCAGCGACGGCCCGTCGATCGTGACCCCGCCGCCCTCGTAGCGATGGTAGAGCACGTCGGCGCGGTCATCGGGCAGCACGGCGGCCGCCGCAGGCCAGGCGAGCGGCGCGAGCAGGACGGCGAGCAGGCTGCGAATGGCGCGACGACCCATGATGACCTCAGTTGCAGCCGCAACCGCCGCCGTGGGCGCCGAGCGCGCCACGTGCGCCCTCGCGGGCGTCGAACACGTGGTTGAGGTAGCTGGTGGCGACCGGGTTGCGGTCGGCCGCCATGATCGGGTCGGCGAAGTTCTGCCGCTCGTAGGGCTTCACCCAGGGTTCGACGCCGCTGCAGCCCGCGGTGGCGGCCAGTGCGGGGACGAGCGTGGCGACGAGCACGATCCGGCGCAGGTGCATGGTGCTCACTCCTTCACGAGGCTGCGGATGAGATCGGCGTACTCGGCCTCGTCGCCCGGTTTGTAGCCGCGGTGCACGTAGCGCACTCGTCCCTCGCGATCGACGAACACAGAGCTCGGCATGCCCTCCACGCCGAACTGCGCAGCGACCGCGTTGGCGGTGTCGAACAGGATCGGGAAGCTCACCGGCACTTTCTGCAGCCACTTCACGGCCCCGGCGCTGTCGGGCTCGACGTTCACGCCGAGCAGCGTGAAGCCGAGCGGCTCGTACTTCGCATGGATCTGCTCGAGCAGCGGCATCTCCTGGCGGCAGGGCCCGCACCAGGTGGCCCAGAAGTTGATCATCACCACCTGGCCCTTGAGGCCACCGAGGCGCACCGCCTCGCCCGAGCGCGAGGGCAGCTCGAAGTCGGGTGCGGGCTGCGGCTCGGGTGCCGCGCCGTGGGCGAGGCCCGAGGCGAGCAGCAGGACGGCAAGCAACGGACGGGCAGTCGGGATCGGTCGCATGGGCGGCTCCTCGGCGGTCAGAAGAAGGCCGTGAGGCCGAAGGTGAACTGCAGGTTGTGGGTCAGCTTGTTGTCGCCGAGCAGGTCGCTCTCGAAGGCGAGGTTGCGCGCATCGACGTGCACCGCGAGCCAGTCGTTGGCGAGCAGTCGCAGGCCGGCCCCGAGCGCCACCGTGAAGTGATCGTCGCCCGCGAAGCGCGTGCTGCCGGCGCCGAGCGTGACGTAGACCGCGCTCGGCATGGCGCGGCTGCCGCCGAGGAACACCTCGCCCGGCAGGACGTTCCAGCCCACCGACAGGTCGTAGTGCGTGAAGCGGCGCTCGCTGTCCGTGAGGAGGTCGGCCGAGCCGCTCAGTTCCTCGTAGCTCGTGCGCCCGGCCTCGGCCGAACCGATCGTCGCCTCCGCGAACAGGTCCTCGGTGAAGTGGTAGGCGAGGCGCGCGCCGTAGGAGAAGCTCGAGCCGAAGTCCTCGATGCTGACGATGCCGAGGAACGCGCCGGCCTCGAAGTTCTCCTCGTCGAGCGCGGCGGCCTTGACCTCGCGTCGCTTCACGCGCGGCTCGACCACCTGCGGCGTGGCAGGCGACGCGCCCGCGGCCTCCTGCGCCGTCGCGCGCAGCGGCGATGCGAGCGCCAGCAGCGCGAGGCCGCTCAGAAGAAGTAGGCGAAGCCCAGGGTCCATGCGTCGATCTCCTCGTTGTCGTCGCGGCTCGTGAACACGACGTACTGGCGGTACTCCGCCTGCAGCAGGAAGCGGTTGGTGAGGAAGCCGCGCAGGCCGATGCCCGCGTAGGCGGTGGTGTCGGTGCGGTCCTCGGCCTGCACCAGCGTGGCCTTGGGCTCGATGCGCAGCACGCCGCCCCCGAGCCCGACGAAGGGCGAAACGCGCCACTCGGGCATGACGACGTGCGCAAGACCGACCGTGCCGAGCCAGCCGTTCGAGTAGTTGCCGAGCAGGTGCGAGACGTCGGCGCGAAGCTGCAGCGAGGGCACGGGCAGGAAGGCGACGCCCGCCGTCACCATGCTCGCCCCGTCGAAGTCGCCGGTGCCGATCGTCGTCTCCCAGCGGTGCTCGGTGCGCGAGTCGGGCGCGGGTCCGGGAATCTGGAGCGGCTCGCCCTCCGGCGTGAGCGTGCGCTCGAGCTGCGAGCGATGCGCCCATCCCTCGGTACCGTCCGCGCCGCGCACCTTGATCCAGTCGGTGCGCCGGCGCAGCAGGCTCACCGGCGCGCCGCGGTCAACGACCACCGTCACCGGGAAACCGCGCCCGGGTCCGGTGCGCAGTTCGAGGTAGGGGTCCTGCACCACGGCCTGCACCGCTGCGGCCCGGGCCGGCGGAGCGGCCGCGAGCAGGCCCAGCAGCAGGCTGGTGGCGAGTGTCGCGAGTCTCGCAGGTCGGGGGCGGCGCATCTTCAACGGCGTGTCTCAGTCGACCGGCACGGCGAATGGGTCGTTGAAGTATTGCGCCCCGATGTCGAGCCATTCTGAGACGAGCCGCAACTCTGCGGGACTCAGCCAGCCGGCGTGTGACCCTCCGACGGCGAATTTCGAGAAGAAGGCCACAGAAGCGCGCGCTCCGCCGGCGCTCATCGTGGGGCGCACCGGCACGGTCGAGAACACCGGCTGGCCCTGCGCGTCGATGCCGGTCTGCACCAGCCGGTCCTGCAGGACGCCGCCCACGACTTCCTGCTCGGCGTCCCCGGCGAGCAGCTCGCGATAGGACTTGAACTGCTCCGCCACCTGGTCGGAGGCGCCGTCGGTGAGGTCGAGCTGGCCCGCCGGCACTTGCGGCGCACCCGCCGCGTTGGCGGGCGCGTGGCAGCTCGTGCAGGTGTGGTCCGCGACCAGAACGCCCATGGCGTCGAAGGTCTGCCGGGGCAGGCTCCAGACCGGATGCAGGTGAGTCTCGTAGTGGATCACGATGCGACAGCTCGAACTCCATTCCACCTGACAGGCGGCGCTCACCGGGGCCGGCGTGCCGAGATCGGCGTAGCGGTGTGAGAACGCAGCGTCGGCGGGGCGGCCGGCCTTCGCCGCGTCGGTCCACACGTCCTCGTAGAGCACGTCGACGGACGGGAGCATCGAGGCGCAGTCGTCCTGGCAGCTGATGCGGCCGCGCGCCTGCGCCATGGTCTCGCCGAAGTCGGCGAAGATCGCGTCCACCGTGTTGGGGAAGGGCAGGCCGGTCGTGGCCGCGCCGGCATTCGCCGAGGCGAACAGCTCGCGCCGTCCGTGCGAGCGCCCGTCGGCGGGGTTGTGGCAGCCGTTGCAGCTCACGACTTCGCCGGCCTTCACCTGCAGCCAGTTCTGGTGGCGCGGCGAAATGCGCCGGCCGTCGGCGTCGAGCACGCTGATCGCGAGCGGCACGCCCGCGGGCACCTGCACGCGCACCGAACCGTCGGGCTCGACCGGCGCATAGCCGATGATCTCGCGCATGCCCTGGGCCGCGCTCACGCCGAAGGCGAATCCCGGCAGCTCGAGCACGTCCTCCTCCGGCAGGCCGACGGCTTTCTCGATGCGCAGGAAGCGCGCCGGTCGCTGCGCCGCCGCGGTGCGCGCGGGGTCGGCGAGCGCGGGGATGCCGCCGGGGACGGTGTCCGCGCCGAGCACGTCGTACACGCTGCGGATGTCGAGCAGCCCCGTGTTCGCCTCGGCGAGCCGCGTCGCGAGGCCGGGCGCCGGGGGATCGTCCACCAGCACGGCGGGCAGCGCGCGCGGCTGCAGCGCCACCGCGTCGGTGATCATCGTGCCCTCGACCGGCGGGACGACCGGCAACTGCGTGCGTTCCCGCGGGTCGTACATCCAGATCCCGTACAGCGCCGGCGCGGTCTGCGGCGCCAGGGTCGCGAGGCGGTCCTCGGTGCAGGGCACGACGCGGCCCTGCTCGAGCAGGCGGCACTGCGTCCAGCTCAGGAGGATGCGGCCCGTGCCGTCGTCGAGCGGGTAGGCGGCGCTGAACCGGCCGCCCGGCGAGGGGCCGGGGATGGTGGTGACCACGTTCGTCGAGACGGAGATGGACACCTGCGACGCGTCGGCAGGCGCGCCCGCGTTGGCGAGCGTCGGCTGCGCAGCGTTCACGTAGCGGGCGAAGTCGATGGCGACGAGGTCGCCGCCGAGCTCGGTGCCGGCGAACGGACGCACGAGCGCGAGCACGCGGCCGTCGGGCAGCGGGCGTGGGTCGAGGAACTGCACGGTCGAGCCGTCCGTGCCGGTCGCGTGGCTGTCGGCCCCATAGAGCAGCTCGAGTCCCGCACCGTCAGGACGGACCGCATACAGGTGGATCGCGTCGTTGCTGCCGGCGTCGTCCCAGCGGCTGAACACCACGCGCCCGTCGGGCAGCACGGCAGGGTCGAGGTCGTGGCTCTGGTTGAAGGAGAGCTGGCGGATGTCGCTGCCGTCCGAGTTCATCACGTGCAGCACGAACGCCGGCTCGACCCGGCTCTCGTCGAGCGCCGCGAACTGCGGCTTGCCCTCGTCGAGCAGCACGGCGCGCGACTGGCGCTGGCGCGTGGAGGAAAACACGATCCGACCGTCGGGCAGGTAGTGGGGCGCGAAGTCGTGACCGTCCTCGGCGACGATGTCGGAGGCGATCACGCGGCGCAGCGTGCTCGAGGCCACCTCGTACTCCCAGATGTTCCAGGTCGGCTGGTCCTCGGGCTCGGCGCCCTCGATCAGCGGCGCGCGCATCGCGAACACGAGCTTGCGGCCGTCCCAGGACGGCTCGACGTCGCGCACGTCGCCGAGCCCGCCGGTGAAATCGAAGGTGACGTTACGCTCCGGCGCGCTCGGCGAGGCGCGATCCCGCACGTAGAGATCGCCGCCTTCGAGGAACGGCAGCATGCGACGTGCATCCAGGGCGCTCTCCGGCACGGGGCGCTTCACGTACGCGATCGGGAAATCAACGGTCGCGGCATCGGGTGCCTGGCCGCTGCCGAAGTCGATGTCGCCACCGCCGCCGTCGCCGCCGTCACTGCTGGTGCAGCCGGACGCGAGCGCGAGCAATGCGGCCGCGACGCAGGCCGACGACAGGGAACGGCGCGCGAGGCCGCGCTTCGAGCGCAGGAGGTGCATTGACATGGGGCGGAATGTGGCCCAGTCGCCCACGTACATGCACGGATTGCTGCGCGAAGCGTGAAGCGAATCGCAGAAGCGGAGAGAGCGCTTGGCGAGGGTCGGCACACGGGCCACAGTCGCGCCGCCTGCCACGCCGGACCCGGCGAGCAGGGGGAGGTGCCGATGCTGACCCGTGGACTCACCGTGGTGATGGCCGCCCTGGCCGCAGCGACCCTGCTCGCCGGCGCGGCCGAGGCCGGGCCGCGCGAACAGGCGCGTCGCATGCACGACCGCATCGCGGGCGTGCCACCGAGCGCCAGCGTGCTCGATGCGATGGCCGCCGACATCGCCGCCGGCCGCACGATCGAGGCGGCCTACGCGGCGATGGAGCACCGCGCCTTCTACGACGTCACGCTGAAGAACTTCGCGACGCCGTGGACCAACCGCGACCAGACCGTGTTCGCGCCGCTGAACGATTACACCGCCACGGTGATCGGCATGGTGCGCGACGACGTGCCCTTCAACCTGCTGCTGTCGGAGGACATCCTCTACACCGGCAGTGGCGCGGGCGTACCCGCCTACTCGCCGTCGAACAACGCGCACTACGAGGCGCTCGAGTCGTCCGGCGCGAACCTCAAGGCCGTGCTCGCGCGCGGCACGCAGTCCTCGCTCAACGGCCTGCCGCCCGATGCCACCGCCGGCGTGATCACCACGCGGGCTGCCGCGCAGTCGTTCTTCGTGGCCGGCACCAACCGCGCGATGCTGCGCTTCACGCTCATGAACCACCTGTGCGTGGACCTCGAGCAGGTGCAGGACCCGACGCGCGCGCCGGACCGGGTCCGACAGGACGTGAGCCGCAGCCCGGGCGGCGATGCACGACTCTTCCTCAACAACTGCGTCGCGTGCCACGCCGGCATGGATCCGCTCGCGCAGGCCTACGCCTACTACGACTACGACGAGGCGAACGGCCGGCTCGTGTACACGCCCGGGCAGGTGCGGCCCAAGTACTTCAACAACGCCGACACCTTCCGCCCCGGCTTCGCCACGCCCGACGACCGCTGGGACAACTACTGGCGCGCCGGTCGCAACGCGCTGCTCGGCTGGGACGGCGCGCTGCCGTCCTCGGGGCAGGGCGCCAAATCCATGGGCCGCGAACTCGCCGGCTCGGAGCGCTTCGCGCGCTGCCAGGTCGAGAAGGTGTTCCGCAACGTGTGCTTCCGGCCGCCGAGCGACGCCGCCGACCGCGCGCGGGTCGAGGCGATGACGGGCTCGTTCCGCGCCAACGGCTACCGCCTGAAGCGCGTGTTCGCCGAAGCCGCCACGTACTGCATGGGCGAGTAGGAGAGCGACATGAGCCGCAACCCCGTGCACTCGCCCGCGTCGCGCCTCGTGCGCCTCGCCGGTCTCGCGCTCGCCGCCGCCGCCCTCGCCGGCTGCGGCGGGGGTGCCGAGACGGTCCAGAACCCGGTCACCACGCCGGTGACGCCGTCGGCCTACTCGGGGCCGCCGCCGTCGACCGCGGACGTGCAGGCCTTCCGGATCAACGTCTGGGACAACCTCAAGGCCGTGAACCGCTGTGGCGAGTGCCACACGCAGGGCGGCCAGGCGCCACCGTTCGTACGCAGCGACGACATCAACCTCGCCTACGCCGCGGCCAACACCGTGGTGAACCTCGCCTCGCCGCGCGACTCGCGGCTGGTCACCAAGGTGGCCGGCGGGCACAACTGCTGGCTCGCCAGCGCCGCGGCCTGCGGCGACATCATGACCACCTGGATCGCCGCCTGGGCGGGCGCTGCCGCCGGCGGCACCGCGACCGTCGAGCTCAAGGCGCCGCCGATGCGCGATGCCGGGGCGAGCAAGACCTTCCCGACGGCGCCCGACCTGTTCGCGACCACCGTGCACCCGGTCGTGAAGGAATACTGCTCGCGCTGCCACGCGCCGTCGGCGTCCAGTTCGCAGTCGCCGTTCTTCGCCTCGGCGGACGTGAACGAGGCCTACGCGGCTTCGCGCGTGAAGCTGAACCTCGACACGCCGGCCGACTCGCGGCTGGTCGTGCGCCTGCGCTCGGAGTTCCACAACTGCTGGAGCGACTGCGCCGCCAACGCGACCGAGATGGAGGCCGCGATCACGGCGTTCGCGGCCGCCGTGCCGCTCACCCAGCCCGACCCGTCGCTGGTGCTGTCCAAGGCGCTGCGGCTCTACGACGGCACCGTGGCGAGCGGCGGCAACCGCTACAACGGGGCGCTGATCGGCCTGTGGGAGTTCAAGACCGGCAGCGGCAACGTCGCCTACGACACGAGCGGCGTCGAACCTTCGCTCAACCTCACGCTGTCCGGGGATGTCACCTGGGTCGGCGGCTGGGGCATCAACGTGCGCAGCGGCAAGGCGCAGGGCTCGACCACCGCGAGCCGCAAGCTGCACGACCGCATCAAGGCCACGGGCGAGTACTCGATCGAGGCCTGGGTGGCGCCCGGCAACGTCGTGCAGGAAGAGTCGCGCATCGTCACCTACTCGGGCGGCACCACGACGCTCAACTTCATGCTCGGCCAGACGCAGTACAGCTACGACTTCTTCAACCGCTCGAGCAGCACGGGCGGCTCCGGCGAGCCGGTGCTGACGACCGCCGCGGCCGACGAAGACCTGCAGGCCACGCTGCAGCACGTCGTGGCGACCTACGACCCGGTCAACGGCCGGCGCCTGTACGTCAACGGCGAGTCCACCGGCGATACCGACTCGGTGGCCGGCGGCACGCTCGCCGACTGGGACGACACCTTCGCCTTCGTGCTCGGCAACGAGGTGTCGGGCAACCGGCAGTTCCAGGGCATCTTCCGCCTCGTCGCCATGCACGGCCGGGCACTCACGCCCGAGCAGGTCAAGCAGAACTTCGATGCCGGCGTCGGCGAGCGCTTCTACCTGCTGTTCTCGGTGAGCCACCT
>Ga0105103_10000347_pt1 | contig 26162 bp, 20 predicted proteins | sample PPLLaktember2015_2_FD_79107 | JGI IMG/M metagenome (GOLD analysis project Ga0105103, IMG submission 79107) | Freshwater sediment microbial communities from Prairie Pothole Lake near Jamestown, North Dakota, USA - PPLs Lake P7 Core (6) Depth... | ecosystem: Environmental > Aquatic > Freshwater >...
ATGTTTCACCAAAAAATGTTTTAAATGACTTGTAACCACTACCAATTATGGTTCCGCAGTTGGGACTAGTTGCAATTCCAACTGCACCTCCGTTACAGCCACTGTTGTCATAAAGACCTGTGACATTGTTTCCACAACTGGTAGCTGCCCAAAGTGATGTGCTTATTTGGGTGCAATAACCATCACATGGTAACCCAGCCCAAATGTTTGCAGTCCCACATCCAGGGGACAGGTAAAGATAGATACAATTAAGATTCGGTGGCGGGGGTCCAGGAGGCGGTGCAGGCGCCGGGGGTGTAACATTAGCAAATATGACTGGAAATTGACAATCGTTGTTGTTAACAATGAATGATCCAGTTAACGGTGACGTATACTTGAAACAAACATTAAAAGGCACTGCTGCATTGATCACTCCTACACATCCGTTTGACCCATAAATTGTCGCACCAGAACCCATGTTGACAGATTTCAACGATGGGTAGGTGAGCACAATGTTTGTGCATCCAGGGTAGGTTAGCACATACTGAAATGTAGTGTTCTCAGTGCAATTTGGTGTCGCATACTCACGAATACATCCCGTTGGAGCCGGGGTAGGAGTTGGTGTAGGACTTGGAATAATTGCACTCGAGATATTTGGTTGTGAAGAAACTGCACTTGATAAAACCAAACTAGAAACATTGAATTCGGTTGATGTTTCAGGTACAGAACTTTCATTAAAAAATGATTCCGATTGACTCGAACTAAGCTCGGATGTTTGGTTTGATTCAAACGAGGAACTCTCTGGGAATGAAGTAGGAATCAATCCCGTTGAGCTTTCAGGGAATGACGTAAAATTCTCGAAACTGGGTTCTACGATAGCTGAACTCTCGGGTGTTGATGTGAAATTATCAAAGGCAGAACTATCTGGCATAGATGTAACGTTGTCGAAGCTTGATTCTGGTGCCGAACTAGACTCTGGCATCGAAGAGCTTTCAGTTGATGAAACAACAAAGCTTGTTTCTGGGATTGAAACAGAACTATCGAGGTTCGACTCTATCATTGACGAACTATCAGGAATTGAAGTTGCGTTTTCAGCACTGGAGATTATCTCTGCAGAACTAGCTGACGATACAATAACTTCAGACGAACTTGCAAAATCAGATACTTGGGTTGTATTAACGATTGACTCGGATGATTCCGGAATCGATATTTCTGAATTACTTCCCAATGCGGAAGAGCTAACAGGTAATGTCTCCGCGGAAACAGTTGGACTGGGCGAAGGACTTGGAGATGGCGGGGGAGGAAGTAAGTCAAACACGATTAAATATGTTTCATCTTCCGTGATTGTTGTACTGTCTACAAAAATTGATAGAGTAGACGATGTAACAGTAGATCCAATATCAGGAACAATATCATAAAACAATTTCGCTCCATTCAAAAAAAGCCCAGAGCAAACCATTCCACAATTGATTCCAGAATTTTGATTGTATTGATTTGATGTTGTCACAACGCCTGAACCAGTTCCTGATTTTACAATCGTGACGTTTTGTAATTTGATAGTGGAACAAGAAACATTGCATGTTGTTTCTGGGCTCACACTCAGCCATTTAGATGCTTGATATCCTTCTATGGGTTGTTCATCCCCGAGAGCAAATGATGTACATCCTGCATTGAAAGAAATAATGTTTGATGGCCCAGTGCAATCCAAAGTACCAAATAATTCAATTGTATAATCGTTACAATTAATACGAAAGCAATACGTTGTTGTGTTATTTGGTATTGAATTTGATGCACTGCTCCAATCTCCACCTTCAATGTGGTCAATTATTGTGTCAGAACAATTTGCTGGAAAAATGTTTGTGGTCATGGATGATTCAGTTAAGCTAACACGTTCGCAGTTTGGGCACTTTTCATCCAAAATAGCGACATCGTATCCAGTTGAATCGGAAAAGCATTGATTTGGACTGTGTTGCAGAGACGAAGCAGTTGTACTGACATATATGCTGGAAGTTGAACTCACCAACTCTGTGCCAGATGCGACAAACGATAAATTGCAATCACCAAGTACAGCCAAAGATGAGTCGCGGTACTCCATATCACAACCATAATTTTCCAATAATCTGATTTGTCCATCGCATGTTTGTGTATTTGAAGAGTATCGTACTAAACAAACATTTGCACCAACAAAATCAGCTATTTGGCAAGATGTATTTGAAAATTTGGTGTATCCAACCAAAGGAATATTATAACACGTGTTGAATGTGTAAATGTTCAATGGTTGATCTGCACATGATGTACTTGGCGAAAATAAATCCACTGTATTATTTTTGCAATTCACGCCAAAATCATAATTTTCTCGAATGACACATTCACATCCTGTCTCTAACGAGGACAAAGAAATGCTTCCTGTTTTTGTGGTGCAAATACTATCACTATATCGTTCCAAACAAACGTTGGATGGTTGTATGCACACACCTTCTAATGTTTGTATACCATTCGTACAAGTGTACAAATCTAATACATTGTAATTGGAAGTTAGGCATGAGGCTCCTCCTTCATATTGAACGAGTGTCGATTGAATACAATCAATTGCATAATCGTAACTTCCAATTGCTACGCACGATTGGCAATCAAGGGAAGCTTGTTGAGCCAAATTAAAGCACGAAGGATTGTTAAATTCGTTGACACAAATTGTTATGTCCACTGGAGTACACGTTCCGGTACTAATAAAAATTGATGACTCTGTACAAGTATTAAAATTAATCAGTGTTCCAGCAGAACAATCTGACTGAAAAGAAAATTCAGCTATTCCAGTATCACAATTTGCTTTTACAAATCCACCTTGTGTACTCATACATTGTCCACAAACGATTGTTTGATTAAAATCTGGTCCAGTGCATGTTCCGTGATTAAATTTTCTGAAACATGCGTACTCTTGTACACATATACCATTTGTAACTTCAGATGATAGTTGATCAACAATAGCATTGCATGAAGTATTGGCTAAAGGGTGTTGATCAATTAAATTCGTGCATAATGCATCGTCGTAAAAAGACGTAGTATAAGTTACACAATCAACTGTTGCCCAAGTGGCTGGACTTGCACTTACTTGAATACAACCGTCATCACATCGAATATTAAAATTAAAATCATTCCCACTGCACGAATTTTCATGAAATATTGATAAACACACTGGTAAAGGTCGACATGTGCCAAGTGCGGTTGTTAAAGAAATATTATCGACTGAAAAACACATAGCAGTGTTAACATCGCTTTCGGTGGTTGATATTAGACAACTGTTATCTGAATAATACTGAACTAAATCAGAATTGCAGCTGAATTTGATCCAAATGGAATTCAATGCATCCAATAAGACGCAATTTTCGCTACAACCAATTTCAGTTTGCAATGGAATTCCTCCGCAAGTTCCATTGTATCTTTCGATGCACATCGAAGCATTAACTTCGAATGGACATGATCCAATTTGAGCGTATGCATACAGGTTCGATGCACTAATTTCAGCACATTCGTTAAAAGATTCGTCCTTCAATATTGAACATTGGTCATCTAAAAAATATTCAATAGTCGAATTAATGCAGTATGCTTTAACCCAAAACGGCGGATCTGATACTACAGCTGTGCAAGATTCATCACAATTAATCGAATTTTGTGCACTGGGATTGTGACAATTTGAGTTGTCATACACATTAAGACAATAAGTAGGGATTGTACATGAACCGCTAGTAACGAGTATATCTCGGCTACTTCCAAACCCAATTGTGGTACATGTATCAAATAAAACGGGTGCCGTTGATAAAGTACAAATTGAATTACTGTAATAAACAACAGTATTTGAAGTACAATTTGGAACAATCCATTGTGAATTATTGGAATTGCTACATGTAGCCGAACATGATAACTCAAATGTGGAGGCCAGTGTTGCGCAGCCAGAATTGGAGGCAAATTGTTTGACGCATAATGTTTGTGCGTAAACTAGTCCACCAAAAAACAAAAATACCAGCATTTTTTGTTATAAGTTAATGTGTGATGTGTGCGGTAAATAGAGGAACAAACCTGAAGAAGCTGGCAAGCTTGAGGGTAACAAAACTGACGTTAGTAGTTCACTGGTCGCAGGATTTGAATTGGTTTGATCCAGCGTTGAGATAGGTTCGCTAGTTTGAACAACAGCACTAGTTACAATAAATGTTTCTTGACTAATAGAACTTATTTGGTCGCTCGATGTAAGTACAATATTGCTTGTAACAACGGAAGTAGGTTGTTCGGTTGACGAAAATATATCGCTCGAAGGATAGGTTGGAGTAACATTGAAACAAACTCCGAGCGTAAACATTCCCCAGTGAAGATAAGGCGAAAGAAATTGAACACATACACCATACGCAAATGCATTGCTGACAATGGAACAGTTTTGATATACGTAGGTAGTTACAACAGTTGTATTTAAGTAAGCTCCGAATGTAGATATTCCATTGATGGGATTACAAGTATTTTTCATCGCTGCGTAATAATCCATTGGCATCGAGCAATTGCTATCAGAAAATTCCATAAAACAAGCATCTGTTTCACCAGTAGTGGTTGTCCATGGTGTCGTAGGCGAAGAACTGCTTGGTTCTGGTGCACTTGAACTAAACTGGGATTCTGAAATAATCAAATTCTCGCTGGAAGAGAGCGGAATTGAAGATTCTGGCTGTGAGCTTGATGTATCAGTCGACTCACTCATAAAACTAGGAATCGGTTCAGAAGTTGGTGTTTCACTTGATGGAATAGAACCCGAAGCAACGAGATCACTAGTTTCTATTCCTGATGTTGTTTGTGTCATATTTGGTTCAGATTGACTTACACTTGATGCAGGAAGAGAATCTGAAACCATTTGAGTTTCACTTTGTTCGGATGAATTTGCCTCACTGGAGCTTGGCAATGCATTAGAATTTGACAAAAATGAACTTGATTCAAGTGCTGATGTTTCAACCGAACTCGTTTGAACACTGTTTGATGATACATACGAGCTTGAAGAAGCGTTGTTTCCAAGTCCACATCCACACAATAAATCATTTTGAACGGAAATATTGACTGTAATGTGTGGGATTCTACAGTGTTCAGTGGTTCCGTCGGTGTATTGAATCGGTCCAGTGCAAGTGGTAGTCGAATAGAATTGAATTTGTTTGGACGGACAATTAATACGGAATGATTTGTAAGGACTTCCATCGAACGTTCCAGGCGGAAGATATGTGCTTTCACTCCAACATGAGTGCTCAATAGAAGTGTTTACACGAGTTTCCATTGAGCAATTCTGACCAACTGAAACCATTTCGCATTTTTCAGGGTTGTCAGTAGCAGTAAGGATAAACACATATTCGGAAGAGTATTCAATGCTGGCATATTGATCCATTACGTATTCTTCGCTTACAGCGTATGTGCATGAAGAATCGACAAAGTAACTGACTTTCTTGTTGCTGCATGTAACTTTAGCATACAATGTGGTGTTTGGGAGTCCAACACATTCTCCGCATTTGATGTAGAGGTATTCCATGACTGGATAGCCACCAAGTGTGCCTGGAATTTCACGTTTTCGTGCGCTGTATGCACTAGAAGATTGATAGAGAATTGCTAGCCCAGAATCTTCTGTTTCTACACACTCTCCGATACTCGCTCGTGTGACTACAGAGGAAGGTCGGGATTCACAAGTTCCAAATACACCAGTGTCATCGTCAGCTGCACACTGTTCAGCTAAACTGAAGTTCCAGATCAATGAAAGACAATCACCGTTCATGACTGCATTATTGCATCCACATAAAGTTTGTTGATAATCAATGACTGTTGTATCTGTGCCACATGTTTCGATGGTATTGTAAGATTTCAAACACCAGGGTCGCGGTTGATTGACACACGTATAAATACGCGGGGAATCAATGTATGCACCCATATCATCGAATCCTTGATCCGAAAACAACGTAATTGTGTATGAAGTCAAATTCGCAGTGAACGAGATTGTAACTAAATTCCAGTTATCCACACCAGGAATAGCAGTTGCAGTGTAGAAGAGCACACCATCTAAATTAACATACAAATTGTAGATTTGACTGGCTTCGTTGGTGGTTCCGTAATTGAAAAGAATAGTGTAAGTTTGGCCAACAACTGTATCAACAGTAGCAGATAATTCTCCGTACTCTAAAATCGCACCAGTTAAATCGAAAAAACAATCAGAAGTCGCAGGGTACCATCCGTTTTGATAACCGCAACGAATCTTCAAAGAAGTTCCACTCACAGTCCATGGGGCAAACGAAGTGTCACCAGCGTAAACAATACATTGATCAATGCAGCCGCTTTCTTCGCCTCCTGCGTATGCCGTGCTATTACAAACACGATGAGAAGGTTGCGAGCGCTCAGGGGTGGACGTAGGCAGACTCAACAAGCATTCTCCGGCATAACAACCGAATCCGCCACAGCAATCAGTTGTAGTCGAGCAACCAGTAGGATTCGCACAACATTCTGAAGGTTCGACACACCCCCAATCAGATCCAACTGAGTAAACATCGCACGTAACTAATCCTACACCGCAATCACAAATGATATTATCGCATTCCAACAAGCTATTTCCAGAGTAATTTCCGCATATCACGCTACAACTCTCGTAAGTTGTTGTCGGAAGTGTGGTAGTTGGTGTTGTAGGAGTAGTGGGCGTGGGCGTTGGTACGGTGGTAGAGGGAATCTGTGATGAGGATGGTAAAGGAGATGAAGATTCAATCAATGGATCCGAAGATTCATTTAAATATTGAATTGATTCTGATATAGGAGACGGAATCGGTGAAGGTAAAGGGGATGGAATTGGTAAGGGTGATGGTTCAGGTGCTGGAACAGGAGAGGGTAAAAATTGTGATGATTCCGCAGGCAATGAATATGATTCATATGTTTCTGATAAAATTGATTCCGATTCAGGAATTGGAGAAGGAACTGGAAGTGGGGAGGGCTCAGGTGAAGGAAGTGGTGCGGGAACTGGAGAAGGAATTGGGGCTGGTGCAGGAACAGGGGATGGTATTGGAGCAGGGGCCGGTAGAGGGGAAGGGATAGGACTTGGTGAAGGTGACGGCATAGGTGCTGGAATTGGTGCCAATTGAGGCATAGAGGCCTGTTCGACTTACGGCAAACGAGGGAAAAAAGATAAAAAAAATCTTACCGTTGAGTTTCCAACGCAATAGGCAAGACCAGCAATAGCTCCAGGACCACCGAATACCACGACGATAGCTCGTGTGGAAGTGTAAGCTGAAAGAGAAAGTGTTTGAACGCTGTTAATCCCAATGTAGGGAAGAGTAACGGTTCCAATCAACATTGTGCGTTCGTTGTCATAGTACATTGAAATTGTAGTAGGTATTACACCCGAGCTACGTCCATCAATCAATGCGATTGTAGAAGGATCCACAACTTCAGAGAAATTAAAAATCAAGCTTTCTTGTGAATTGTAAACTTCTGGTGTACAGCCTCCAATATCGTTCTGGAGAATAAGAATATTTCCAAGATTTAAAGAGTTTGTGAGTGTTCCACCACTTCCGACTCCAGATCCGTTATATGCAATATTTGGGGTTGCAATTGCATCTCCTCCGGTACAAGTAGGTGATTCTGAATCAAAAATACGAACAGGATGATCAACTGATCCAGGGATGATTGTCACCAGAAATTCTGTGAATTGGGTGGTGATTTCTGTGCCGGCAGGAATTGGGATGCCTAGATCAGTGACATCAAAATTCAAGGTGTAACATGCCGTTGTGTTGGCTGTACAGGTTCCGATAGTGTAAGAATACGCAAGACCAGATCCTTGACTTCCAGAATTGTCAATATTGTCTCTCTCAGCGCCAATTAACATTTCGCGACCATCAACAGCAACTGCTCCTCCAAAGTAATCGTTGTTGGAAGCAGTGGTGGAAAGTAATTGTGTAACATATCGCGCAGTACCGATTGGAATATCATACACAAAAATATATGCAGCACCAATTGCAACAGATGAACCTGATGCTCTGCCTTGATATTCACCAATTAGAAGTTCAATACGACTGTTGCTTTGCTGAAAAAGCGCAAGTGACTGAGCAAAGTATTGATTGTTTGCCATCAACACAGGGCTTCTTATCATCGCGAGTTGAATTGCAGCAGTACCGTTATCATAGAACAAAAACGCAGCGCCTTGATTTGTGAAAGTTTCATCGTAATTTGGTGAACCAACCAAAATGTATGGATAACTGATTGCAGTTGAGGTACCAAATCCATCTCCGGCTCGGTTAATTGAAGGTAGAATTGTGTATCGTAAAGTCAAAATGTTGTTTGTAAGATCGTACAAATACACACGACCTGAGTTTGAGCCTACTCCGTCGTAGGCAGACGCACCAACGACAACACGATTGCTTTCAATTGCAATACTCGTGCCAAAGTTATCGTTGGGTCCGCTTGGGGCGGATAGTGTTCCGTTGTAAGACACGACTCCAGGGCTCACTAATCTCCAAATGTAAACCAATCCTCCATCGGAAGCAACAGTGTCATCTCCTGGGCATCCCATAAGAGCATATGTAGCTGATTGAATACCAACCGAAGCACCACACATATCAAGTGAATTAGGAGAAGACTTTGTAATTGTAACCGGTGAAACATACGCTGCGCCATTCCAGTAGTAAATGGTAGCAGATCCAGCATAATTTGCAGAATTAATAACATCCTGCATTGCTCCAACAATCAACCAATTTTCATCCATGTCAACTGCATATCCGAAGTAATCAGATGCACCAGGATTTGGACCAAAGAAACTTTGAACTTGTGCCCACGCACCGTTAGTTTTAACAAAGACATAGCATTTTCCAGTATCAATCAATGAGCTGTCGGTGAGATAGGCACAAACAACAGCGCGATTGCCTTGAATATCCAAAGCTTTACCAAAACGCTGTCGTGCTTGGTTATCACTGGGAAACAATGGATTTGAAAGAAAGGTAACCACTTCATTAGAAAATCCACTGCCGTAATCATCAAAGCACGCTTGACTGGCTATAGTAACTGACCATGAAAGTGCGTAAAACAATGTTAACAATTGCATCGTACTTTCAATCCTATTATCATGCTTGAAATGCGGGTTGTATATAGCGATAAGAAGAAGAAAAAATGTCTCGTAGTTTCCTCAAGCTGCTTTTGGCATGTATCAGTGGTGTCTTCGCAGTCACCTATTACGTCGAACCTGCGCCTGTTTCACCGTTCTCTTGCACGATTTCCCAGCCGTGTCGTATTCAAGATCTCCCCAGTTCATTTACAACTGCGGATCAAGTTGTTTTCCTCCCCAAAACAACTGGGCAATCGTCGACCTATGGTTCGGGTTCCAGGACTTTTAACAATCCGTCCATTGTTTTATCTGCGGGAATTGTTTTCAACGGATACACATTGAATGTGCAAAACAGTCCTAGTGTAAGCTCGACATCTGCGGTCACTTTTCAAGGCGCAAGTTCATTGAATTTGATTAGTGCTACGTCAGTTGCTCTTGATGGAATTACTTTCTCCAATTCTCAACTTTCGACTTCCACTTGCGGAACGGTTTCATTGACCAATCTTGCCGTAACTGGAATGACTGGAACGCGAAAGATTCAAGCTGCCGCCAACACTGTTACGATCACTACTGCTACATTCTCGGGTGGTTCTACTTCAGTTCCTGCGTTGATCGTTCAAACTGGTTCATCAGATTCATCTTTCACTCTTTCCGGTATTTCAGTGTCTGGATCAACTACCACTGGTGCCAACTCGGCTGTTCTAGTTCAATCTGTGAACGGAAAGGCTTATTCTGCTTCCTTGGATTCGCTTTCGTTTACCAATGTTGTTAGCGGAGCCGCGTTGATTGAGTCGAAGATTGTTTTCAATACCAATCCCAATATCTTTGCTTGCAATGTTGAAATTCTATCAACTACAGTCACCGGTGGAACTGTTTCGAAGGGCGTTTATTTCTTCAACAACGGAAATACCAAGGGTACTTTGGATGCTATTATTGCCCTCACAGGCACTTCTGGAGTCAGCTTCAACAACAATGCTATCGTGAACTTGAATGCTAACACTGCTGCTGTTAACGTGAACGGATGGAATATGGCTGCTGACAACAACTTCTGCTCTTCAGCTTCTCAGCCCTACTTTGCTATTTGTAGTGGAACCACTTCCAATGCTAACATCATCATGAACGGTAATGTTGAAGGTTCGGATAGTTTGTTGAACTGCGGGCCCAACTCCAATGTGAACATGGGAAGCGCGTGCTAAATGAAAATTAAACCCCTTTCCATTTTATTTTTGTCGCGCGTTTGAAATGAAGCGTGCTGGGTTGTATGATACTGGAATGCTTAGATATTTGCAACCAGTCAAACGAAACAAGCTTCCAGTGTTTAGTGAATGGGAATCAATATCTTCTATTATCAAAGACCGTGCATTAGAAGGATTCAAATCGTGTGATGCATATGAACACTTTTGCAATATTCCAAGTGGAAGCGGATTTGTTAGAAGCTCAAGAAATGCGTATGGACAGTGTTTGAACACCAAAACCTTGTTTTGTACATGTTGTGTCTTTGATAGTCATGATATTGTGCTGAATATTATGGTTGCACAATGTGTAAATCTCTTTGATACTTCGTTGTATGAAGATGGTGCAGTTAAATCATTGATTTATCCAGAAGCACTGGGCGAATTAAGCTTCAAACAATCTCTTGTTGATTATGCTTCCGAAACATATGATTGGACCCAATTAGTTGATCGACATTTAAGTCGTATGCATTGGATGGCTTTGCACTCAGAACAAGAACGGTTGCTCAAAGAATGGACTAGTTTTGTTATGTTTGTGAACACTCGCGAAAATCTTGTTACTATCAATTCAGATGCGATTACACTATGGGAAGATACACTTACCCCTTCTACAACACCACCACCAACGCAGGGATTTTTTCTGTTAAGAAAAGATCAAACTACTCAATTAATTCCAGCTGTTATACAACGTGTGAGAGCATTTTTCACTTCAATTGTGATTCCCTTTGAAATTCAGCTGGACGAAGATTATCACTATTATCAATTTGGTGAATATTGGGCTCAGCATGAAATCATTTCGAGCGGGAAACCAGAAGAAGAGCTCGTAAATCGCTTAATAATCCTTCCTGAACAAATGCGTCGACAAGTTAACGCATGTCGAATTTACAGTGGGAAATCACTGTATCCAATTACACATCAACACAACTTGGATCACTTTACCTTTGCCAATGATCCATCCACTACTTCCTGGTTTCCGTTGCCTGAGGAAATAGAAGCATGCTTAGAATGTGTTAAAACGGGTGAAACTAAGAAAATTTGGTGGATTCCCTATCACGACGACTTGTCCAGCTACAAAAGGAATGCCTTGACCACTGATATTTTAACATATTCAGAATGTCTAACGTGGCTTTTATTTAATCATCGATTCTCTTGCTGCACGGTCGAGTTTCTTTCGGAAATCGAGGAATTAGGTACGTTTACAATTCGTGTTGAAGTACCTACAAACGAACTCCAAGTCTTTTTTTTCCATACAACAGAGTTATTTGAAGAAAATTGTATTGCTTCATCGATTGAGTTTAAAGCCAATCTACCCAAAACTTCGTCAGAAAACAGCTTAATTTTTGTCAGAGCATCAGATTCCGAGATGATAGCTTTTTGACAATAAACTCTCTTCGTTTATTGGTCTTAAATAGTTGTCCAGAATGCGAATTATCCATGTCAGTGGCAACATTCGAAAAGTTGATATTGGGTTAGATCAATTTTTAGAAGATTCGTTGATCGTAGACAGCAAGGAACTACTTACTGATAAACAACGAGCCAAAATCAACTCAGTTCCATCAAAGTCTCTTGGAAAATGGAACAAATATATGAATTCCGCTATACAAAATATTTGTTCTACTTCAAATGCAAAGAATCTCGTGTTTGTTGGAACTTTGAATGATTCTGCCCCTGAACGTAATTTAATGGAGTTTCCAAGCGACGTCGCAAAACGTTATTTTATTTCATCAAAAAGCGACGAACGCAACCGTGTTTGGCATACACGAAACGGATACGAACCGATTACGGTTGAACAATTGAAATATCACATTTCTTCACCCAACTTTTTGATAGGAGACATGGATTCGTATACTTCAAATCTTTACAAACGACTTGTCGAGGAATTTCCAGCAGAAGCAATGGCAATTGTTGATTCTGATGGGGTAATCAAAGATGAAAATTTGAATAATATTTTGGAGTCCATGAATGTTGAAAGCAAAGGCGATACTCGTCACAAATTAAGCGTACTATGGCAAAAGTTGAAATATCCAGATAATGAGCCAATTAATTTATTTTCCGGTGACATCGGAGACTTGAAAGGGACCTATGATATTATTGGTCAACTTGGAAAAGGTTCTTTTGGCACAGTATTTCATTGCCGTAACAAACAACGTCAAGAGCCAGATGTCGCTATCAAACTTTTCAACGCAAAAAATCGAGATGCCGTTATCTCTCTTCGAAAAGAAGTTACAATCTTGCAGTGGCTAGTCGATGACGTTGGCAACCCTCATTTTCATCCAAACTTATTGATGTATTACGGCACATTTTCGACGACCTACAATGGACGCTCATATTATGCTATCAAAATTGAATATTTCAGTGGGAAAACGTTGGAAGAGTTTTTGTCCGATAATATTGATTTGAACAAGGACCAACTGGCTGATATCTTTTTGGGCGTGTTGTCTGCACTGAAATTTCTTCATGATCACGGCATGGTTCACCGAGATGTTAAGTTGGAGAATATTATGTACAATTACGATATGAACAGAGTCTTTTTGATTGATTTGGGACTATCCGAAGCAGTAGCGGATGTCGCTAACAAAGATTCAATTATGACCTCACGAGTGGTTGGAACGCCGATCTATGTATCCCCAGAATTGTTTGGTTTGAATGAAATCTTCAGAAAACAAGAGATTTATGAGATTTTGTTTGCTGCAGACGTTTGGGCAGTTGGTGTGTCTATTGCCGCCTACATCACTGACAAACAAATACCGTGGTGGAATGCAATTAGAGTGCCTGACATGGATACCCTCATACGCAATTTGACAATGAGAGAATTGTACGAACGAAATCTTTCTCTTCTTCGCGAACAAATGACTGCATCAGAATCTTTGTATCCCGGCTTCTTGAATTTGGTTGAAATGATGCTTCGGAAACAACCTATGCGCATTGGAGTTACAAATGCTTTACATGAGCTTAAAAAAATACGCTTTCCGTATTCTTGTGTAAATTGTAACAAAGTCGGGGTGATTAATTGCAAAAACTGCGAAGTATTTTATTGTTCAACCAAATGTCAAAAACAAACGGCCGTCGAACATGGCTTTGTATGCGGCCAATAAATTCAGCTTTCTTCACTAGAAATACTGAATTCCCAGCATTTTATCCAACACATAGTTAAGGGAATTTGTTGACTGTTGTAAAAACGGTCTTCTTGACCTAAGCAGGCGGCACATTTTGAAAATGGCCATGCAAACTCACAAATAGGGCAAATTAATAGCATATACATGTTGCATTTGATACAATGAGTGTTTTCCTCGTCGCTTCCATCACATTCACTTCCAAAAGCTTCTCTTAGTTTTTTGCATTCTATGTTGGCACACCCTTCCTCCATTTTATCAACATAAAATTAATTAATTCAATATTATGTCAAGAGACGCCTCGCCTGTACGAAAGGAAATAATCTTAGCCATAGTAGGTTACAGAGATTTCAATGATTGGAATATGTTTAGTGGGCATGTATTCGCATGGATAGAGGAGCACGGAAAGCCGTCGCAAATTATTTCTGGTGGATGCAAGGGCACAGACAAAATGGCAGAACGATTTGCAGAAACTAATCAAATTTCTATGGTTGTATTGAATCCAAACAATTCACACGGGAAACAAAAGTTTGCCATTCGTGACAAAGAAATTGCTCGGCGATGTACCCATATGATTGCGTTCCCAAGCAACCGCGGACGTGGAACGCAACTCACAATTCGGTTTGCATTAGACTTCCACAAACAAGTGGTGATAATAACAGTACCATAAAATTATATTCACTTTCGAAATGTCTGAACCATTGTGTATGATCATTGTTGATACCCGAGAACGGTTGACTGGGAATGTATCACTAGTAGAAGATTTGGTTAAAAAATACACATGGAAACCAGGAGAGTTGTCTGTTTCACAATTGGGGTTGTTTGATATTGTTTTCGAACAAAACGGAATCAACCGTGCGTGTTACGAAAGGAAAACAGCTGCTGATTTTGTTGCTTCTATGAAAGATGGGAGACTGGATGAACAATTAGCACGGATTATTGATTACACCAAAGAACACCAAGACGTGGTAGTTGGGTTTATTTTGGAAGGGGATCTTGAAAAAGTGGACTGTGGAAAGATACCAATTCAACATGTTAAACACACCCTGTGGGGATTAAATGTGTACAACATTTCTGTCGTGTGCACCAAATCAGCAGATGAAACCTGTCAATTCTTGGTTTCGATGAGATCTATGTTTGCAAAAACATTGACACTCGAAGAAGCACAAATGAGTGCTGTTGATAATCGCAAAGTGTTTCGTGGAAAGAAACGCAGCGTCACTGAAAAGGAAATGTTGTATCAAACCTTGCGAATTATTGGAGGATTAAATGCTAAACAAGCAATGGCAGTTTCTACAAAGTATTTGTCAGTGATTAATCTATCTTCACTGTTATCCAAAAACCCAATACTTTTGCATGGGTTCTCAGCCCCTGGATCGAGAAAAATAGGGGAAACATTGGGTCGAAAAATCTACCGTTTATTTTCAGGTCCAATTACAAATTAAACAGTATCCACAACCTCGCATGAATCGCCGATACAAGCTAGTGTTTGCGCGCCCTTTGTGTGATCTTCTTTTTCGAGTTGGGTTAAAATCGACCAATCATAATGCGAAGGCATTCTATTGCAGGCTTCTATGTATTCTTTTTCGGTTATTTCACGAAAAGGGAGATGTTCTTGGTTGTAAGTGTGAAATTTTGGTAGAAATGCCGCACTACCAATTTCACGAAAGTGGGCAAACATCCACTGTCCAACTTGGTCCCACTCATCATCGTCGTTGATTGTTACGGTAACAGAGGGATTGTGTTCAGTCCAGTGTTTGAAATAGTGCTTCCACAATTTTAGATGTTCTATAGCAGATACTTGTGATTGAACAATCGCATTTTCTGGCGCTTTTCTTGGGAACTTAAACCTAGTAACACCATCTTCAGTCAAATGAGGTATTCCTATAGCTTTCATGGCTAAAGTCATAGGATCTATATCACTTCCTGCTACTGTTCGCATGTAATATTCAGAGTACCAAGGATGCAGTCCTGACGAACAACCAACCAATTGAGACACAGTGCCACTGGGTTTGACACATGTAACGCCAGCAGATGGATTGATCCCAAGCTTTTTTGCTTCATCGCGGTTTGTTTGTATGGCATAGTTTCGGAGTTCATCCAAAAAAGCACCGTTGTTTGGGGAATACATAATTTCCGAAGAATAGATTCCAGTGAAGGAAACACCCAACAGCCGTTCTTTTTCACAGTTTTTCTTCCATTCCGGTCTAAGATATGTGAACTTTGTAAGAGTTGATTGCCACGTTCCCAATATTGTAGCAAGGAACACCTTGCGTTTGATTTTAAAAGGTGTATCTGTTGCCTTCACGATAACTTCAGTTAAGTTGCAAACTTCCAAAGAAAACAGGACAATTTCACCGCATGGATTAGTTCCAACAATCAATAAAACATCTCGTGAACCATTGATACCGATTTTTCTTCGAAGCGAATAGAGATTGAAGATTCCTCTTTCACCGGAGCCAGATGACTGTAAGGTTTTCCATTCTTTCCAAAACTCTTCCTCAGTTGGTTCTTTGACATAAACAGCTGAGTTGTTTGCATTTTCCCGATATGGTGTTTTATCTCTCCAATCCCCGTGTTTTGCTTTGGCCATTTCTTCATCATCCAAATCAGAAAGTGAAATTAAAGCGGATCGACGGACGCCTCCTGCGATAACAACATCTACAATTTTGCAAATAATATCGTGTACTTCAATTGGACGAAGCTTCCTTCCAGCTGCGCCCTTGAACTTTTCAACCACGAATTCAAAGAGAGAGATCAGTGGTCGAGGGCCGCTTGCATATCCACCGAATGTCTTCAGACGAGCACCTGCAGGGCGGATTTTAGAGGTATCCCACGAGCAAACCAATCCATGTACCAAACGATTAATTAAAAATCCCAATGCTTTGGCCCAACCTTCTTTACTGTCGTCCACTACAATTTCTTCGGCACATTCGCGAAATGTAGTTGAAATCGTTGGAAGTTGTTCAATGTACCGTTTTTCGACTGAAAACCCAACTCCACACCCATTCATAAGAACATAAAGTATCTCATCGATTGCAACCAAATTATCGATTGCAACAAAGGCACAGTTGTAAGCAGCAATGTTGTCTTTTTCTACTGCCTTTCCAGCAGTCCACATTAAACGCATGGAAGGCATTATTTCCTGTTCGAGAATTGCATTGAAAATCTCCTCATGTAGTTCCTCGCACACTCTGCCATAATTCTCTTGGATATGCGTACGAAGAAAATCAACGCATCGAGTAACTGTTTCTCTCCAAGTTTCCCGACGACCCTTATCTTCAAGCCATCTAGCGTAGCGTGTAGAGTGGATGAATTGGCTGTACGGATCTTTCAAATATCCATTCTCATCAACTACGGACATTTCAAAAATGTTTTTTATTAATTCTATTTCCGTGCGTCCCTGAATATTATTGTGCCACTTAAACGCCCGTTGAACCGAACCCTCGTTGGCCGCGAGTTGAATTGGGAAGTGATTCGACAACATTGATTGATGGGATGGCAATCTTTTCGATGATGAGTTGTGCGACTCGATCTCCGCGTGATATTTTGAATGGGTTGTCCGAGAAGTTGAATAAGAGGATTCCAACTGGACCACGATAGTCAGAGTCGATAACTCCAGCGCCAACATCGATAAAGTTGTTCACAGCAAGACCCGAACGAGGAGCAATTCTGCCGTAGTGACGCTTCGGAATAGCCAATGCAATTTCAGTTGAGCAAAGCAACCTGGAGTGTCCAGGAATTTCATAGTCATATGCACTGAATAAATCCAAGCCAGCAGCATGAGGAGAAGACCGAACAGGCACTTTAGCATTCTCGTTTAGTAATTTGACATCGAGATTCATTGTGTGAGAATTTGAAATGATTTTTTTTAATTTGTCATATCAGTGAGATCGATGCCGTGTTTGCCATACTTTTTGAGCCATTCGGCTTTTTCTTTGGGAGGCATGTGGTAGCAAAGGTAGTCACCGAGAGCTTCCATCATTTCTTTTGGGTTCTCATGGAGAAGTTTTTTCGTGATACCAGGTAGTTTTGAGCCGAAAAGATTCACCCATTCTTCTTTGGTTTCATTTTCGCCAGACATCAGTTCCGCGTCATCGCAAAGCCATTCACCAACAATTTTTGCCTCAGATTCGAGGACAACAAGAGGGTCACGAGTGTCGCTGATGAAATTCCAAACTCGATTCACATTCACATCTGTTGAAAAGGGTTTGTTTTGCAAAGTATCGCAAAACTGAGGCTCTGCTGCCTTTTTGACAGTTTCGTACTCTTGGATATTCTTGTTATACTTGTAATCGTTTGGAGTAAATCCAATTGATTTGAGAAATCGCTGAAGGATTTCTTTGTCTTCTTCGTCAATTTTCCCGGGCCCGTCTTCGTCATCATCCGGTTCAAAAACAGCTTGTTCAATGTGCATGCAAGAGTCAAAAGGAGGGTTGCCGCGAAATTCTCTCACTAATTCTTCCACTTCATCTGGTATTTCTTTTGGATCCAAGCATATTTGAAGACTGTTCGAGGCGTCTCTGGCAGTGACGATAATCAATGTCTTGGGGTTGGAACGAGTTGGGCTTTGGTCTCGATTTTGTGGTTTAGGGACCTTTTTAACAGGCGAGGATGGTAAATCAGAAGTAATTTCAGGTCTTGGTTGAGCAGGAGTCTTCGTTCGGGCCATGTTGCTTGTTTTCTTTCTTGAAAAAGTGAGAAGCGCGATGTTCCAAATTGGGATGACACGCGCGGCAAAAATAAACTCAATGTTACAAATAGACTCGAACTCGCGCGAAGTTTTCCTGGCATTTTCAGAATGAGTGAAAGTGTGTTTCCGCTGGAATCTGTGTTTGAAAACTGGATACTTGGAAATTTGTTATCATTTCTTGATTTCCCATCAAGACATAGTCTTATTCAAACTTGTCGATCTTCACATCTCAATGGCCGGCGACATTTGCTCCAAGAGGATGAAATTGTTGAACTGGAAAGAATGTATGATTCAATGTGCAAAAGACTTGTTGAGTCTACTAAGCACTTCCAGCAACCTATACTCAGACGTGGACGAGCGTATCCTTCACATCGTGAACAGTTTCTTTATTTGTTGATCTTTTGGGGACACAATAATTTCATCGATTGGTACTTTCCAGAAGGAATCGATATTTTGATAGATGGCAGACATTGTTTTGAATTGATTGGAACCACTGGAAATTGGAAAGCATTGGTTGAAACATGTCTCGGTCAAAAGCTTACAAATGGTAAACTGGGGTGTCCAAATGATCCGAACTTTTATCAGGAACATTTTTTCTTGCGTTGTGTAATACAATCTAAAAACACGGAATTCCGGAATTTAATTGTATCCGCAAGACCGCAATGCGAATTTCTTTTTACCTTGATGGATGAACAATACGAAATACCACTCAGAGATGCCTCACCAACACGGAAACGAATTATTTATTCAAACTAAACTGTTCGATGACTTTTAGAATATAGCGATCAACTGTTTTGTAGTCTTTTCGCAGCATTTCTTTGAACCGGTCAAAAGTTCCGCCTTGTCCGCGACGTTTCAAAAAAGCAAACTCGATTTGATTGAGAAATCGAGTTTTTTGAAGAGTTTCGTTGTTATATTCACCAAAACGGTTTGCAACGGCCGAGGCAAGCAAATACATAAAATATCCCAATTCGTATGTGTTAACCTCGAAGACATTTCGATTCCATATTGCCAATCCGTAGTCTGCGATGGCCAAGTCAAGAAGTTTTAGCCCTTCGCTCGTATGTTCAACACGAACAAGGATGTTTTTGAATGTTAAATCGCAATGAAGTACAGTTTCATGCATTCGACTAATCTTGGTACGGAGAAGAGTTAGAGCTGTCTCGACATTGGCTCGAACCTTGAAAAGTTCAGACGACACCGATGCCAAGTCAGTGTCCCATCGTTCCATAACAATAACACCGAAAGTATCGATGTCTTCGGGTGGATGATTCTCGAACAGATGCTCGATCGATGATTTTTTGACGACCTCTGCGAAGAATATCTTCGGACCCACTTTGTTGTAGTCCATAAGTCGACTGATGGCTGCTTCACGTTCGAAAGTTTTCACATCGGAAGTATCGGAAAGTTGTTGGAGCTTGATGATAACAACATTCGAGCAATCTTCGTCAGAGCAAGCAGCATAGACCTTACCGTAGCTTCCTTGACCAACGAGGTTTTTGAGCCACACTTCGGTGACAGGTATCGGTAAGGTCCAACGACTGCCTTTGCGTACGTCCCATTCAGTTTGCGATTGCGACGACGTAGAAGTATTCGGTGCAGCGATCGAGGAACATCGAGTGTGGTGCTCAGTAGTCCATGCCAAGGTAGCGTGTTCATTCGAACAGTAATACTCGTTTCTGCATCCACCACAGCCAATAATTGCCACGTTGTCACAAACTTTACACGTAAACATTTCGTTGGTCTATCAAACTCACGAGAAATGTCGACCCTAATAGATCAAACTCACGAGAAATGCCGACAAGTGTCGCTAATTGACCACCGTTATACAAGTTCAAAAAGAAGCACATTTGAGGGCTGCGGTTGAAATTTTTTTCCTTAACATTTTTCCCAGTCAAAAAGTGAAAAACACCTCCAGTGCGCTTCCTCCTGCTCCGTTTGCCCTGAAACCTTCACCATTCAACTCGCCGCCGGTCATTACCCCAGACTAGACCTACTTGTTTTGGGACTTGGGTTGACCACCGTTTGAATTTGGCGTGCGACCAGAGCGTGCGCCAGTTTTTCGGCGTGCGACATGGCGTGCGCTTAATTTTTGGCGTGCGACTTGAGCGTGCGCGGGCCCGAAATAGGCGCACAAAGCCCTGAATTAGGCGCATACGCACATCCCATAACCAATTAGTCGTGCGTTCAAGATCGGTTTATATTTGTATTTAGCATGACCCAAAACCGGGCCCGTGTTAGAAGAGCTAGTCCAAGTGAAGTGAATCGAAAGAAAAGCGAGGTGAAGTGAGAAGAGAAGAGGAAAGGTGATACCGGATCAAACCATACCCGGGGCGATAAAAATATTTTTTTTGCTTCAGGCTCCAACTTTTTCCCCTGTGTAAAACCTTCTTTTAAAGTTACAAATCCGTGTAATAGTGTTTTTCAAGCATTAATTCGCTGGTAATTGCACATTTTCACTGTTAACATCTATTATTCTATTCAGTTCATGTTTCAGGTGTACCCCCTTCCCGAGAAAATTCTAATAGTGTTTTTTAATAAAATGCATTATATGTTCTAAGAAATCATTTGTATTCTTAAACCCAAACCCTTTGTGGAAACGTTCGCCGTAGTATACTTGGTAGGTATCACGACGAAAAGAATACATGATCAATTTGCTACTTGTATCAGACATAAATTTAAAGGATCCAAAATCGTAATCATATTCGAATTGCCACTTTGCATGCTTGTGAAACAGGATTTCCAGTTGGTTTCCAAATATTTTCGTCCCTTGTGATTCTGGTAATCCTTTGATTTTTCCACAGTTCCGAACTATTGTTCTTATAATTGATCCGCTGCATCCGAGTCCAAGTACAAAGTAGTTTGTAAACCACTCTTTCGACGCCATCATTTTTTTTAAATTCGCGCGAAATGGACGCTGTTGTGTATTGTGTTTATGAAGATGGAGCCAAAAGCAATATTTTATTTCTGGACTATCAATTGATTGGAGATGAAGGGCATAACCTCTTGGAAAGCTGGTCGCTCCTTTCTGTAGTAACAGAACCACTGGATGAGTCCGGACAACTTCTTTGGAATATATTGATTCATTCTTCAAATACTGAACTGAAAAACTTGTCTACAATCAAGGCAGCACGTTTCTATGAGCTTTATTTTTACTGATAAAACTCATTCCTTTTTTAGAAGCGCGCGCAATTAATCATTTTCCTTTATTATGGAACGTGATAAGTCACCAACTCGCGCTGTGAAGATTCTAACACAAAAAGAGCACAAGCAGCTAAACAAGCAGATGGACGAAAAAGAATTCATCGAAGAACGTCAAACATTGATGGATTCTCAACGTAAAGAAATTGCAGCCCTCTTGGATTCAGCAAGCCCTCCGTTCCACTATCTTTCAGACGATCCATATTACATACGAAACGAATTGATACTTGCTGGATGGCGTGTTGACTCGTATAAGGCTGGATATATGTTGGAATACCTCAAAACCGACCCCATTGTTAATCCATCGCCCGGGCGGATGCTTGATGCTGCTGATGATGAAGAGATTGAACGGGCGATCAAAGCCGCTGACATGAACGCGCATCATGATGTTGCAACTGAAATCAAATGTATCAACAGCGTTCTGAAAAAAGGGTATTCGACTTTTGAGCATACAAAGTTAAATGACAAAACAAAAGAAATTCTTGCCGGAGCTGGTTATGCATGCGTTGAATTGCATATGCACGGTGAGTTCATCAACTACCGCATCATCCCAAAAGAACAATACGACCGGGTGAAAGCCAAGATTGCTGGAAAGTAAACAAAATCGGTTAACGATGTATTTTTATTTTCAAAATCAACAACTCTATGCCACTAAGACCCAACTTCCCAGCATTAAGTTTAGCTCCTCGCTGAAGATGAATACGGACTCCCAAGCCAGGAAATCGACTTTTCAATTAAAACACCGAGTTTAAACGAATCACTTCCAATTTGGGAAGCGCGCGCCACATTTGTTTTAATTTAGTTCGCGATGGAACGAGACAAGTCACCTACACGTGCCGTAAAAATTCCAACTCCAGATGAGTGTGATGAAAAAAAACATCAAATCCACATCAAAAGAAAAGAAGAAAGTGCAAAGAAAAAACAAATTCGTATTGTTGAACAACGCGAAAAAGTCGCACAGTTCCTTGAAACCTCAGAACAATGCTTCGACACTGATAACAAGTCTCTTTTAATACGAAATGAATTGGTGGATCTTGGATGGCATGTCGATGCCTCGTTTTCAACTGATTTTAAGGACTTCTACGGCCTAACTCGCCTTTATACCGGTCCTATTGATCACTTATTGAGCGGATGGAAACTCAACCCTGTCAACGATGAAGTAGTCGAATTGTCAATCAAAGCTACTTTGAAGGAAGAACATCACACCTGCCACGAAGAAATTCAATGCATTGCGGACGCTCTTAAAAGCGCGAAATCCACCTTTTGTTGTCCCAAACTTAGCAACGAGACCAAAAAAAAACTCGATGAAGCTGGATATGCATGTATTGAGATGGGGGCGGATGGAAAACAATTCAAATATCAAATCATCCCAAAAGAGCAGTACGACCGAGTGAAAGCTAAGATTTCAGGCAAATAAACGAAATCGTTTTTATTTTGCACCTTGAAAACAACATCGAGGAATCTTCATGCTGGAATATGATTGCAAAAGACATTGAGACAACTCTCCTGTTCGCGGACAGATAAATGTGTGTTAAGAAGTTTTATTCTATCGGCAGAAAGAGTTGTCCGAACCGAATCATCTTAACATGTCGAACAACAGATGATTTGTGAATATCATACTTGTTGGTTGGTCTGTATGAATGACCATTTGGACTTTGTTGAAGCCATCGCACATGATACATGGAGCCGGTTTGTCCAATAATTTGAGCGAACCATTGATCATGAGTATCTTCGTCGCCTCTGTTTGCATTAGAATTGAAATCATACTGAATCAATAGCACAGACTCTTCGTTGTTGTCATTTCGTTGGTAGTTGATACGAGTGTCGAGATACGTTTGAAGATTCTCAGTGCACTCTTTGATTTCGCTCTCTGGAATCGTATACCCGTTGGGAGTATGCAAAGCATCCACATGACCGATACAAAGACCTTCCATAAGAACTTTGAAGTTAGACTGTGAAGCAAAGCGATATTCAGTTGCAGAATGACTGACCAGCGGATGGACCCATACCTTGTAAACATCTGTTTTTGTTTTGAACAGAAAAGGAACTTTGCAGATTCGATCCGCTTCAGAAGGTTTCTTTGTTTTTGCAAGTAACACACCATCTTCCAACATGCACCAAACGTCCCATGAAATGACATCTTCGATCATACTTGCCGGGAATCGGATACGTTCAGCACTGCCAATGTAACGACCGTTGTCAAGATGTATTTTTTCCAACCACAATTCCCCGAATCCCAATTTGCCTTTGTCGTTGTATGCCCATACAACACCGGGAAATGAGACTGGTGCAGATAGTTTCGGGCCATATTTTTCCATCCATGCATTTCGTTCGAAACGTGTAATAGGATTAACGGAAGTGAGAAATTCGCCAAATGCTTTCAATTCACAAGGAAGAAAGCGACCAGTGTAGAGGCCTTCACTCGAGAAAGACCAAATTCGATTGACTTGTGTTTTCATTTCGAATGAAGTGTTGGCGAGTTGAGTCATTCCTTGGGCAGCCTGTTGGACTTTAGGGTATGCTGGAATCGATGAATCATACTCGAATGTCTGCGGAATAAATCCAATTGCTTTCAGGAAGCCCAGAATGTAAGATTTTTCCTGATGAGTAAATTTGATGCTATTCGAATTTGAAAGATCATCTTCAATGTTGATCATAGGTCGTTGTTTCTTCAAAAGAGCACATTCAACTTCCTCAGGAATGATATCATCATTCAAAAAGACGCGAATACTGTGATAGAGATCCGGGGTAGTGACTGTAACCAACGTTCGCAAATGTGTTCGAGTTGGACTTTCGTCTCGGCTTGGTGTTGTTGATGGTGAATTTCGTCGACGAGAAATAGGACTCATTCGCTGTATGTTTCGTTTTCTGGCAATGAGCGACGCGCGATGTTCCAAATTCGGGTGCATACATTAAACAAGAATCCCATAATCGCGCGTTTTATTTTCCAACCTCATTTTATCGTACGCATAGAAATTTAACATGAATCTAATTCTCGTTCGACACGGTGAAAGTGAAACAAATAAGGAGCTACATGAAGCAAAACTTCCAGACGCTATCAAACAAACAACAGCCAATCCACCGTTGACTCGCAAAGGTGAACAGCAGGCACAAATAACCGCCCATCATCTCTTGACGTTAATCGATCAAAACCAAACTCTTCGAGTTATGCACTCGGAGTTGGATAGGTCGAAAGACACGGCTACTCCATTCTATTCGTTGCTTGAGATGCACAAAATACCTTTTCGTTGTGAAATCCGACCTGATTTGAATGAAAAATCCGAAGCTATTGTTGGTGTCAAAAACAACGAACCCTTGATAGTGTTCATTGAAAGGGTCAAAGCATTTCTGGCAACACTTTCGCCGTGCGATAACGAACACTTGATTATCATCGGACATTCTGTGTTCATTAGCGTAATGACATCCTTGTTGATCAATCCCGGCGCTGAACTCACAGATTTGGAATACAGCAATCAAAATTGTGCTATCACTCGTTTTCGTAATGGGTTTCTTGAATACCAAGGCAACGTTGACCATCTTCCAAAAGAATAAATTGAAAGGACTCATTTCCCTGTTTAATACAATCGACTTAAGTTTGTTGTTTAAGAGAATCTAAAAACTTCAAAAGATCGCGCTGCAGTTCGGCGGCAGTGTCATATCGAGTTTGCCGCTGACCCCATTCTCCAGCTATTGTGACAACGAACGATTGTTTTCCAAATAAAAATCGCCACATAGACTGACTATTGCATTCGGTATCCCAAATACACATTGCCGTTCCAAAAAAATGAACTCGATACCGTGAGCCTGCTTCCACCACTCTATTCTTAATACATGTCTTGAAGTCTTCAATTTCTTCGAGTGTGGGAAAATTTGATATACCCCCAGCAAGTGTCTGCTCTTTGGTTGACATTGACAAAATGACGACATGGCGCGCGCGACCCTAAATTAATATTCATTTCCGATAATTCGAAATGAGTGTGTATTTTGAAAGTTATTGTCGCCCGCTATGCAAACACAATCGTGGTTGCAAAAAAAGCAATGAAGTACACGAGCGTCGCCGAGCTGAACTTCATGCAATTCATACCAGTTTTCACAGTGGTGAAATTGAAGATTTGGTTGCTATGGAAATGCATCTTCTGCTCGCCATCGACGAGTTGCAACAAACCAAATTGTGGAAACGATTTACTACCAACGAGGAAATTTCTTTCGAATGTATAACACTCCCGAAATCGACTTGTGACCCTCAAATGTGTGAAGGTTGCTATCAAACACTAGTCTTCTATGCAAAAGGTCATATAATGATGCTTCAGAGCTTCGCCGAAGTATTTGTGGCCGAAAGTCTCAAAGGAGATTCTGTGTACCGCAACCGTTGTTGGGAGAGTGTTGGCTATATTTACAAGGAACTAAATACTGCACATAACATTTCCAAACACGCGGAAGCTTTGAGCAGGGAATAAAAGCAATGGCTGTTTTTTACTTCTATTCGTATTGCATGTGTTGGAGAATTTCATAAATCTCAAACACCCACAAATATTCACTACAATACATTTCCTTCGCATCCAAGCCCTGTGCAAAAATAAATCAACACTCGGTCTCGGTCGTTCATGATGTTATTTAATTAAGATAAATTCACCGTTGATGTAGTTCGATTACAAACATCACAATGGCACCCCAGCAAACTGATACAATAATCAACATGAAAATAGAAGCCATAGCTTGAAACAGACAGTCACTGCAACGATGAGATGGGGATTTGATCGGCAGGGGAGCATATTCATGGGTTGACATTTCGAAATGGTGCGTGTTGGCGCGGTTTAATAAAATTATATTAATAACAACATGACAGCGTTTGAGAC
>Ga0105103_10000348_pt1 | contig 26142 bp, 22 predicted proteins | sample PPLLaktember2015_2_FD_79107 | JGI IMG/M metagenome (GOLD analysis project Ga0105103, IMG submission 79107) | Freshwater sediment microbial communities from Prairie Pothole Lake near Jamestown, North Dakota, USA - PPLs Lake P7 Core (6) Depth... | ecosystem: Environmental > Aquatic > Freshwater >...
AAGTCGTGCGTGAGGACGCCGTTCAGGAACCACACGTCAGAGCGGCAGATGTGCACGGCGAGATCCCAGGCCGTGCGGCTCTCCGGCGCCGGTGCCCAGTTCTTCTTGTCTTCGGGAATGGCTTCGAGCACCTTGACAGTGGTCATCCACTCCTGCTGAATCTGCTGTCCGAGCGCCTCGGCGACAGCCTTGCCTTGATCTGCGGTCATGATCGTTCTCCTTGTGGGTTACCCTCGCGTCAGCTTGCGGTACTTGATGCGATGCGGCTGGTCAGCCGCGGCGCCGAGCCGCCGCTTCCGGTCCGCTTCGTAGTCCTGGTAGTTGCCCTCGAACCAGACCACCTCACTGTCGCCCTCGAAGGCCATCATGTGCGTGGCGATGCGGTCGAGGAACCAGCGGTCGTGACTGATCACGACCACGCAGCCCGCGAAATTCAGCAGCGCTTCTTCGAGTGCCCGCAGCGTGTCCACGTCGAGATCGTTGGTCGGTTCGTCGAGCAGCAGCAGGTTGCTGCCCTTCCGCAGCAGCTTGGCCAGGTGCACGCGGTTCCGCTCGCCGCCCGACAGGGTGCCCACCTTGCGCTGCTGCTGTCCGCCCTTGAAGTTGAACCACGACACGTAGGCGCGCGAGGCCACGGTCTTGCGGCCCATCGTCAGTTCGTCGAGGCCGTCGGTGATCTCGTCGAAGACGCTCTTGTTTGGATCGAGCGCGTCCCGGCTCTGATCGACGTAGCCAATCTGGACGGTCTCGCCGAGCCGCAGCGTGCCGGCATCGGGCTGCTCCTGCCCGGTGATCAGGCGGAACATCGTGGTCTTGCCGGCGCCGTTCGGACCGATCACACCGACGATGCCCGCGCGCGGGAGGGTGAACGACAGGTTGTCGAACAGCACGGTGTCGCCGTAGGCCTTGCGCAGGTTGCGCGCCTCGATCACCATGTCGCCCAGGCGCGGGCCGGGCGGAATGTAGATTTCCACCGACTCGATCTTCTGCGCCTGATCCTCGTTCAGCAGGTCCTCGTAGGCATTGAGGCGGGCCTTGCCCTTCGCCTGCCGCGCGCGGGGCGACATGCGGATCCACTCCAGCTCGCGCTGCAGCGTGCGCTGCCGGCGGCTCTCCGCCTTCTCCTCGTGCGCCAGCCGGGCCTGCTTCTGTTCCAGCCAGCCAGTGTAGTTGCCTTCGTAGGGAATGCCGCTGCCGCGATCCAGTTCGAGGATCCACCCGGCGACGTTGTCCAGGAAGTAGCGATCGTGCGTCACGGCGACGACGGTGCCGGCATAGTCCTTCAGGAACCGCTCGAGCCACGCCACCGATTCGGCGTCGAGGTGGTTGGTGGGTTCGTCCAGCAGCAGCAGGTCGGGCGACTGCAGCAGCAGCCGGCACAGCGCGACGCGCCGGCGTTCGCCGCCGGACAGGGAGCTGACGTCGGCGTCCCCGGGCGGGCAGCGCAGCGCGTCCATCGCCAGTTCGAGCCGCGAGTCGAGATCCCAGGCGTTGGCGGCGTCGATCTTGTCCTGGAGCTTCGCCTGCTCGTCGAGCAGCTTCTCCATCGCCTCGGGCGTCATGTCGTCGCCGAGCGCGCCGTTGACCGCATCGTAGCGATCGAGGACCGCCTTCAGCGCGGCGACGCCCTCTTCGACGTTGCCCTTGACGTCCTTCTCGGGATTGAGCGTCGGCTCCTGTGACAGATACCCCACCGACACGCCTTCACCGGCGAAGGCCTCGCCGACGAAGTTCGTCTCGACGCCGGCCATGATCTTGAGCAGGGTCGACTTGCCGGCGCCGTTCAGGCCGAGCACGCCGATCTTGGCGCCCGGGAGGAACGACAGCCAGATGTCGCGAAGAACCGTGTGGTCGGGAGGATACGTCTTCCCGAGCCCTTTCATTACGTAGGTGTATTGCGGCGCCATGAGAGCTCCTGATCATAACAAAAAGAACCGCGTGCGCTCTCAGGCCTCGGGCTTCAGCGTGACCACGGTGTGGCGATCGGACGGAAAGTATTTCTTGAAGATGTCATGGAGAATCTCGGGCGTCAGGCTGTCGGTACGCTGCGGCCGGCGGGCGATGCCGACCGGGTCCCAGCCGTACATGTGCACCGTCTGCATCGAGCCAATCCAGTACTGGTTCTGCCGGGCGTTGGTCTCGAGGTCTCGCTTCTCCATCTCCTTCACCTTGTTGACATCGTCCGCCGTCGGGCCCTGGGCCTTCAGCCGTTCGACCTCGGTGAACACGGCCCTGGTCAGGGTCTCGGCGTTCTCGGGCGCGCTGCCGAACTGGATGACCACCGCGCCGTAACCGGGCAGCGGCAGGCTCGAGTCGTAGCCGACCGACACGCCGTAGGTGCCGCTCAGCTGTTCACGCAGGATCTCGCGCAGCCGGATGCTCAGCACGTTGGCGGCGGCTCGCACGCGGTGCATCTCGAACTCGTCCTTACCGGCGTCGCCGAAGAACGAGATCACGGTCTGGCTCGCCGGCTCCTTGCCTTTCTTCACTTCCTCACGCTCCACCGTCGACGGGAAGCGCACGCCCATATCGCGGAAACTCGAGGACTTCTTGCCCGTCGATGGCAGCCCTCCGAGCCAGCGCTCGATCAACGGTGTCAACTCGGACACCTGGAAGGCGCCGACGATGAAGTAGGTGAAGTCGGCGGCGTTGGCGAAGCGGGCGCGGTAGAACTGCTGCATCGCCTCGAGCTTCAGGTTCGGCACGTCGGCCGTGGTCATCATCCGCGCGCTGTAATGATTCGACGCGTTCACCAGGCCGACCTTCTCGCCGAACACCGCCCGCGGGCTCTGCGCCTGGTTCTCGAGCGCGGCGACCAGGCGGCGCTTGAGCAGGTCCAGCGTCTCGGGCGTGAAGTTCGGCGCCGTGAACGCGAGGTAGTTCAACTGCAGCGCCGTCTCGATGTCGCGAGGCGTGGCCGCTCCGCTGATCTCCTGAGTGTAGGTGCTGATGCTCGGCGAGGCCGAAGCGATCTTGCCCGCCAGCATCTTGCTGAGATCGACCGGGCTGAACCCGCCCACGCCGCCCACGCCGACGAGCGAGGTCGCGAGCTCGGCGCCCTGGAACTCCGCTTCAGGCGCCAACGACGTGCCGCCGAGCGCGTAGGCGCTGATCAGCACCTGGTCGTTCTTGAAGTCGGTGGGCTTCAGCCACACCTCCACGCCGTTCGACAGCGTGAGGACCGTGACACCCAGCTCCGCGATGGTGCGGTTGCCGGTCACCTTCCCGCCGGCCGGCGGATTCTTCACCAGCGTGAGCCCGGCCGTGGCATCCACCCACGGCTCCACCTTCGCCGCGTTCGCACGCGCGATCGCCGCCGTGAGGCTGTCCACGGTCGGCGCCGGGGCGTCCTGCTTCTCCGGCGCGACCGCGAGCACGACGCGGTTCTCGTCGGTGATGAAGGCACGCGCGACGCGCGACACTTCCTCCAGCGTCACCGTCGGGAGATAGGTGGACGCGATGCGGTACTCGAGCTCGATGCCTGGAATGGGTTCGCCGCCGAGGAAGTGCCGGACGTACTCGCCGGCGTAGTTCGGACTCTCGCTGGTCGCGCGTTCGTTGTACGCGCGCTCGTAGGCGGCGACCAGCGCGCGACGCGCACGGTCCAGCTCCGCGGCGCTGAAGCCGAACTGCTGGACCCGCCGTGCCTCCAGCACGATCGCCTCGAGGCCGGCAGCCAGGCCGTTCTCGGGCACGGCCGCGCCAATCTCGAACAACTGCAGGGTGCGCCCGAACGCGTCGGCGCCGGCTTCGGCCGCCACGAATGGCGCATCGGGACGGCGCGCGATCTCGCGGAGGCGCGGGTTGAGCATCTCGCCCACCAGCTGCCGCACGAGGGCGGCGCGGTAGTCCGCAACGGTCCGCTGCTCCGCCTGTCTGCTCTTGAAGCTGAGCGTCACGGTCCAGCCCTGTGACTCCGGATCGGTGGCCACGCTGTAGAGCGTCTCGGCGTGCGAGGGGACGGTGCGGTCCACGTCCGCGACCGGCGCGGATGGGCGTGGGATGCTGTCGAACCGTGCGCGCAACAGCTTCTCAGCTTCGGCCGGATCGAGATCGCCCACCACCACCACAGCCATCTGGTCCGGCCGGTACCACTTCTGATAGAACGCCATCAGGCGCTCGCGCGGCGCGCCCTTGATCACCTCGGGGGTGCCGATCGGCAGACGCTCGGCGTAGCGAGAGCCCTGCAGCAGGACGGGCAGCTGCTTGTCCGTGGTGCGCGAGCCCGCGCCCAGACGGCCACGCCACTCCTCGAGCACCACGCCCCGCTCCTTGTCCACTTCCTCCGGCAGCAGCAGCACGCCGGAAGCGAAGTCATGGAGGACCAGCAGCGCCTTGTCGACGTACCCGTCACGGTCGGTCGGGACATCGAGCATGTAGATCGTCTCGTCGAAGCTGGTGGAGGCGTTCACGTGCGGACCGAAGCGCGCGCCGATCGACTCGAGAAAAGCGACCAGCTCGCCGGGCTTGAAGTTCTGGGTGCCGTTGAACGCCATGTGCTCGAGGAAGTGCGCGAGACCTCGCTGGTCCGGCTCTTCCTGCAGCGCCCCCGCGTTCACCGCCAGCCGCAGCGAGACGCGCTTGGCCGGGCGCCCGTTGTTGCGGATGAAGAACTTGAGGCCGTTGGCCAGTTGCCCGGTCCGCACGGCCGGGTCCACCGGCAGCACTCGATCGAGCGCCAGTTCGGCCGGTACCGCGGCTGCCGCAGGGGCTGCTGGCGCCTGGGCGGGCGCCGCCTGCGCCCACATCGACACCGACGCGCTCACCACCACCGCCGCCAGCACACTCGTTCTCAACATCCGCATCAGCAATCTCCTGCTCAACCGCTCTACTCCCACACGTCGCTGGAGGTGAGGGTGCCATCAGCCCGAACCCTGTACTATCTTCCTCCATGCTCCTCCGTATCAAACGCCTGGATCCCACGATTCCGCTCCCCACGCCCGCCACCGGCGGCGCGGCGGGCTTCGACCTCGCCGCGGCCGAGGACGTCACCATCCCGCCGCACCAGATCCGGCTGGTGGGGACGGGACTGGTGATTGCCGTGCCGGATGGTCATTTTCTGGGGATCTTCGCCCGCAGCAGCACACCCCTGAAGCGCGGGTTGATGGTGGCGAACGGCGTCGGCGTGGTCGACGCCGATTACTGCGGGCCCAAAGACGAGATCAAAGTGCAGGTGCTGAACATCACGGACGAGACGGTGATCGTGACCCGGGGCGACCGCATCGCCCAGGGCATCGTGCTGCCCGCGCCAAACGTCCAGTGGGACGAGGTCGTCGAGATGGCCACACCGACGCGCGGTGGATTCGGCAGCACCGGAGCCTAGCCAGGCCGCGCGGCTTCTGGCAACGCCTTCGTGTGCGGCAACGCTGATGCGCAAGATCCTGCACATCGACATGGACGCGTTCTACGCGTCGGTGGAACAGCGCGACAACCCCGCGTTGCGGGGGCAGCCCGTGGCCGTCGGTGGGGATCCCGCTGGCCGCGGCGTGGTCGCGGCCGCCAGCTACGAGGCCCGGAAGTTCGGCGTCCGATCGGCCATTCCCATGTCACGGGCGGTCCGCCTCTGTCCCGGCCTGATCATCATCCGCCCCGACTTCACGAAGTACAAGACCGTGTCACAGCAGGTCTTCGCCCTCTACCGCGCCGTGACGCCGCTCGTCGAACCGCTCTCGCTGGACGAAGCCTACTTGGACGTCACCGCGAACACGTGGGGCGAGCCGCTGGCCGTCAACGTGGCACGACGAATCAAGGCGCAGATCCACGACACCACCGGCCTGACGGCGTCGGCTGGTGTGGCGCCGAACAAGTTCCTCGCCAAGATTGCCTCCGGGTGGAAGAAGCCCGACGGCCTGACGGTCGTCGCCCCCGAGCGCGTCACAGGCTTCATCCGCGATCTCCCGGTGGACGCGCTGTGGGGGGTGGGACCGAAGACTGCCGCCCGGCTCCGCGAGCACGGGATTCAGACACTGGCGGACGTCCGCGCCCGATCCGTCGACGACCTCGCCCGGGTGGTGGGGAGCCTCGCGGAGTGGCTCGTCGATCTCGCACACGGCCGCGACGATCGCGCCGTGGAGCCGAACCGGCCGTCGAAGTCGTCCGGTTCGGAGTGCACCTACACGCAGGACCTGACGTCGATGACCGATGTCCGGCGTGAAGTGGACGAGATGGCGCGCGACGGGGCGGCCTGGCTCGAGCGACGCCAGCTGTTCGCCCGCACGGTGGTCCTGAAGGTGCGCTACAGCGACTTCACCACCGTCACCCGCAGCCATAGCACCCCGGTGGCGACGCGGGACGCCGACCAGCTGGCCGCGCGCGCGCTCGCCCTGCTCGATCGCACCGAGGCCGGGCGACGGCCCGTCCGCCTGCTCGGCGTCAGCGTGCACAACCTCGCCGATTCGCCCACCGCTCCGCCCACGGCGCTCGACGACGAGGGGCGGCTGCCCTTCGACGACCCCGAGTAGCCGCCCTTCCCGCCGCCCGGCCGGTTTTGATACCGTTCCCCCATGATTCGTGTGCGTGCGTTCCTTGTCCTCGCCGCGCTGGCCGTGCTCGCCCCGCGCGCCTCCGCCCAGCTCAAACCCAACCCGGCCTTCGAAGCCGAGACGATGCAGCACTTCCAGGCGCTGGTCCGGCTCGACACCAGCAGCCCTCCGGGCAACGAAGTGCGGGCCGTGGAATACCTGAAGCAGGTGCTCGAGAAAGAGGGCATCCCGGTGCAGGTGTTCGCCACGGATCCGCAGCGGCCCAATCTCGTCGCGCGCATCAAGGGTAACGGCAAGAAACGGCCGCTCCTCGTGATGGGTCACACCGACGTCGTGACGGTCGATCCGGCCAAGTGGACCCACCCGCCATTCGCCGCCGAGCGCGAAGGCGGATACGTCTATGGCCGCGGCACCGTGGACGACAAGGACAACCTGGTCGCGAGCCTGATGCTGGTCCTCACGCTGAAGCGCACCGGTGCGCCTCTTGATCGTGACGTCATCTTCCTGGCCGAGTCCGGCGAGGAAGGCGCGCCCGAGGTCGGCGCGCAGTTCATGGTGGACAACCATCTCGACGCCATCAACGCCGAGTTCTGCCTCGCCGAGGGCGGCGGTCTGGTCCGCACCGGCGGGCAGGTGCGCCGCGCGAACGTCGGGACCACCGAGAAGGAGCCGCGCCCGATTGAGCTCATCGCCCGCGGCCCCGCAGGCCACGGTTCGGTGCCATCGCGCAACAACGCCGTCACGCGGCTGAGCGCCGCGGTGGGCCGCGTCGCCAGCTGGACGCCGCCGCTGCGCCTCAACGAAACGACGGGGACCTACTTCCGCAAGCTCGCCGCGATGTCGCCGCCCGATGTCGCCGCGAAGTACCGTGACGTGCTGAACCCCGACGTGAAGGTGAACGGACCCGCGGCCGAGTGGCTGCTCGAGAACGAGCCGCAGCACTGGTCGATGCTCCACACCTCGCTCGTTCCCACCATCGTCGGCGGCGGTTACCGCTACAACGTCATCCCGTCGGAAGCCACGGCCACGCTGGACGTGCGCCTGCACCCGGACGAAGACCAGACCGCGTTCCTGGAAACCATCAAGAAGGTGGTCAACGACCCGAACATCGAAGTTCGCTGGCGCCGCGACCGCTACCGTCCCGCCGGCACCTCGTCGCTCACCACCGAGGCCTTCGCCGTGATCGAGCAGCAGATCAAGGCGCACTACAACGTCGACGTCCTGCCGACGATGAGCACCGGGGCGAGTGACATGGCGCAGATTCGGTCGAAGGGAATCAACTGCTACGGCATCGGGCCGGCGATCGACTCCGAGGATGGCCCCAAGGGCTTCGGCGCGCACAGCGACCAGGAACGCATCCTGGAAGCCGAACTGCATCGCTTCGTGCGGTTCCAGTACGACGTCGTGATGGCGCTCGCCGGCGCCAAGTAACTGGCTACGGCTTCGTCACCGTCACGCGGATCAGCTCCACCCGCTCCACGGGCGTCTCGCCGGTCACGGCCACCGCCTCGATCTTCTGCGCCACGTCGATGCCGCTGACCACGCGGCCGAACGCGGTGTACTTGCCGTCCAGCGCCTGCGCCCGCGCCGTGACGATGAAGAACGAGGAGGTGGCGCTGTCGGGGTCGTCGGTGCGCGCCATGGACAGCGTGCCCAGGTCGTGCACCTGATCGTTGAACTCGGCCTTGAGGGGTCGAATGAACGACTGCTGCCGCTCGGACAGCGGGTCCTTCCGCGTCGGGAGATGACCCGACTGCACCACGAACCCCTTCACCACCCGGTGAAAGCTCATCCCGTCGTAAACGCCGGCCTGTGCGAGCCGCAGGAAGTTGCGCACGTGCGCCGGTGCCTTGTCCGGCGTGAACGCCACGGTCATGGTGCCGGCCGAGGTCTCGAGCACCGCCTGATACTTCGCGAGCTCCTCGACCGGCTCGGTGGAGAACGGCTCTGGTGTCGGCGTCGGCTTCTCGCGGATGGTCGCCTTCGTGATGACGACGCGCTCGGTCGCCAGTCCCTTGTCGTCGACCGGCGTCTCTGAAATCTTCTGCGCCACCAGCAGGCCTTCGACGATCCGGGCGAACACCGTGTACTTCCCGTCCAGCGACGGCTGGGCGTTGATGCACATGAAGAACTGCGTGCCGGCGCTGTCGGGCTTTCCGGGCACCTGCACGGCCGCCACCGCACCCTTGGTCAGCAGCTCGTCGGTGATCTCGGTCTTCAGCTGGTTCAACCCGCCCGAGCCGTACCTGTCGCGTGCGGCCGGATCCCGGGTCAGCGGGTCACCGCCCTGCACAACGCCGTACTTCACCATCCGGTGGAACGACGTGCCGTCGAAGCCCCCCTCCTGTGCGGTCTTGATGAAGAGCGCGACGTGGTTGGGCGCCTTGTCGGCCAGCAGGTCCCACACCATGGTGCCGGCCGAGGTCTCGAGCACGGCCTGCTGCACAGGCTGTGCAGCGGAGGCGAGCGGGAAGAGCAACAGCAGACAGAACGCCAGAAGCCGTGTGCGCATGGCGGCATTATCCACGGAAGTCCGTCCCATCGTTCGCGTCCGCCTTCTGCGGCGCCGGCCGAACCGCGCGCGGGCGGCCCCCGTCTACATGACCAGTCTGCACGACCTGTCCTGTAGGTGACTCCGAGTGTGCTGATGGTGCGAGGCGGGAGGACCCATGATGCGACTGCCTGCCCTGCTGTGTGCGAGTGGACTCGCGGGTCTGCTCATCGCTCCCGTCGCCGCGCAGACGTCTCTGCCGTCGCGGACTCCAGCCCCTGAATCGCCCGTCGTCACCCCCGACGCGGCGCCACCGGTTCCCGAGTGGTGGAAGAACGGCGGCCCTCGTGTTCGGACCGCCGACGACCGGATCGCCAGGTTGTACCGGATCGGGCTCGAGCGATCCAATCTGCTGCGCGAGATCGCCGACAAGATCGATACGGGCAAGGTCGTCGTCTATCTGGGCCTCGACCCGACGATGAAGACGAGGGGGCTGGCCGGACGGCTGATCTTCACCGGCGATGCCGGCGCCTATCGATATCTGCGCGTGCTGATCAACCCGGACATGCCATCCGAACAGATCATTGCGTCGATCGCGCACGAACTGCATCACGTGCTGGAGATCATTGCCCACCCGCAGGTGCGCAGCGAGTCCGACCTCGTGACGCTCTACAAGCGGATCGGCCGGGAGAGCCGGGCGATGGCGGGCTCGGGCTGGGAGACGGACGCCGCTCAGCAGGTTGGCTACGACGTTCGTCGTGAGCTGCATCTCGGCCGCGCCGACACCGTCGCGCGTCGCCAGGCGGAGCGCCGGGGCGCGATCCGCTAGAGGAAGTCGGCGATCTCGATGAGCGGATATGCGCTGGATGTCCGGGGCACGGGCATGGGGCCGGCTATTCGGCGCGCTGCTTGTAGAACGCCTTCAACGCCTTGCCCGTGACCTTCGAACGCCGCTTCTCGTCAATCACGGCGCGGGCATCCTTCCGCGCGCCCAGCGTGTCGAGTTCGTCCTGCAGCTTCAGGTAGCTGGTCACTCTGATCTCGGGCAGCCGTCCGTCCTGGACCGCCTGCTTGACGGCGCAGCGGGGCTCGTCGCGATGGCGACAGTTGGAGAAGTGACAGTCGTTCGCCAGCGCCGCGATGTCCTCGAAGCTGTCGCGCGTGGTGTTCGACGCGTCCCACAGCTGCAGCTCGCGCATTCCCGGGGTGTCGATCAGCAGCCCGCGCCCAGGCAGCACGATCAACTGACGATGACGCGTGGTGTGACGGCCACGCGAATCCGAGGCCCGCACTTCCTGCGTCGGCAGCAGCGCGGCGCCAATCAGCGCGTTGATCAAGGTGGACTTCCCCGCCCCCGACGATCCGAGGAGCGCGCCGGTCCTGCCCACGCCCATGTGCGCCAGCACTTCGTCCAGGCCGAGGCCCGACACCACGCTGATGGCGTGCACGGGGACACTGACGGCGAGTTGACGGATCTCGGCGATGGCGTCGGACAACGCCGGCGCCAGGTCGGCCTTGCTCAGCAGGACCACGGGCGCGGCTCCGCTCTCGTGCGCCAGCAGCAGATACCGTTCGAGCCGGCGCGGGTTGTAGTCGCCGTCCAGGCCCATGACCAGGAACACCGTGTCGATGTTGGAGGCGACCACCTGCTCCTCGGTGAGCTCGCCCGCCACCTTGCGCGAGAACCGACTTCGCCGCGGCAGCACCGCCTCGATGGTGCCCGATGCCTCGCCTGGCGACACACGCACCGCCACCCAATCGCCGACCGCGGCCAATTCGCTCCGGGCGACGGCGCGATGCTTGAAGCGGCCGGCGTGCTGCAGCTGGAGCTCACCGGACGCCGAGAAGCCCCGGTAGATGTGGTTGTACTCGATGGCCACGCGGACGGGCGTGAGCCCGTCCGCGGCGAAAGGGGCGAATGCCGCCGCCCAACGGTCATCCCACCCGAGTTCCGGCAAATCGTCTGACACGTGACAATAGGATAAGGCCATGAGCCAGCTGACGCTCTTCGAGACTACGCCCCCGGCGCCGCCCGATCCGGCCGCGGCCCAGTTGCGGCGCGTGCACGACGAGGCCCGGGCGCTGGCGGGGCGGCTGCCCACGGGCGTCCATTTCGGCACCAGTTCGTGGGGTTTCCCTGGGTGGAAGGGCCTGGTCTACTCTGCGAGCCGTCCGCAGGCGTCGCTCGCGCGCGAGGGCCTGCGCGAGTACGCACAGCACCCGCTCCTCACCACCGTGGGCGTGGATCGCAGCTACTACGCACCGGTGCCGGTCGCCGACCTGCGCGACTACGCCACGCAACTGCCCGAGGGCTTTCGCTGCTGCTTCAAGGCGCCCGCGGCGGTCACCGCACTGGCGCTCGGCGCCCCGGGCCAACAGTCCCCCAATCCCGACTTCCTGTCCGTCGACCGGCTGGTCACGGACCTGCTCGAGCCGTGCGCCGTCGCCTTTCGCGACCACGTCGGCCCGATCGTCCTCGAGTTCCCGCCCTTCCCCCGCCAGCGACGGCTGGACCCGGCGGACTTCCACGCCAGGCTCGATCGGTTCCTGGGACGGCTGCCGCGGGAGTTCGAGTACGCCGTCGAGCTCCGCGACTCGCGCCTGCTCACGCCGGCATATCGCGACATGCTCGACCAGCGCGGCGTGGCGCACACCTACAACTACTGGAGTGCGATGCCGGCTCTGGGCGCACAGGCGGTCGTCGTCCCTCCCGAGAACACACCGTTCACCGTGGTGCGCCTGCTCCTGCGCCCCGGCACCTGGTACGAAGATCAGCGCGATCGCTTCAAGCCGTTCGATCGGCTCGTCGAACCGGACGAGCGGATGCGCGCCGACGTCGTGGCCGTAACCCGACGGGCGCTGTCGCGCGGACGGCGCGTGTTCATCCTGGTGAACAACAAGGCCGAGGGTTCGTCTCCGCTGACGGTGATGGGATTGGCGAGGCGGTTGGCGGAGGAGGCGGGACAGGGACAGTAGGGAACGGGAGACGGGAGACGGGAGTCGGCCCCAAGCCTTCACCCCTCCTTCCCCGCGATCTCGTCCAGAAACTGCCCCGCCCGAGCAGCGAAGGAGGGATGCCTCACGTGGCCGTCAGGAAAGACGTGCTCCACGGTGAGGACACCCGCGGCGTGCAGGTGCCCCAGATCCTCACGCGCCACGTCTTCCGTGTACCAAGGCTCCTCCGACCCGCGTCCCAGAAGCACGGGCGGCAGGGTGGCCGCATGCGGCCGCACATCGGGCGAGAGGTCACCGGCGAGAATGATCAGGCCGTCGCACGGATGGCCCGCAAACGCCGCGGCACGATAGGCCATCGCCGTGCCCTGGGAGAACCCCGAGTACACCAGCCGCGTCGGCACACGCTCGATCCGTGACCGGACCTCGGCCACCACGGCTCGCACGTAGGCGATGTTGTCCTCGATGATCAGCTCGCGATCCTCGCGCGTCATCCAGGCCGCCACCACGTCACCTCGACGCGTGTAATAGCGGTTGAGCGCCTGCACGCTCACGAGCAGCCAGGGGCGCGCCCCGCGCATCTCTTCCAGATGGGCCATCTCGATGGCGGCGGTTTCCGCCTGGCCATGAAAACCCACCAGCATGCCGATTGCGGGACCACTCGGCGAATCGGACGTGAGGTAGCGGCCGTGCAGCGTTGCAGCGATCGTGTGCGTTTCCATGGGTGGCGCCTCAGAGCTTACCGGATGCGATATAACCACCCAATGCAGAAGTCGCGGTTCGGCTGGGCCGGCCCCCTGGCACTCATCACCGCGGTGGCCGCCGTGGCCCTGCTGACGCTCGCCGGTCCGGGGTACCGCGCTGGCTGGTTCGGCCTGGGTACGGCGCTCCAGCGCATGCTCACCTGGGGCGCCTACGCCGGCGTCGCCGCGGTGATCGTCGGACTGCTGGCCATGGCCGTCAGCCGAGGGCGAGGCCGAGCGCTGGCCGCGCTCGCCATCCTGCTCGGTGCCGGCGCCGTGGCCATACCGTGGCGCCTGCAGCAGACGGCGCAGGCCGTGCCACCCATCCACGACATCACCACCGATACCATCACACCACCGCGGTTCGTCGAGGCCGCCGCCCGTCGTCAATCGCTCGGCGTCCCGAACAGCCTGGATTACGCCGAGGATGTGGCGGAGCAGCAGCGCACCGGCTATCCCGACATCCAGCCGCTCTTTCTCGAGGTGTCTCCGGACGACGCCTATCGGCGTGCGGTGGCGGTGGTGAGCGCGCGTGGATGGGAAGTTCTCGCGGCCGACGAAGGCGGCCGCCGCATCGAGGCGACCGACACCACACGCTGGTTCGGCTTCAAGGACGATGTGGCGATCCGCGTGTCGGCGATCCCGAACGGCGGCAGCCGCGTGGACGTGCGGTCGGTATCGCGCGTCGGGCGAAGCGACATCGGCACCAACGCCCGCCGCATCCGCGAGTTCCTCGCCGAGTTCCAGCGTCAGTCCTGAGCAGCGCTCGCGGACCCGCAGCGCTACTGCAGGACGTCGAACATCCGCGAGAACTTGATCGTCAGCGAGCGGTCGGTGCGCTCGGCGCGGTCCGGGAAGAGATCGTACAAGCCGCGGCTGTCGTTGTAGACGATGAACAACCCGGTGTTGGCCGCCTGCAGCCACCCGAACCGCACGTTCATGGACCAGATGTCGGCGCGATCGTTGTACTGCACCAGCGACTGGATGAAGGCGCGGGTGCTGAACGAGTAGTTGACGCGCGTCCGCACGAGGTTCGTGATGAAGTCCCCTTCGGGCAGGTTCACGTCGTTGCGCTGGTAGGCCAGCTCCACCGAGAAGGTTTCGCTCGGGCGCAGGCGCAGCGTCGGGTTAATCGTCGCGCGGTCACCGGAGAAGAACCCGCCAAAGAACGTCTGCAGGTTCAGGCTGAGCGGCGCGCCCTGGTTCGTCATCAGGACGAGTTGCGCCTCCGCATTGTCGTAGGTGCCCGGCGGGACGAAGATGCCGGGATAGATCTGGAACGGGGTCCGCACGCCTTCGCGCGTGAGGTTCGCGCCGGTGTGCACCTCCCAGCTGTTCTTGAACTGCCAGTGGTTGTCCAGGTGCACGTAACCGGTTTCCTGGAAACCGTCGAACCCCCAGAACCCACGGTAGGTCGCGTGCGGACGGACCTCCTGCAGCTTCAGGAACTCCTTCGGCCGGAACCTCGTCATCATGCGGACGTCGGGCTTGCGGTAGCCGCGCCGCGTCAGGAACCCGACCTCGGGGTTGAACTGCTCGCCGACCTCCTGGTAGCCGGCGTCGAGATCCCAACGCGGATAGAGGACGCGGCCCCGCACGTTGAACGAGTGGTCGTCGCTCTCGATGCCCGGCGTCTCGGTCTTGGCGACGAACCCTGAAATCAATGAATTGCGCCCGATGCCCCACTTGCCGTCGAACGCATAGGTCCGATTGTGGTCGTTGTCCGGTGCGACATCGCCGACGCCGACGCGGTTGACGAAGATTCCGCCGACCGCCGACCGGTTCGGCAGCTCGCGGCTCACGCGCACCACGCCGAAGTTGTTGCTGGGCGTGGCGTTCAGCTCTTCGGTCTGCATGTTCAGCAGACCCACGTTCCACAGGCCCACCTTGCCTGAGACGCGGGCGCCACCGAAGATCGGAATCTCCTGGCCGTTGTTGTCGATGCCGATGCGACGGCTGAAGAAGAGATCGACTTCACCGGGGTTGCCAACGGAGAAGAACCCGGCGTTCTCCAGGAAGAATGGCCGCTTCTCGGGGAAGAACAGGTTGAAGCGATCGAGGTTCACCTGCTGGTCGTCGACTTCGACCTGGGCGAAGTCGGTGTTGTAGGTGCCGTCGAGCGTCAGGCTGGGTGTGATGTTGTACTTGGCGTCGATGCCCAGCTCACCGAGGTTCACGCCGCTGACGGGGTTCTCGCCGCTCTCGACGTACTGCCCCAGTGCGTAGGGAATCAGTTTGAAGTTGCGGAACACCGGCGGCTGCAGCCCCGCGATCGAGCCGGCGATGGACACGCGGTACAGATTGAACTGCCGCGGGATCGGCGCCCAGAAGGCTTCTTCGTTCTTGCGGCGGATGTTGCGCTTGAAGTTGGCGCCCCACACCTGATCGGCGCCCCCCGGAAACCTCAGGGTCTTGAACGGGATGGCGAACTCGGCGGTCCAGCCGATCTCGGTGGTCGTGGTGCGCACCACCCACGCGCCGTCCCAGTTCAGGTTGAAGCCGCCACCCGACCCCGACTGCTGCGCGCCCGCCAGGCCGCCGCCGCCCTGCCCTTCGTTGGTGACCTGCCCGTCGTATTCGAGTCCAGCGGGATTGGTGCCGAACACGAATCCGTTCTGACGATCGCGGAACGTATCGAAGATCATCTGGAAGCTGTCGGTGTTGTCGAGTGAGGTGTCGCGCCTCGAGTCCGTGACGATGATGCCGCCCGGATTGCTGTCGTAGCAGACCACGCCGACAAAGAGCGTGTCCTTCGTGAAGACGATGCGCACCTCGGTCCGCTCCGAGACCGGCTGGCCTTCGTTCGGCTGGTACTGCTTGAAGTCGGCGATGACGGGCGCCTGTTGCCAGATCGGATCGCCCAGCACGTCGCCGTCCATGGCCGGTCCCTCGGGGACGCGAACCGCGTTCGCCGAGGGCGCGCCGCCACCACCGGTTGAGGGCGCCATTTGCAGCGATTGGGCCAAAGCCGAGTTGGCAACGGGGGCCAGTGCCAAAACAACAGCAAGACAGGCAGAATAGATGGAGCGACCCACGTCACCTCTCCGGAACGAGAGACAAATAATTACAACCACTTACCGGTGAAACAACCGGTGATGGTACTACACGCCAAGGGTGCGACCGCGATGAGCCCGCTCTCCTTTTCGATTCCGACTGACGACGAGACCTCCGCGATCGGCGCGGCACTGTACGCCGCGGAAGGCTCGTCCCGCATGGATGCGCTGCTGGTGCTGGCTCACGGCGCCGGCGCCGGCCACTTCAGCCCGTTCATGGTGGCGTACGCGACCGCGCTCGCCGCCCGGGGCCTCGATGTCGTGAGCTTCAACTTCGGCTACATGGAACGGGGACGCAAGATGCCCGACCGGGCGCCGGTCCTCGAAGAGGACTTCCGCAAGGCGATCGCCGGTGCGCTCGCCCACCGGCACGTCCGCGGCTCGAGGCTCTTCATCGGCGGCAAGTCGATGGGAGGCCGCATCGCCACCCATCTGGCGGCGCAGCCGGAGCATTGGCCGGCCGGCCTGCCTCCGCTCTCGGGGGTCGTCGCGCTCGGCTATCCCCTGGCGCCTCCTGGCGGGAAGCGCGCCGGAGACCGCGTCTCGCACCTGCAGCGGCTCACGGTGCCGACGCTGATCGTGCAGGGAACGCGCGACGCGTTCGGCGGCCCCGACGAGGTGACGAGCGCCATCACCGCCGGCGGTGCGGCGCCGCCGATCGAAGTGGTGACGGTCGCCGGCGGCGATCACTCGTTCGCGGTGCTGAAGTCGAGCGGCCGGGACCAGGACGCCGTCCACGCCGAGGTCCAGGACACCATCGCCAGCTGGGTTCGCTCGCACTGACGGCTGGGGAGGGCGCTGCCGGGCTCATGATTCATACTTCGTGGACCATGGTTCAGACCGCCCGCACCGGGACCGCGGCGGCCCGCCCCCGCGAGGCCGTCACTGCCTTGATGAAGCGCGCCCTAACAATGCTGGCAGGTGCGCGATGACTGGCGGCGCTGCAGGAGTGCTCGGCTTCGTCGGCGCGGGCCCGGTCGGGCGTGCGCTGGCGACGGCCTTCGGACACGCCGGACGAACGGTGCTGCTCGCGCACGGCCGCCCCGGTACGAGCGAGACCGGCACTCACCCGTACCGCTGGCTCGAGTCCCCGGCCGCCATCGCGGAGCGTGCCGACATCACCTTCCTGACCGTTCCCGATGACCACATCTCCACCGTCTGCGGCAGCATTCCGTGGCGGCCCGGCACGGCCGTCGTGCATTGCAGTGGTGCGACCGAACTCGACGCGCTCCGCGCCGCGGCGGACGCGGGCGCCCTGGTGGGAGGCTTCCATCCGCTGCAGATGTTCGCGAACCCTGACGTGGCGCTGGAAGGCCTCGCGGGGTGTACCGTCGGCATCGAGGCGCAGCCGGAACTCGCCGATGAACTCGACAGCCTCGGCCGGCTGATCGGTCTCCGTCCGCTGCGCCTGCCTCCCGGCGTGCGGGCTCGCTACCATGCGTCGGCCAACTACGTCGGCCCGTTCGTCATCGCGTTGCTGCGGGAGGCGGCGTCGATCTGGCGTTCTTTCGGCGCGGACGAGGCCGATGCGGTGGCCGCGCTCACCCCGCTGCTGAGAGGCACGATCGCGGCCGTCGCCGATCGGGGCCTGGCGGGTGGCATGGGCGGGTGCGTGGCGCGAGGCGATGTCGGGACCGTCAGCGCGCACCTGGCGGCGCTGGACGCGCTCGGGCCCGACGCTGGCGCGCTCTATCGCACCCTGGCTCTTCGCACCGTGCCGCTCGCGGTCGAGCGTGGCACGCTCTCCGAGTCGCGAGCCGAGCAGATCGCGGCCGTGCTCGCCCCGGCGCCGCGCTGACGGCGGTCCAACTCAGTAGCGCTGGTGCAGCTTCACCGGTGCGGCCTTGCGCTTCTTGGCCGCGCGCAGGTTGATCATCTCCACGAACACCGAGAAGGCCATCGCGAAGTAGATATAGCCCTTCGGGATGTGCGTGCCGAGCCCTTCCGCCATCAGCGACACACCGATCAGGAGCAGGAAGCTGAGCGCCAGCACCTTGACCGTCGGGTGCTCGTTCACGAAGCGGCTGATCGAGGCGGCTGACACCATCATGATGCCGACGGCGATCATCACGGCCAGCACCATGACCCAGAGCTGATCCGCCATGCCCACGGCGGTGATCACCGAATCGAGCGAGAACACGATGTCGAGCAGCATGATCTGCCCGATCACGGCGCCAAAGGTCGGCGCGACCTTGGCCGTGACCTCGCCCTCTTCACCTTCGAGCTTCTCGTGGATTTCCCGCGTGGCCTTGGCCAGCAGGAACAGCCCGCCGCCCAGCAGGATGAGGTCGCGGCCCGAGATGCCACGCTCGAGGATGGTGAAGAGCGGCTCGGTGAGCCGCACGATCCAGGCGAGCGAGAACAGCAGCAGGATGCGCATGCCCATGGCCGCCAGCAGCCCGACCTTGCGGGCGCGATCCTGCTGCGCCTCGGGCAGCTTGCCCGCGAGGATGGAGATGAAGATCACGTTGTCCACGCCGAGCACGATTTCGAGGACCGTGAGCGTGATCAGCGCGATGATGGCATCGGCGGTGAAGATCCCTTCCATGCGTCAGCTCCGAGGCTTGTGGGGGCAGGTGGCCGTGTTCACGCACGCCGGCGCGAGCTGCAGCCGCGTCACCGGTTCGCGGTGCACGAGATGGCGATCGACGATCTCGTCGATGTCCGCTGCGGTCACGCCGCCGTACCAGACGCCGTCCGGGTAGACCACCACCGTCGGCCCGTGCTCGCACTGGTCGAGGCAGCCCGACTTGTTGGCGCGGATCCGGCGGTTCAATCCGCGTTCGGCCAGGGCCTTCTTGAAGGCCTTCTGCAGGGCGTCGTCTCCATCGGGCGCGCACGACCCGCGCGGATGATCCGCGGCGCGTTGGTTGGTGCAGATGAAGAGGTGCTGTTCGAACGGCGCCACGCGTGCCTCGCTCGACGCCGCTACGCGAGGTTGAGTTCGGGCCGCCCCTGCAGACCGCCCCAGGTGTCCGGGTCCTGCCACAGCAGGGTCCAGAAATAGCGCGCGACGTCGCCCTTGGGATAGGCGGCCACCAGGGCGGCTACCCCCTTGTCGAGCGTCTCGGTGTCGGGTGCCGTGGGCGACTCGTCCTTGATGAGCCCCTCTTCGTGCGCGATGCCCAGGGCATCGAGGAAGGCGCCCATCATCGGGCGCTGGTGCTCGAGGTGATAGGCGACCAGCAGCCGGGCCGCCAGCAGGTCGGAGACCTGCACGAGGCCGGCCAGGTGCTTCGCCTTCTTCTCCACCGGGAGCGACAGCACGCTCTTGGGACGGAACTTGATCTGGCGCGAGATGAGGGCCACCGCCTCGGCGTGCTCGAGCGCGGCCTGCTCGTCCTGCCAGAACGCCGACGCGGCCGAGACCCGCTGATCCACCGGCATCAGGCGCCACAGGCGCGCCGGACGCATGTCTTCTACCGAATGCGACATAGGGCGCTCAGTGTACCAGCAATCTGCTGCTTCTCTTCATGCACTCCACGCATGCACCACCGCTGAACGGGCGATACCTGCATGCATCGCCAATGCACATGAGTCGCATGTAGATGTTCTATTTTGCTTCTGGCTCAACCTGGCCCATAACTGCTCACGACGCCCGCGCGCCGCGGACGTTCCCCGTTGTCCATCCGAGAAAGGCGATCCCGCGCGTGTCGAAACGTACCGTTCTCGTGGCCCTGGCGGTCCTCGCGTTCCTGCCGGTGCTGATGCTGTCGCTGCAGGCGCCGGCGATGCCGGCTGCGGTCGAGGGGCTGGTCGCCGGCGACATCGCGTGGATGCTCACCGCGTCCGGGATGGTGTTGTTCATGACGCCGGGGCTGGCGTTCTTCTACGGCGGCATGGTGTCACCGAAGAACGTGATTTCGACGATGCTCCAGTGCTTCATCGCGCTCGGGGTGGTCAGCGTGCTGTGGATCGCGGTGGGGTTCAGCCTCGCCTTCGGTGACAGCTTCGGCGGAGTCGTCGGCAACCCGCTCACCTATCTGATGTTCCGCGGTGTCGGCGACGCGCCGGATCCGCGCCTGTCGCCGACCATCCCGATGCTGCTGTTCGCGCTGTTCCAGCTGAAGTTCGCGATCATCACGCCGGCGCTGATCACCGGGGCCTTTGCCGAGCGCGTGCGCTTCAGCGCCTACCTGATCTTCGTGTCGCTGTTCACGCTGCTCATCTACGCGCCGCTCGCGCACTGGACCTGGCATCCCGAGGGGTTCCTCCGGCAATGGGGCGTGCTCGACTTCGCCGGCGGCACCGTCGTGCACATGTCGGCGGGGCTGGCGGCGCTCGCCGGCGCGTGGGTGCTGGGGCGGCGGCAGAGCCATCTGGACGGCGAGACGCACCTGCCGGCCCACATCCCGTTCGTGATTCTCGGCACCGGCATGCTCTGGTTCGGGTGGTTCGGCTTCAATGCGGGCTCCGCCCTCGCCGCCTCGCCCACCGCCGTCCTCGCCTTCGCCACCACCAACACGGCGTCGGCCGCGGCGATGATGGCGTGGATCTTCATCGACTGGGTGCGCGGCAGGAAGCCGTCGGCGATGGGCGCCTGCATCGGCGCGGTGGTGGGGCTCGTCGCCATCACGCCGGCTGCCGGCTTCGTGACGATCGCCGCCAGCATCGTCATCGGCGTGCTGGCCGCGGGCGCCAGTAACATGGCGCTTTACTGGAAGTCGAGATCGTCGATCGACGATACGCTCGACGTCTTCCCGTGCCACGGCGTCGGCGGCATGTCGGGCATGGTGCTCACCGCGGTGTTCGCGCGCGACGGCGGTCTGATCACCGGCTCGCCCGTCCTGTTCATGAAGCATCTGGCCGCGCTCTGCCTGGTCAGCGCCTTCACCTTCGGCGGTTCGTGGCTGCTCTACAAGCTGGTGGATCTCATCACGCCACTGCGCGTCGACGCGCATCACGAGCAGCTCGGTCTCGACCTCTCGCAGCACGGCGAAACGGTGTCGTTGTTCGACTTCGACGAAGTGCGCAGCTGACGTCGGCGCGCCTCGTGTCGGAGGCGCGCGCGGGCCCCGCCCACGGCGGAACTGCCGTGCTATCGTAGGCCCATGTCCGGACAGCCCAATTTCTTCGAAGAAGTCAATACCACGTTCGACGAAGCGGCCAGGTTCACCGAGTACCCGAAGGGATTGCTCGATCAGATTCGCTGCTGCAACAGCGTCTACCGGTTCGACTTCCCGCTGCGCCGCCACGATGGCACCATCGAGGTGATTCACGCCTGGCGAGCCGAACACAGCCACCACAAGATGCCCGTCAAGGGCGGCATCCGCTACAGCCCAGAGGTGTACGAGGAAGAAGTGATGGCGCTCGCCGCCCTCATGACCTACAAGTGCGCCATCGTCGATGTGCCGTTCGGCGGCGCCAAGGGCGGCATCAAGATCGAGCCGAAGAACTACACGCTCGAAGAGCTCGAGCGCATCACCCGCCGCTACACCCACGAACTGGTCAAGAAGGGCTTCATCGGGCCCGGCATCGACGTGCCGGCGCCGGACTATGGCACGGGCGAGCGCGAGATGGCCTGGATCGCGGACACCTACGCGGCGCTCAATCCCGGCCAGCTCGATGCGATGGGCTGCGTGACCGGCAAGCCCGTGACGCAGGGCGGAGTGAACGGCCGCCGCGAAGCCACCGGCCGCGGGCTGTTCTTCGCCTTGCGCGAGGCGTGCGCGCAGAAGGACGAGATGGCCAGGCTCGGGCTGTCCACCGGCCTCGAGGGCAAGCGCATCGTCGTGCAGGGGTTGGGCAACGTCGGCTACCACGCCGCGAAGTTCTGCCGCGAGGGCGGCGCCGTGCTGCTCGCCATCGCCGAGCGCGAAGGCGCGATCATGAACGCCGCCGGGCTGAACGAGGACGAGGTCTTCCAGCACCGCAAGCAGACCGGTTCGATCCTGAACTTCCCTGGCGCCACGAACCTGCCGTCATCGGCAGCGGCGCTCGAGCTCGAGTGCGAGGTGCTGATTCCCGCCGCGCTCGAAGGGGTCTTCACCGCCGACAACGCGCCGCGCATCAAGGCCAAGGTCATCCTCGAGGGCGCGAACGGGCCGACCACACCCGAAGCGGATCCCGTGTTCCGCCAGAAGGGCACCCTGGTGATCCCCGACATCTACTGCAATGCCGGCGGCGTCACCGTGTCGTACTTCGAGTGGCTGAAGAACCTGTCGCACGTGCGATTCGGCCGCATGTCGAAGCGGCACGAGCAGGCGAATGAGCTGCAGATGCTGCGGGCGATCGAGACCGCGACCGGGAAGTCGTTCTCGGAGGCGGAGCGGGCGCGGATCGCGAAGGGGCCGGACGAAGCGGATCTCGTGAACTCCGGGCTCGAGGAAACGATGATCAGCGCCTTCCAGGACCTGCTGGAGACCAAACGCTCGCACGCCGGCGTGCCGGACCTGCGCATCGCCGCCTTCCTGAACGCCATCCACAAGGTCGCGCGCAGCTACATGGAACTCGGCATCTTCCCGTAGCGGAGGCGGAAAACGCACAAGCCACGGAAACGTGAAGCGGCGGCAGCACATGCAGGCTGCCGGCGTTCCACGATTCCGTGGCTTGTACGCGGCGTGAGCGCCAGAGACTACTTGAGGTGCTTGCCGACCAGCTTCGTCATGTCGAACATGCTGACCTGACCCTTGCCGCCGAACACCGGCTTGAGCTTGTCGTCGGCATTGATCATGCGCCGGTTCTTCGCGTCCTGCAGGCCGTTCTTCTTGATGTAGGCCCAGAGCTTCTTGGTGACCTCGGTGCGCGGCACCGGCTTGTCACCGATGACGGCCGCCAGCGTCGCGCTCGGGGTCACCGGGCGCATGAACGCGGCATTGGGCTTGCGGGCAGCGTCCTTCTTGGCAACCTTCTTCACAGCCGCCTTCTTCACAGCAGTCTTCTTCGCAGCGGTCTTCTTGGCGGTCTTAGCCGCCTTCTTGGCTTTCTTGGCCATCTGTTCTCCTTCGACGCGGAATCGGTCCGGGCGTCGTTGTCCCCGTTTGGGTGGTTACAGATACTAGCGCCTTCCGGGAGCCGCGTCACTACATATTGTGTCCCTTTGCGACACTGTGAACAGCGACCGGCCGGACGGGACCGGGGACGGGCGGCTAGGCCGCATCATTCATGAGCGCTGCGCGGTTCTGAATCATGCGCCGGCGGCACGGCGCTTCGTGATGCCGCCGGTTTCGACACCGCGCTTCGCGCGGCGCTCAAGGCTCGCCCGGGCGAGCCCTGAGCGAAGGCCCGGGAATCGGGCCTGAGTCGAAGCCCGAAGGGCGGACGACTCGAGGCCTTCATGAATAGTCCGGGCTAGAGGGTGCTGAAATGGGCCAGCCAGGGGCCGATCGCGCCAAACGCGTAGAGCGCGGTCAGCCCGGCGAGGACGCCGTGGATCCCGCGCACGTACAGCAGCACGCCGCCGGCCGCGGCCATCAGCTTCGCGGCGACCAGGGTGGGGGTGGGACCAACCAGGACCATCCAGGTGGCGAGCACCAGGTTCCCTTCCGCCGAGACGCCATGGGCGTTGACGGCGACCCACGTGAAGATGCCATCCCACATCTGCGCCACGAGGAAGAGAAGGAGCACCAGCCGCGAGAGCCGCATGCCCGACGTAGTGCAAGAACCGCGACTTCTGCAGAACCCGATTTATCAACAACTTACCGGGACCGAGTCTGCGTCTCAGGTGGCTTTTGTCTGCAGATCGTGGCGATCACGGCAACCCGCTTCCCACCCAGGCGCCGGCGGCGCGGCCCGCAGCCCGGGTGGACGCGTGGCGGGCGTCCGCGTGGTGGCGAGCCGCGGTGGACGCTACTCTTCCTTGCGCGGCCGCATGTTCGCGGCGAGCACGCGCTTGCGCAGGCGAATGGACTCCGGCGTCACCTCGACCAGCTCATCGTCGTTGATGAACTCGATCGCCTGCTCCAGCCCGAGCAGGCGGGGGGGCACGATGCGGATGGCCTCGTCCGCCGAGGACGCGCGCATGTTCGTCTGCTTCTTTTCCTTGCAGATGTTCACGTCGAGGTCGTTCGTGCGCGAGTGCTCGGCGATGATCATCCCCTCGTAGACGGTGGTCTGGGGCGCGATCAGCATGGACCCGCGCTCTTGGAGGCTGGCCATGGCATAGGCCGTCGCCACGCCCGCGCGGTCGGACACCAGCACGCCGGTTGCGCGCGCCGGAATGGGGCCGGCCCAGGGCTCCCAGCCCGCGAAGATGTGGTTCATGATGCCCGTGCCCTTGGTGTCGGTCAGGAACTGCGAGCGGAAGCCGATCAGCCCGCGCGCGGGAATGCGGAACTCGAGGCGCACGCGCCCGCTGCCGTGGTTCACCATGCGGGTCATCGTGCCGCGGCGGGTGCCGCACATCGAGATGACCACGCCCTGGAAATCCTCGGCGACATCGATGACCAGGTCTTCGACCGGTTCCATGCGGCGGCCGTCGATCTCCTTGGTGATGATCTCGGGCCTCGACACCTGGAGCTCGAACCCCTCACGCCGCATCATCTCGATCAGAATCGCCAGCTGCAGCTCGCCGCGGCCCAGCACCTTGAACTGCTCGGGGGTGGCGGTGTTCTCCACTTTCAGCGAGACGTTGCCCAGGAGTTCCTTTTCGAGGCGCTCGCGCAGGTGCCGCGAGGTGACGTACTGGCCTTCGCGTCCGGCCATCGGCGAGGTGTTGATGCCGAAGATCATCGAGACGGTCGGCTCGTCCACTGCGATCGGCGGCATGGCCATGCGGTGCTCGGGGTCGGCAATCGTCTCGCCGATGTTGATGTCCTCGATGCCGGCCAGGCAGACGATGTCGCCGGCCGCGGCCGACTGGACCTCCACGCGCTTCAGCCCTTCGAAGGCGAACAGCTTGGTGACCTTCGTCTCCTGCGCGGAGCCGTCGAGCTTCAGCACCACGATCGGGTCGTTCAGCGTGACGGTGCCGTTGAAGATGCGCCCGATCGCGATCCGCCCGAGGTAGTCGCTCGAATCGAGGTTGGCCACCAGCATCTGCAGGGGCGCCTTGGCGTCACCGGCCGGGGGCGGCACCTTGTCCACGATCGCGTCGAACAGCGGGCGCAGATCCTCGCCCGGGACGTCGAGATCCGTCGTCGCCGTGCCCGCCCGTCCGTTGGTGTAGAGCACCGGGAACTCGATCTGCTCTTCGGTGGCGTCCAGGTCGATGAAGAGGTCGTAGACCTCGTTCAGCACTTCCTTCGCCCGGGCATCGGCACGATCGATCTTGTTGATGACGACCAGCGGCGGCAGGCCGCGCTCGAAGGCCTTGCGCAGGACGAACCGGGTCTGCGGCAGGGGCCCCTCGGCCGCGTCCACCAGCAGCACCACGCCATCGACCATCGAGAGCACCCGCTCCACTTCCCCGCCGAAATCGGCGTGGCCCGGGGTATCGACGATGTTGATCAGGATGTCGCCGTAGTGGACGGCCGTGTTCTTCGCCAGAATCGTGATGCCGCGCTCGCGCTCGAGCTCGTTGCTGTCCATGGCCCGGTCGGCCTGGCGCTCGTTCGTCCGATAAACCCCCGCCTGACGGAACATGGCATCGACCAGCGTGGTCTTCCCGTGGTCGACGTGAGCGATGATGGCGACGTTCCGGCGGAGAGCATTGGCGACCGATGGCGGCGCCGTCGTGCGAGTAGACATCCTCCCAGTATACCGCCCGGCGGGCCTCAGAACATCGGGTGGACGTTGACGAACAGGATCAGCCCGAGGGTGTAGAGCATGGCCGCCACGCCCACCAGCACCACGTGCCGCACCTCGCCCACGAGCGAGCCGAGGTAAATCGGCAGCGGGAACAGCACGGCGCAGTAGCGTCCCAGCCCTTCATATTGCCCCGTGGACAGCGGCAGGATCAGACCCAGCACGACGATGGCGGCATAGGGGCCGCCCAACCGATGCCAGATGAACGGCACCGCCGCCACCGCCCCGAAGGCGGACAGCACGTTGAGGGTGTCGTAGGGCGCCATGGCTTCGGTGGTCAGGAACGAGTACGGCCGCATCACCAGGGCCTGGCCGATCGCCAGGAAACCCGAGGCCGGGTTCCCCCCTGGGTGGTACCCCCAGCGCTGGATGCTGTGATACCACTCGAACGGATTGCCGCTGAGCGCGAAGTTGTAGAGGCAGTAGATGGCGATGCCGGCGCCACTCGAAGCCGCCGCCGCCAGCATCCGGCGTCGCGGCGGACCTGCCTCCGCGGCGGTCCACGCCAGCCACAACAACGCCGGCACCAGCAGCACCCCGTTCACGCGCGTCGCGGTCATGGCGGCTCCCGCCACCGCCGCCCAGCCCCACCGGCCTGAACGAATCGCCAGCGCTGCGCCCAGCAACGTCATGAAGAAGAGGCTCTCCGAGTAGACGACGCCGAAGAAGTACGCCGCCGGAAACAGGGCGGCATACAGCACGGCACGGACGGCGCGCTCCTGCGGCATGTCCAGCAG
>Ga0105103_10000349_pt1 | contig 26088 bp, 25 predicted proteins | sample PPLLaktember2015_2_FD_79107 | JGI IMG/M metagenome (GOLD analysis project Ga0105103, IMG submission 79107) | Freshwater sediment microbial communities from Prairie Pothole Lake near Jamestown, North Dakota, USA - PPLs Lake P7 Core (6) Depth... | ecosystem: Environmental > Aquatic > Freshwater >...
CGTCCTTGGTCGCCTCTATCGCCCTCTTGATCATTCCGGCCGCGTCTACTGCTGCTTCTAGCTGCGTGCATATGCTCGGCTCAGCGCTTGACGGGCGAATATAGTCCCGCACGGCACCTCCAGCGGCACCGGATCCCACAACATAGTAGCGCACGCGGCGGTCAGGAAGGGCAAGCTCGGCGTCGATCAAGTACGTTGACTTCCCCGGCGGCGCCCTCAGCGACCGGATGCGCACAGGCACGATCTGACCCGTCCGGAACCCTGTCAGCCCCGCATCGGCGCCCATGAACGCGAGCGCCGAGGGCGCGATCCCGACGAAGAACGCGCGGTCTCTCTTCGCCCCCAGCCGGCACCCCGGCACGATATCTCCGGGCCGATAACACAGGGCGCTCGCCGTGAATATCACGCTAATTGTCCCCGATGTCGGTGGCCCAAGCTGATTGATTAGGCAATCACTAACGCGATCGACGCTGATTATCTTCTCTATAAGCACGCCCCGGAAGCACTTGGCCTGGAAATTCGCAATCAACAGGCCGCGGACTCCCTGATCGCGATCCGCGTGGAAGTCAATGCAGTTCGGGATATCGAGTCCAGTCGCAATAGTAATCGCGCGGCGCATTGCCCAAGTATATGATCCCTGATAGCTTTCAATTTGCTCTTTACAAGCGCGGCTGCCTGTCCCACCAGCCGTAAATGTACTTATATTGGGTATCATTCTCGCGCTCAGCGATCTCGCTCCCGACGAGACGCGCCTGAATCGCGTCGCAGATGTCCTTCGAGGTCGCGCCCGCGCGGATTGCCGACGCGCCCTTCTTCGCCCCGGCGCCCCCAACCGCGATGCCGAGTTCCCTCGCGATGCGGATAATTGCCGCCTTCGACTGCGTGGAGCAGACGATTCCGCGCGCGACCGTGCGCATGTCGACCTTAGCGCCCTTCTGCTCCTTGAGACCCCTCCTGATGTGGTGGACAGGGCGGCGCAGCTTGAACTTGACCGAATGCGCGAATTGCTCGAAGATGCCGACCGCGATCTCGTTTTCCTTTGCCTCCATATGCAAGTTCAGCGCGCTTCTCGGGACCTCGATCCAGACTTCCCCGTCGTAGAGCCGGATATCGTGCCCATTCGCGTGGCCCACCGGCTCGTCGTCTTTCGACGGGAATTTCGCGAGCTTCTTCACTGTATCCTTGTAGGGCCTAACTGCCCCGGCCATAATCATAATGCCGACGCCCACGAACAGGTCATAAAGGCCCGGAAATTCGCCGCGGAACTGCTTGTCCTCGACGAGCCGGGTCGCCAGCGACTTCTGGTGATCGGTCGAGACTTCAATCAATATGCGCCGATGCCGATTAAGCTCGAACGGGCCGCTGTACTTGAGCTTGAGGAGGGGCACTATTCCCTTGCTGAACGATTCGACACGCATTCGCTCGATCAGCGCGTCGGGCGACACTACAATCTCGCCGCGCCCACCGAACGGCCGCCGCCATATTTCCACGTCGATAAGGGGCTTCTTCCGCACGATGCCGGCGACCGCCGCCGTGGCCATGGGCACTACTACAAGATAGTTGCCGATGGCCGCGATTGTGTGGCCGCCGTCAACCGCGCCGACAGCGCCAATCAGCCCCCCGAGCGCGATGCCGATAGTCGCGTCGTCAATCATATGCGGATTCTTTTCGACCCCGAACGGCGGGTCGCGAATGGCGCGCACGAGCGCGTTGTAGGGCCAGATTGGCGACAGGGCGAACAAGCGCCGAATAATGCGCACGCAATCGGCGACCTCATGGAGGCCGTGGCCATACGCGAAGAAGGTGTCCTTGGAGAAGCCTCCGGGCGGCGATTCGGCGAACGGCACCGGCGCATCGTAGTAGAGCAAGCCGAACATATCCCGCGGCACATTGGCATTGTCCCCTTCAGGGAAGTATTGCGCGAGGATGCGCTTCGACATGATGATGTTTCGATTAATGCCCGCATCAACGGCGCAGCGCGCAATTTCGCGCTCAACTTGCTGGATAACCCTGTAGCGATCGAGCTTGATCATGTAGCGCTTCACTTCCGGAGCGATAACCTCGGCGACCCCGCTGCCGGCGCTCGGCTCTGTGTTCACGAGAATGCGGATCTCGACATTCCGCTTCTCTGGAGGAAGCAGCTCATGGGAACCCTTCCGAACGCAGCGCCCAAAGACCTGGATCAGCGCCGGAATGCTTACGGGCAGCGAAAGGACAATTAGGTGGCGAATCCCCTTGAAGTCGTACGACGCGCGCACAATGCGCGACCCAAGGAGAATCGAGCACCACGATCCGTCGATGTTGTCCGACGAATCATACTTGATGAAGTACGACTCGCGAGTCGCCGCGTCGAGCTCAGCATGAACGGCAATGAACCGCAGGGGCCGATACTCGTGGCCGCCGGCGGCCAGACAGTCGCTGCGTGCCTGCCCGCAGACAGCGCACAGCGTCGAATTCACCGGCTCGCTGCGCTCGTCAATAATGCCGTTCGCCTTCAGCACCTCGGCAACGAGCGTGATGCCGGTCATCCTCACGCGCTCATGATAGATCATTATCTTACATGGGCCCGTCGCCTTGATTATCTGCGGAATTATCTCGACCAGCTTCGCGTACTTCGCCGACCAATGACCCAATTCGCCGGCCGACAGGAAAGAGCCGGAATATTGGTACATGTTGCCGATTCGGCGCGCAGCTATGCCGATCTTCTCCCTCCACGCGGCCGGCGCGGCGACCAGGGCGCCCGGTGTCGTCGCCGAATCATAAAGGCCCAATTCGCCGCTCGGATTCGGGAAGATCATGTCGAATAGCGAATATGCGTTCTGGGCAATCCCGACAACATTGTCGTCTTCGTCCGCAATAATCGGCGCGTCGGAGCCCAGATCGGCGTCGAGGCTCGCCGCCCCGTCGCTGCCCTTCGATCGCGTGCGGTAGGCAATATAGGTGTCCCAGTGCGCCTTCGACATCGGGCAGGTTGTGAACCGCAGATAAGGCAAATTCCGCAGCTGATCCCCTATGAACTCGCGCCTCGGGAAGTGCCGCTCATCGAGATCCTGAAGGAAGGATACCTTTCCAGCCAACGAACTGCAGATCCGGTCGAGCGCGCCCTCCCGCAGCTCGCGATTCTCGAATAGCGCATCGCGCGGCACTTTGTCGCCGGGCTCCACCAGATAGTTGATGAACTCGGCTATCTCCTCCGGCGCATTGTTGATGGGCGTTGCCGACATCGACACGAGACGCACGCTGGGCACTGTATCAAGCACATACTGAATGGCGAGCCCGCGATTATTCTTTACTTGCGCGTTATAGGTCTCGTGCACCTCATCGGCAATAATCAGCGCGTTTTCGAACTGCTTAAGTATGCTGCGGTTGACTACCAGTTTGCCCGCGGAAACGGCCCGCTCGACGGCGACTTCGGGCAGCACGCCCGAGTCCGCAGCGGCGACAACATCGTCGATTTCCTTTCCCGAAGATATGAACAGCTTGTTCACGAACTCGTCATACCCAAAGAACTTGAAGAAGCCGCCGCGCGATTTCTGGGTAATGCGCCGCTTCAGCTGCGTGAAGAATTCCTTGTAGCGCTTCAGCGAATCCTCGTCGCCCGTCGACAGCGTTTCCCGCCGATAGCGCTCGAGTTCCTCGCGCTCGGCGAGGCTGATATAGCCGAATTTCGGGTCCTTCAGCAAGTCGCGAAAGAAGGCGCTGCGTGTGCCCCCGAAGCCGAACACGAACACGGACGGCGTCGTGATGTTCGGGTCGCGCCAATCCGTGCCGCTGTAGACAGTGCGGTATAGATTGACGAACTCCTGGGCGATCCCAATTGCGGCGTTCGTATTGTGCGTGATTAGGCCGTCGCCGAGCAAGAAGCGCCCATTGCCGCTTAGTGTAAACCCGAAGTATTCCTGCGGCGCTATTGAGAACACGCGGAAGCCGACGAAGCGGGAGCTGACTATGCGCGACCCAGGCCCCGTTATGAGAATGCGCATCTTTGCGTCCCGCAGACTCTCCTGAATGCGGAACATTCGCCCTGCCTCTATCTCGACGGGCACACTGGGATCCTCCTCGAAGTAGACAGTCAGTGGGTGCGCGTCATTACATGTGAACATCGAATAGCCGCCGATCGGCTCCCCATACGCGATGCTGAATGCCGGCCCAGTCCCGCGACATGTGCTCAGGACAACGGTCTCCCGATACTCGTCGTCGTAGAGCACATCGCCGATGCGGACTCGATGTGCCGGCACGCAGTGGGGGTCCCCTCGGCGGCCGCCGCTGGTCGCCAACATGACTGACACATTCGCGCCGAGGCACTTGCCGGTATTGTGCATCACGAGGGAATCCCATCCCAGAAACTGGCCGTTTCCGCTCAATGTGAACCCGTAGTAATCGCCCATGCCGACTTGCCGCAGGCGGAAGCCCGTACGCTCGATGACAGGCCCGGGCAGCGCCCTGTAGGCGTCGCCCAGCTCCCAAAGTGTCGCATTGAAGCGCTTGTTTTCGTTCTGGATATAGAACGCCTGCCCAACGCGCATCAGGACTGGGCGCCCGCGATTAATAAGGCACAGAATATGATCCTCATTGAACGTGTATCTGGCCCCTCTATCGAGCGGGCAGAACTCGTACATCATCTGCCGCCCCCGGCACAGAGCGAGAATGCGCCGCGGAGTCGCCCTGTCGTCGCCCATAAGTTCGTCGCCGACAATCAGATTCTCGACCGCGCAAGTCGACCCGTCGAACATCATCAGCATTGTGCCCGCGGCATGACAGCCAGTCGAATGCATTAAGTGGAAGCGCTTAGCGCTCGATGTCGGCCCGGCATAGTTCCGGTCGAAAACCTGGTGTGAATGCAGTTCGCCAACACTCAAGATCGGATTCGACTGCGCGAGGGCGGCAAGCGCGGCCGCTGCCTCCGGGTCGCGAGTTATTCGCCAGTCGTTATCGGCGGGCACGAAGAGCTGGGCAAACTCTTTCCGCCGATGGAGATCAGCGATCAATTCCGGATCGGATTGCGACTTGTAGCTCATCCGGATCAATATATATTCGCATATGGATTATCTACAAGATATCAGCGATTTCGTTGATGCCCTTGACGACTACGGGCGCCCATGCGCCGATCAGGCGTCGCGTGCGGCCGCCAACTCGGTGCTCGACTCCCTGCCGGCCATCGAGGAGCGGATGGCGGCGATTCTCCATAAGCTCCAGGACAGAATGGCTGCTCTACGGGCCTTCAGGGCGGCCGCCTATGTGCCGCAGGAGGCCGAGCCTTCAAGTCCGGCCCCGAGCGCCGATGGCTGGCTGGTTGTCCGCCGGCGGCGCCGCCACCCGCCGGCCGAGCGCAGGCACCCCAGCATCGATATTGCCCCCGGAATCCGCCTCGATTGCCGAATCATCGGCGACATTCGCGAGGTCCCGCAGGATGGGCACCTATACTACGACCAGCGCCTCCAGCGCTTCGGCCTGCGCATTAACGGCGTGCTTCTCCACGGCAACATAGGCATTGTCTATGGGGGCGAAGCAATCCCGGAAAAAATAAAGGATTGTAAGGTCTGTGCGATGTGCGATCCGGCGACATGCACATACTATCACGACCCAATGAAATGCTCATCCTCTTCCGATACCCGCAACTTCATAGCCTCGAGCTGGTTATACTCGCCGTGCCGCTCATCGCGCAAGGACTCGGGCGCCTATCGAGTGCGCAAGCTATCGTCTAGGGAACGCTTATCGGCCGACATACCTGCGATTCATCCTTCGGAGGTGCCGTACTACAACGAACAGCTGATGCACGACATTCTGTGCGGGCTTGTAATGAACCGCTATGTTCCTTCGGCGCGGAGGCACTTCTAGCGCGCCGCACATAATGCACAACTCGCGTCATAGCCGTCCTTAAGCGCCCATCCGGCTCATCGTACATATCCACCTGGGAAAGGGGAACCCAACGCACGTTATATACTTCGCAAATCTGCTGGTTGTTGTTGAGGCTCACTTTCGGCTTGATAGAGCGCGTCGTGAAGGCAATGAAGTAAGTCGTATCGTAAACACGCCCATTCTCGCGGATAACCTGCCGAAATGTGCCGCCCATGAGGCGATATGCCGACTTGGGAACCCCCGTTTCCTCGTAGAACTCGCGAATCGCGCAGTCGATTGGGTATTCCTCGGCGAATTTCTTTTTTCCTTTGGGGATTTCCCATATGCGTTCACGTGAATCTGTGTGCTGAATAAGCCGCCGTAAGCGAGCCCCGCCGTCGGCGGCGAAGCTGTCGTTGAAGCGCGCCCGGAGCATCGCGAATGTCGCCTTCCTCGGCCCATCCCCGCCGCTCAGCCAAACGTGGTACCACAACTGCTGGAAGTTGAAGCTCAGGATATCGATCTTCTCATCCAGTGTCATCGCGGAGAACATCGCGGATAGCGCCCCGTCGTCGTGCGGATTGTATTTGCCGTTGACGAACTCGAAGAAGGCGTACGTGTATCTCTTGCTTACGAGCAGCACTTCGATCGCGCCGCCGGGGCCCCTTCGGCAACATGCGATTCCGGACGAAAAGCGAGTCGCATTACTCATCGTAGCCGCAATTTCGAGCAGGAAATTGAAGCTTACGGAAACTTCTATATTAATCGAGATATGGACGCTTACATTAACGAGAACGCCAGCGGTCCGCGCCAGTATTCGCCCGAGTGGTACGCTATTCGCGACTGCGTCGGCGGAAGTGAGATATACGACATCATGCACAAGCAATCCCTGGCCGACTGCGCCGCGTTCATCCGCCGGAAAGTCGGCGCCCAATCGAGCGGCGGCAGCGTCGCCATGGGCTGGGGATCCGTCTTCGAAGAAGTGCTATGCGAGATGATCGAGATCTACCTCGATGTGCGCGTTGTGCACAGATCGCGCTGTTTCCTTGCGGGCGGCATCCGCTATTCGCCCGATGGCTTCATCAACTTCGACGGGACTGACCTGCTGCTCGAGATGAAGAACCCGTTCAGCCGCATCCCAGACGGCACGGTTGACACGAAGTATGAGGCCCAGATGCAGTGCGGGCTCAAAGTGATTCCGTGCGTTGATCACGCGCTCTATGTCGACGGCCTCTTCCGCAGGTGGAACCCGGCGACCGAAACCATCACGCCGCTCCTGAGGCAGCCTCCGCCGCCGGCCGGGTGCCGAGAGCCGCTGTATGCCGGCTATCTCGGGTTCTATGCGCGCTCGGCTGAATACGAGTTCCGGGCCCTGCATACGCCCATAGACTTCGGCGACAAGACCAATGACCCGGTCCTCTGCCGCATTCTCGTTAACGTGCGGGAGGCCTGCGCCACGACGCATTCGGGGCGCGACTCGCGGCCCGCCCAGTCGCCCGATGATCTGATGCCCACAATTCGCGACGACGATTCGGGGCGCGAGCTACCGCTTATCGGCTACATGCCGTGGGCCCTATACGATATGCACATGGTCGATGTGTATCGGAATCCCAACTTCTTCCATCCCGGAACATTCAAGCTGATCGGGGACATTACGAAGGCAATCCGCGAGATCGCCTCCGAGCCGAATCCGGGCCAGCGCGACGCGCTACTCGCGACTCTGGCCGAGAAAAAAAGGGTCCGCAGAGCGCTCAGCTACTCGGAAATTGAGAGCGGCTTTATCTGATCATCACTCTACGCGCGCCTCACAATACCTATAAGCAATCTCAAGTCCCGTCGTCTCCGACAGCCTCGTTATCTTGATCACCATGCCCGGCTTGAATCCCATCCACAGCGCCATCGCGTCGACATTTGCGCCCCCGGCGATCAGCTTCGGAAAGCTCGTGGGCGCCACATGATACTCGCGACAGAACTTATCAATCTCGGCGCCCTCCGCAATCTCGTGCCGCGGCACACTTACATGTCTCGGCACCTCAATGGCGAACGCCGCGTAAGTCGCGAATAGCGCGCTGTAATCGGGGCCGTATTTTTTCCCGATACTCTCGACATTGCGCTTGATATGCGTCGACGGCGCCTGGCCGCCCACAATAATGATCTCGATTGGGTCGCCCTTCTTCGCCGAACGTGCCCCATTAATGAGCTTCCAGAAGTCGGCCGACTTCGTGATGTACTTGCTCCCGTCGGCGGCAAGAATCACGTAAATGAGGGCCGCGCCGCGAGGGTCCCTGGCGCCCCTCGTCGCCTGCACGACGACATATTCATCGACGTTCAGGCGCTGGGCGAGGACGTCCTCGCTCATTTCCGCGCCCATTGACGCGGGATCGGCGCCCCTATAAACACACATTTTCCGCAGATTAACGTATACTTTGTGAAGGGCGAAGTCGGACGTATCCATGGTTATATATTTGATTCTGCGCAACTTCACATTTCCGGATTATTTAATTTTCGCGTGAGGTGGATTTTGCCTTGGCTAATATATATCATTTCCGGCGCGATGAACAACAACATAGCAGGCGACATTGAGGGGGCGTACCATGGCGGAGGCTTCATGGACAACTTCAAGAACTGGGTCGGCGATAAGCTCGGCATTGGCTCCCAGTACCGCACTATGGTAGCCGTGCTTGTGGTCGTAATTATCGTTCTCCTCCTCTACATGTGGTGGTCGCGCAAGAAAGAGGGTCTCGAACGCGGCGGCGCGGTTGCTCTGCGCATGCAGAAGTCGGATGAAGTAGGTCGAGAATACCTAACGGACTATGCCGCGCTGAACGCATACAAGTCCGATCCTACTGGCTTCTGCGCAGGTGTAAAGCCCACACAAGGGCGCGCATGGGATTATCTCGTTGCGGAATCGGCGAAGGAGTCGGCACAGGACAATACGACTCTGCTGGCCCACGCCGACGACAATCTGCTTTCCCAGGCGATCCAGGGGCATTAATGCGGCCCTTCACAACCGACTCTTTTTTTGCTGTGTCAGATATACGTGAACTAACTATACCGGAAATGGAGAACGTCCAGGCGCCTCAAATTCCACTGCTCGAGAAAGTGCGCACTTATGCTCTGGGGCACAAGATGATCGTGGCGGCCATCGTAATCGTCGTCATTCTGCTGGTCATCTACTACGTGCGCCGCCGACAGCGTGGCCCGTCTCGGCGCCGATCGCGGGGGGGCGATGATCTCGACAAGCTTATCGCGCGTATCGGCCCAGCGGAAGTAGTGCGCGTCGATGTCGACGGCGGCGATGACTGCGGCGACAACGGCGACGGCGGCAGCGATGGCGGCGATAGCGATGCCGGCAGCGGCGACGAGGGCGGCGACCCGAACCAGGACGTAGGCGGCAATGACGAATAAATTTGAAGGCGCCTGGATTATCATACGCAATGGAGGATAGGCTATTACTCGAGAAGTACCCCATTCTTACTATCGAACAGCATATCGGCGAGAAGGACATGTGGGCAGGCAGCAAGGAGCGCATTGAGGCAGCGGAATGGTTGTTCGCGCCATCGCGGCCCGCGCTCGCCGTCATGAGCAAGATCGCATATAGCCCTGCTCTGCTCAAGTGCGTCGACGAGCCGCTCGTGAACGCCATAGACCACGCCATTGCCTCCGGGACTGTCCGGTACATAAACATCGCGCTTAGCCGCGAATCGGGCGAGATCTCGATCGCGAACGACGGCGAGGGCATTGAAGTCGCCAGACACCCGGCGAATGGGCAGTGGATCCCCGATTATCTATTCGGCACGGTTCTGTCCGGGTCGAACATGAAGAAGGCCAAGGATTCGGTTATCGGCGGCGTGAATGGAGTCGGAGTGAAGATCACGAACATTCATTCCCTGCAGTTCAGGATTAGGACCCTCGATTCGCGCCGCGGCCTGCTCTATTCCCAGCGATGGGAATCCCACATGTCCCGGCGCTACGAGCCGCGCATTGGCCGCCCAGCCGCGGGAACGGAGGGCAATCAGGCGGGCACAATGGTCTCGTTTATCCCCGATTATGTAGGCACATTCGCCTATAAGTCTCCCGCCGAAGCCGCGGCCGAACTCGAGAACCTGATCTTCACGCGCGCTGTCTACGCGGCGATCTACGTGCCGAACGTGAGCATTGCGTTCAATGGGGTCCCAATCGCCGCCACAATCGAATCCGTGGCCGCCGGAATATTCCCCACTCTCATGGGGAAACGCAGGGCCTCCGTAAGCCCGGCCATTCGCTGCTTCGATGTTTCCTCGCGAATCGCCGGCAGAATCGCTATCAGCGCCTCTGTCGACCACTCGTTCGCAATTAGCGTTATCAACGGCGTCGTCGTGCGGCACGGTTCCCATATCAAGCGCCTGACCGACACGCTCAAGAGCGCCCTACGCGCGAAGATCGCGAGCATGATCAATGGCGCCGCGACTATCGATTCCGCGCAGATAACGAAGCGCTTGGCTATAGTCGCCGTGCTGAAGGTGCCTGGAGCGGGCTGGTCGAGTCAATCGAAAGATTATCTTTCGGTTTCCGCGCCCCTGCTCGCCGGCCTCGTTGTTCCGGAATCGATTATCGACGAACTCGCCAAGGACATATTCCCGCTAATCGCGCCGAAGATCGACGGCCTCGACATCGCGCCCCGGGCGCGCCGCTCGGCCAAGGTCGACGTTCCCGCCGACAAGTACGTGCCCGCAAAGTTGGCCGGCACGCGCTATTCGGCAAGATGCCGCCTGCTAGTCGCCGAGGGCAACAGCGCCATGGGGCAAGTGAAGACGGGCATCGCCAATGTGCTTGGCGCCGACTACTTCGGGGCCCTTTCGCTCGGCGGCGTCATCATCAACTCGCGGAAAGAATCGTCTGTCGTCGGCACGACCGAGGACGGCGATAACGTCTTCTACAGAAGCAAGAAGATGCTCGCGAATCTGTTCATGAACAACATTGTCGCCGTTCTCGGCCTCGACTTCGCTCAGCGCTACGAGAATCCGGCCGACCGCAAGTCGCTGCGCTACGGCGGCATTATCGCCTGCGTCGATCAGGACTACGATGGAGTGGGCAACATATTCAGCCTCCTGCTCAGCCTTTTCGAGCGCTTCTGGCCCGGCCTACTTGCCGCCGGCTATGTACAGAGGATCGCGACGCCCATAATCCGCGCGTTTCCGGCCCGTGGCGGCGCTGTTCTCGAGTTCTACAATGACGACGAATATCGCCATTGGGAGCGCGCAGTGCGGCCGGGCACATACAAGATCGAATACTACAAGGGTCTCGGCACGAATGATCGCGACGAGATCCTGCAGGTCTACAAGACCATGGATTCCCGCACGCTGACATATCGGCCCGATGAGCGCGCCCATGATTACTTCGAGATCTACCTGGGCGCTAATCCGGACTTACGGAAACATCAGCTCAGCCAGCCGCCCTTGCCGATCGAGGATGTGGCCCAGCAGGAAAGGGCAATCGCGGCGAGCCGCGAAGTCCCCTGCAGCTATCATCTTCGGCACGACGCCGACGCGTATCAGCGGGACAATCTCGAACGCAAGCTCGATAGCGCCGTTGACGGGCTCAATCAATCGGCGCGGAAGATCCTCAACGGCTGTTTCCGCGCGTTCGCCAAGGGAAACCCCAAGATGAAGGTTTCCCAACTCGCCGGGCACATCTCGAAGACCGAGAACTACCATCACGGCGAAGAAAGCCTCAGCAAGTCAATCTCGCGAAAGGCCTTCGTCGCCGTGGGCGGCAAGCAATTGCCCCATCTCGTTCCCCTGTCGAGCTTCGGCACCCGCGCGGAGGGCGGCAAGGATGCGGCCAGCGCGCGCTACATCAAGACGAAGCTTAATAGCCACTTAACCGATGTTCTCTTCCCGCCCGACGACTATTCGCTGCTGGACTTCAACATCGACGAAGGCAAGCGCGGCGAGCCGGCCTTCTTCGTGCCCATCATCCCCCTGGCGATTATCGAATCGTCGGAGATTCCGGCCCACGGCTGGAAGATGAAGGTCTGGGCGCGTGAGGTAATGGACGTGATCGCCAATGTGCGCCGCCTGATCAACACGCGACCGGCCTCCGGTTGCCCACTGACTGCGCTCATGATGCCGATGCGCCCCTGCGTGTTTCCGCTTGGGCAGCAGGCCCTCGACTTCGTGGCCAGCGGCGCGCCGGCCGAACAGGCGGCCTTCGACATCGAGGCGGGCTACAGGGTCGTTTACGACGGCACGGGCGCGCCGGCCGCGGCGCATATCTGGAAGGGCCGCATTCTCGAGCTGCTGCGTGGGCGCTCGGCCTGGGCAGTCGGCGCTTATCGCCGGGTCGACAAGGACAACATTATCATCACCGAACTGCCCCTTTGCCGGTGGACAGTGCCCTATGTTCAGGCCCTCGAGAAGAAGGCGAAGGCGGCCGATGAGGGCATCCAGGCGCTTGTCGATCGCTCGAGTGATCGGGACATCCACATTGAAGTGCGGTTCTCGCCGGACTTCCTCGATCGGCTGCTCACCTCCGACAGCGATCCGGAAACGGCATGGGACCCAGTGATCGAGTATCTCAAACTGCGCGTGCGCATGAGCGATAATCTCAACTTCATGCTCCATGATCACAGGGTTCATAGCTTCACTTCCTATGCGGAGGTCGTGGCGTACTGGTATCCGTTCCGCAAGGAGCTATATGCCCAGCGCATAGAGCGCCAGCTTGCGATTCTGTCCCTGTGGATAACATACTACAACAACGTGATCCGCTACATCGACGAGAATCCGCCGGTTAAGGGACTGCCCATTGCCGACGCGAAGGCGCTTCTCGAGTCGCGCATGTACACGAAGATCGACACGGGCAAACTCCGGGCGCTCAGGTGCGTTCGCGATGTCCGCGCCGCCGTACTTGGGCCCGCGGCCTCGTTCGATTACCTGCTAGACCTACGCGACCGCGACCGAACGGCAGAGGGCCGCGAGACCTTCGCCTCAGCCCGCGAGCGCAGGAAGGCCGCCTGGGGCGCGTTGACGGAGCAGCGCGACGGCGGCCTATTCCCGGGAGCGCGATTGTGGCTGCGCGAGCTTGATGCCCTTGAGGAGGCAATCCGCCACGGAAGGCAGACGGAGTGGCGCTACGACGAGTACGGCAAGTTCACTTTCGGCGGCCAATAAGCGCCTGATTTTTTCCTCGAATCGCGGCCTTGCATAGAAGGAAAAAGTGAAAGGATATATAGCCAATATAAGCATGGCTGAGCGGCCGGCCGATGTTGTTGTGTCGCCAGTCAAGATTACTGTCGATAAGCCGACCGTGAACAATCCCGCGGTGGCCGGGCTACTTCCGACGACGACATTCGCGACGCGCTTCGAGTTCATTGTCAAGGGCATTAACAACGCAATCGCCAACGCGATTCGCCGTACTGTCTACATGGAGCTGCCGAACTACTCGATGACGATCGCCCCCGGGACCTTCCGCTCGACGGACCCGTTCCTGCTGATCGACATGATAACCCGGCGCATTCAGCTAATCCCCATTCTCCAGTCGCCTTCCGATGTGCCCAGCGCGGCCTTCGAGCTCAACGAGACAAACAAGGGGAATTGGCCAATCGACATTACATCGGCCGCTCTTCGAGCTCGAAAGGGCCCACGGGGCCGCATCTTCAACGACACGTTCGTTATCTGCACTCTGCAGCCCGGAAAGAGTCTGGCCTTCTCCGCGACAGTCGAACAGGGGCGGGGCATATCCGACGCGCGATTCGCGACTGTGAGCAAGGCGGTCAGCATTCCGATTGACCAGCGCCCAATCAACCAGTTCGACGCGCGTGAGCGTGAACCTTGGCTTCCAGAGAACGATAAGGCGACTTATGTGCGGTCGTGTAGCGCAAGTCATCCGCGGAATTACTTGATGCAGTTCGAATCTCACGGCACGGAAGATCCGATTGCGCTCATCGCGCGGGCATGCGCTGATCTCCAGAGGCGCCTTGATGCAGTGCTCGCCGTCGAGCCGCAGATATATCAAGATCAGGACCTGAAGACGATCACGATACACGGCGAGACCGCAACGATCGGCAATCTGCTTATGAGATGCTGCCTTGAGGTGTATCCCGGGATTCCGGCGATTATCTATGCCGTCGACGACCGGACTGACACGCTGAAGATCTCGATCCGCACTGACGATCAGGTCGACAAGGTCATGGCGGCGACTGTCGGCTTCGCTAAGTCGCGCATAGCGGCGATCTCCGCGCAGCTCGTTCCCGCCCGCTGAACGGGACTTGAAGGAGAATTATTTTTTCATATATATCATGCTCGAGCTCATCGTTCATCCGGGGATTCCCTCGAAGGAAGTGCTTCTCTTTATCGCCAAGAATAAGGCCCGATTCCGTGGCCAGCAGATCCGGATTCATCGGGTAGAGGCGGACGGAGTCGCGTCGGCCGACACGGTCGCCGTGATGCGCCGCCGGGGCATCAAGAAGCTGCCGGCTTTGATCTTGCCGGGCGGCAAGGTCGTGGTGGGGCGCACGAAGATTATCGGCATCCTCCGCGGCTCAGGGCCTCGCGAATGTGCGCCGCCCGAGAACATTCCGCTCACAGGGGACCCTTATGAAGATCATGTTCTGCGGATGTCCTTCTCCATGGGTTCGGATGGGCGCCCAATGCCGATCTCCGAAGGCGGGCGAACGGGCGGCCCACGGGCGCCGAACAGCGACGCGATGGACGGGGACGACCGCCTGACTCCCGAGCAGGCGGCGGTCGCCATGGATAGATATCGCCGGGATAGGCAGCGGCGGCATATGCCCGATCTCTGCCGGGGCGGCGCGGCGGCCGCCGACGACGGCGGCGCGGACGCGGGCGCAGGCGACGCTATAGGCGAGGGAAATGGAGGCCCAACAGACATTTCCGACAATATAGCGCCGCCCCCGCAGAGGGCACCAGCGCCAGCCAATAGGCCCCCACGCTCGGCCGGCACGGCAAAGGTGGAGTTCACTGATGAGCTCATTGATAGGCAGCTTGCTGAGTACGCTGAATATCCGACCGCCACTATTTAGGGGCTGCCGAGCGAGAACTATACGTGCTCATGGAACTCCCGCAGATATCCCCGACCGACAGCGCGGCTGTGCTGGCCGACAAGTTCGTGTCGACGGCGGCCCGAATGATCAGCTTCATCGCGGCGCAAATGATGGAAGATGCGGATATAATCCGCTTTGAGCCCCTCCAGCGCCGATTCAGTCTCGCCCGGCGAATCAGCACGTCAGAAGCGCTGATTCAGCGGGCCGGCCCCGTTCTCGTGCGCTTCCAGGCGCCGATTCGGGCGCAGGACGAGAAGTTCTTCGCCGCGCTCAACATTGCGAGTGTGATCAAGAATCCCGATGATCTTGCGATTATCGGGCCGTTCCTCGAGAGCATGCAGGGCAAATATACGGGATTCCCGCTTCGGGCGCGCAAGGAAGTGTTTCGGGCAATGAAACATCTATTGAGCATTTATGCTTCATATTATACTGCCTGCGCGGATGACAACTAGAGTTATCAAGCGGAAGACATCCCTTATGGGCTCGAAGGAGGACAGTGAGCGCGCCTCGGGGATGTTCCTCGACATGATCCGTTCCGGCGGCGATATCAAGGTCGCTTTCCCCCGATACAAGATCATGATCGGGATTCTGACGAAGACCGCGAGCCTCCTCGAGTTCGCGATCACGACGGCTCTGGTCCCGGAGGGCGCCGAAAGCCTCCTCGGAAAGGAGATCGCCGTATTCGCCCGCGCGATTACGGCGCGCGTCGACAAGGCGACCAATGCGATTCGCGACTCGGAAGGAAAAGTCCTGGAGGCGCCCGAGCAAACGACGGCGGATGCGTTTATTCCCCTCTATCAGGAACTGAAGGAATCGCATGAGATCCGGCAGCTCATACTGTGCTGTGATAAGCTGCAGCCCTACAAGGCACACATTGCCGACAAGGATCACCTGGATGGGACGTTCCTCGACGAGATGCCGGGCGTCTCGTTCGTCCCGTTGGGCCCGTGTCCTAGCCTTAATGTGAAGGACAAGTATATCGCCGCGAAGACGGACGCAATCAAGACGCTTGTTCTTATCTTCCTTCATCGCCTATATGAAGTCGGCATGGCGCTATACAACGAATACACGGCGCCCGATATCAATGTTGCCGAATTCGTCGACGTCGTGCGCTCGAGCATTTCCAACCTGAAGAAGATACCCGAACTCAGCAGGTGCGCGGCCGCCTTCAAGAAGATAGAGGAGAGCATGGATCTGCTGAAGGGAAACTTCGGCCAATACTACATGGACTTTGTCGAGTCGCGGTCGCCCACAGTGATACTCGAGAACTTTGTGCTCGACATTTCCAAGACGACAGAGGCGAACGCCGTGCTCGTTGGGCAATTCCGCAAGATCATCGGCTTCTATCGCAAACAGCGCCACAAGATCAACGATCCGCAGCTGAATTTCCTATTCGACCAGTTCAACGCGAAGTATGCGGCCCTCGACGCCGAGGCGACTAATCTGGCGGCGAGCCGCGAGAGCCGCACCGACGAGTAATGGCGGGCGGTAAGCGCGGGATTACTTTTTTGTTGGCGCGACTAATATACTGCGGGATGGATGACAGAGGCATACTGTTCGTGCTGATACTCGCCATGATATTGTTCGTAATTCTATCCGTGTCGACGCGCGACATGTTAACCTTGCTCGCGCTGGCGGCGATTCTCTTCTTCGCCATGCGCGGAAAAGCGGGGCCGAAAGTCGCTGCCGGCGATACGGAATCCGCCCCCGCGGCGGCGGAGACGGCGCCCGCGGCGGCGCCGGCGATAACCCCGAAGGAAATGCCGGTCGAACATAGCCTGGATGAGTTGCCGGCGACCACCGATTGGGTCCCAGAAGCGCCCATCGCGCTCACCCTTGATGCCGCCGGCGCCTACCACGCGATCCGCCGGTCGCGCGACAAGCGCATGTGGGACTCTATTGCGTCGCGCACCGTAGACTTCTATCGGCGCTATTTCGACGACGAGTTCGACCGCAACGAGAACAGGATATGGTGGGAAGCTCCCGATTACCCGATTGACTGCTGAAAAAAAGAAGTTGTGAATATACATGCAGCAGCAGAGGCGTACTGTGATTGCCCCGGGAAATGAGGCAGCTAGATTGGCCCAATTAAGGCGGCAACAGCGCCCAGGCGTTCCCCTCTCGCCCGCGATCGTATACGTTCGCCCTCAGCAGGGGGCCACGGCGAGCGGGAATATGCCTTTCGAAGTTCAATCGGCGCCCATCGCGCATGGGGCCCCCGCGCCCGCGAAGGCAGCGTTGGCGAGGTCAGCCCCGCCCCCGGCAGCAAATCCGGCGCCTGCGTCGGCCCCGCCGCCAGTCGGAACAGGGGCGGGAACGGGAGCCGCCGCCCAGGGCCGCAAGGTGGGCCCCGCCTGTCCGCCCGGGCGAATAGTGCCGGCCGACAATATTGCGGTGCCCGAATCGTTGGCCCTAATGAACGATGTAGATTACTCGGAGTACTTCCGCAATGTGATTAATCAGTCGATGGCCACTGATACCGCCTTCCTTAATCCAGCAGGGATCGTTCCGCTGAAGCCACCGCCGACAGTCGCGCAGCAGGCATTCTCCTGGAATGATGTCCCCATTGGGCATTCCGGAATCGACGATGTGCGCGTCTACTTCGATACCTTGCCGCGCAGCCTATATAATGGGTTCCCGACTGGCGAAGTCGCGATTCAGTTCGCGGAGCTCGCGCCCGGAGTGTCAGTGCCCGAACGCGTATCGAAGATCACAGTACACGAGTTCCTATTCCCAAGGATATTCAGGACGCCACTCGGCGCCTTCGACTACTTCTACTTCCGGCGCGCATTCCTGACGATGCTCTTCATTCCGCCTCAGCAGTCGGTGATGGCGACAAGCGCGACCTTCGCCTTCACATTCGAGCTCGTCGTTAATGACTTGAACTCGAGCGCTGTGCGCCTGACTCCGCTCGAGCCGACGTTCAGCCTTCCGCAGCCAATTACAATGTCCGGCGACATCTCCCTGCGCTTCCAGGTGCAGGATCCGCGCGGGGCCTTCATTAGGTGCCCAATTCCGCCGACGCGCATTCGCGTACAGCGGGTCGGCGCGGCCGCCGCCAACACGACGTTCCAGATCATCGACGCGACGGACATATCGGCAATTGCGCCCCTCGGCGCAGCGTGGGGAGTAGCGGTCTACTTCGTCGCCGAGAACGTGGCGAATCCGGCGCTGGCCGCGATAGTCGAGAACGCAGGAGGATACACGACGAGCAATTACGTCTACTTCACTCCGCCACTGATCCCTCCGCCGCCCCCGCCGCCGCAGGTCGCCGGCTTCCAGTTCACTGTGGACGCGAATACGCTGGCCTTCCCGATCGCCCCGGCGATTGGCCAGGATACCTTCTTCGTGTTCGTGCCGAAGAATCGTGTCGCCCTTACGCTGCGCTTCTCGAAGATGCAGGCGACCAGAACGAATGATCTTGTTCCTATACATTCATAAGCGCGATGAACTCGCTCGATATCATCCCGCTGATAGCGACAATAGAAATGGCCGAATTCGAGCGCCGAGGCGGCCGCAGCCTTTTCCGGCTCGGCGACTTGGCGGCGATGGCGGCGGCGCATAGAGAGGCCCACCGGGCACTATCCCCGCTGTTGGCCGCCATCAAGCGAAAGCGCGCCGCCGACCTGCGCCGAATCGCGAATAGCGATTTGCTGCTGCGCCTAACGCGCCCCATTATTATGCGCTATAAGCCGTGGGTGAGCGCGATTGTCGCGACCGGCGCCGCCGACCACTTGGCCGCGCGAATATGTATCGAGCTCGACCACGGCGAGCTCCTGTTCTACTATCCGCTCGGCTGGCCATCTCGCTTGCGGAATCCGTGTATCGCCGCGATTGATTCGCTCACTATATGGGTCTCGGAGATCAGCGGCACGGCGCCGATGCCCACTATTCGGCCGACAGTGGTGTCCGCGACGAACTCGAATATCCGCGTTTCCTTTCGATACTTGGAAACCATGCCGAGCACGCTCACGTTCGGCAAGCTGGCGCATGAAGGATACACTTACGTCGCGGAGAACAAGAGGCGAGCGCCGCCGATAGTGCGCCTGGAGGGAAGCGACCTCGATGATTTGCCTTCGCGGAAGGGGACGCAGGCGGCCCTTTCGATGATCGCCGATGTGCTGCGCGCGGACATGCGGATGGGCGCCATCAATGATTATCCTGGAGACGGCGCGTGGTATCTGATGTTGCCTTGTCAGGTTATCGGAGGAGTCGCATTCCGCTTCACTATATTCTCGCTAGCCAATTAACGCTTGGCTTCGGCCGTGAGGATGGACTTCGCGATTAGCTCATAGTCGCGATCATCCAGGGGCAGCGGGCGACTAGCGCGGACGCGCGGATCATAGACGAATATGTCGACGCCGAATATGTTGGCCGGATTCAGCACGTAATGGTAGGTCATCGCGCCGATCTTGAAGGTCTTCGCTTCGATCCGCTTTTTTTCTATTGGCGCGCACGGGTCGATCGCCGATATGTCGCGGACGAGGCTATCACTGAAGAGGCGCGTTCCTGTCGGCGCGCAGACTCGGCAAGAGGGGCCGGCATTGATAACGCACTCGATGGAGATCTCCTTCAGGGCGCGCTCGAATGAGCTGATTAGCTCGCGGCCGGCGACGGAAGAGTTGTAGAGCTCCATGTCGCTGGTATCCTCGAGCGCCTTCATGCCGGGCGCCGGCTGCGCGTCGGCCGGATGGGACGCAATGTAGATGTATACGGCGACGTCGCGCTCGGTCGGGGGAAGTGTCGAATGGGACCCATTGCGGATGGCGCGCGCCTTGACTTGCTGGATCCGATTGTAATTCCAATAGGGCTCGAGAATATGCACATGGCGAATATTCTTGAGATCTATGCCTTCCGCGCCGGTCGCCGAAACAAGGAGCATCTCGATCTTGTCGCCGTGCGCATTATCTGGGTCCGTAAAGGCGCGGATTATCTCCGTGCGGATCTCGATGGGCACGCCGCCACTGATGACAGCGAACCTGCGGGCCGGGCGCACGTCGCTGGGCCGACCGGCAACGGCGAGCGGCGGCTGGGGCCGCGGCGCGTCGGCCTTGCGCTCGATCTTCGGCGACGTATCGGCAGTCTTCCGCTCTCCCCTCGGCGATGTATCAGCAGACGATTCCTCGGCCTTGTGCTCTTCCTTCGGCGGTGTATCAACGGCCGGTTCCTCGGCCTTCCGTTCGCTCTTCGGCGAGCCTTCCGCCGGTAGCGTATCGGCTTCCGGTGGCGCTATATTGCCCTCTTCTGCGGGCAGAGCGTTCGCTTCTTGTTCATCCCCCGCCGGCTTCGCTGGGGGAGCGCCGTCGGCGGAGCCCAGATAAGCGCGCGTGAATTCCTGATAGCCCTTCTGCACTAGATACTTGCCGAACGAGGCCAAGCCGCCGAGGCCCACAAACTGGGAATATAGCAGCCCGAGTTGCCCGCGGTGCTTCTGCATGCGCTCGAAGACCGCATCATACTTCGCGGATTCCACTGTGATCTCCGAAAGTGCCTCGAGGGCGGCCTGCCGCGCCGCGTCGGTATCGGCGCCGAACTCGGCGATTCTGATGCGCAAGTTCTCCGGCGGGCAATAGTTGCCGAGTTGCCGGCTATGGACGCGGTAGCTCGATTCGAATTCCGCGCCGGGTTTCCGCAGGGCAACGTCGACTTTGCCTATCTGCAGGTGCCTGGCCATCTCCATTACGCCGAGCCGCCTTTCCGGAGGGGCGCCGCCGACCGTAGTGCGTTCCCTATCGCGCGCCGTCATGTAGGCGGCATACTGGTCTTTCGTCATGGGCACGCGCACTATCTCCGTATCGAGCTCCTTCGGGAAGTCGACGCGCGGCAGTTCGCGGTCGGCGGAAGCCGTGGCCGCGGCAGCCTCCGCGTCGTCGGCGAATCGGCCGCGGCCCGGAGTCGACGTGTGGTCGACATGGGAAACAAGCCCGAACAAGCGGTTCTGGAACTTCTCTCTATTTCTGATGGTATGCGTTCGCTGATCGACAAAGTGCCGGTGGAAATCCTCGTAGTATTCGGGCAGCACAATGGACCCGGCGAGCATATTGAAGCATACGCTCAACTCGAATGGGTCGTTCGCGATTGGCGTGCCGGTAAGGAAGACTAACTTGATGTTCTTCGCGCGCATGATCATCTTGTAGAGACCCTCGGCATTCGCCGATCCGTTCGTCACGGCGCGGAAAAGGTTGTGCGCCTCATCGACAATGAGCAGCTTGTCATTGAGCTCACCCATCTGCATGACCTCGGATGCTTTCCGATCGATCACCGCGTCGTTGGCCGCGTCGTCGCCCGCGACTCCGGATGCGGCCCTGGACATCTGCTTCAGCATGTTCGAGGCGTTCATCGACACGAAGTCGAAGTTGCGCTCGACCCATTCGCGAATTGCGATTTCCGATGGGGGCATTGACGCGCCGAAAGTCTTGTCGATCTCGCTTCTGGCCTGACAATAATGGACTATCTCTCCTTTCATGTTCTCGGCGAGCGACTTGGTCAGGAGAACAATGACTTGCCTGTTCCACGCGGTACGAGGCTGCTTCTGGGCGCGCCGCCGAGCTGCGTCGCCGTGTATTGCGTCTACGGCGCCGCCAATGATCGCGCGCGGCTCATCGGGCACGGGCTGGTCGCGAATGGTCGCTATCGCAGGGGCGCTCTCCTGATTAACGACGGCCTGATTCAGCACCGATGTGCCCATCATGGCGTCGATCGCGATTGCCGCGGCGAGAAGGGACTTTCCCATTCCTGTACCATGGAAAACGAGGATTCCTCGGGCATCGGTCTGCGTGACGAAGTAGCGCACGAGGTTCTGGTGATAGAAGAGGAAATCATAGGCCGAGGACCACTTTGCCTCGCGCAGGAACTGGATTAGTTCGGTTGGGAAGTTGGTGTTGTTGCGATTCTGAATCGATAAGGCGGCCGTCGACATCAGCGCTGCTTATATATGGGCTACTATGCGGGCCTCGGAATGCCGGGGAAAAAAGAAACGGCGCCCAAGGGGAAATGCGCGGCCGTTCAGGTGGAAATACCGTGATTGTTCAGGAACACCCTAACCTTCCGCAGGTATATCTCGTCGAGGCCGATCTGGTATGCGATCTCCTTGGCGATAGATTGGTGTTGCCTATTGTTGAGCGTATTAATTAGGTCCTGCCGGTGTGCAGTTAACCACTGAAGTTGCTTCTTTGCTAGTTCTACCTCGTTGCTCGACATTCTTAATAATTAACGCGCACAGAATTCACTTTCTTGTGGAAGTGGGGGCAAAAAGATAATCCGGGCCCAGTGGACCCCGCAACTACCTTCGGAAGTCCTATTGCCGAGCTAACTGCGCCTCGAGTAGCGCAATGTTGGCGTCGGCCGTGGTAAGGGCTTCCTCGTAGAGCTCCTGGTCGTACCAGGGGCGGTTGTGATTGGTGCTGTTCTGCATTATTTTCAGACAGGCCTCGCGCGTGCGAATCTGTTGTTCTAGTAGCAGTCTCACTCTTACTTCACTCATCTTTGGAATAACTTAACGGGGAATCTTCAATTTTCCGCGGGAGCGGCGAGTGAGGTATTCCCGTGAGCCGATCGATCCAGCATGCGTTTGGAAATGAACAATCGCCTCAGGCGGAATGCCCATTCGCACTATTCCCGATAGAAAAAAGCTAATCAGTCCCGGGGGGGACTGATCAACCTTTCAGCCAATCATCCCCCGGCGCTCGTGCTGCGGGACGAATTAGCTTACCCAGAAATGAAAGGCCCGACTATCGTGTATACTATAGCCGTGAGCCTATCAATCCGCACCAGGACCCTCTCCCGTTCTTCTGCCGGAAGGTCTGGATTGAGCTCGAGGTAGTTGATTAGTTTTGTTAGCTGCTGATGATAACTTACAATGCTGCCAAACATTTATTTAGATATGCTTAGAGAAGCAATAATCAACTTTCTTCTCGCTCGGAGCACCGCGTGAAAAAAGCTAATCAGTCCCGGGGGGGACTGATCAACCTTTCAGCCAATCATCCCCCGGCGTTTACTCAACGGCGAGGGAGGGCGCAATTTCCTTACCAGCGCGAAGCGAGAGCCTGGAAGCTCTCGATCTCCGCGTTAACAAGGAATATTGAGCGGTGAATGGCGTCTAGAGCAATTTGACAGCGGGGATCCTGGAGCGCCTTGACCATCGCATCCCGCAGCTCTATCTTTTTGTTAATTATATTAGTTAGTTCGTCCGTTCTACAACTGCTCATTGTTATTTGATATGAATAGACCTACGAAATTCAATTTTCCATACCCCAGGGAAAAAGAAACCCTCTCTACGAGCAGAGGCGCCGCGTCTGGCGGCCGAGCCTCGCGATCTTCCTTTCGGCCCTCTCCACCTTCCTCATGAGTTTCTCGATCTCTTCGTCGCGTTCGAAGAGCATCGCCTGCTCAAGCTCCGCCTTGAGCGCGTCCAACTGATCTCTTACCGCTAGATAAGCCACGCTAAGCACTGCTAAATCGTGCTCGTCGTCGGATGCAGACATGTTGATTGATAATGATCCAGGGCGCCGGAATCAATTTTCCCACGCTTCCCAGCGAGCGGGAACAAAAAAGAGTTAAGACTCCCCGCGGGGAGTCCTAATCACTCTTTCGAATAACAATACCCCCTAGGCGCGTTCAGCCAACGCGAACTTACTTAATTCGGTAATTTACCCCCAAACCCCACCCCGGAAACCCGCTACACGGGCCTCAACGAGGATGAGATCTAAGGGCGCGCAGCCTGAGCAGCTGCTCCTTTACCGTTTCGAGTAAGAGTTCCCTGGTGAACCACCCCGGCGCCGCCCTGCCTCCGGACATCTCGTAGCTGATTTTGTAGACCAGCTCCCGGATCCGCCGCCTCGCCAGGGCGCGGGCCTCCGCCAGAGAGACGTTGCCATGGGGTTCCAGGAAGTCGTACCCATGGTGTTCCTGCTGAAGTTCCAGCAACAGGGCCTCCACTCTCTTGTACCAGTGGTCCACCCTCTCCTCGCTCATGGTCGCGAGCCGCTCCATGTTCTTCTGGACGCGATACCTCCACTGATCGTTCTCCACCGGTTCCTCCCTTGCGTGCCTGACCATCTCAGCTTTCAGTTGTTAGTTGTTGGTTGTTTGGTTGTTAAAGGATATTGTTATAAGTTTGGTTATGATTGGACGCCGGAAATTCATTTTTTGAGGCTGCGGGGGCTAGGGCAAAAAGATAACGGCGGCCCCGTGGGGAGCCCTCATTATCCTTACGAACAACTTATACTCCCTCGGCACGAATCCCCTCGCCGCTTACGGCCGTTTCCCCTGCGGCCCCGTAGCCTGCTTGGGGATCTGAATGTACCTCAGCGCCAGCATGCGCAGCCGCGCGTCGAGCCCTGGTGCGGCGCGTAGGAGGTAGCCGGGATTCAGCGAGCGATTGATGTAGTTTTGTAATGATACAATTTGCTCCTGCGTCTCGCGGAGCCTATCGGGCATTACTACTAGTTTTGCTGGGAGTTGTTGACTCATTGATTTGGAATATCTTGCCCCCGGAAATCAATTTCCCCAGCGCCTTTGGGGCCGGGAAAAAATTAGATCCCACTCCCACCAACACCACCCCCCAAGGACCACTTGCGCAGTCCTCAGAAGATAATGCTAGTAAGAATGTAGAGCTGGTTCCTCACCTGCTCTATGTCCCACAGGATCTCCTGGTGCCCGACCTCGATGTCCGCCCTGGTGTACTTTCCGAGCCTCTTCGCCGGCGAATCGAGGAAACCCTTAAGGGACCTCTCGATATCCATCAGCTTGTTCTTCCTCAGAACCAAGTTGACGACCGCCAGCTCCTCCGGGTCCTTCACCGTGGCCTCCTCCCACTCGTCCCAGTTGATCTCCTCCTCGTACTCCTCGTCGCTCTCGTCCCAGTCCAGCTCCGTCTCTCCCTTCTCTTCCTCCTCCACCATATCCGCCCAATTTACTTGAGTGTTTTCAGCTAGAGTTGCCATATCAATTATAATAATGTATTAGGACCTATTATTCATTTTTTTCTTACTTCGCAAGGAAGCAGCGCACGATAATTATGAAGCTGTATACGCCAACGACAAGCGCCGCCCGCGCCCCCTTCGACATCTTCTTCATGTAGCCGCTGTACATTAGCGCCAGGATAATGACCGTCGCGATCAGCAGGGATATGGTGAATGTTAACGAACGAATCCGGTCCTTGATCTTCCTGACTTCGCCCGACTCGACCATCTCGAGCATTTCGTAGTAGTCCGGCTGCTCCCGCAGATGCGCGAGGGCTATCTTCGCCGTCAGCAGCGGATCATCGTTCGTCACGTTCGTTGTCGGGTCGCGCAGCCCATGCTCGAGCTCCACTTCCATGCCCCGCGCCAGCTCGCTCGCGGGGAAGCGCCCGAACGACTCCCCAATGACAACACCCAGTGCCGCTGCCTGCTCGCTGGTAAACGATTTGCTAGTCATTGTATATATACTGCGCCAATGCCCCAGCAGATGCTGTTTATATTCGAGGAAATGTTCCTCAAGTACAACGCGATCATTATCGGCATCCTCAAGGACCTGTTCGCCAAAGCGCGCCTCGACTTCCGCATCGAGACCCAGAGGCGCCCCGCATACGGCGCGCCGGGCGTGCCGCCTCCGAGTGGCCCCTTGCCGACGATACTCGCCCTCGAGCTGCCGAACCACAAGACGGCGGCGGAATGGCGATCAATCGGACGCCTCGGGATCATCGTTAATCACTTGCCGAACTATAGGCAGATCTTCTACAAGAACTTTGTGATCAGCTTCCAGTCGATGGCCGACGCCTGTTCGATGGTACCCTTCACCTTCGAAGTGAACGCCAAGTCGCCCCGCGAATTCATTGACGAGCAGATCGCGGCCCACGGCCGCCTCTTCGCGCCCCACACTGGCCTCTCCGGCGACGCGTGGATCATCAAGCCGTCGTCAAGCGGAGGTGCCCGACACATTGTGATTTGCCGGGCCGCCGAGATACACGATGTCTTCCGCGGGTCGGGGCTCTACTCGGCGGTAGTCCAGAAGTACATCGAGCAGCCCCTCCTCTGCGGGGGGCGCAAGTTCCATATTCGCGCACACTTCTTGCTGATGCCGCGCCTCGACCGCGTGCCGACTGGGCCCAGCGACCGGCCGCGAGTCCTCGGCTATGATCTGCTGTACGATAATAACTACCTGATCTACACTTCCCTGCAGGATTATCAGCCAGGGAATCTCGCTGAGCGCAAGGCCCACCTAAC
>Ga0105103_10000351_pt1 | contig 26073 bp, 20 predicted proteins | sample PPLLaktember2015_2_FD_79107 | JGI IMG/M metagenome (GOLD analysis project Ga0105103, IMG submission 79107) | Freshwater sediment microbial communities from Prairie Pothole Lake near Jamestown, North Dakota, USA - PPLs Lake P7 Core (6) Depth... | ecosystem: Environmental > Aquatic > Freshwater >...
CATCCGGAACAGCTGGCGCGGGTGCAAGGCGGCGCGGTGCCGTGGCGCCGCGTGTTCGACGAGTACGTGCGCTGGATCTCGCCGATCGCGATGAGCCCGCGCCGCGTTGCGCAGCGCTACACGGTGGACGGCGTGACGCTGGAGCCCGAGGACCGGGTGTTCTTCATGTTCGGCTCGGCCAACCGCGACGAGGCCTTCTTCGACGAGCCCGACCGCTTCGACCTCGACCGCGCCGACAGCAGCGCGCACATCGCCTTCGGCGCCGGCCCGCACTACTGCGCCGGCGCCGCGGCGTCGAAGTCGCTGATCGCCGAGGTGGCGCTGCCGGCGGTGTTCGACCGCCTGCCCGGCTTGCGCCTGGCGCCCGGTGCCGCAGTGCGCTTCGGCGGCTGGGCCTTCCGCGGGCCGCTGTCGCTGCCGGTGTGCTGGGGTTGAGTCGCGCGGCCTGATCAGGCCCAGACCACCGGCCCCGGCGCGGCGTACCAGGCGTCCACCCGGTCCGCCACCGAGCCTTCGATGCGCGAGCGCTTGATCTTCATGGTCGGCGTCAGGCAACCGTTCTCGATGGACCAGGGCTCCTTGGCCACGACCAGCATGTGCAGCTTCTCGTGGCCGACCAGCTGCGCGTTCACGTCCTTCAGCAATCCGGCCATGCCCTGCTCGACCTCGGTGCGCACGGCTGGGTCCGGCAGACGCGCTCGCAGTGCTTCGGCCAGCACCACCATGGCGTAGGCCGCCTGCTGGCCCACGCCAGAGACGATGGCCGACTCGACCATCGGGTGTGCGTTCAGCCGGTTCTCGATCGGCGCCGGCGCCACGTACTTGCCCTTGCCGGTCTTGAACAGCTCCTTCACGCGGCCGGTGATCTTCAGCAGCCCGTCCTCGCGCAGCTCGCCCATGTCGCCAGTGCGGAAGAAACCGTCTTCGGTGAAGCATTCGGCGTCCAGGTCCGGGCGCTTGAAGTAGCCCACCAGCCGGCCCGGCGACTTGATCAGCACCTCGCCTTCGGGGCTGATGCGCACCTGCACTTCCGGATAGGCCACGCCCACGCAGCCGGGCGCGTTCTTTTCCTTGGTGGAGGTGTGCGAGTAGGCGAAGTCCTCGCTCATCGCATAGCCTTCCATCAGGTTCAGCCCCAGCTTGCGGTACCAGACCAACAGTTCCGGCGGCAGCGGCGCCGAGCCGCTGCCGGCGACGACCACGTGGTCCAGGCCCAGGCCGGCCAGGATCTTGCGCGCAACGATGCGGCGCAGGATCGGGATGCTCAGCAGTCGGTCGAGCTTCTTCGGCGGCATCTTGGCGAACACGCCCTGCTGGAAGCGCAGCCACAGCCGCGGTACCGAGATGAAGCCGGTGGGCCGGGCGCGCTGCAGGTCGGCCAGGAAGGTGTCCAGCGATTCGGCAAAGAACACATGCGTGTTGCCGGCCACCAGCGTCGCGCACTCGACGAAGGCGCGCTCGAAGACATGCGCCAGCGGCAGGTAGGACAGCGAACGGTGCTCGGCCAGATCCCCGATGGTTTCGTGCATGCGCGCAACGATGCCTTCGGTGGCGCGCGTCACGCCTTCGAAATCGTGCATCACCCCCTTGGGTTGCCCGGTCGAGCCCGAGGTGTAGGCGATCATCGCCAGGTCCTTGGGCCCGCGAGCCGGTCGTCCAGGCAGCGGCTCGTGCCGCGCGACCAGGTCGTCCCAGCGGTCATATGTCGTGGGCGGCGCCAGCGGCAAGGCGATGCGCGGCAGCGCCTCGGGCACGCCGGGCGCCTGCTGCTCCCAGGTGTCGAGCTTGCCGACGAACAGCAGCTTGGACTCGCTATGCTCGAGCACGTAGCGCACCGTTTCGGCCAGCTCGGTGGGGTAGATTGCCACCGTGGTGCCACCGGCCATCCAGATGGCCAGCTCGGCCATGAAGAAGTGGGCGCAGTTCTTCGACAGGATGGCGATCTGGTCGCCTGGCCCCAGCCCGCGCGAACTCAGGTGCGCTGCCATGCGCCGCGCCTGGTCCAGCACCTGCGCCCAGCTGTAGTCGATGACCTTGCCGCCGCCGATGGGCTGCGTCAGGTAGACCTTGTCGGGCTGTGCGGCCTCGTGCTCGTAGACATAGTCCAGGATCAACTTGGGGGTGGTCATGGTCGATGCCTCCTGGGTGATCGGGGTGCAGGCGCGGATCGGCCTAGCACGCCCCGCACCGCAATTTGCGCAGCGCCCGATGCGCCCGTCAATGCGGGCGTGCCCGGGCGGCGCTTCAGCCCCAGGCGATCTCGTGCCGCATCACCAGCGGGTTCAGGCACTCATGCACTTGCGCCTCCAGCGCCGCGCGCTGCGCCGCGCCCACCCCGCCCAGCGTGACGGTGATCAGGTGGCCATGCACCGCATGGGCGGCCACGGAAACGCCAAGCGTGGCGCCGGGCGGCAGGGCATCGGCCAGCAAGGCTTCGACCATCTGCCGCGCCGCATCCAGCCGCAGCGTGGGCTTGAAGATCTTGCCCACGCCGGTGACCGGCATCGCGTCGATGAAGCTCAGGCGCACCGGCACCGCGGCTCGCTCAGGAGTGCGCTGGCGCACGAAGTCCAGCAGTTCACCCGACTCGACCGCGGCGTCCGGCTTCAGCTGCACATAGGCCACCGGCAACTCGCCGGCATAGGCATCGGGCTGGCCGACCACCGCGGCCAGCGCCACCGCCGGGTGCTGGTAGAACACTTCTTCGATGGCCTGCGGGTCGATGTTGTGGCCGCCGCGGATGATCAGGTCCTTGGCGCGCCCGGTGATCCACAGGTAGCCGTCCTCGTCGAGGCGGCCCAGGTCGCCCGAGTTCACCCAGCCCGGTTCGACGAAGGCGCCGCGGTTGTGCAGCTCGCTGAGGTAGCCGCTGAACACGCCCGGCCCGGCCATCGCCACCACGCCGATTTCGTTGGCCGCACAGTCACCCAGCCAACGGCCGTCGCCGTCCAGCTTTACGATGCGCACCCGGCTGTAGGGCAACGGGTGGCCCACCGAGCCCAGGCGCAGCGGCCGGCCGAAGTAGCTCATGCAGTGCACGCTGGCGGTCTCGGTCATGCCGTAGACCTCCAGCACCGGTGCCTTCAGCAACTCGGCATAGGCCTTGCCGACGGCCACGGGAATGGCCGATCCGCCGCCCGAGGCGACGTGCACGCTGCTGAGGTCGGCATCACCCACCGGCACCGCCAGCGCCGCCGACAGCACCGTGGGCACGCCGCCGAAGACCGCCGGCTGGTAGCGCTCGACCAGCTTCCACACGTTGCGCACCGCGCCGGGGTCGCGCCATCCGGCCGGCGTCAGCACCACCAGCGAGCCGCCGCCCGCCAGGTTGGCCAGCGCCTGCGTCAAGGCGCCACCGACGTGGAACAGCGGCAGGCCGAACAGCAGGTTGCCGCCGGCGCGCAGCGGCATCGTCAGCGGCAGCGCCCAGGCCTGGTAGACCTGGTTGCCATGGCTGTGGCGCACCAGCTTGGGCGTGCCGGTGGTGCCGCCGGTGTGGAAGTAGCCGGCCACGTCGCCCGCCGCCACGCGCCGGCCGCTGACCAGCCGGTCGGCCGGCTGACGCGCGATGGCCTCGTCGAAGTTGATGACGGCGCTGGCCTCGTCGCCGGCGCCGTGCACCACCAGGATCGCCTTGAGCTGCGGCAGCTGGTCCCTGATCTGCTGCACCTTGTCCCAGATGTCGCTGCCCGGCAGCGGGCCCAGCGCCACCAGCACCTTGGTGTGGGCCGCGCGCAGGATCTCGCCGATCTGCGCCGGCGACAGCAGCGGGTTCACCGGGTTGGCGATGCCGGCGGCCTGGGCACCGAACAGGCCATAGAAGCTCTGCGGCAGCAGGGGCAGCAGGAAGCTCACCACGTCGCCGGGCCCGACGCCCAGTTCGTTGAACAGGTTGGCTGCCTGGGTCACGCGGGCGATGAACTGGGCATGGCTGATCACCACCGGGTCCTGCTCGGCATCGGCCTTGGCCAGGAACTGGATCGCCGGCGCACCCGGGTTGCATGCGGCGCCCAGTTGCAGGGCCTCGTAGGTACTCTGCGCAGCCATGCGGTCGGCGTAGGGCGTGGCCTCGAAGGCCCGAACGTCCTCTGCGCTGCGCAGCGGCGGCATGTCACTGCCAATGACTTTGTCGAGTGGGTGGGCGCGGGTCATCCGGAGCCTTTCTGGATTGGGATGGTGGGGACGCAGTTCCTCGACAGGATGGCGATCGGGTCGCCCCGGCCCAGGCCGCGCGTCAGCTCCAGCAGTTGCGCGCAGGTGCAGTCGACGGCCCGGCCGCCGCCGATGGGCTGCGCCAGATCGATGCGTTCGGGCTGCGCCGTCGCTTGCTCGTACACACAGTCCAGGAGCAGCTTGTCTTTCGCCATGCCCGGCGCTCCGGCGAGGGGGGATTGAACATGCTCACCACCTGGTGAGCCGCTGATCCCGCATTGGAGGGGCGCGCCAGCGTCGCGCCTATGCGGGCTAACCCGCCACCCGTGTGCCGGTGCGGCTTTCAGCCCGCAGCGGCCAGGCGCAGCACGGTGGAGTAGCCGGGCTGCACCTCCATGCGTGCGGTGACGCCGCGCAGGCGCAGCAGTGCGTGCGCCTGCGGCAGCTTCCAGCACGGCACCTGCGTGAACAGGTGGTGCTCGAGGTGGTAGTTCACCCAGTAGGGCGCCAGCAACGCGCGCTCGACCAGGTTCGCGCGCGTGGTGCGCGCCTGGCGCAGCGGGTCGGGCTGGTCGCGGCCGACCAGCGCATGCTCGGCGATGTTGCGCACGCGCGTGACCAGCGGCAGCCAGGTGGCCATCGGCAGCAGCCACATCAGCAGCCACACCCACCACAGGCCCGCGGCCGCGAAAAGCGCGAAGCCCAGGGCATTGCCGATGATGAAGCGCCAGCCGCGCACCAGCTCCTGCGAGTTGCGCGCCAGGGGCGAGGACTTGGCGGGCGCCAACAACAGCGGCGCGATGCGCTGCTTGTAGAAAGTCTGGCCCGTCAGGTCGCGAAGCAGCTTGCGCTTGAGCGACGCGCGCGAGATCGGGAACGGCGCCGACAGGCCCAGGTCCGGGTCTTCGGCCTGCTGCACGTAGCGGTGGTGCTGCAGGTGATAGGGCCGGTACTCGCCCAGCGACGACGAGCAGAACCATCGCGCCACGGCATCGTTGACGCGCCGATCGGGGTGCAGCAGGCCGTGCGCGGCGTCGTGCATCAGGATGAACAGCCCCAGCTGGCGTGTACCGATGATCAGCACCGCCAGCGGGATGATCACCGGCCACAGCGTGCCCATCAGCATCGCCAGGCCGATCACGCCCCAGCAATGCATCACCAGCCACAAGCCGCGCCAGCGCGAACGCGTGGTCAGCGCGCGCCATTCGTCGGGGCCGAAGAAATCCGCCGGGTCGGCGCGCGGGGCGACGGCCATGATCAGCCCTCCCCAGGCACCAGGGCGCGGTGCAGGGACCATTCACCCGGCACGCCCTTCAAGGCATGCATGCCGCAGTCCTCGAAAGCGATGCCCGAGCCGGCCACCAGGTCGCGCGACGTGCTCGACACCCAGACCTCGCCATGGCCGGCCTTGGCCATCACCCGCGCGCCGATGTGCACCGCCATGCCGCTGACCTTGTCGCCCAGCGCTTCGACCTCGCCGGTGTGCAGCCCTGCGCGGATGGTGATGCCCAGGGGCTGCAGGCCGCGCACCATGGCATCGGCGCAGCGCATGGCGCGCGCCGGGCCGTCGAAGATGGCGAAGTAGCCGTCGCCGGCAGTGTCGATCTCGCGCCCGCGGAAGGCCTCGATCTGTGCGCGGCACAAGCCGTGGAAGCGCTGCAGTAGGTCCCGCCAGGAGCGGTCGCCGAGCTGGCCGGCCAGTTCGGTGGAGCCGACGATGTCGGTGAAGAGCACGGTGGACAGGAAGCGCTGCGGCGCGTGCGCGCTCTCAACAGCGTCCTCGGCGAAAGCGAAGCCAACTACGGCATCGACAATGGCCTCCATGTCACCCTCGAAGAGGAGGTGATCATCGCCCGGCAGTTCCAGGTACACCGCAGCGGGCATATGGTCGGCGAGATATCGGCCGTTGCCGCAGCGAACGACACGATCGTCGCGCCGCTGGATGATCATGGTGGGCCGGCGGATCTGCGGCAATATCGCGCGCACGTCGATCTTTTCGTTGGCGATGATCTGTCGCCGCATCGCGCTCGGCGAGGCCACCTGTCGCTGAAAGCGCGCCATGCGCTCGCAGAAAGCTGCGTCGCCCGAGCGGCTGGGTGCGAACAGCGGGACGGATGCCGCAGTGCCCCAGGTGTCGGCCACGCCCTTCAACACGCGCTCCAACGCAGGCATGTGCGGGTAGTCCGGCGCGCGGCAGAAGCGTGCCATCGACGCGACCATGACCAACCGCTCGACCAGGGCGGGATAGGTCGCCGTGTACAGCGCACCCATCGCACCGCCCTCCGAGCAGGCGAAGAGCACCGCCTTCGTCGAACCCGCTGCTTGCATCACCGCACGCACATCGTCCATGCGCTCCTCGAGCGTGGGCACGCCCTCGAAGCGGTCGGACAGGCCCTGGCCACGCTTGTCGAAGCAAATGACGCGGAAGCGCTGCGCCAAACGCCGCAGCATGCGCGCGTTGGCCTCTTCCTTCCATTGCTCCTCGAGGTGCGAGACGATGCCGGGGATGAACACCAGGTCCTGCGCGCCGCTGCCGAACACCTGGTAGGCGATGCTCAGGCCATCGCTCTCAACATAGCGGGTTTCGGGGATCGGTGGTTCGGCGCTCACCCGCGCAGTCTAGGGCCGAGAGCCACACCCTGTGGAGTGCATTCGCTTCAGCGATAGGCCTCGCGCCGATCGCCGAGCCGCAGCACACGCACCACGATGCGATCGTCCTGGATGTCGCAGATGATGCGCCAGCCGCCGACCCGGTACTTCCAGTAGTGGCCCAGCGTGGCGCCGGACAGCGCTTCGCCGATGTCGCGCGGGTTGTCCAGCGTGCCGACCCGCGTCTTCAGGCATCCCACCAGTCGCTGCTGCACCGGCCGGTCGTGCTTCTTCAGATCCTCCAGGGAGTCCGGATCGAACTCGACCCTATAGGCCAAGTTCGCGCTCCACGTCCTCGAGCGGGATAGTCTTGCGACTGCGCCGCGCGCGCGCCTCGGCCAGGTGGTAGTCCTCCAGATCGTCGATGTACTCGAGGATCGCCTCGCGCGCCAGCGCCGTCTTGGTGCGGCCGGTCTCGTTGGCCAGCGCCGCCAGGCGCTGCTCGATGGCATCGGGCAGTCGAATCGCAAGCATGAGCGGCACCTCCCAGCCAATTTGCTATACAGGTATAGCGAATCCCGAACAAGCACAGGCCGAGCCCCGGCGCTGTATCTCCTCGTGCAGCGCCGCCATCGCACGGCGCACGCCGCACGGGCAGTGTTCGACGGTGCTGCGTGCGGAACACCGCGCGCGCCGCATCCTGTGCCGCCACCGTCGACTTGTCGTCAATCGACATCAGCCGCGAGTAGCCGGCCGCATCGGCGGCCAGGATCGCGGCCAGTCGGTGCTGCAGTCCGCTCACTGGACTACCCGGCTCGCTCACTGGACTACCCTCCGCACTGCGTGCTGCGGGATTTGCGCTTGGGAACGGCCCGGCGCGCTCATGCCGGCGGCTGTGGCGCCACCACCGTCAGGCCCTGAAAGTAGTGGCGGAAGAAGCCTGCGTCGGTGGTCAGCAAGGCGTCGCACTGCTGCATGGCGTGCGCGCCGATCAGGAAGTCTGGCGCGACCCGATCGCCTGGGCCCTTGTTGCGCGCATAACGGCGCATGTTGCTTGCGGCCCCCAACGCGGTGTCGATCGACATCGGCTCGTGGTCGATCTGGCAGTCCGACAAGAACGCCGACAGCGTGTCGTTGCTCTTGAAGTAGCGGCCGAGTTCAGCCACCACGACGGCGCAGACGCACAGGCTGCCATGCGCCAGCGCCGCCTCCAGCGCGGCCTGTGCGGCGGCAGCGCCCGGCGCGCCCTTGACGATGTCGAACAGCAGGCTGGAATCGACGGCGGTCTTCACTTGCGTGGCGGCTTCTTCCCGCGGGCCGGTCGCTGCGCAGCGGCGAGAACCTTCTCGACTGCCGCATCCCCCGGCCAGGGCACCGGCCGCCCGCGCAGCTCGGCGAGCGCCTGCTCGGTGCTCAACCCGTCAGGCACCGCCTTGCCGATCCAGCGGCTCAGGTCGAGCTGCACGCGCTTCTCGATCATCAGCCGGACATCTTCCACCCGTAACTGAAGGCGCGCACCAGGCTTCAAGCCCAGCGCATCGCGTGCCTCCTTGGGGATGACGATCTGGCCGCGCGCGGCCAGCGTGATTTCGATGGTCTGCATGGCATACCCAGCTAATACGATGATCAGGGTATGACAGACAACGTACGATGGGCGGTGCATGCAACGAACAGGCACAACGCAGCCGGCAGTCGACCCAGGTGCTGGCGCGCGGCCGCCTTGTCGCCTCAGCCCCGCCGCAGGCCGCTGTTGTCCAGCCTCCAGCGCAGCGTGTCGATGCGGTCCTCGCCGAAGAAGGGTTCGCCTTCGAAGACGAAGGTCGGCACGCCCCGGTGGCCGGCCGCCGCCAGCGAGCGCTGGTTGGCATCGATCTCGGCATCGTGGCCGGCCGGCGCGGCGATGGCCGCATCCATCGCCGCCAGGTCCAGGCCGGCGCATTGAGCAGCGCCAGCCAGGTGATCGCCCAGCTGCCAGTTGCGTGTGCCACCGAAGATCAGCAGCGACACCGCCCGCGCGAACTCGATGCCGCGGCCACGCCGTTCGGCTTCGACGCCCAAGCGCGTCAGGCGGTGGATGTAAGGCCGCTCGGGCCCGATCCTGTAGCTCTGCATGTCCTGCACGATCGGGTCGGGCGAGGGCCACGCATGCGGCATGCCCAGCATCTCGGCACGGCGCGGCCAGTCAACGCGGATGTACTTGGCGCGCTTGACATTGTCCGGACTGAAGAACGACGGGTCGCGCACCGCCAGCGGCAGCACCGGGCGAAAGCGCGCCTCGACGTCGAAGTCACGTACCAGCTGCTGTGCCCCAGGCACCGCCAGATAGGAATAGGGGCTGCGGAAGGACCAGAACAGATCGACGGGGCAGTCATCGGCAATGTGTAGGCGCAGCTTCAGCGCAGGTACAGCGCCTCGAAGCGCAGCCGCACGCGGCCCTGCGCATCGCGCAACCACAGCGCATCGCCGACGATCTGGCGCGAGGCGGTGGCCTGCAGCGCGGCCAGGTAGCTTGCCTCCTGCGCGCCGGCCGCGCCGGCGCAGCCCGGGCGCGTCAATGCCAGGGCCTTGAAAAGAAGGCCATCGCTGCCTTGCTCGAAGCGGCCGCTCAAACCGTTGCAGCCGTCGAAGCCGCGGACGCGGTTTCCTTCGCCGGACAGTTGCAGGAACGGCTCGCGTTGACCCGCGACCAACGTCACCGGCTGGCCGTCGATCTCGACCAGCCGCCAGCGCGTGTTCAGCAACGCGGCGGTACCGGGGGCATCGGCGGCACAGGTCTCGCCCGGCCGCAGCCGCTCGAAGCGCTCGACCACGATCGCCTCGCGCGGCGGCAGCCCGGGCTCGGGCTCGTGCATCACGAAGCGTCCCATCAGCGTGGCCAGCACCCAGCGCCCGCCTTCACCTTGCGCCAGGTAGGCGCGCTCCAGTGCAAGGTGCGCGCCTTCGATCAGCACCGGCCAGCGCCGCCCGCTCAGGCATTCCTGGAAACTGGCCGCATCGGCCAGGTAGAAGTACATGCCGCGCAGGCGCATCGGGCCGTTGATGCGGTCGAGCGTGGCCTGGCGCTGCAGTTCCTCGCTCGGCCGACCCGTGGGGTCGATCACGCGCAAGGCGCCACCAGCCGCGGGGCTCAGGCGCAGCGGCGCCTCGCGCCCGCCACGCAGCAGCAGCGTGCCGCCGGCTTCGCGCCCCCAACGGCCGATGTCGTAGACCTGCGCTTCACCGCCGCTCGTGCGCAGGCGGTAGCTGTGGTCGGCGAACAGCGTCAGCACCGTCTGCGGGCCGGCCCAGGTGGCGTCCTCGGCCCAGCCGCTCATCGGCGCCAGCAGGCACAGCAGCAGCAGGCGACGCAACAGGCTCATCCAGCGATTGTTGCAGGCCATACTGCGGCCTCCGATTGCCGAGGCTGCGCATGAGCATCACCATCTTCCAGGCACGCAAGATCATCACGATGAATCCGTCGCGGCCGCTGGCCACCCATGTGGCGGTGCGCGACGGCCGCATCCTCGGCGTCGGCCCGCTGGAAGAACTGGCCGGCTGGGGCCCGTACACCCTGGACGACCGACTGGCCGCCAAGGTGCTGATGCCGGGGCTGGTGGAAGGCCACAGCCACCTGATGGAAGGCGCGTTCTGGCGCTTCGTCTATTGCGGCTGGTTCGACCGCAGCGACCCGAACGGCAAGGTCTGGCCCGGCGCCAAGTCGCTGGCTGAGGTGGTGCAGCGCCTGAGCCGCGCTCAGGGCACGTTGGCCGATGCCGCCGCGCCGCTGGCCGGCTGGGGCTTCGACCCGATCTACTTCGACAACCGGCGCTGCGTGCGCGAGGACCTGGACCGCGTCTCGACGACGCGGCCGGTGGGCATGATCCACGCCAGCGGCCACATCATCAACTGCAACAGCGCCGCACTCGCCGCCATCGGCTGGCTGCGCACCGGCATCGACCACCCCGGCGTGCCGTTGGGCAGCGACGGCTTGCCCACCGGCGAGCTGAAGGGCCCCGAGGCGATGATGCAGGTGGCCCAGGTGCTGGGCATGGACCGCGCGGTGCTGGCCGGCGACGAGCCGGCGCTGCACCTGTTCTCGCGCCTGTGCGTGCGCGCCGGCGTCACCACCGCCACCGACCTGGCCAGCCCGCTGCCCGATGCGGCGGTGGACATGATGCTCAAGGTGACGGCGGGCGACGACTTCCCCTCGCGCATCGTGCCGCTGCTGCGCCTGGTGGGCGCGCCGGCCGAAGGCGTGGAGCGCGCGGCGGCGCTGCGCGAGCGCGCCACCGACCGTCTGCGCCTGGGCCGCATCAAGATGGTGGCCGACGGTTCGATCCAGGGCTTTTCGGCACGCATGCGCTGGCCCGGTTACCACAACGGCGCGCCCAACGGCCTGTGGTACATGGCGCCGCAGCAGATGGGGCAGACGCTGGCGCTGGCGCTGCAGCGCGGCGTGCAGATCCACACCCACACCAATGGCGACGAGGCCACCGAGCTGTTGCTCGACCTGATGCAACAGGCACTGCGCGAGCAACCCTCACCCGACCACCGCTTCACGCTGCAGCATTGCCAGCTGGCCGATGCCGCACAGTACCGACGCATGAAGGCGCTGGGGATGTGCGTCAACCTGTTCGCCAACCACCACTTCTATTGGGGCGACGAACACTACCGGTTGACGGTGGGCCCGGAGCGCGCCACGCGCATGAACGCCTGCGCCACCGCGCTGGCCAGCGGCGTGCCCTTCGCCATCCACAGCGACGCGCCGATCACGCCGCTGGGCCCGCTGTTCACCGCCTGGTGCGCGGTGCACCGGCTCACCGCCAGCGGCCGCGTGCTCGGCGAACACGAACGCATCGGCGTGGCCGACGCACTGCGCGCCATCACGCTCGGTGCGGCCTACACGCTCAAGCTCGACGGCGAGATCGGCTCCATCGAATGCGGCAAGCGCGCCGACTTCTGCGTGCTCGACGAGGACCCGCTGGCCGTGCCCAGCCTGGCGCTGAAGGACATGCCGGTGTGGGGCGTGGTGCAGGACGGACGGGTCTTCGGCGCAGCGGAACTGCCGACCGATTGAAATGACCCTCCCGATCCCGGTCACGCTGATCGGCGGCTACCTCGGCGCGGGCAAGACTACGCTGGTCAACCACCTGCTGCGCGAGCGCGGCGAACGCCGCATCGCCGTGCTGGTCAACGATTTCGGCGAGCTGCCGATCGACGATGCGCTGATCGAATCGCGTGACGGCCCGCTGCTGCGCCTGGCTGGCGGCTGCGTCTGCTGCAGCTTCGGCAGCGACCTGATGGCCGCGCTGCAGCAGATGCTGGCGCTGCAACCGGCACCGCAGCACATCCTGATCGAGACCAGCGGCGTGGCGCTGCCTGCTGCGGTGGCGCGCATGCTCAGTCTGCTGCCGGGCCTGCAGCTCGATGCACTGCTGGTGCTGGCCGATGCCGAGACGCTGCGCGAGCGCGCTGCCGACCGCTACGTCGGCGAGCTGGTGCGCCGGCAGTTGCAGCAGGCCGACCTGCTGCTGCTGAACAAGACCGACCTGGTCAGCGAAGCCGAGTTGAACTCGCTGTGCGACTGGCTGTCCGACAGCACGCCGCAGGCCCGCTTGCTGTGCTGTCGCCAGGCCCGGCTTGCGCCCGAGCTGCTGCTGGGCATCGGGCCGATCCCGAACAGCCCGCGGCAGCGCGTTGTGATGCCGGACGCCAGCACGCTGTTCGACAGCCTGAGCCTGGAGTTCGACCATGCGGTCGACCTGGCCGCGCTGGCTGCGATGCTGAGCGCGCCGCCCCTGCGCCTGCTGCGCGCCAAGGGCCTGATGCGCGACCGCGATGGCCAGGCGCGCTCGCTGCAACTGGTTGGCGCACGCACCGCGCTGGCGCCCTCGGGGCACGCAAATCCACAGCGCGGCCGGCTGGTGTGCATCGCGCTGCGCGGCGAGCTGCAGGCCGACCGCCTGCGCGCCGCGCTGGGGGCCTGTGCCGTCTGATCAGGCGCGCTGCAGCGCCTTGTTCAGCGCGGCCACCAGCACCCGCTGGTCGATCGGCTTGGTCAGGTAGTCGTGGAAGCCCGCCGCCAGGCCGCGCTCGCGGTCGGCCGGCATGGCATTGGCGCTGATGGCGATGACCGGTATGTCAAGCGTGCCTTCGTTGGCGCGCAGCCTGCGCAGCACCTCGTAGCCGTCGATGCCGGGCAGCTGGATGTCCAGCAGGATCAGATCCGGGCGCTGCGCCTGGGCCAGCTGCAGGCCGGCTTCGGGGAGTTCGGCGCTGATCAGCTTCAGCCGCGTCTGCTGGGCCAGCATGGCTTCCATCAGCAGCACGTTGACCGGGTTGTCCTCGATGTAGAGCACGCTGCCCGAGTGGCCTTCGGCCGGGTCGCTGCGCGCTGCGGACCGCTGGTCGGTGCAAGCCAGCCGCACCCAGAAGCGGCTGCCGCCGCCGACCTCGCTGTCCAGACCGATCTGGCCGTCCATCAGTTCCACCAGTCGCTTGCTCAGCGCCAGGCCGATGCCGGCGCCGTCGACCGCGCCACGATCGACACCGAGCCGCTCGAAGGCATGGAACAGTCGTTCCTGCTGCGCCAGGTCCAGGCCCGGGCCGGTGTCGCTGACAGTGATGCGCAGCCCGTCACCATCGCGATCGGTTCGCACCCCGACCTGGCCACCGCGGCGGCTGTGCTTGATGGCGTTGGCCAGCAGGTTCAGCAGCACCTGCTTGAGCCGCTCGCGATCGGCCGCCACCCGACCCGGCACGGACAGCTGCGTTGCGTTCGGCAGTTGCACACGGTGCTGCTGCGCCATTGGCGCGATCGACTGCAGGCACTCCTGCAGCAGAGGCGCCAGTTCCACCGCTTCCAGCTGCAGCGGCAGCTGCCCGGCCTCGATGCGCGCCAGGTCGAGCAATTCGTTGATCAGCCCGAGCAGCCGCTCACCGGCGTACAGGATCTCGCGCAGGTGAGCGCGCGAGGTCGGCGCCAGCGCGAGTGCCGGGTCGCTTTCGAGCAGCTGACCGAAGCCCAGGATGGCGTGCATCGGCGTGCGCAACTCATGGCTCATTCGCGACAGGAACTCGGACTTCGCACGGTTGGCAGCTTCGGCCTCGTCGCGCGCATGCACCAACTCCAGCGTGCGCTGCTGCACGCGCTGCTCGAGCTCGGCATTCAGCGCACGCAGCGCCTCCTCGGCACGCGCGCGACCGCTCACGTCGCGCAGGTTCAGCACCACGCCGCCGATCGCCGGATCGGCCAGGCAGTTGTTGGCCAGCATTGCCAGATGGCGCCAGCTGCCGTCGGCATGACGCACGCGGTTGACCGATTCGTCGCCGCTGTTGCTGAACTCCAGCACCTGGCCCAGGCTGCCCAGCGCGGCGGCCACGTCGTCCGGATGCAGCCAGTCGAAGACACAGGCATGCAGCAGCTTCTCGGGCGGGTAGCCCAGCAGCCGCTGCGCCGCCGGGCTGGCATAGGAAATCAGGCCCTGGGCGTCGCACACGACCGTGAGCACCTGCGAGCGTTCGGTGAAGGCACGGAAGCGCCGTTCGCTGGCCTGCAGCGCCAGCTCGGTGTGGCGCTGGCGGGTGATGTCCTCGACCGTGCCTTCGTAGTACAGCGGCGTGCCGTCGGCGCTGCGCACCAGGTGGGCGTTCTCGCGGATCCAGATGCGTTCGCGCGTCTTGTGGCGATACACCTCGGACACGAAGTCCGTGACCTGCCCGTCGCGCTGCATCAGACGCTGGAACTCGATGCGACGCTGCGCGTCCACGTACCACTCGCGGCCGATGTCGTTCACCTCGGTCAGCAACTCGCTTTCGGAGTCATAGCCGTTCAGGCGCACCAGCGCTGCGTTGGCACGCAGTTGCCGGCCGTCGATGCTGGACCGGTAGGCGCCGATCGGCAGCAGGTCGAACAGCGTCGAGCGGTTGTCCATCAGGGGCTGTGTCGGCGGCGCGGACGCGGTGGCGGCCGATCATGCCGCGCCGGCGGCCCGGCCTGCGCGCGTTCTGCAGCTTCGCGCCGCGCCAGCTCCAGCAGGCCCGGCAGCTCGTCCTGCGCGACGCCCTTCAGCGCGCAGAAGTTGGCCACGCTCAGCGAGCTGCCTTCGAAGGCGCGCAGCAGTTCGGCGCGCGCGCGGCGCTGCTCCTGCAGCACGGCCTCGCGCGTGGCCTGCAGTGCACGACGGCGCGCCAACTCGTCGATGGCCGCCTGGCGGTGCTCGGCCGAGATCTCGCCTGCCGGCGCACCGTCCAGGTCGAAGCGGTGCGCCGCTCGCGTCAGCGCAATCAGGTAACCGGTGCGGCCGGTGTGGCGGCGCAGGAAGGCGGACAGCGCGGCCTTGGTGAACACGCCGGGCATGCGCTCCTGGATGTCGGCCTGGATGCGCAGCTTCAAAGGCTTGGGTGCACCTGAGAAGAGCGCGGGAAAGTGCTGGCGCAACTGCTCTGCGCAGGCGTCGGCGCCAAGCTCTGCCGGGGCAGCAGCGGGCGCGGTGTCGGCGGTCATGGAGTGGGCCCAGAGCGAAAGAAGGGCCGCATTTTGCCCCGGCCGGCCGCCGCCCACGGCGCCGTGCTAAGGTTTCAGCGCCCACCTGGAGAAGGCCCATGCCCATGAAACCCCTGCGCGAGGAGATCGCGACCGTGCTGCCGGAGATGATCGGCCTGCGGCACCACATCCACCAGCACCCCGAACTGGCCTTCGAGGAACATGCCACCAGCGACCTGGTGGCTGAGCGCCTTGCCGAGTGGGGCTATGAGGTGCACCGCGGCTTGGGCGGCACCGGCGTGGTCGGGCAGCTGCGCCACGGCAGCAGCAGCAGGAGCATCGGCATCCGCGCCGACATGGACGCGTTGCCGATCACCGAGGCCACTGGCCTGCCCTACGCCAGCCGGCACCACGGCAAGATGCACGCCTGCGGCCACGACGGCCACACCGCGACGCTGCTGGCCGCGGCGCGCCATATCGCGCAGACGCGACGCTTCAGCGGCACGCTGAACCTGATCTTCCAGCCGGCCGAGGAAGGCGACGGCGGCGCCCGGCGCATGATCGAGGACGGTCTGTTCGAACGTTTTCCCTGCGACGCGGTGTTCGCACTGCACAACGCGCCCGGCCAGCCGGTGGGCACGTTGGCCTTTCGCAGCGGGCCGACGCTGGCCTCGGCCGACCGCGTGATCATCGTGCTCAAGGGTCGCGGCGGCCATGCGGCCATGCCGCATTTCAGCGCCGACCCGATCGTCGCCGGCTCCAGCATCGTGATGGCACTGCAGTCGATCGTCGCACGCAACGTCGATCCGTTGCAGTCGGCGGTGGTCACCGTCGGCATGTTCCAGGCGGGCACGGTGAACAACGTCATCCCCGGGACGGCACGGCTGGAGCTGAGCGTGCGCGCGCTCGACCGTGAGGTGCGCAAGCTGCTGCGCCAGCGCATCCAGGACATCGCCAGCGCGCATGCAGCGGGCCTGGGCTGCGTGGCCGAGGTCGACTACCAGGAAGGCTATCCGGTGCTGGTCAACACCGCCGCTGAGACCGCCTTCGCCGCGCAGGTGGCTACCGAGCTGCTGGGCCAGGAGAAGGTGTTGCTCGACCGGCCGGCGGTGATGGGCAGCGAGGACTTCGCCTTCATGCTGGAGCACCGCCCTGGCTGCTACCTGTTCCTGGGCAACGGCGACGCAGCAGGCTCGTGCATGGTGCACAACCCGGGCTACGACTTCAACGACGCCGCGATGGAAACCGGCGCGGCCTACTGGTCGCTGCTGACCGAACGCTTCCTGACCTGACCCTGGGCTGCGGCGGTTAAGCTTGGCTGCCGCGGCGCCGCGCCCCGGCCAAGGAGACACGGATGGACAAGATGCAACACCTGAGCGCGATGGACAGCGCCTTCCTGCACCTGGAAACCGCCGAGATGCCGATGCACGTCGGCTCGCTGCACCGCTACCAGCTGCCCGAGGGCTACCAGGGCAACTGGCACGATGACGTCAAGCAGCACCTGGCCAGGCGCCTGCATCTGGCGCCGGTGTTCACGCGCAAGCTGGCGCTGATGCCTTTCGACCTGGCCAACCCGGTGTGGATCGAGGACGACGACCTCGACCTGGACTACCACGTCCGCCACACCGTGCTGCCCAAGCCGGGCACGCAGGAGCAACTTGAAGCGCTGGCGGCGCGGTTGCATTCCAGCCTGCTCGACCGCAGCCGCCCGCTGTGGGAGTTCTATGTGATCGAAGGCCTGGCCGACGGCACGATGGGCTTCTACAGCAAGGTGCACCATGCGGCCATTGACGGCCAGGCCGGCGTGGCGCTGGGCAATGCCATGCTCGACCTGACACCGGTGCCGCGCGCGGTGAAGCCGCCGCGCGCACACCGCACGCACCGCTATCAACTGGGCGTGGCCGAATTGCTGGGCGCGGCGCTGTCGAACACATTCCGCCAGGCCCGCATGATCGGCAAGCTGATCGTGCCGCTGGGCAAGGCACTGCTGGACAGCGCGCGCAAGTCGGTGGCCGAGCGCCGGCTCGGCCTGGGGGCATTGCGCTCGTTGCTGACGATGCCACCGCCCACGCCCTTCAACGCGTCCATCACCAACCAGCGCGTCTTCGCCGCGCTGAGTCTGCCGCTGGACGAAGCCAAGCGCCTGGGCAAGGCGCATGGCGCGTCGATCAACGACCTGGTGCTGTGGCTGTGCTCGAGCGCGCTGCGTGAGTACCTGAAGGAATCACGCGAACTGCCCGGGGCCTCGCTGGTGGCCGGCGTGCCGGTGTCGCTGCGTGCCGAGGGCGACACCCGTATGAACAACCAGGTGACGATGAGCCTGGTGGACCTGGCCACGCAGGAGGGTGACCCGCTGGAACGGCTGCGCAAGATCCGCGCCGCCACCGCGTCGATGAAGAACACCATGGGCGCCTTCGGCGAACTGATCCCGACCGACTTCCCGTCGCTGGGCGCCCCGTGGCTGCTCAGCGGGCTGGTCTCGCTGTACGGTCGATCCGGCTTGGCCGACCGCATCCGCGTGTCCAACGTCGCCATCTCCAACGTGCCCGGCTCGCCGGTGCCGCTGTACCTGGCCGGCGCGAAGATGCTCGATTACTACCCGGTGTCGATCGTCATCCACGGCGTCGCCTTGAACATCACGGTGCAGAGCTACATGGGCCAGCTTTGCTTCGGGCTGATCGCCTGCCGCCGCGCGGTGCCGGACGTGCGCGACGTCGCGCTGCAGATGCAACGCGCCTTTCACGCCTTCGGGCAACTGCCGCGGCCCGAGGCCGCCGCACCGGTGGTGGCCGCGATCGAGGCGCCGCGCGCGAAGACCACCAGGCCGCGTGTGGCCGCTCCGCCCAAGGCGCCGGTGAAGGCTCGGCCCAAGCTGCGGGTGGTCGCGAAGGCGCCGGTGCGCGAGCGCACCGCACGGCAAAGCAAGGTGGCCGTATGAGGGCGCCGCTGAAGCGCCGCACCGCACTGCTGCTGGCCGCCGCCCTGGGGTTCGGCAGCGGCGCCTGGGCCCAGGCCGACTGGCCGAGCAAGCCGGTGCGGATCGTCGTGCCCTTCGCGCCCGGCGGCACCACCGACCTGACGGCCCGCATCGTCGCCGAGCAGCTGGGCCAGAGTTTCAAGCAGAGCTTCGTGGTCGAGAACAAGGCCGGCGCCGGCGGCAACCTGGGCGCAGCCGAGGTGGCCAAGGCCGCGCCGGACGGCTACACCTTCCTGATGGGCACGCCGGGCACGCAGGCCATCAACCAGTTCCTGTATCCGAAGATGCCCTACGACACGGCCAAGGACCTGGTGCCGGTGTCCTTCGTCGTGCGCGTGCCCAACGTGATGATGCTCAACCCCGGCGTGCCGGCGAGGAGCATCAAGGAGTTCATCGCCCTGGCCAAGGCCAAGCCGGGCGGGATGTCCTACGGCACGCCGGGCAACGGCTCGACGGGGCACCTGTCGACCGAACTGTTCAAGACCCAGGCGGGCGTGTTCGTCACGCACATTCCCTATCGCGGCAGCGGCCCGATGCTGCAGGACCTGATGGCCGGGCAGGTCCAGGTGGCCATCGACAACCTGCCCTCGGCGCTGCCGCTGATCCAGGCGGGCAAGCTGGTGGCCATCGGCGTCACCTCCGAGCAGCCGGTGCCCACGCTGCCCGGCGTGCCGCCGATCGGCAGCGTGTTGCCCGGGTACGTGGCCGAATCGTGGTTCGTGCTGGTGGCCCCGGCCGGCACGCCGCAGCCGATCATCGACAAGCTCTCGGCCGAGGTCGACCGCATCCTGAAGAAGCCCGAGGTCGCCGAGCGTTTTGCCAAGCTCGGCGCCACGCCGGTGGGCGGCACGCCCAAGCAGCTCGGCGACTTCATCGCCGCCGAGACGCGCAAGTGGCAGCAGGTGGTCAAGGCGTCCGGCGCCAAGGTGGACTGAGGACATTCGACATGACCTGCGTCATGTCGAGTGCGGCAGTTCGGGCGTGAGCTCTGCGAGCGCGCAGCCTGCAGGGCGACTGACCGACCGGCCATGAGGCCGCGCCGGTTGCTGGTGGCGCGGCTGTGGTTCGAGGGCAACCGCTTTGCACCCGCCCGCACCACCTTGGCCGATTTCCAGCGTGTCGAGTGGGCACGCGGCGAGGCCGCGCTGGCGGCGGTGCGCGGCAGCGAACACGAGCTGGCCACGGTGGCCGACTTCGCCGCGGCGCGCACCGATTGGGACGTGCAGGTATCGCGCTGCGCTGCAGCCTGGCCCGGCGGACCGATCGACGACGCGCTGTTCGCCGCCTTCAGCGACGAACTGCTGGCCGACCTGCAGCGCTGCCGGCCCGACGCGCTGTACCTGTCGCTGCACGGCGCGGCCATCACGCCGCGTCACGAGGCGCCGGAGACTGCGCTGCTGCAGCGCGTGCGCGCGCTGCTGGGCGACAGGCCATTGCTCGCCAGCTTCGACCTGCATGCCAATGCCGACCCGGCCTGGGCCGGCCTGCTGGACTTCGGCAGCGCCTACCGGACCTATCCGCACGTGGACCTGCGCGCGACTGCCGCGCGCGCGCTGGCGCGGCTGGATGCGCTGTGCAGCGGAGAGCGGCTGCACGGCCGCATCGCCAAGCTCGGCGCCTTGCTGCCGAGCTTTCGCATGCGCAGCGACCAGGCGCCGATGGCGCCGCTGCTGTCGATGGCGCGCCGCCTGGAAGCCGCCCATCCGGGTAGCGACATCGCGCTGCTCGGCGGCTTCCCCTATGCCGACACGCCGTATTGCGATGCCGGCGTGATGACCTGGGCCGCCGACGCCGCCACCGCGCAGGCACTGGCCACGACGATGCTGGCGGCGCTGCGCGAACGCCATGCCGCTTTCCAGCCGCGGCTGCGCACGCCGGCCGCCGGGCTGGACGAGGCGCTGCGGCAACTGCAGGCGCACCCAGCGCTGCCGGTGGCCCTGACCGACCCGGCCGACAACCCGCTGTCAGGTGGCGGCGCCGATACCCCGACGTTGCTGCGTGAGCTGCTGGCACGGCGCGACCAGCTGCCAAGCGAGGGCGTGATCCTCGCCTACTTCTGCGACCCGGCGCTGGTGCAGCGGGCCCATGCAGGCGGCGTCGGCGCGCAGCTCGACGCCACGCTTGGCGGCAGGCTGAGCCCAGACTTCGGCGCGCCGCTGGCGGTACGAGCGCAGGTGCGTGGACTCAGCAACGGCAGCTTCGTCAACCAGGGGCCGATGCAGCAGGGCCTGCGCGTGCACTGCGGCCCGGGCGCGCTGCTCGACGTGCAGGGCATCGGCGTCGTCGTCACCAGCGCCGTGCTGCCGGCCAACGACCCGGCCTTCTTTGTGCACCACGGCATCGACCTGGCCACTTCGCGGCTGCTGTGCGTGAAGGCGAAGAACCATTTCCACGCCGCCTTCGAGCCGCGCTGCGCGGCGATCATCGAGTTGGATGCACCGGGCCCGGCGATGGCGGACTTGTCGCAGCTGCCTTTTGCGCATTGGCCTGCGCCATCGCCTGCAGCGCCTCGGGCGTGAGGCCCAGCGCCTCCTGCACCGGCCGAGGGGCGTCCGGGTCCCACGAGGCGCGCGTGCCCACCGTCATGCCGCCGTCGACGACCACGTGCGTGCCGGTGACGAAGCCAGCCGCGTCGCTGGCCAGGTAGAGCACGGCCGCGGCGATGTCCTCGGGCCGGCCGACGCGGCCCGCAGGCTGCAGGCTGCCGCCGCGCTCGGTCAGCGTGGCGGCCATCTGCTGCGAGGCCGTGCGGTCCAGGCCGAAGCCGCTGCCGAAGATCGAGGTGGCGATGAAGCCCGGCACCACCGCGTTGACGCGGATGCGGTGGCGCGCCAGGTCGGCCGCGCACAGCTTGCTGAAGTGCAGCACCGCCGCCTTGGCGGTGGAATAGGCCACCGGCGCGTAGCCGGTGGCCAGCGCCGAGATCGACGAGGTGTTGACGATGGCGCCGCCGCCACGGGCCTTGAGGTGCGGCAGCGCGTACATCGTGCCGCACATCACCGAGCGCAGCAGCAGGTTCATCGTCGCGTCCCAGCCTTCGAGCGTCATCTCCTCCATGCCGCCGCGCTGGCCGCCGGCGCCGGCGTTGTTGAAGACGATGTCCAGGCCGCCGAATCCGGCTGCGGCGCGGTCCACCGCGGCCTGGATCTGCGCCGGCTGGGTGACGTCGCAATGCGCGAATTTGAGCCGGCCCTCGAAGCGCTGCTGCAGCGCGGCGCCAGCGTCGTCCTGGATGTCGGCGGCAAGTACCCGCGCGCCTTCGGCGATGAACAGTTCCGTGGTGGCCAGGCCGATGCCCGAGCACGCGCCGGTGATGAATGCGATCTTGTCGTTGAGGCGTGCGCCCATGCAGTCTCCAGATGGATGCGAACGCAAGTCGCGACTCGCTGAATCAGTATAGGCATCGAGAAGCGGAATCCCTCAACCTTCGGGAACCGTGCCAACTTGCGATGAGTGGCGGGTGCAGTTCAGCACTCGAGACCACGGTCTGTGGCAGTTGGCGCAGGTGGCCGCGGCAAGCCGACTTGCCGAGCCAAGAAGACCGGCCCGAGCGACGCTATTGCCCCATTGGATGGCTGAATGCCAAGAGCTGCGGCTGCCAGCGACTCGGGCCAAATGCGCGGGTAGGTACTCAGGCTCATGCTGCCAAAGCGCCGTCCAACATCGCCCACGGACTCACGGTCGGGTTAACCCCAGACCCCCTGAGACAAGGGGTATCCGGCGCCCGAAGCCGGGACGAGACTGCTGTTTCAGACAGTCACATCTAGGCGCATCATGAAACAAATGCCTGCCGCCAAGGCCACGTCGCAGACCTGGTCCAGGCGTGACGACATGTTGAGCCGTGCTGCAGATTCGCGGCGGCACAGGTGCCTCGCGGCGCTCACCTCACTGCTGGTGCTCGTCGCCTGTGGCGGGGGGGATTCGGACCCCCAACCCGCAACCGCGCGCGAGAAGGCCCAAGCCATCGCTACACCCGCCCAGAGCCAGTGGTCTGCTCTGGTGCCTTTGTCGCTGGTTCCAGCCGCGGCAGCCACTCTTCCAAACGGCAAGATAGTTCTCTGGTCAGCGGAGACGCGCTTTTCATTTAGCGCAGGTGGCAGAACCTACACCACGATCTTCGATCCCGCCACCGGCATCGCGACGGAAACACTGGTCAGCAACACCGGTCACAACATGTTCTGTCCGGGCACCAGCAACCTGCCCGATGGGCGCTTGCTGGTGAATGGTGGTATCGACTCCGGCAAGACCAGCATCTACAACCCCACGACGAACTCCTGGTCGGTGGCCGCCACGATGAACATTGCTCGTGGCTACCAGGCAAACTGCGTGCTCGAAGACGGCTCGGTCTTCACGCTGGGGGGCTCCTGGTCGGGCGGCGTGGGCAACAAGCACGGCGAGGTCTGGACCGAGGCCTCTGGCTGGAAGCGCCTGACCGGCGTGCCCATTACACCCATGTTGTCCAACGACCCGTCGCGCAACTTCGGCGGCGACAGCCACTTTTGGTTGTTCCCGGCCCCGAACGGGCGTGTGTTCCACGCCGGCCCGGGCGTGAACATGCATTGGATAGACACACAGGGTGTGGGCAGCGTGAGCGTCATCGGGCCGCGTGGCGACGATGAATTCAGCGTCAGCGGCAACGCTGTCATGTACGACATCGGCAAGGTCCTCAAGATCGGTGGCGGGCCGGCCTACGAAGGCGTGAACGCCAATGCGAACTCCTACATCATCGACATCAACGACGGTGTCCAGGTGCGCAAGATTGCCCCAATGGCCTATGCGCGCGTATTCCACAACAGCGTGGTGCTGCCCAACGGTCAGGTCGTGATCATCGGCGGCCAGACCTATGCGAACGCGTTCACCGACAACAACGCCGTTCTCAGGCCGGAGTTGTTCGACCCGGTGACCGAGACTTTCACGCTGCTGCCGCCCATTGCCGTGGGTCGCAACTACCACAGCGTGGCCTTGTTGCTGCCTGATGCACGCGTCATGTCGGCTGGCGGCGGGCTGTGCGGTCAGGGCTGTGCTGCCAACCATCCCGATTTGCAGATTCTGACGCCGCACTACCTGTTGAACGCGGATGGCTCACCCGCCACGCGACCGGTCATCGTCTCGGCACCGGGTTCGGCCACCCACGGGACCCGAATCAACGTCAGCACCGATTCAGCCGTGACCGCGTTTTCGCTGGTGCGCCTGTCATCGACCACCCACACCGTCAACAACGACCAGCGCCGCATTCCACTCAGCATCGCGTCCAGCAGCGGGAACGACTATCAGCTGGCAATTCCATCGAATCCGGGCGTTGTGCTGCCCGGGTTCTACATGCTCTTCGCCATGAATGCCGATGGCGTGCCTTCAGTTGCGGCGATGGTGCAAGTCTCCGGCACCGGTGCGCCGAAGATCGTCAATCCTGGCGACCAGTCGAACCTGCAGAACGTGGCACTGAACTTGCCGATCAGCGTGACCGGGGCGACGAGCTTTGCCGCCACTGGACTGCCTCCAGGCGTCAGCATCGACAACACAACCGGCACCTTCAACGGTATCCCCACCCAGGCAGGGCGCTTTGCGGTCACGCTGTCGGCCATCAATGCGGTGGCCACGACGAGCACCACGTTCGTCTGGAGCGTCAACGAGCAGGGCGCTGGCGTGCAGTATGTGCGGCTCGAAGCGCTGACGGAAGTGGCCGGCAACCCTTGGACCTCAATGGCCGAGTTCAACCTGCTCGACAGGAACGGCGAGCTCATTGATCGAACAGGCTGGACCGCGACCGCAGACAGCGTCGAAACCGTGGGCGAGAACGGCGCAGCCGCCAACGCGATTGACGGCAATGCGGCGAGCATCTGGCACACCCAATGGCAAGCTGCCAGCCCACCGCCTCCACATACGTTCACGGTGGACCTCGGCTCCGCTCGTACGGTGGGTGGTTTCAGGTATCTGCCACGCGCCGGGGGTGGCAACGGCACCATCGCCCTGTGGCGCTTCTACACCAGCGTGGACGGTGTGAACTGGAGCCAGGTGGCCGAAGGCAATTTCGCCGATGCCGGCAATAACGCGTCGGAAAAGACGGTGCAGTTCAGCACGGCGCCACCACCCAACCGAACGCCTTCGCTGGCCACGATCTTCAATCAGAACAGTGTGACAGGTCAATCCATCTCGCTGAGCCTCAGCGCCTCGGACCCGGACGGGGATGCCATCAGCTACTCAGCTGACGGGCTGCCTGCGGGCTTGGCCTTGGATGGCGCGGCGGGGCTCATCAGCGGAAAGCCCTCGGCAAGCGGAAGCTTCAACGTCAGCGTACAGGCCAGTGACGGGCGAGGTGGCACCGCAAGCCAGGCATTCGTCTGGTCGGTCACTGCTCCAGTACTGACGCTCGACCCTGTGATGTCGCCGCCGGCATCGGCGGGCGCCACAGTCAACTTCACCGTCAACAGCAGCGGTAGCACCGGGCTGAGCTACCTCTGGAACTTCGGTGACGGCTCGCCGGATACCGAATCGGCCACGCCCGAAGTGAGCCATACCTATGCGGCCCCCGGCTTATACGCCGTCAGCGTCACCGTGACCGATGCCAGCGGCGCGGTCAAGGTACAGAGCTTCATGCAAGCCATTTACGCTCCTGTAGCTGGCTCGGCCTCACCGTCACACTCGTCCAACGTGGTGTTCGACATGCGCGGCGGCGCCAGTGACCGTGTCTGGCTCGTGAATCAGGACAACGACAGCGTCAGCGTCTTTGATGCGGGGATGGCCACGAGGCTGGCTGAGATCGCGGTGGGCACCGCGCCGCGCAGCGTGGCCATCGCGCCGGACGGCCGAGTCTGGGTCACCAACAAAGGCAGTGCCAGTATCAGCGTCATCGATGCATCGACCCGGGCTGTGGTGCAGACAGTCTCCCTGCCACGCGCGTCGATGCCGTTCGGCGTAGTCTTTGCACCCAACGGCAGCGCGGCGTTCGTCGCCCTGGAGGCCAGCGGCAAAGTCCTGAAGCTGGACCCTGCCAGCGGCACGGTGCTCGGCAGCCAGGACGTTGGGACCCACCCGCGCCACCTGTCCATTAGCGCCAGCAGTGACCGATTGCTCGTATCGAGATTCATATCTCCGCCTCTGCCAGGCGAAGGCACGGAACGCGTGCTATCCGAAATCGCGGGCAGCAAGCTGGGCGGCGAAGTGCTGGTATTGAACGCCGCCTCGTTGACCGTCGAACGCACGATCGTGCTGGAACACAGTGAACGCCCGGACTCCACCGTGCAGGGCCGCGGCATACCCAACTATTTGGCTGCGGCGGTGATATCACCAAGTGGCTCGAGCGCGTGGGTGCCTTCAAAACAGGACAACGTCAAGCGTGGCAGCCTGCGCGACGGCGGCAACAACCTCGACTTTCAGAACACCGTGCGGGCCATCACCTCGCGCATCGACATGAGCACCCTGGCAGAAGACGCGAGCAGTCGCGTCGATCATGACAATGCCAGCCTTGCCAGCGCGGCCGTGTTCCATCCCACGGGTGCCTACCTGTTCGTTGCGCTGCAGACCAGCCGCAGCATCGCCGTGGTCGACCCGGTCAGCCGCATGCAGATCATGCGCTTCGACGCCGGCCGCGCTCCGGACGGCCTGGCCATTTCCGCGGACGGTCTGCGCCTGTATGTCAACAACTTCATGGACCGCACGCTGGGCGTGTTCGATCTGTCCCGGCTCGTCAACTATGGCGAGGCAGTGGCGACCCCGGTGGCCGCGGTCGCTGCCGTGTCGACGGAAAAGCTGACGGCCACCGTGCTGCGCGGCAAGCAATTCTTCTACGACGCTCGCGATCCCCGCTTGTCGCGCGACGGCTACATGAGTTGTGCCTCCTGCCACAATGACGGCGGTCACGACGGCCGTGTCTGGGATCTGACCGGACTTGGGG
>Ga0105103_10000352_pt1 | contig 26047 bp, 22 predicted proteins | sample PPLLaktember2015_2_FD_79107 | JGI IMG/M metagenome (GOLD analysis project Ga0105103, IMG submission 79107) | Freshwater sediment microbial communities from Prairie Pothole Lake near Jamestown, North Dakota, USA - PPLs Lake P7 Core (6) Depth... | ecosystem: Environmental > Aquatic > Freshwater >...
AAAGAAACTGGGTACTCGCAGGCATTACCCAGGAAGGGGATTACCAATAACGGAGTCCATCGCATAACAAGTAGTCTTGACCTAATATGATAGATGAAATCATCCTCGTTGATCACCGGGATAATGATATCGGATTTGAAGAAAAGGATGAATGCCATCGCATCCCGTCAAAGCTCCACCGCGCTTTCTCTATATTTATAATAAACGAACACGGTCACATGCTCATCCAGAAGAGGGCTGCTGGAAAAAAGACGTGGCCAGGGTTCTGGTCAAATGCATGCTGTTCCCATCCGAGAAAGGGGGAGAGCTTATCAGAGGCAACCCTGAGAAGGCTACACGAAGAGTTGGGTTTCGCATGCCCCTTACAGCACATCTTAACGTTCCGCTACAAGGCAGATTACAACACGGAATTTGGGGAAAACGAAATAGATCATGTTTTTTTTGGTCAATTTGACGGCGAAATAAGGTCTAACAAAGATGAGATTGATGACTGGAAATTCATTTCTATCGAAGAACTTTCACACGATATAAATAAGAATCCTGAAAAATACACTCCATGGTTCAAAAAAGCTTTGCCAAGGGTCGTGAAGTTTGTGACAGATCACCTTCAAAAAGCTGTCAAGCCCAGTCAACAACCTTCGCCTTAAGACTTTCTGAGAGGAACACTGTGAGACGAAAGATTTACATCGCATCTTCAGTTATTATAGTAATTCTCGCTATAGGCTTTTTCTATGTCAGGGGCACCCCCCATTATTCACTCTACTTACTCAAGCAGGCAATTGAGAAACATAAACCTGATGAAGCGCTACGATACATCAATATCGATAGCATCGTAGATAATCTTGGAAGGGATTTTCTTGGTAAAAACGCGATGGGTGCTGGTCAGGAGACAAGCGGGAGGTTGTCTTTGAAGGGAATAGCGCTTAATTCCCTCCCCGGGATTAAGGAATCCATCCGGTTTTCTATTCGCGAGGCTATTGCATCGCACGGTAAAAGTAAATCAAGAACCGATCTTGACACTACTACCTCTAATAAAGAGGTCATTGAAGACCGCAGCAAAGACAACCTTCACGAGGTTCCTCTGGGAAAAACCGCTCTTCGGCTTAACAAAAACCAATTGTTATCGATTGGAGGGATTACAATCGGCGCCCTTGATGTGAGAAGAATAGAAAATATCTCTCTGTGGGATCTTGCAATACAGATTGATGGTAAGACAGCTATCGTTTCTATAAAGGATACCCCAAATATCAAAGCAAGGATGGTAAAAATTGAAGCAGGGTATTGGCAGGTCGTGGAAGTCCTTCTATTGCCATAATCAAATACTATCTGGACATAGCTGATAAGAAAAGGTAAAGTATATGTAATAAGTCTTGAATGCAAATCGCACAAAATACTATAAAACGTAAAAGATCTGATGAGAGGTTTAAGAAAATGACAGAGGAAAAACTTGAGAGCCAACCTATGGATACCACTCCTTCCGGGGAAGTGAATGCCCAGGAAGAAAACTTTGCTGAGCTATTCGAAAAGGACAGCAAGATTCCGAGCAGGATTGAGCCTGGCCAAAAGGTCACATCAACAATAGTCAGTATTTCAGGGGACTTTGTTTATGTAAGCCTCGGGGGCAAAAGCGAGGGTGTTATTGATATCGCCGAGTTCAGAGATGGAGAGGGAAAGACGAATATCAACGTTGGGGAAAACATTGAATCATATTTCGTTGCTGTCCAGGGAGGCCTCAAAAGATTGACAACCCTTAGGCATGGATTGTCAACGCTTAGTTTCAGAGAAATTCGCGATGCCTTCGAGGCAGGTTTACCCATAAGCGGCAAGGTCACCAAAGAATTAAAAGGCGGATTTGAAGTGTATGTGGGTAAGGTTCGTTGTTTTTGTCCCTTTTCACAAATAGACTTGCGGGGTTTTCGTGATACCGCTGCCTATACAGGCGAAACTTTTTCCTTTAAAGTTCTCGAGCTTCAGGAAGACGACCGTAACGTTATCCTCTCAAGGCGCGCCTTGCTTGAAGAAGAACAAGAGGAGAAAGTCGAAGCCCTCAAAAAAAACTTGTCTGTGGGGATGGACGTCTCTGCGAAGGTTCGCTCTATTCAATCTTTTGGTGTCTTCGTTGATCTTGGTGGGGTTGACGGTCTTATCCCCATGAGTGAAATCGGGTGGGGCAAGATCGATAATATGCAGGACATCCTTCAGAGGGGTTCTGAGGTTACTGTAAGGATTATTGCCATGGACTGGGAAAAAGAACGCCTAACCCTAAGCCTTAAAGCCCTACAACCAGATCCTTTCTTAAATGCTGTGGAGAGGTTTCCTGTAGACAGTCTCGTTCGCGGAACAATTGTTCGTCTCGCTCCTTTTGGTGTTTTTGTCAACCTTGAACCTGGCATAGATGGGTTAGTTCACATTTCCAAGCTTGGCGCAGGGCGACGGATTAAGCACCCAAAAGAGGTCGTTGAAGTTGGCCAGATTGTTGAAGCATATGTCCAGGATGTTGACGCAAGCAACAGAAGAATCTCACTTTCAATGGAACAGAAGGTGGAACCAGAAACTATTGTGCTTCCCGAGACAGGAGAGCTGCTGAATGGAACTGTGGAGAAAGTTCTCACATCAGGAGTACTTGTGAAATTGCCAGGGGGAGCCATCGGTTTCATACCAAATTCAGAGATGGGAACACCTCGAGGCACTAATCACAGCAAAATGTTTCCTTTTGGAACTCCCTTGCAGGTCATAGTAATTGAGATTAATCAAGACCGTGGGAGAATAACATTGAGTCGGAGTGGCGTAGAAGAGAAACTGGAGAAAGAAGAACTTACCAGTTACATGAAAAAAGTTCAGCAAGACGATAGAGAAGGTGTCGGCCTTGGGAGCTTTGGCGAATTGCTGAAGGCTGCAATGGACAAGAAGAACTAGGTAAATCAAGCGGCCAAGAGAAAGCGATTCAATTAAATGGCACGCCGCATCTTGGCCTTGTTGTTTTCTCTGTAAAGTGTTTCTTGTCCTGGGGCTTTGTAAGGCTTCTGCTGTTTACCATTTGCTGGTGCTTTTTTGTTTTGTTCTACATTGGCCTTACATTCAGGACATAAAATGCCTGCATCGTTCTGTTCTAGCTTAAAAATGCGTTGGCACTTATAGCAGACTTCCTCGTTACCCTTGCGCCGGGGATAATCAGGATAACTCCGAAAAAGACATGTAGGCCTCGAACATACAAATACCCTTACCCTGTTAATATGGTCATATTCTTCAAACATCTCAGAATCGCAATGTGGACAATTTCGCGCCATCTTATCACCCCTTTGAGCTATTACGTTTCTGGAACATTTATCGGTATATTTTTAATTTTTTTAATACATTATTTACATTGTGTTTTAAAGAAAACCTTATTGGACAAACAAACATCGTATCTCTTCTTTACTACTGAATACAACATATGCGATATTCACAACATGGCGGAATCAGTCTGGTAAGTGTAATCATGACGCAAGCAACGAGACCTATCATCTTTCATGAATCATGGCCAAAACTTCACCAATTTATGTCCAAAGATCAGGCTCAACGGACTCCTGTTTTTCTTGTTTTATTGATTTTAACCAGACCTCTTTTTCTTTCTTGAGCAGCGCTGGTATAGCGGATTTCCTGAACCTTCGGACAAGCACTGAAAAATCGTCAGAAGAGAAACGAATCATCCTTCCTGTATTTCCACCTAAGTCATATGCAATAATCGGTATACCATCGTTTTTAAGAAACTCAAAAAGGAAGCGACTATTGACCTCCCCCACGCGAAAAAAGCCTCCAGATCCATGGTGCGTTTGGTAAAGTGAACCTCCACCAAATGCTTTAGCGGAGAGGTTTTCTCTTTTTGCACCAAGTTTGAGCATACCATTAATAACTAATTCCATTGCATGGACACCGTATCGCCCGGCTTCTGTAGCGCAAACAGGTATATTTTCAATATTTCGTTTGCTGCTCAGGAGGAAATGATTCATTCCAACAACCCTGTTTACAGGGTCATAAAGGCAGGCCGACACGCACGACCCAAGTAAGGTCGAAATCACAACACTTGTATTGGATACATAATATTCTCCCGGGTGAATGGTGACACGTTTTGTTTTTCTCTTATGGTCAGCCTCCATATGTAAGCTATTCATGACTGTTTCTACTCGAACTTGAATCCCTTCTCGCGAAAGAGCTCTAAACATGCCTCGGAAACTTCAAAATCATAGAAAATACCTTCATTCTTCTGAATTTCTTCGAGTGCTGCGTCAAGACCAAGGGCTGCTCGGTAAGGCCTGTGAGAAGCCATTGATTCGATCACATCAGAAACAGCAATGATTTTGGCCTCGATGATAATTTCTTCTCCCTTGCAACCGGATGGATACCCTGAACCGTTTAGTCTCTCATGGTGCTGGAGAACAGCAGTGGCAACTGGCCAGGGGAAGACTATACCTTTGAGGATATTATATCCTGCCTCTGAATGAGCTTTAATCATATTGAACTCGTAATCGGTAAGCTTGCTTGGTTTACTGAGAATCTCAGCAGGGACAATGATTTTACCGATATCGTGGAGACATCCCATTACCTGAATACCGTTAATCTGTTCATTCGAGAGGCCTATTTCCTTGGCAATCGCGCAGGCTAACTGCGAAACCCTCAATTGATGTCCTGCTGTATAGGGGTCTCTCATCTCTACAACTGTGGCAAGGGCTGTCACAACCCCATTGAGCGTACTTTGGATAGAGTCAGTTTTTTCCCTCACCTTTTCTTCGAGCTGGTTATTAAACTTCCTTAGCTCTTGTTTGGTCTTGAGGAGCGTCTGGTTATGGCGGAGAAGATTTTCGTATGTGGAAAAAAGGAAATTCACAGCCTGTTGGGGAGAAGCAGTAATATCAATAGCTTTCCCGTTGATCTTTCTCGTAAAGGTACTTTTATTATTCCAGGTAGGAGAGTTTATATTGGCGAGGATAGAGTCAACCATGGATATCAAAAGGTTTTCACTATAAGGCTTCGTAAGATAGTAATCGGCCCCTGAATTAAGTCCATTGACGATATCCATCGTCTCCGAAAGGGTTGTGAGGAGGATAACAGGAATGTTCCTGAGATTTTCGTCACTCTTAACGCTACTACAGAGCTCGAAACCGTTCATCTTTGGCATCCAGACATCACTGATAATAAGCTGGGGCATTGATTCAGAGAGGCTATTTAATCCTTCCAAACCATCTTTCGCCGTTGTTACATCATAGCCCTGCCGACTCAAACTTCTTGCAAGAGTCTCTGCCTGAAGCGCACTATCTTCTACTATGAGGATCTTTCCTTTCGTTTTCAAACCTCATCCCTTGGTGATTACAATTCGGGCTATTCCATCCAGGGGTACTATCTTATCTACTGCGCCGAGCTTGATTGCCTCCTTCGGCATCCCAAAAACAATACACGATGCTTCATCCTGTGCTATCGTGTATGCCCCTTCTTGTTTCATTTCCAGCATACCCCTTGCACCATCATCACCCATACCGGTCATTATCACACCTACAGCATTCTTACCTGCATAACGAGCTGCCGAGCGAAAGAGCACATCAACAGACGGTCGGTGGCGTGAAACCAGTGGGCCGTCCTTGATCTCCACGAAGTAACGGGCGCCGCTTCTCTTCAACAGGGCATGGTGATTACCAGGTGCAATGAGCGCTCGTCCCCTGATAACCGTATCATTATCCTCTGCTTCTTTCACAGATATGCGGCATATACCATTGAGTCTGTTTGCAAAGGCGCGGGTAAAATTTTCCGGCATATGCTGAACAATAACTATCCCGGGGCTGTCAGGAGGTAAGGCTTGAAGAAACACGCTAAGCGCTTCTGTTCCACCCGTCGAAGCACCCACAACAATCACCTTTTCAGTCGTTTCTGCCATCGCACGGGAAGAACCCTTGGCAATTACTGCGTCGGCTGTTAATTTTGGAGCTACATGTAAAGGTTGTAAAGATGGTCTTCTCAGTCGAGCCGCTGAAGCGGCCTTTACGGCATCTATAATGCGGATACTCGATTCCTCAAGAAATTGCTTTGCTCCCATTCGGGGTTTTTGAATAATCTCGACAGCCCCATACTCAAGCGCTTTAAACGTTGTTTCAGATCCCTTCTCCGTGAGGCTCGAACACATCACCACCGGTATCGGGTGTTGCTTCATAAGCTTCTGGAGGAATGTAATACCATCCATTCGTGGCATCTCAACATCAAGTGTTATTACATCCGGGATTATCTCTTTGACTTTGTTTGCAGCAACAAACGGGTCTGATGCGGCTCCTACCACCTCAATGGAAGGATCCGAAGAAAGAATCTCCTCCATGGTCTGGCGAACTACGGCAGAATCATCTACAATAAGTACTCTTATCTTCTGGTCCATTGTCATACTTTATGAATTAACCTCTTAAAAATGCTATATTTTGTCTTTTTTTACCTTTTTGGCAAATACTTCTCCGGTATGTGTGAAAAAAAGAATCTTTTTGTTCAAGGAATCTGTCACATGAGAGTCCGCAACATGAAGACCTTCTTCACGTAACATTGCCTTGAAAATTTTTGTGTCTGAGCATGCAGTCACATCCACACAACCAAAAATCTTAACATCGACCTCACTGCGACTTACACCAAGAACATCAAATATTTCAAACATTTGCTTTGTGGCACAGTCCATATGCGTAAACGCCTCGTCGCAATGACCTGTGCAGGACTTGCTGTTTCTGCAGATAACCGGACGTACATGGCATATGCCGGAAAAATGCAGACGTTTATTAAACATCATAATAGCAACACTAGATCGAAGTGATGTCATAACAAGTGACGGTTCATCCGTATAACAGGATTCACCTGGTTTTAAATATGTGAGAGGTAGTTGTACCCTGTATAATGTCATGATGTCTTCCTGTAAATTGTAGGTGCCACCTGTACAAGTGGCAAATCCATGCCAAACAAGGTCTCTGAATGGCCTACAAACATATAACCTTTAGAAGCAAGGCAATTGCAGAACTTTCGAAGAAGTTCTTCCTGCGTTTTCTTATCGAAATAGATGATTACATTCCTGCAGAATATAATATCAATTGGCTCACGAAAACCGAAATCGCCATCCATGAAATTGAGTAGCCTGAATTTAACCACCCTTCTGAGCTCGGGAACAACCCGGAAACGCTCTTGTTCTCGATCTTTGCCTTTAAGAAGGTATTTCCTTTGTAACTCCATGGGCACTGGAGCAATCCTTTCTGCATCATATATGGCAAGGGTTGCCTTCTCAAGCATGCTTTTTGAAATATCCGTCGCAAGGATAAGAAAAGAAGAACGATGTTGTGATACAAACTCGCTTAGTACCATAGCAAGCGTGTAAGGCTCTTCACCACTCGAACAACCAGCACTCCATATTGTGATTCTCTTGTGAACTTCCTCTGAATGGGCTTTTATTGTTTCAGGCAGTGCATGATCCACAAGGAACTCGAAGTGCGAAGGTTCCCTGAAAAAATCAGTTTTATTCGTAGTGACCTCATCGATCATATTGATGAGCTCGTTCTGCATGCCGTCTGGGCTAAAAAGATAATCAAGATATTCATGCATCGATTGCATACCAAGTCTCTTTAATCTTCTCTGGAGCCTTGATTCGATCATCGTTTTCTTCGGGTCTGGAACCTTGATACCCGAAACGTTCTGTATAAGCTCACCCAGGCGACGGAAATCTTTATATGGCATTGACAATCTGTCTACAGCATCAGTATTTTGCATTGCGTCTCTTCCCGGACTTTTAGATTCCTTTAGAAAGGATGGCTCACATAGTGGCGCCGGCAATCATCTTTTCGCCTGTATTGTCTGCCTGGTTCAGTATTGCCAGTTCATCGGAAGAAAAAACCTTGTCAATGTCGAGAATTATAATGAACTGGTCATCACGTTTCCCCATGCCTCTGATGAATTCGGTTCTTAACTTAGTCCCGATTCTTGGCGCAGGTTCTATCTGCTCAGGCTCAAGCTCAAAAACCTCTTGTACGGAATCTACAAGAGCGCCGAGCACTGTCGTCTCGCCTTCAAGGCTGACTTCGACGACGATAACACACGTATCTACTGACTTCTCTGTAATAGACATACCGAATTTCAGCCGCATATCCATTACCGGGACGACGCTCCCCCGTAAATTTATCACGCCACGCATAAACTCCGGTGTCTGGGGAACCTTGGTGACGCTCGTAAACTCCAGGATCTCGCGGACGTTTGCCACATCAAGGGCAAAGTGCTCTTCGCCAAGGGTAAATGTCAGGTACTGTCTTGTTCTTGTTATACCGATTACGCTCATATGATACCTCCTGATCGAATTCTCAATAAAGCAATTTAATTAAGAAGAGGCTGGAATTTACTACCAACCTCTTCTTGCTGTTTTCTAGAACCTCTCGAACTCATCATCCATCTTGTCGCGTCCATCACCCAGATCGAGTGAAATACCGGCGGATTTGCGACCGTTATCAGACTTCTGGGCAACCATGGGAGTCTTAACGTGCTCGCCTCCTGATGCAGGCGCTTTACGGCCTGATTTCCAGGATGCCTTTTTGGATGCAGCTTTAACGGTAGTTGTATTCCCATTGTTCCCCACCTTGAAAAAACTGATAGTATCCTGAAGCTGCTCCGCCTGACTTGACAACTCTTCGGATGTAGATGCCATTTCCTCGGTTGCCGAAGCGTTCTGCTGAATTACCTGATCCAACTGCTGTATGGCCTTGTTTATCTGCTCTGCACCTATGCTCTGTTCGTTGCTGCCTGCACTTATCTCCTGTACAAGTTCTGCAGTTTTTTGGATATCAGGGACTATTCGTGCAAGCATGTCACCGGCCTTTTCGGCCACCTCAACACTGCTCCTTGACAACTTACTAATTTCACCAGCCGCTGTCTGGCTTCGTTCGGCAAGCTTCCGAACCTCTGAGGCCACAACTGCAAATCCTTTGCCGTGTTCACCTGCGCGTGCAGCCTCAATGGCCGCGTTCAGGGCCAATAAGTTTGTCTGACGGGCAATCTCTTCAATGATCGAGATTTTTCCCGCAATTTCTTTCATCGCCTGGACTGTCTCCAGAACAGCCTGGCCTCCCTGTTTGGCATCTTCCGCTGATTTCAGCGCTATTTTTTCTGTCTGTTGTGCATTGTCAGCATTCTGCCTGATGTTTGCTGCCATCTCTTCCATCGATGACGAAACTTCCTCTGCAGATGCTGCCTGTTCTGTTGCTCCCTGCGACATCTGTTGCGAACTGGAGCTTGTCTGCTGACTTCCGGATGCAACATTACCTGCCGCTGTTGTTACATCTGCCACAACTTCCTTGAGTTTCTCCAACATAATTTTCATTCCATTGAGAAGCTTGCCAGTCTCGTCCTCGCTCTTCACCTGGATATCAAGCTGCAGGTTGCCCTGAGAGAGTTCATCGGCTACTACCACGGCTTCCTTCAGGGCAGCCGTGATCTTCCTCGAGACAAAGAAGGCAATACACAGGATCAATACGGCGCAAAGGATTGTGGATATGACAATGATATTTCTCAATTTTGAAGTCTCAGCTTCTACCTCATCCACATAGATACCTGTCCCAACAATCAAATTCCAGGGTTTGAACATTTTCACGTACGATATTTTTGGCGATGGCTTAGCATTAGCTGTTTTGGGCCACCAATAATCCACAAAACCCTCTCCTTTCTCCTTTCCTGTCTTTGCCATATCCTGGAAAAAGAACTTGCCCTGGACATCCTTTTCGTTTGCCATTTCTTTCCCTTCGAGGGCGGAGTTGACACCGTGTAAAACAATCTTTGCGTTACCATCAATCATGAAGTAATAATCGCCTTCGCCATACCGCATAGCCCTAATATCCGCAAAAGCCCTCTTCTGGGCCTCGTCAAGCTTCAGCTCCCCTGCCCTCACTTTAGCATCATAGGCATTCAGCAGGGTGTATGTGACCTCGACATGATCTTTAGTAGCCATCTTTTTCTCTTCCATCAGCTTGTTCTTTACAAGGGGAACGACGTAAAAAATCATCCCGCTCACAATAATAGCGATGGTAAGCACTGAAATACTCATTACTTTTGTTGAAATAGACCAATTTTTAAATTTCTTCATGTTCAATTCCTCCTTAAATTGTTTTGTTCTATTGCAAATCTATTATTTTCAGACGAATAGAGGTTCCTTACCTCATCCATTTCTGTCCGTTCTACGGAATGCATCAGGTGATTCAGATCGACAATGAGTGCCACTGACCCATCGCCTAATATTGTTGCACCTGATACGCCATCTACATCACGATACACCCTTCCGAGACTCTTGATTACTGTCTGGTACTGACCGATTACTGAGTCTACGACAAACCCGACACGGGTTCTGTCTACATCCGTTATGACAATCTGTTCAATATCAGGCACATGGTCATAGATCCTGAATTTTTCCCGCAGTCTTATATAGGGGACAATCTCGCCCCGGACATTTGCTATGTGCCTCCCATGATTCCTGGTAATATCCTCATGGGTTAATTGCAGACATTCCTCTACTGAAGAAAGGGGAAGAACAAAAAAGTTCGGGCCGATTGATACCAACAAGCCCTCGATTATGGAAAGGGTCAATGGAAGCTTTAGTGTGATCGTTGTGCCGGTTCCTTTCTCACTCATTATTTCTACTGAGCCTCTCAGTGTGTCAATGGTTCTCTTAACAACATCCATGCCCACGCCACGACCAGAAACGCCGGTTACTTTCTTGGCAGTGGAAAAACCCGGCTCGAAGATTAGGTTGAAGATTTCTTTTTCCGAGAGCTCTGTGTCGCTTTGGATAATGCCTCGCTCTACGGCCTTGCTTCTGATAAGTTCGCTGTCCAGACCATTGCCGTCATCGGTAATTTCAACCAACACATTGGCACCAGAGTGTTTGGCCGATAGATGCAGCATGCCTTCCCGGGGCTTACCTACAGCCTCTCTTTCATCCGGAGACTCAATTCCGTGGTCAATACTGTTCCGAATAATATGTACTAATGGATCGTTTAACTGCTCGATGACTGTCTTATCGAGCTCTGTCTCAGCACCTTCAGTTGAGAGTTCGATCTCTTTTTGCAGGCTGTTAGAAAGATCTCGAACAAGACGTCTAAATTTGTTGAATGTCGTCCCGATGGGTACCATACGGATACTCATCGTGTTGTCACGCAGTTCCTCTGTGAGACGCTCTACCTCCTCCGAGATCAAGAGAAGTTCCGAGTCGCTGCCGGTATTAGATTTCTGGGTGAGCCTTGCCTGGACCGTTACAAGTTCGCCAACGAGATCCACAAGTTTATCAAGTTTATCCGCTGCAACCCTGATTGTGGCAACAGACTGCTCTATTTTTTGTTTTTCCTGAAGTTCATTGACGTGTTTCTGTTCTGCCAGGGCCGTTTCGACCTTATCTGGTGAAACAAAACCTTTGTCAACTAAAATCTCGCCGATACGCTTCTGTTGATTGAGCGCTTTCTGCAAATCCTCTGATTTGATCTCTCCCCGCCCTACAAGTATTTCACCGAGTCTTCTATGCGAGTCTTCTCCGTCTGTCATCTGTGAAATATTGATGGGGTCTATGGTCAGCTCACAACTGTCCTCAACAAAGATAAAAACGTCTTTGATCATATTCACGTCTTTATCCGTTGTGAGAATCACATCCCAGGAGGTGTAGCACAGCTCGGTATTGCATTCTTCAAGGGGAGGTATGGAATCGAGCTGCGCCACCACACTGCAACTTCCTAATTCCTGGAGTTCTTTTAGGAGGGGAATAGGATTCGTCCCTGAACGAAACATATCTTCTGATGGACGGAAGTGTATACGGTAACTCATAGGCTCACATTTTTGGCGAGAAGCTGGTGCCTCAACAGGTCCGGCATCACCTTGAGAGACATTTTTTGTTGAAGACAATGATCTGAAAGCTGAAAGTACCTGGTTTGCTAATGAGTCATCAATACTCATATCGGAAGATGAATCAAGCATAGAGAGTATGCAGTCCCGGGCCTTAAGGGTAAGGTCAATCAGTTCTTTTGTCACCGGGATTTCACCATTTCTCACCAGGTCAAATACGGTTTCGATTTCATGGGTAAAACCGGCTATTTCATCAAACCCGAACATTGAACCAGAACCCTTAATCGTGTGCATTGCACGGAAGGCCCTGCCTATCAGTTCCGTATCGGTCGGTTTCTCTTCAAGTTCCAGTAAACAAAATTCCAAATCAGATAAAAGTTCGTGTGCCTCTTCCCTGAATGTATTTATGTGTATATCGTTCATCCGATCACCTTCTTTATAACGGCCAATAGTTGTTCCGGTTTAAAAGGTTTTACGATCCATCCCGTTGCACCAGCTTGTTTTCCTTCCATTTTTTTGGATTCCTGCGATTCAGTTGTCAGCATAACAATAGGGATAAATTTGTATGAAGGATTTGCCCTGATTCCCTTTATTAACCCGATACCGTCAAGATTTGGCATATTGAGGTCGGTAATGATCATGTTGATAGGCATTCCATTCAGCTTGGCAAGGGCATCTTTACCGTCTACTGCCTCCACCGCCTCGTATCCTGCTTCTTTTAATGTGAAGCTCACCATCTGCCTGATGCTTGCCGAGTCGTCTACAGTCATAATACGTTTACTCATATTTAACATCCTCCAACCACAAACACTTTTGTTTGGTATCAAAAGCACAACCGGTATGACGGAAAAAACCGGCATCTGTTGCTGTTTGATTAAATACTTCGGATTGTCCTTTATCAAGATCGAGGTTCACTTCAAGTTGGATTGCCGTTTTGTGGGATGCACAAAGAAGTTGCAGACATGTGAGATCCACATCAGTGACTCCTTCAACACGCACAGTAAGATGCTCAGTATTTTGCATTGATTCCAAGAGCTTGGATCTGATATGTTCGGCATTTTGGATAGTAAGCTCACCGGACAAGGTTAAGACCCTCTGTTTGCCATTGTTTTCAATTTTACAATCTGCTGTCATGTCCCCTCCATTCAGCTAAAAAAGCTCAACATTACTTCCTAAATTTTCCTGGTCGCACGTATATGAATCTTCTTCAGACCCATATAAATTCCTGTGTATATCACGCTCCCGTTCCATGGTATAGAGCTTTTCCATCTGTTTCAGATAGCCTTCCTGTTCCTCAGTGTCGCTTTCGGGAAAAAGCTCCTTTGCCTGCGAGGCAATATCCTTTAACCTGGACATAATCTCGCGAAGTGTTGAATCAGCCCTTTCCAGGCTTGTAATCTCTCCTACAGTTTGCTCAACCCCCTCAGCGAGAGTGCTGGCTTGTGCGCCCAATCGGGTAAAAAGAGGCACAACCTTGCCATTCGTGTTTTCTAATGAGCCGAGTAAAAGATGCATCTCTTCGACCATCTCCTCGACCTCAGGAGTCTTTCCACCTTCTGCGTGGCCTGTAACAATGCCTAAGCTCTTTGCCACGGAACCTATCTTTTTCAGGCTATCGGAAATGAAAGTTGTGTTTGCATGGGTACTCTCAGAAAGGTTTCGGATTGCCTCTGCAAGCACCCCCAGTGACTGGCCGCCCTGATCCGTATGAGCTGCCCTGACGCTTGCGTTTAAAGCAATCAATTCTATCTCTAGCCCAATATCTTCGATCTCATCCACAAAAGCGGTAATGGCTCCTACAGTCTGAGCAACTGAGTTAATCCCTTTCCTCAATTCACGGTTTGTCTTTGTGTTCTCATTCAAAGAGGATATAACGGACGATACACCCTCTTTTACTTCAGAAAGAAATGTATCTTCACTACTGTCAGCAACCTGCAAGAGGCTGACAATCTCATGGGATATGTCGAAAACTTTTTCTTCAATCTCTCTGAGTTTGCCAATTACCTTTTCGGCCGCAGAAAGAAGCTGTAAATGGGAATCAGAAAGTTGGTTTGCCTGCAACATGCAGGCGTTCGAAAGAATTGACAGATCAGACAAATCTTCTTCTTTATCGCTAACGGACACGCGTTGGAGCCTGGTTTTCAACTCATCAAAACCCTCTTTTACATGATCTATCTGCTGACGGGTAATATCGTGAAATTGCAGAGATGTGACAATCTCTCCTATATCTGTGCCAATCTCACTTGATTTATTCTCTATGCGTTGAATGGTACCCGAAGAAAGGGCTTGTCTGCTCCCAAGAGAGGAGAGGTTTGCAGTAATTTGCTCGAGAATTGTCTTAGCCTTCGCATGTTCCTTCGCCTCTTCTTTAAGAAACCGTGAAAGGGCATGATCGATGACTGTATACAGTGGGTCCAGTTCCTTAAGAACCTGGACTGATTTTGAGGCTATGAGGGTCGAAAGTTTTTCAACATCGCTTGCCAAATTATTGAATCCGTTATCATTTCCGGTTATTCTGGCACTCTCAATTTTTATGGAAACACCAAAGATTCTCAAGTATTTCACTGTTTTCTTAAATCCATACAGTGGTTCTCGGATGTCCTTGAGGCCACCAAGGATAGTTGAGAGACTTCCGTAGCTATTTTCTAAACCTCTTTCTGAGTTGCTAAGATATTCACCCATTGCCTGGAATATCTTTTGAAGTGCCTCTGTAGCCTCTCCTATTTCGTGGTCAAGTATTAGACTCACCGCATCCCGTGCAGTTGTGGTTACCTCCCGCGCCATGTCTGAAAGGCGGTTCAGCTGTGCCCCTAATGTAAGAAAATCAGCCTCTGTTGATTCATTCAAGACAGTCAGTTCTTGAGCCATCGACTCCATACTGCTCATCCATTCTTCAACTGGCAGGTCGTGCATTATCCACCCAGTTTTTTATTGCGTCACGAAGAACCTTCGCAGACACACGCTTTTCATAGTAATATGAAGCTCCAATTGATAGAGCCTCTTCCGTAATCCTCGGGTCTCCGCGGCCCATCAGAAGGATTATTCCCGTTGTTTCCTTGTATTCCTTGATTTGCCTGAGAACATCAAGCTCCCTGACCCCCAAACCATGTGCACATTTCAATCCTACAATAACACATTCGTATTCCCTTCTCTCCAATAGAGCCACTGCCTCATCCATCGTTTGAGCAATATCGATGGTGACACCATGGTCCTGTACTAATTTCCTTGATTCAGAGAGGAGTGCATCTTCATCATCAACAATGAGAATGCGTTTTCTCATAGTCCTTCCTTTTTAGAAAAGATATTTCACTCCACAACGTCCGTTGGAACAGCAAAACTGATGCCATTCTTTCTGCATTGGTAACTAATTGTTTTTATGGAATGTTTTGAGGTAGGAGCAATGGTACTGCTATGACATTACTGGCAGTCACTATGACAGAAATGACATAGTTACTGAATACTGTATTCTTTTATTTTTCTTAAGAGGGACCTGTGGCTCACCTGGAGTATGTGGGCAGCCCTTGTCCTATTGCCTTCTGTAAGGTCGAGGGCCTGCCTGATGGCTCTCCTTTCAGCATCCATTGTAACATCCTGAAGCAGTAACGAAGAAAAACTATCATTCTGCCCATTACTGGAGTGAAGGTTAAGACTGAAATGTCCCCGTCTTATGACATCCTCCTGTGTAAGAAGAACAGCCCTCCTGATAACATTCTTAAGCTCTCTTACGTTACCAGGCCATGAATAGCTGAGAAGAAATTCCATTGTATCGTCTTCAATTTCCCGCATATTCTTATTCAGCTCCTCTGCCGCTTCCCTGAAGAACCTGTATGCAAGAAATGGTATATCTTCAGGCCTCTCCCTCAGGGGAGGAAGATTAATGATGAATTCTCCCAGACGGAAGAAAAGGTCCTCCCTGATCTTCTTCTCTTTTACTGCGTGAAGTATATCGGCATTTGAGGCTGAGATTATGCGAACATCCACTTCAATGGGATTAATGCTTCCCAATGAGTATAATTTCTTCTCCTCCGCAATCCTGAGGAGTTTGCTTTGCACGTAAGGAGACGTGTTCTGCAGCTCGTCTATCAAAATAGTGCCGCTGGTTGAAATCTCAAAAAAACCCTTCTTTTTCCTCTCAGCCCCGGTGAAGGCGCCCCTTTCATATCCGAAGAGTTCACTTTCTACCAAATTTTCCGGTATTGCTCCAATATCGACCGATACAAATGGCCCATCGGACCTTTTGCTGAAATGGTGTATGGTTCGGGCAATAAAGGACTTACCTGTTCCTGTTTCACCTTGAAGAAGTACGGAAAAATCACTCGGCGCTACCTGTCGAACCTGTTCGATGATTGTTCTCATCGCCTTGCTTTTTCCGAACAAATTGGCCATCGATGTTTTTAAGGCTTTTTCGAGTTCTATTTTCTCTACAGCCCTTTCTATTGTCAGAATCAGCCTGTCAAAATTCGGGGGCTTGAGGATGAAGTCGTAGGCGCCGAGCCTGATAGCCTCAACAGCAGTCGGAACATCTCCGTGGGCGGTAATCATGACAACCGGGACCGTGGGATCGGCCTCTTTCAACAATTGCAGGCACCGGATACCATTCATGTCTGGCATCTTAAGATCAAGAAGGACCAAAAGAGGTTTTTCTTCCCTGAAGCTTTCTACTGCTGCTTTTCCGTTAGGCGCCTCAACAGACATAAAACCATTAGCCATAAGAAACTCTGCCAGTGTAAATCTGATGTTTTTGTCGTCATCCACCACAAGGATTTTATCCATTATGTTTGCCTTTACCTCGCAAAGACTTCCCTGATTTTTGTCAACAATACATCAGGGAGAAAGGGCTTCTTTATAAGATTAGGGTTCTCCTGGAAAATACCTGACCTACTGATCTCATCAGGGGTATACCCGGAAATAAACAAAATTCTCTGAAAAGGGTCCATCACTTTTATTGCATCATACACGGCGTTCCCATTCATCTTGGGCATTATCACGTCAAGAATAATCATCTCAATTCTCTCTTTATGTTGTACATATTTCTGCAGCGCGTCCTCGCCGTCAACGGCCTCGATGATCCCGTAACCACCCTCCTCAAGGATTGTTTTCAGCATGTTCCGTGTAAAAGGATCGTCTTCTGCAACAAGTAAGGTTTCATTCCCTTTTTGTAAGCGGACTTCAGCAGGGGTTGCAATTTGTGCGTCGCCGGCCGTGTCAGTCAAAGGGATATAAACCTCAAAAGTCGTGCCCTTTCCTGGAGCGCTGGAAACAGTTATGTAGCCATCATGTTTCCTCACAATTCCATGGGTGATTGAGAGTCCCAGGCCAGTGCCCTTTCCAACCTCTTTTGTTGTAAAGAAAGGCTCGAATATCCTATCCACAGTCTTCCTGGGCATGCCAATTCCATTATCAGCGACCACAATCTTTGCATACCTGCCCGGTTTTCCTCCTCCACCATGACGCTCAATGAATTCTTGATCCAATTGTACTTGTTCAGCCTGGATGGTAAGTCTGCCTCCGTCAGGCATTGCGTCCCGAGCGTTTACTATGAGGTTCATTAGTATCTGTTCCAGCTGGCTTGTATCTGCCACGATGTTCAAATCATCCTTACTCAGCAGCACTTCCAGTTCAATATTCTCTTCTACTAATCTCAAGGCCATCTTCTCAACCTTTTTAACGATCATGTTCACATCAACAACTGCTGCCTTTGTGGGCTGCTTTCTGCTGAAAGCAAGAATGTTCTGGGTTAGCTGCGCTGCACCCTTGGCTGCTTCTATTATCCGATCGACATAATTGTCACTTCTCACATCGAAGCCCCCCTTCATCTTCAAGAGTTGCCCACACCCCAGAATTGTTGTGAGAAGGTTATTAAAGTCATGGGCTATTCCGCCGGCCAGGGTGCCGATGGACTCCATTTTTTGGGCTTGCATGAGCTGGGATTCAAGGTTTTTTCGTTCTGTGATGTCTATGGTGACAACCAAACCCCCGTGATGTCCGTCGACTCTTCTAACCGGGCTGGCATAGATAAGTGCAGGGAACGCGCTACCATCGTTCTTCAGGGTTGTAAACTCACTTCCCTCGATTCGTTCTCCATTTAACACACGTTCCATTTCCACCCCTGCCCTTTCATGCTCCTCAGGAATAACTCTCTTTATGATTTCTATTCCAAGGGAGATATCCTCCTGTGCAAAACCATACTTTTCTTTGCCGTAATCGTTGATAAAGGTAACGCAACCTTTTTCATTAATCTCAACAACCGTCTGTGGTAATAGATCTACAAGTTCTCTGAACCTCTTTTCGCTTTTCCTGAGCTCCTCCAGCGCATCTTTGGACTCCGTTATATCCTCAATGATACCCAGAACACCGATGACCCTGTTTTCGACGTCACAAAGGGGAACTTTGCTTGTGCAGACCCATATTTGCGAACCATCTGATTTGGTTAGGGTCTCTTCATAGTTAATTTTCGGTTTACTTGAGAGGATTACATTCTCATCGTCTTTTCGGAATGTCTCCGCATGTTCATACCATGGCAGATCGTAATCAGTTTTGCCGACAATTTCTGCTGGCGATTCGTGGCCTCCATCGATGGCGAAGCGACGGTTACAGCCCCGGTAGACTGAATCTCTGCCCTTCCAGAATATCCCCACCGGGACCGTGTCGAGCACAAGCTGGAGCATCCTGTTGCTCTCTGCCAACATCAGTTCCTTTTCGTGAAGTTTCGATTCCGCCTGCTTGCGCTCGGTAATATCCAGTAAGGTGCCCAATATTGCGGGCTTCCCTTCATATACGGTTATTGAGCTATAGGTTTCAACATATCTGATATCGTTGTTTTTCCTGACTATCCTGAACTCGTAATTGTCTGACGGTAATTCCCCGGATATTCTTCTATTTACGCTCTCTCTCACAATAGGCCAGTCTTCGGGGAATATCACGTCCTCCGCGCGCAATATATCGATTACTTCTTCTAGGGTATACCCGAAGATCTCGGCACATCTTGCATTGACATATTTTACCAGCCCATCCTCTTGCAGAACATAGATGCCTGCAATCGATTTTTCTGAGAGATCACGAAATTTTCGCTCTGATTCCTGCAGCATTTTCTCTGCTTGCTTCCGCTCAGTGACGTCCTCAACTGTGCCCTCATAATAGAGCATCTTTCCGTCAGGGCCGGTAACAGCACGTACATTCATTAAAAGCCAGATCTTGCTTCTGTCCTTCCGGTAGTATTGGGCCTCAAACCGACCAGTACTGTGTGTTTCAAGGAGTCTTCCAAGTCTCGCACGGTCGTCTGGGTTTACATAGCACTGTCGGGTAATATCGGTGATGGATGAGATCATCTCTTCGGGCGACCCATAGCCATGCATGAGGGCGAAGGCTGCATTTATCCGAATGAAACGGCCATCCGGGGAAGTCTGGAAGATTCCCAGGACTGCGTTCTCGAAAATGGTGCGGTATCGCTCTTCGCTCTCCCTTAAGGCCTCCTCTGCACATCTTTGTTCGGTGATGTCTACAACAACCGACCGGAATCCTGCGGGTTTGCCATCGCGGGCTATGCGCTTAGTGTGAATGAGTACAGGGAACCTGGTGCCGTCTTTCCTGACCATGGTGTATTCATTGTGACCCAGCTGTTCCCCACGATTGCGCTTCTGTAAATTCGTTCGTGCACGCTCATGGTCTTCAGGGGCTAAAGTATGAAAGATGTTACGTCCCTTGTTGAGGTCTTCCGTTGTGTAACCGAAGTTTTGAAGGCCGTGAAGATTTATGAAGGTGTAGGTACCGTTTTCATCGAATTCCCAGAGTGTCTCCGGCAATTGATCGACAAGTTCCCTGTATTTGTTCTCCCTTTCAATGAGAGCCTTCTGCGCTTCTTTACGTATGGTTATGTCCAGCAAGGTCCCTATTATTGCGGGCTTCCCTTCATATATGGTCATGGAACCATAGACCTCAACATATTTGATATCTTTGTTTTTTGTGACTATCCTGAATTCGTAATGGCACGACGATAGTTCTCCCGACATCCTTCTGCGCACGCTCTCCCTAACGAAAGGCCAATCTTCAGGAAATATCACATCCTCTATCCTTAATGTATCAATCACTTCCTCGACTTTGTATTCGAATATTTCGGCACATCTTGCATTGACATATTTTACCAGCCCATCCTCTTGCAGAACATAGATGCCTGCAATCGATTTTTCCGATAGATCCCGAAACTTATGCTCTGACTCTTGAAGCGCTTTCTCTGCTCGCTTGCGTTCTGTGATATCTGTGTGGGTTCCAATGACCCGTAATGGTTTGCCCTCCGGGGTCCGGCTCATGATTTTACCGCGATCCAGTATCCACTTATACGTACCATCCTTGCACTTCAGGCGATGTTCGCTAGTATAAATGGGTACTTTACTCTCAAAATGTTTTTTAACTTCGTCGTATACGTATGCTCGATCGTCGGGATGGATGCGCTGGCCCCATTCATCAAAGGTATCGCCTATTTCGTGGCCTGCAAAACCCAGCATAGACTTCCACTTTTTTGAATAAAAAACCGTGTTTGTCTGTTCATCCCAATCCCATACACCATCTCCTGCACCTTCCAAAGCAAACTTCCACCGTTCCTCGCTTACCTGTAGGGCTTTTACTGTATTCTTTTGATCTGTTATGTCGCGCACCGACTCTATAGCCCCTGTAACATTCCCTGTATTATCGAATAAAGGTGCAGCTGTTGCCCAGAAATAAGCACCTTTCCCTTTGTATACTGCGGGAACAAAACCTTCGCCGTATAAGACATCTCCTTTTCTTATTACAAAATCATACAGTTTCTCGGATGTTTGGTTAGGTTTGAGAATAAGGTCGATAAGGATAGGCCTCTTTTCTCCATAGAACGGAACAGCATAAGCATAATCATTTCTACCGAGAATATCTTCCTTGCGTACCCCAGTCATTTCCTCTAAAGCCCTGTTCCAGGCAATGACCTTTTTATTTTGATCAATGACGAAGGTAGGATCTGGGAGAAACTCAATGATATCATAAAGTTGCTGGTTTTTGGCCCGGATTGTTTCCTCAAACATAACGCGTTTGCTTACATCTCGTAAATACACAAGAGAAGCAGAGTCACCTTGATAAACAATGTTTGCTGCCGATACCTCAAGGTAAATCGGTTTTCCGTCCTTTTTGATACCTTTAAATTCGTATCTTTGCGGAACACGCTCCCCTTTTTGTCTTCTTAAATTGAAGTCATTTACCATCGAAAAATCGTCTGGATGAACGATCATAGAATTCGTTTGCCCGATAATTTCATTGGCGTTGTCGTAACCGAACATCTCAACAAATCTTCTGTTCACATAGCTGTGAAATTTCCCCTTCATGATGGCAACACCATCATTGGAGTTTTCAATTGCGATTCGATATCGCTCTTCGCTCTCCTTTAACGCTTCTTCTGTGCATCTTCGGTGCGTAATATCTTGAACTGTACCTTCATAGTGTAAAATTTTACCGTCAGGACCACGGGCGGCACGCACATTCGATGAAGTCCAGATTTTACTGCCATCTTTTCGGTACTGTTGGGTTTCAAAGTTTTCAATAGCATTGTTTTGCTGAAACAGATGAAGCATCCGTGAACGTTCTTCGGGATATACATATATCTGATTCTTAATATCATTAACCGTTGTAAGCAATTCTTCGGATGAATCAAAACCGTATATCCTTGCAAGGGCAGGGTTAGCGTTGAAATAACGCCCATCGGGCGTACCGACAAAGATACCTATTGGGGCATTCTCAAAAATGCACCGGTACATTTCCTCGGTTTGTCCTTGGTAGTCAGTTGACTGTTTTCGCTCCACTCCTGATTTTTCAAGCTCCGTTATACGCTGGCGCATTGCTGCCAGTTCGCTTATAAACTCTTTTTTTGTCCTTTTCTCATCTTCCATAGTACTGCATTTGTGAAGCTGCAAGAATAAGGCCATGCTTTTCCGCGGTAAATGCAAGGAAGGACTCTCATTATCGCGATAAAGCTTACGTGGAGGAGATGAAAAAAACTGTGATCCCCCTTTCTGAATTAAGATGTAAGTATTTCTCTAAAGAAATATGTCAAATGTATGACGCCAATAATGTTGGCAAGAAAGGCGGGAAAGGCGAGACGGACGGGAATAAATTGTTGATCTGGTTTGTTTAGTTTATTTCGTTTATTCGGCTTGATAACTATAGAAACCTGAGAAAGGAGAAAAACGAGATAGGCTGGCAGGCTAACAGGCGACGTGAGCCCCACTAAACTGCAAATAGCTCGCCATCCACCATCTTCATTTTTCTCTCACCAATGGAACCAATCTCCGGATCATGGGTTACGAGAATGAGGGTTGACGACAATCGCTCATTTATGGAAAGGAGGTAATCGAGGACTTCTTTACCAGTTTTACGGTCAAGGTTTCCGGTAGGCTCATCAGCCAGGATTATTTCAGGCTCATTAACGAGAGCCCGTGCAATTGCAACGCGCTGTTGCTCTCCCCCTGATAGCTCTCCCGGCTTGTGATCTCTCCGGTGCTTCAAGCCCATTATTTCAAGAAAGTTCTCGGCCTTGGCTATCGCATCTGTCTGGTTTAAACGCTTGATAAGGAGGGGCATCATTATATTTTCTATGACATTGAAGTCCTGGAGGAGATGGTAAAACTGGAAAACGAATCCAACCTTTTCATTTCTAAACTTGCTCTCCTCATCTTCCGTAAAACCTTTTACATTCCTGTCCCGAAAAAATATATCCCCCTCGGATGGATTATCGAGGGTCCCAAGGATATGGAGGAAAGTGCTCTTGCCGGCTCCTGAAGGGCCCATGATGGTGATAAAATCACCTTCATAGATATCAACATTGATGCCCTTGATTACGTTGATCTCAACGCCATTTTTGCTGAAGGTCTTTTTCAGACCGGAAACACGCAGGATTGGATCACTCATATCGCAGTGTCTCCACGGGGTCAATCTTGGAAGCCTTATAGGAAGGATAGAGCGTCGCAAGGATACAGATGATTGTGGTGATGGATGCAACCAGAAAAGCATCAAGAATGCTGATTTTTACCGGAAGGGTGTTTATGTAATATATATCTGAATCAAGTTTTACTAACGAGAATCTCCGTTGAATCTCACACAGGATGTACCCGCTGAAAGAACCAATGAGGGCACCTAAGATTCCGATAGTTATGCCCTCTACCATGAATATCTTCATAAGGCTTGCTTTCTTTGCCCCGATTGCTTTCAGTATTGCAATATCCTTCTTTTTCTCCATGACAGTCATAATGAGAGAGCTGATAATGTTGAAACTTGCAACAAAAATTATCAAGGCAAGGATAATGAACATGGCGATCTTCTCTAGTTTAAGGGCCGAAAAGAGGTTCCTGTTCATCTCGATCCATGTCCGGGCAAAATAACCGGCCGAAGGTCCAAGACGTTTCATGATCTCGCTCCGCACACTATCTGCACGGTAAACATCATCAATCTTTACCTCTATGCCCGTTACGCCAGCGCCCATAATGGCCTCAATATCCTGAATAGACATTATAATCAGTGTGTTATCAATGTCATACACGCCTGTCTCAAATATTCCACCAACCTTGGCCCGCACAGTCTCAGGCACAGCTCCCATGGGGGAAACACCCCCAAAAGGGACCATGATTGTCAAGGTATCCCCGTAGAGAACACCGAGATGCTTCGAAAGTTCTTTTCCGATAAGGACATTCCCCTTACTTTTAATCGCATCAATGCCTCCCTGTTTCATTAAGCGAGACATGAACTGAACATCTCCGGCATTAAGCCCTTTTACCAGCGCACCAGACAGTTGCTTGCCTGTCTGAACCATGGCTTGAAAGGAAATAAAGGGGAAGGAATGGGTCACCCCCTTGATATCTTTCACTGTATTGACAATCTTGTCAGGGTCCTTTATGTCACCGGTCAGTCCCAGGACCAGCACATGGGGATTGATACCAAGAATACGCTCCCTGATCTCATCCTGGAAGCCTGTCATCACTGCTATGACCAGGATAAGGGCCATGACACCGATGGCGATTCCAGCGATCGATATCCATGTTGTAAAGGAAATGAACGCTTCCTTACGTTTGGAGCGTAAATACCGCAATCCAACAGATGTTTCGTAGTTCATATTAAAATGCCTCAGCTGTAAGCAGTAAGCAGTCAGCACAAAATTTATTGCAATCAAATTGCTTCGTCTGTTCAATTTTGTATTTGCTGATCGCTAATAGCTGTGAGCCAATCGCTGTTTTCATCATGGCCTCAACAATGGAAAGAGTATGACATCTCGAATTGAGGGACTATCAGTTAAGAGCATGGTGAGTCTGTCGATCCCTATACCTTCGCCAGCAGTAGGAGGCAACCCATACTCCAGGGCCGCCAAATAATCCTCGTCGAGTACTACCCCCTCTTCCCTATCCTTAATCTGCTCCATGAACCTTTGCCTCTGGTCTTCTGGATCATTCAGCTCGTTAAAGCCATTAGCGATCTCCATCCCCGCAATGTAAAGCTCAAAACGCTCAGTAATATCAGGTTGCTCTTTACTCCGTTTCGCCAGGGGCGACACTTCAACAGGGTAGCGAGTGATGAAGGTCGGCTGGATCAGCTTCTCCTCGCAGAGAGTCTCAAAAATCTTGGTGATGATCTTACCCTTCGTGTCTTTTTCTACACCCTCTATCTCCAGGCCTTTTGCATAGGACGTAAGGGCCCCCAGGTCACCGGATCGCTGAAGGTCGAAGTTTCCCAGTTCACGCATCGCTTCCTCCATGGTCATACGTCTCCACGGAACGGCAAAATCTATCTCCTGGCCATTGAAGGTAATTTTAGTTCCGCCGAAAAGCTGCACGGCAAGAGAAGCAACAAGGTCTTCAGTAAACGCCATCAGGTCCTCATATGTTGCGTACGCCTGATAGAATTCAAGCATGGTGAATTCAGGGTTATGCCTCACCGATATACCTTCATTTCTGAAGTTCCGGTTTATTTCAAAAACTCTCTCAAGACCACCGACTATAAGCCTTTTCAGATAAAGTTCAGGTGCTATCCTCAGGTATAGATCCATACCCATGGCATTGTGATGGGTCATAAAGGGCTTGGCAACTGCCCCACCAGGAAGCACCTGCATCATGGGTGTTTCAACCTCCATAAAGTCCCTGGCCTTAAAATAGTTCCGAATGTAATCGATAATACTCGCCCTTTCCTCAAAAACCTTCCGCGACTTTTCATTCACAATGAGATCAAGGTATCTTTTTCTGTATCTCTCTTCTATGTCCTTAAGGCCATGCCACTTTTCTGGCAGGGGCCTAAGGCTCTTCGTAAGTAGCTTAACCCGTTCAGCAAGAATCGTAAGCTCATCGGTCTTTGTCTTGAAAATCCTTCCCTCGGCAGCGATGATGTCTCCAATATCAAGTTTTTTGAAGGCTTCGTAATCAAAATCCTTCAGCATATCCTTTCGCACATAGAGCTGTATCTTACCCTTTTTATCCTGGATATGGAGGAAGGAGCTCTTTCCAAAATCTCTGAAGGCCACAATCCGTCCTGCAACAGATAGGGAAGCTCCTTCTTTCTCCAATTCATCGTGGCTCATGGCGCCAAAACGATGCGCTATACCCGCTGTATCAGCATAGGTTCCCCTGTCCTGGGGGTATGTATCAATGCCAATACTACGGAAATATTTCTCCTTGTCTTTTCTGACAGCTACCAACTCATTAATCGGATCCATATGTTCTCCTGTGATCACAGAAGTCAGACATCCAGACAACAGACTTCCAAATCTCTATCTTAATTCTCAGCTTTTTTGTCCCGTCTGTCTTCTGATCTCTGACTTCTGTCTTCTTGTGTATCTCCTATACTTCAACTATAACATCATAATCAAGGGTTTTCACTATTTTCCCTTCCCGTATCTCTCCGGCGGCGCATTCCCCTTTAATAAAAGCAATGCCGTCAATATCAGGCGCCTGTGTGAGTATCCTTCCGATCATGTACGGTTTTTCATATCCTTCAACGATCACAACGGCCTTCGTACCCACAAGACGTTGGAGCCTCTGTTTCGAAATATCCTTCTGTATCTCCATGATCATGTTGTACCGTTTCTGTTTTACGTTCTTTCTCACATGGCCCTTAAACCTGAATGCAGGGGTCCCTTCTTCCCTCGAATAGGTAAAGGCGCCGAGCATATCAAATTCTTCTTTTTTTATAAAATCAC
>Ga0105103_10000353_pt1 | contig 26033 bp, 25 predicted proteins | sample PPLLaktember2015_2_FD_79107 | JGI IMG/M metagenome (GOLD analysis project Ga0105103, IMG submission 79107) | Freshwater sediment microbial communities from Prairie Pothole Lake near Jamestown, North Dakota, USA - PPLs Lake P7 Core (6) Depth... | ecosystem: Environmental > Aquatic > Freshwater >...
AGACCGCGGCGTCATGCGAGTGCGCCTGGCGCAACGCCCGCCGGGACTGGTCGAGCGCGTGCAGAAGATCGCGCCCGGCGCCCGGTGGATTGGGGACGACCTGGTCGTGCCTGGCCCCACGTCCCTGCGCCTGGGCGCGCTCGACGCCATCCGCGCCGCCGGCGGCGTCATCGAGGGCCTGAGCGCCGACGAGGGACGCCTGGATCAGTTCTACCGCTCCATCGTCGGAGGCGCACGATGACGTGGCTTCGCTTCATCACACTCGCACTGGCCATGTCGGCATGCTCATCCGGCGTGCCGACGCCCGTCACGATCGACCTTGCGAACGACGTGTGCGCGCACTGCCGCATGGTGATCTCGTCGCGCGCGACCGCTGCCCAGCTGCTGACGCCTGGAGAGGAGCCGCGGCTCTTCGACGACCTCGGTTGCCTGCGCAGTGACCTCGAGCGGGCGGCGCCATCGGCGGGGACGGTCATCGTCGTCGCGGATCATCTGACTGGCGACTGGCTGAAGGTGGAGGATGCGGTGCTGACCGAAGTCCCTGGACTGCAGACCCCGATGGGGTCGGGCCTCATCGCCCACCGCACGACCGCCGACCGGGATCGCGACCCCGCGTCGCGCGGTGGCCACCCGTACCAGGCATCAGCGCTCACGGGAAGTCGTCCATGATCGGGGTCATCTGGCTCTGTGCGCGTCATGAGTTGCTGCTGGCAGCGCGGTCGCGGTGGCTGCAGTGGTTCGCGGTGGTCTTCGCCGGGCTCGCCCTGCTGGTGGCCGCGTCGGGATACGTCATCTCCGGTGGGTACGGGCTGCAGGACTTCGCCCGGACGGCCGTGTCGCTCGTGCAGCTGGTGCTGCTCATCGTGCCGCTGGCCGCGCTCGTGTTCGGATCGCTGGCGCTCTCGCCGGAACGTGGCGCCGCCGAGCTGCTCTACGCGCAGCCGGTCGAGCGATGGACCATCCTCACCGGGCGCGTGATCGGCCTCTTCCTGGCGCTGGCCGCGGCGGAGCTTCTCGGCTTTGGCGTAGCGGGGCTGGCCGTGCAGTGGTATAGCGGCCCGAGTGGGGGATCGCAATTTCTGGTCGTGGTGGCGCTGGCCATGGCGCTGACGGCAGTGTTCCTCGCGGTGGCCGCTGCCCTCACCAGCGGCGCGCCGGGCCGCCGGGCCCGATCCCTGGCAATGGCGCTGGTGGTGTGGTTCGTCGCCGTCATCCTGTTCGATCTGGCTGCGCTCGGCGTGGCCTCGCTGCTCCGGTCGGGCGCCGCCTCGCGACTGCTCATCACCGCCGCACTGGTCAATCCGGTCGACGCCGGCCGGACGGGCGCGTACATGGCCATCGAGGGGACCTCCGCCTTCGGCGGCGCCTCGCTTGCGCTGCTGCGGTTCGCCGGCGGCGAACGCGCCACCGCCGCCCTCATCGCCGCGTCGCTGCTGCTGTGGGTCGCGGTGCCCTCCTGGATTGCGGCACGGCGCCTGGCACGGACTGACTTGTAGGGCGCGCTGCGCGCGGTAGGCGGCGCTGCGCGCCGTGGGGAACGGCAGGCGGCGCTCCGCGCCGTAGGAGAATCAGGCCGCGCTGCGCGCGGTAGGGAATCCCACTGTGCCGTCCGCGGCGCAGTCCTACGGACCGCAGGTCCGCCTCCCACCCTACGCGCCGAAGGCGCGCCTCTACGACGCCGCCACCGCTTCGATTTCGTCCCGGTCCAGGATCACGAAGCCGTCCTTGCCGGTGTGGACCACGTTGTCCTTCTCCCAGCGGCTCATGATGCGGATGCAGGTCTCGATGGTGGTGCCAGTGAGATCGGCCAGCTCCTGCCGGTGCAGCGGCATCGGCACGAAGATGCCGCCCTGCGCCTCGCGACCCATCTGCTCGGCCAGCTTCAGGAACAGCCGGGCGAAGCGCGTCTCAACCCGGCCGCCGCTCAGCTCGGTGAGGCGGCGCGTGAGTTCGGCAATCCGGAGCGAGAGCCCCGAAAGCAGTCCGCGCACCAGCACAGGGTGTTGTTCGAGCAGCTGGAAGAAGTCCCGTGCCTCCACCCGGATGCAGGTGGTGTCTTCGAGCGCCAGGGCCGATGCGGGGAACTGGGCGCCTTCATACACGGCGACCGCGCCCAACGGCTCACCGGCGCCAAAAATCTCGAGGATGATCTGTTTTCCTGAGGCCGTGGACTTGAAGATCTTCACGCGGCCTTCGACGATGACCAGCAGAGCGTCGCCGGGGTCGCCTTCGCAAAAGAGCTCCTCGCCGCGGGCGAACTGCTTCAGTCGCGCGTGCTCCGCGATCCGCGCCCGCTCCTCCGGCGCCAGCCGTCGGAACAGCGGGATGCGACGCAGGATCTCTTCGCTGGGCGCGGACACGGGGGAAATCATACGTGAGGATGGCCGCTCGACGCCCCGCTCAGGACAGTTGGCGTTCGACCTCGAGCGCCTTGGGGAAGAGCACCTCGTCCTCGAATCGCACGTGTTCGTCGAGCGTCGCCTGGAGCGCGGCGAGCGCGGCGAAGGCTGGCACCCACCGCTCCTCACCGCCCTCCGGCCGGGCCTTCCTGGCCGCCTCGATGACCCGGACCAGCAATTCGTGCACGCGGACGTGCTCCCCCTCGAGCAGACGGACGGGGTTGAGCACGGACGGGAATGGCAACGGCGGGCGCGACCCGCCAACCCTCGCGGCCTCTGCCAGCGCCTCGAGCGCGGGGAACAGGATGTTCTCTTCCTTCACGAGGTGCAGTTCGAGGAACGTGGCCAGACCATCGAACTGCTGGACGATGTCCGGCGCGGGCGAGCCGGCGCCCGCCAGGCCTCGCAGCTGCTCCCTGACATGCCGCACGTCCCGCCGCAGCTCGCGGTGCCGTCGCCTGAGGGCATCGGCACACAACTCGTCGAGGCCGGCGGCGACGCGTTCGTGAGGTGAGGGCATATCGGCCATGCGCACCCGCTCAGCGGACAGGTTAGGCACGACCACCGCGACCGCCTATGACGGCGGTCATACGGACACCACACGACGACAACGCTTCACGCCTGCCTCTCGTCAAACCCGGCATGGCTCTGCTGCGCGACTGGCGCGTCGCTCTCCGTTCCCTCATCAAGCAGCCCGGCTTCACGCTCACCGTCGTCGGGATGCTCAGCGTGGCGATTGGCGCCAACACCGCGATCTTCAGCCTGATCAACCAGGCGCTGCTCCACTCCCTGCCCTTCGACGAGCCCGAACGGCTCGTGCTCGGCCGCGCGACGTTCAGCGGTCGCATCAACCCCGCGGTCTCGGGTTACGACTACTACGACTACAGGGAGCAGAGCCGGTCGTTCGAGTCGCTGGCGTCGATGGGAGGCAACTCCGGGCCCGCCACCGTGCTGGTGGACGGCACGCCGGACCGGGTGAACAGCATGTTGGTGAGCTGGGACCTGTTTCCAACGCTGCGGGTGGCGCCGGTGCTCGGGCGTCCGTTCGCGCCGCAGGATGCCGCCAGCGGGCATGACGGTGTCGTCGTCATCAGCCACGCGTACTGGCAGCGCCGCTTCGGCGGATCGCCCGATGTACTGAATCGCCTTATCACCGTGGACGGCAAGCCGGGCACCATCATCGGCGTGATGCCGCCCACGTTCCACTTCATGTTCGATGCGGACGTCTGGACCCTCACGTACCGCGATGGCCCCCTGGCCACTGCCCGCCGCTTCCACAACCTGCTGCTGATCGGCCGCCTCGCGCCAAGCGTGTCGCTGGCCGAGGCGCAGAGCGAGGTCGACGTGATCTCGCGCCAGCTCGAACAGCAGTACCCGGACACGAACAGGAACAAGGCGCTCGGCCTCAGCGCGCTCCACGACGCGCTCGTTGAAGACGCGCGTGCGAACCTGTGGATGCTGATGGGTGCGGTCACGCTGGTGCTCCTGATGGCATGCGCGAACGTCGCCGGCCTGCTGCTGGCCCGCGGCCAGCGGCGCTTGACCGAAGTGGCCATCCGTACCGCCATCGGCGCTTCGCGGGCAACGCTGGTCGGCCAGTTCCTGGCCGAGAGCCTGCTGCTGGCGGTCCTCTCGGGCGCGGCCGGCCTGGCGCTGGCCATCGTGTTTCAGGACCTCCTGATCAAGCTCGTGCCCGTGAGCCGGATTGGCCGCATCACGCACGGCCTGGACCTGAATGTCCTCGCCTTCGTGACGACGCTCGCCGTGGTCACAGGACTCCTATTCGGAGTGCTGCCCGCGATCCGCGGAACGGCCGTCGATGCGTCGGCCCAGCTCAAGTCCGGCGCACGCACCACCGAGGGGCGGACCGGCACACGCCTGCGCGGCGGTCTGGTGGTCGTGCAGGTGGCCCTCGGCGTGGTGCTGCTCGTTGCCGCCGGCCTGCTGGTCCGCAGCCTGACGCGGCAGATGGCGGTCGACCTGGGCTTCGAGCCGGCGAACGTGCTCACCGCCGGCGTCCGCGTCTCCGAACTGGACTACCCGGACACCGTGCAGCGCACGGCGTTCTTCGCGTCGTTCGTGGACAACGTGAAGGCGCTGCCGGGCGTGGAGGACGTCGGCCTCGTCAGCCAGCTGCCGATCCGTCATCCGGGCGGCAACCTCTACCTGCGCCGGCCGGGAGAAGAGGCCCGCTCGACGATGGATCGCTCGGCCGACTTTCGCGTGGTCCTGCCAGGCTACTTCACCGCGATGCGGATGCCGCTGGTCGCGGGCCGCGACATCGCCGAGACCGACGATGCGAGTCGGCCGCGCGTGATCGTGATCAGCCAGTCGTTGGCCACGCTGATGTTCCCGCGAGAGAATCCGTTGGGCCAGATTCTGATCCTGGACCTGGGTGAGTCCACGCCCCACCAGGTGGTGGGCGTGGTCGCCGACGCCCGGCTGCGCCGCGTGCGCAGCGATCCGTTCCACGCGATGTACGTGTCGCTGAGACAGGCACCGAGGCCGGCGATGTTCCTGGCAGTACGCACGGCCGGAGATCCCGCGAGCCTCGTCGCTTCCCTTCGCGATCTGCTGACACGCAAGGACCCGAGCATCCCCCTCGCTGAGCCCGCCTCGATGGCGTCCATCGTCGATGACGCGCTGGCCGACGTCCGTGTCGTGACGCTGGCCCTTGGCCTGTTCTCGGCGGTGGCGCTCGCACTGTCCCTGATCGGGCTCTACAGCGTGCTCGCCTACTACGTGAGCCAGCGGCGGCACGAGCTGGGGGTGCGCATGGCGCTCGGGGCCAGCGGAGGAGATGTGATGTCGCTGGTGCTCGGCCGAGGCCTCGTCCTCACGGGCGTCGGTCTCCTGGCCGGCCTGATCGGCGCGTACTTCACGACCGGCGTGCTGCGAACGCTGCTCTACGAAACGGCGCCCACCGACACGCTGACGTTCCTGCTCGTGCCGGTTCTGTTCGCCCTGGTCAGCGGGCTCGCGTGCCTGCTGCCCGCCTGGCGCGCCTCGCGCGCCAACCCACTGGACGCACTGCGGACGGAGTAGCACAGGAGCTCGCGCTCAACGACGGCAGCCGGGTCGTGACGCTTCAGCACCTGATGGACTCGTGATGTGGTGAGCTGGTGATCTGGACCTCGAGATCTGGAGATCTGTAGATCTGGCGCGAATCAGCGGCGGAACAGCCAGACGATCAGCGTCAGCAGGATGCTGACGAGGATGGACGTGCCGATCGGAAAGTAGAAGCGGAAGTTCTCGCGCTCGATGGCGATGTCGCCGGGCAGCCTGCCCAGCCACGGCAGCCTGCCGCCGAGCGTCATCACCGCCCCCGCGATCAGCAAGATGCCGCCAAGGGCCATCAGCAATCTTTCCGAGCTCCGCCATCGTCACTCCCCAATCGTTACACGTTACTCACGGCATCTTCGCACGTCCGACACGTGCGGGAGCGACACTCCTGAACGACGGCGTCGGATGCATGGCAGTCCGAGCCGATGACCTCGCCACTCAGGAGAACGCATGAAGAACAATTCAGTATCTCGACGCATGTTCATCCAGCTGGGCACCGCCGTGGGCGGCGCCCTCGGCCTGGGCCTCACCGAATTCGGCCGCGTGCAGGCCGACGTGCCGCAGTTCGGCGGCACGATCCCGGGATTCGGGCCACTCGTCCCGACCGCGGCGGAGAACACCGGCGAGACCCTGCTCAAGCTTCCGGAAGGCTTCAAGTACAACGTGCTGATCCGCAACGGCAACATCATGTCCGACGGCCGCCCGTTCCCGAGCAACGCCGATGGCATGGGCGCCTTCGACTACAACGGCATGGTGCGGCTGGTCGCGTGCCACGAGCGGAGCACCGGGCCGGCGATCGGCAGCTTCCCGTACGATCCGGGCGCCGGCGGCGGCACCACGACGCTGACCGTTGACCCGGCCACGCGCCTGCTGACCGAGAGCTTCGTCAGCTCCAGCGGCCACGTGCGCAACTGCGCCGGCGGCATCACGCCGTGGGGCACCTGGCTCACCTGCGAGGAAACGACCCAGGGGCCGACGTCCACCTACCAGCGGCAGCACGGCTACATCTTCGAGGTGCCGGCCTTCGCCTCGACGGAAGTCCCAACCGAGCCGCTCCGCCATCTGGGCCTGCACTATCCCGAGGCGGCAGTGGTGGACCCGAAGACCGGCATCGTCTACATCACGTCGGACCGCGGCCCCTGTGGCACGTTCCGCTTCGTACCCAGCGTGCCCGGGGATCTCACCCAGCCGGGTCGCGTGCAGATGCTGGCAATCGAGGGTATGCCCCAGTACGACACGCGCGTGAACCAGCAAGTGAAGGTCAAGCTGCCGGTGAGCTGGGTGGACATCGACGACCCGAGCAACGAGGCGGTCTACAGGACCAACGCCCTCTACACCTATCAGCAGGGGTTGGCCAAGGGTGGCGCCACGTTTTCCCGTGGCGAAGGCGCGTGGTACAGCCGCAACAGCGTCTTCTTCGCCTGCTCGAACGGCGGCAACGCCGGCCTCGGCCAGATCTTCGAGCTGCACCTCGAGAACAACGACGTGCAGGAGCTCGAGCTGGTGTTCGAGTCGACCGACGCCGCCGCGATGGCTGCGCCAGACAACATGTGCGTGTCGCCGAGCGGCAACAACATGATCATCTGCGAGGACGGCGGCGGCGCCGAGTACCTGCACCTGCTGCGCCGGAGCGGCAACCAGATCTATCAGCTCGCCGAGAACATCTACCCAGGCCAGACCGGGTCGGAGTGGGCCGGCGCCTGCTTCAGCCCGGACGGCAAGACGCTGTTCGCGAACCTTCAGGGCGCGAGCGTGGTGTTCGCGATCTGGGCGGATCGCAATCGCTGGGCGTCAATCACCTAGCCCTCTCCTGATCGCGGCATCAACCTGAACAGAACGGACAAGAGAAGAACATGAAAGGGTGACGGCGCGGTGGTCGCACAAGCAGGGGCGAATCGGTCGACAATGTCACCGTGACCACGCCCATGCTGACGACCACCGTGCTGCTCACCGAGGACCGCCTCGCACGCGATTTCCTCGCCGCCCTCGAGCGGCGCGAGCTGCCCGAGAAGTACTTCTACTGGTTTCCCACCTCGGTGCGCGCCTGGCTCAACCTGTGCGGCGACGGCGCCTACCGCAACTACGCGCGCTCGCACACCCTGCTCCAGGCGCACCTGGCAGACGTCATCGCACAGCTGCCCGCCGGTGAGGCCACGGTGATCAGCCTTGGGGCGGGTCAGGGCACCAAGGACCTGCTGGTCCTCGATCAACTGCGGGCGTCCGGAAGGGAGCCCCGCTACTTCCCGGTCGACGCCAGCCAGTCGCTGCTGGAGATGGCGTGCGCGGCCGCCCTGGAGGCACGCGTCCCATGCGTGGGATTCAAGGCCGACATGGCCGACCCCGCCCACATGGTCTCCGTGCGCAACCTGACGCCCACGGCCCCCCGGCTCGTCATGATGCTGGGCAACACTCTGGGAGCGTTCGACCCTGCGGCGATGGCCCGGCAGCTGGCGCACCTGCTTGGTCCAGAAGACCACCTGCTGGTGGACGGCGAGATCTTCAGCGGTGAGACCACGCTGGCGGGCTATGACAACCCGCTGAACCGGCAGTTTGCGTTCGGCCCGCTGCGCGGCGTGGGCCTGGTCGAGCCCGATGACGGCGTGCTGCGCTTCGAGACCTCGGAGGACGATGCATGTCCGGGACTGTTTCGATTACGCAAGCACTTCGTGCCGGCCCGCGACCTCGCCGTGACGGTGGCTGGCGAAACCGTCCGGTGGCAGGCGGGCCAGCGCGTGGAGATGAACTGGTCGGGCAAGTACACCCACGAGGCGTTCCTGGCCCTGCTGCGCGACGCCGGGCTCGCCCCCGTCACCCAGCACGTGAGCGCGGACGGCCGATTCGTAATGGTGCTCTCCAGACCGCTGCACCCGATCACCAGTTTCGCCTAATCTGACTTCTTCTCCCCCAGAAGCGGCACGCCCGCGCTCCCCGGGCCCAGCAGCCCCGTCTCCGTGTAGATCCGCAGCTTGTCACGGGTATCGATGATGTCGAGGTTCCGCATCGTCAGCTGACCGATGCGATCCTGCGGCGTGAAGAAGGCCTCGCCCCGCTCCATGGTCAGGCGCTCGGGCTTGTAGGTGAGGTTGGGGCTGGTCGTGTCGAGCAGCGAGTAGTCGTTGCCGCGCCGCAATTCCAGCGTCACCTCGCCGGTGACCGCGCGCGCCACCCAGCGCTGCGCCGTCTCGCGCAGCATCATGGACTGCGGGTCGAACCAGCGGCCCTGATAGAGCAGCCGGCCCAGGCGACGGCCGTTGTTGCGGTACTGCTCGATGGTGTCTTCGTTGTGGATGCCGGTGACCAGGCGCTCGTAGGCGATGTGCAGCAGCGCCATGCCCGGCGCCTCGTAGATGCCGCGGCTCTTGGCCTCGATGATGCGATTCTCGATCTGATCGCACATGCCGAGCCCGTGCCGCCCGCCGATGACGTTGGCTTCGGTGAACATCGACAACGCGTCGCCGAAGGTGTGGCCGTTCAGCGCCACGGGCTGCCCTTCTTCGAAGCGCACGGTCACCGTCTCGGCTTTCACCGTCACGTCGTCACGCCAGAAGGCGACGCCCATGATCGGCTGGACGATGGTGATGCCCTTGTTGAGGAACTCGAGGTCCTTCGCTTCGTGCGTCGCACCCAGGATGTTCGAGTCGGTCGAGTACGCCTTCTCGACGCTCATCTTGTACTCGAAGCCGTGCGCGATCATGTACTCCGACATCTCCTTGCGGCCGCCCAGCTCGTCGATGAAGCGCTGGTCGAGCCACGGCTTGTAGATGCGGAGGTTCGGATTGGCGAGCAGCCCGTAGCGGTAGAACCGCTCGATGTCGTTGCCCTTGAAGGTGCTGCCATCCCCCCAGATGTTCACGTCATCGTCGCGCATGGCGACGACGAGCATGGTGCCGGTGACGGCGCGGCCGAGCGGCGTGGTGTTGAAGTAGGTGGCGCCGCCAGTCGAGATGTGGAAGGCGCCGCACTGGATCGCGGCGAGGCCTTCGGCGACGAGCTGCGGCCGGCACTCGACGAGGCGGGCGAGCTCCGCCCCGTAGGCCATCGCCTTCTTCGGGATGTCGTCGTAGTCCTTCTCGTCGGGCTGACCGAGATTGGCGGTATACGCGTACGGAATGGCGCCCTTCGCGCGCATCCAGTGCAGCGCGGCGCTGGTATCGAGGCCGCCGGAAAATGCGATGCCGACCTTTTCGCCGGCGGGAAGACTCTGAAGAATGTTGGCCACGTGGGTCGCTCCGAAACGACCCATGATACGTGACCCGCGTCCCTCACCGCAGCACTTCCTCCAGCGGCCGGCGCGGCGTGTGCACCCGCGGCGGTGACGCATGCCCCAGCCGGAACGGCTGCAGCGGCACGCACGCGATGTCCGGCAGCATGCCGGCCACGGCGTCCGCGGTCTCCGGCAGCTGCAGCAGCTGGCTCACGGGCTGCAGGCTGAGGCCGCGGAGCGTGGCCGCCAGGTAGATGCGCTCCAGCACCTGTCCGACGCGAATCTGTGCCTGGTGGCTGTTGGCCTGCGCGCAGATGATGCCGATGACCGGGGAGCTCATGAGCGCCCTGTGATCGGCCTTCGAGAAGCTGGAGGCGGGCATCAGGTGCGACACCGCGAAGCGCCCCAGCGTCGCCAGCAGCCAGGGCGTGCCGAACACACCCGTGCCGATCAGCTCGCCAAGCTCGTGGCGGTACTCGGGGTTCGACAGCAGCACGGCGTCGGCGCGCATCACCAGCGCGTCGACCTGCACACGACCTTCGTCGGTGGTAATCCAGTGCACGCGCAGGCCGGGCTCGGTGCAGGCGTCGTTCAGCGCGGCCAGGTGCTCGGCCTCCACGGGCGCGCCGTCGTACACACCGTGGTGGGTGTGGCGATGGGTCAGGACCTTGAAGCGGGGATCGGGCGGCGTGGTCGGCATGCGGCCGCAGCCCTCGAACCGGACCCGGACCGCGGGCGTGAGGTCGTCCACACCCGATAGATAATCGGCAGCGGTGCGATAGCCGAAATGGGTGGCTGCAATCAGCAGATTCTCGAGCGCGCAGCCGAGGCTGACGAACATCTCCCGTTGATCGGCATCGGCCACACGTTGCCAGCGCGTGACATCGAGGTGCATCTCCACCGAATCGCGGCCGACCACGAACTTCCACGGCTGGGTGTTCCGCGTCGACGGCGCCAGCAGCGCATAGCGTACGAGAAAGCTCAGCTTGTCCGAGTCGGTGCCGTGGACCGGAAAGTCGTCGGCGCGAAGATCCCAGGGGCTTGGCGGTTGCGGAATGACGTCCATGTCAGTTCCCCTTCCGGTTATTTCTTGCAAGAAGGTGGCCGAATGGGGTCTGTGAGGAAACGGCGCAATGGGTCAGATCTGTTGATCCGCCCGCGTTTCGTGCCGGAATCTCGTCAGTTCGTCCGGCGAAACTGACGGCCGTCATACGTCAATCGCCAGACTGCAGCATCATGGGGTGGTGGATCCTCTTGCCGGCTCATCGTGGAGCACACCGCAGACCGTGGCGGGCTTCGCGAAATCGCCCCCCAACGCACGCCTGATGCACATCGCCTCGGAAGAGTTGCAGCAACGGCCGGCCGGCCGGGCACTCGACATCGGCTGCGGGGCCGCGCGGAATGCCGTCCCCCTGGCCCGCATGGGATGGCAGGTCGTCGGCACTGACCTGTCGTGGCCCATGCTGGTGGCGGCATCAGGGCGGGCGCACGACGAACTGCCGGACGATCGGCTCCATGTGCTCCAGTCGCCGATGGGTGCGCTCCCGGTGCGGGCCGGCGCGTTCGATCTGATCGTGGCGCATGGCATCTGGAACCTCGCGCGTTCGTCCGAGGAGTTTCGCATGGGGGTGCGGGAGGCGGCACGAGTCGCCGCTCCGGGCGCCCTGCTGTTCGTGTTCACGTTCTCCCGCCATACGCTCCCGCCGGATGCCGTGCCCCTGCCGGGGGAGTCGTTCGTGTTCACGCAGTTCTCCGGCGAGCCCCAGTGCTTTCTCACGGGCGCGGAACTGCTGTCGGAGCTCGGCGCGGCAGGCTTCGTCCCCGACCCCGCGGTGCCGCTCGTCGAGCACAACCGGCCGAAGCCCGGCTCGCTGAGCGGCGGCGCACCCGTCATCTACGAAGGAGGATTCCGTGTCGACCATTCCGGCCGCTGAGGCCCTGCTGCTCGCCGAACTGATCACCCCGACCGCTCAGGGCATCGCCAGCCGCGTGCTCGCGAAGAGCGGCGGAGGCAACCTGACCCTGTTTGCTTTCGACGCCGGGCAGGGGTTGAGCGAGCACAGCACGCCGTACGATGCGCTGGTGCTGGTGCTCGAGGGCGAGTTGACGCTGACGATCGGCGGCGCGCCGGTCAAGGCCACACCCGGCACCGTCGTGCGGATGCCGGCCGGTGTGCCTCATGCGGTGGATGCGCCGGTGGCCGCGCGGATGCTGCTCCTGATGTTCAAGGAGCCGAAGGCCTGACGGTGGACCGGCGGGTGGCGTATTCATACAGAATTGCCCCGGGGCGACCGCGCCAATACGCGTAGGCGCCCTCGGGCAGCAGCCACTCGACCACGGCATCGGCCGGCACCATCATCCCATCGCGCGAGGTGAACGCGAGGCACCGTCCCTGCCAGGGATGCCGGGACGGCGGGTGTCGACCATCGTCGAAGATGCGCGCTGGCACGTACATCGATTCGATCAACCCGGTGACGCCGAAGCGGAACTCCACGCTGGTAGTGAGCGGGCCGGTGTGGAGCGTGGCGACGGCGCGCGTCGCGTCGACCGGTGTCCACGCCACGCCCTGACCGGGCAGCAGCGCGGTCGGCAGCCAGGCGAGCTCGGCCAGGTACCGCTGCATGGACCCGATCGTGAGATCCGCGGACGGGTTCGCATTCGCCACCGTCACCAATCCCAGGACGGCGGCACGCATTGAACCCACGCCGTCAACCAGCCCGTCGCGGACGCGGACGTCAACGCCGGGCGCCATCGCCATGCGCGCGTCCCACAGCATGCCGGGCGCGCCAGGAACGAAGTCCTGAACCGCCGTGAACGGCGCCCACTTGTCGGCGCCTGGCTTGCCGATGTTGAACTCGCCCGTCCAATTGACGCGCGCGCGCGTGACGATGGGCTGTCCCTCCTGGAGCGCGACTCGGAAATAGCGCGCCACGGGAGGTGGCAGCCCTGCGAGCTGACGAACCGAGTAGGTGGGCACGGTGGGCGGCTGTTGCCCAGACAGCAGTCGCGTCCGGGTGGAGGCAGTGGCCGCATTCCAGCGCGCCGCAGCCATCCCCAGGATGGCGGCGGCGACGGCGGCGATGGTCGCGCCCGCGAGCAGCAGGAGGTCGAGCCAATCCGGCACGGTGTTCCTCGCCGGCCGCTGCTGCAAGAAGCCCGCCTGACGAGCGCGAGCGATTCTGGCCGGGACTTGCTTCCGGGCGCAGCGGCATGCCGGAAGCGCGGCGTTGGGACGCGGCTAGCGGTCGCGCTCGAACACGTCGCGATACCTGGCGTCCGACGCCAGTACTTGGCGGGCGTAGCCGCAGATCGGCACCACGGCCCGCGACGATTCGCGGGCCCAGTCGGCGGCCGCGTCCACCAGTCTGACGCCCAGTCCACGCCCACGCTCCGCGGGCGGCACTTCGACGAAGTCCACGTAGATGATCTCGTCCGTCACGTGGTAGTCGAGGCGGCCGACGGTGGCACCTTGCCTCTTCAGGAGGAGCACGCCAGTGTCGGCGCCCTCGCGGTCCACGGTGTAGGTCTCGGGAAGTGGTGGCGTCGAAGGCATGGTCTCCCGATGATAGCGGACACCAGCAGGTCAACCGTCGCGGCCGGCGCTCGGTGAGCTCGGCGCGGCGCGGTGCGGCGGATTGCCGGAAGCCCGGCGCTGCTAGGGCACCGCTCGGTCCAGCAGGTGCCCGGTTGCGCTCTCGACAGCGACCAGCGCCTTCTGCAGATCGGCGAGCGCCCGGACTTCGCGCAGGGCGGCGTCGGCCGTGGCCAGTTCGCGAAGGTTGACCAGGAACTGCGTCGAATCGCCCAGCGTGAAGCGGTCGCGCTCGAGCGACTCCAGCTCCCTGGCGACGGTGAGCTCTTCGCTCACCACCGCCAGCACCGTGCGTGCCGCGGCCAGCGCGCTCAGGGCGTCCTGCACGTCGGCGCGCACCTCGTCTTCCATCCAGCGTAGCTCCTGGTCAATCGCCGACATCTTGGCCTGCGCCTGCAGGGACTTCCCCGTTGCCTTCCGGCGCTGGAACGGCAGTTCGAAGACGGCGCCGGCCTCGAACGACGAGCCCGCCCGGCTTGCCGGGCCGCTGCCGTAGTCGTGCGACACCTCGGAGAACAGGTTCAACGCCGGCAGCACCGCATTCTCCGCGAGCTGCAGTTCCACCGCCTGCTGCTCGCGCTTCAGCCGCAGGGCCTTCAACTCGGGGCGGCGCTCGAGGGCCTGCTGAATGGCGACGCTCTCGTCCAGCAGCTGGCTCGCCGGCGGCGGCACGAGTACCGGCAGCCGATCAGCGGCCGGCCGCTGCGGCGTTCCGTCGGGCGCACGCAGGTACAACGAGAGGTCGATCGCCTTCATCTGCAACTGACGCTCGGCCGTGGCCAGCGCCGACCGGCGCTGCAGAATGGCGCGGCGATTGTCGGTGCGCTCGACCGGCGCAATCTGCCCCAACGCCACCGAGTCCTCGAGCTGCACGTCCCGCGCCTCGGCCAGGTCCAGCAGGGCGCGGGCAACGCGCAGCTGCTGGCCCGCCGCCACCCAGTCCCAATACTCGCTGAGCGCTTTGGAGAAATACGACAGTCGGGCCTTCTCGAGCGCGCGCTCCGCCACGTCCACGCCGAGCTCGGCGACCTGCCTCGTCGCACGACGTGAGTCGATGGCGCGGTTGCGAAGCAGCGAGAACTCGAGGCCGCCGTTCAGCTCGCCCTCGGAGAGGGTCTGCGCCTTGCCGTCGTAGGGCGCGAAGTTGCCGCGCCCGGTGCGATAGCCGCCATACGTGGTGAGGCCCAGCGGCCCCAGGGGCTGCACGAGCGCGGTCGAGAATCGCTCGTTGTCGTAGAAGCCCCGATTCGTTTCAGCCGCCGCCTTGAACGACAGATCGAAAGCCCCGCGCGATTCCTGCGCCTCGCCCTGGGCCACCTGCACGTCGCGGCGCGCGCGCTCGAGCAACGGCAGCGCACGGTCGACGGACCGGAGCACGTCCTCGGCGGCCAGCGGAACCTGGGCGGCGGCCGGGCTGGCCGCCATGCCCAGCCCGAGCGCCAGCGCGAGCCAGAGCCGCCAGGCGGTCGTCACTTCCCTGCACCCTTCGCGGCCGACTCGTTCGGACCGCCGGTCGAGATGGTCTCGAAGGCCGCGGCGGCGGGTTCATCCGGCGCCACCACGGGCGGGAAGCCGTTGAACTGCCGCCACAGCTCGAAGCCGATCGGCACGATGTTGAGCATCACCCAGCCATTGGCGCGCACGCCCTGCCGGAGGAATCGGCGCGACGGCCATGGCTCGTCGTCGGGATCGGGCTCGATCAGGACGCGGAATCGCCCCTTGCCGTTGTCGGTGGCGTCGACGAGCTGCACCCGCCCGCCGAAAGTGCCCACCGCAATCGACGGCCACCCGGAGAACTGCAGCGCGGGCCAGCCTTCGAACTGGAGACGCACGAGTTGTCCGGCCATCACCATTGGCATGTCGTTACCGTTCACCCACAGCTCGACCACGTCCTTGCTGGACGCGGGCACGATCACCGCCAGCGCTCCACCGGCCTTGAGCATCTCTCCGCTCTGCCTCGCCAGGACGCGGAGCACGGTCCCGTCGATCGGTGCGGTCACCTGCTGCGTCTGCTGACGCGCCAGGCGCACCTCCATCCGGGCAAGCTCACCGCGGGCTTTGGCCAGGTCGCTCGCCGCGGAGGCCAGCGAGGCGCGCGCCTCGTCCACCCGCGCCCGCGCGTCGGCGCGGGTGCGTTGCAGTTCGGCGGCGAGCGATGCCGCCTCGCTGCGGGCGGCGTTGAGCGTGGCCATGCTGCGGTCCACGTCGGCGACACGGGTGGCGGTCTCGAGATCGGCCAGCTCCACGCTGCGGGTGGAGGTCAGCCCCTTGGCGGCCAGTGCCTGCTGCCGTTCGCGGTTGAGGTCGGCCGTCAGCCTGGCCGCACGCGCGGCGGCCAGGGCCTGCTCGGCCGCGGTGACGCGCTCGCGGGCCATCTGCTCGCGGAGCTCGGCCGCGGTGACGCTGGTCTCCAGGGTCTCGACCAGCCCCGTGATCCGGTCATCGAGCGACTTGACCCGCAGGTCGCCCTGCTGCACGGTCTGCACGGTCTGCTCGCGCTCCTCGCGCAGGCGCTCCATGATCGCGGGGTCGTTGTCCGCCAGGTCGACGATCGGGTCGCCACGCTTGACGACGCTGCCTTCCACGACGTGCCACTTGACCACCCGGCCGTCGACGGGCGCCTCGACCTGCTGGAGACGCTCCTCCGGGCTGAACGCGATGACGCGGCCGGCCCCGGGGATGGTCTGCTGCCACGGCGTGAGCGTCAGCGCGATGGCGGTGACCACCAGCAGGATCATCAGCATGCGCGCCAGGATCCTGGCGGAACGGGGCGCTTGGACGTTGTGCAGCGCCAGGCGCTGGTCCATGTGCCAGTCGGCATTCTCGGAACTCATGACGAGGCCTCCTCGGCTGCGGTTTCGCGAATTTCGCCGTCGCGCAAGGTCACGACCCGCGTGCAGCGGGCCAGCAGATCGCGACGCTCGGTGATGCACAGCAGCGTCCAGGGGGCATCCCGGGCGAACAACGCCGCGGCGGTCCGCTCCTGCTCGTCATGCTGGTCGATCTGGTCGAGGGCGCCGTCCAGGATGATGAGGCGCGGCCGGCCGGCGATGGCGCGCGCGATCATCAGGCGGCAGGCCTGTCGATGCGACAGCGGGCGGCCGTGAGGCTGCAGCAGCGTGGACAGACCGTCGGGCAGCGCATTCAGCTCACTCAGCAAGCCGACCTGGGCCAGCGCCTCGGTGAGGTCGACGTGGGTGAGGTGATCGCGGCCGAGACGCACGTTGTCGATCACGCTGCCCGGGAACAACTCGACGCCGCGCACCAGCGCCACTTCCCTCCGCAGCGGCACCAGCGGCAGATCCCGGATGTCGAGGCCGTCGACCTGGACCGAGCCGCTCGTGGCGCGGCGCAGGCCGAACAGCACATCGGCCAGGGTGCTCTTGCCAGAGCCATTGGGGCCGGTAATGCCCACCCGCTCGCCCGCGGCGACGGACCACTCGCGCACCCGCAGTGCCGGCCTGGAGGCATCCTCGTACTGCACGGCGAGTCCGGTGATGCCGAGCGCCATGGGACCGGTCGACGACGGGAGCGCGTGCCCGCCGCTACGCTCGAGCGGGAGGTCGATCAGGCCGCCCAGCTTGTCGATCGCGGCACACAGGTCGTAGAACACCTCCAGTTGCTTGCCGAACTTGGTGAATGCGCTGAGCATGCCGGCGACAATCAGCTCGCTGGCCACGAGCTGGCCCAGCGTCAGCTGCCGCTCGATCACCAGCCACCCGCCGATCCCCAGCAGTGCCGAGCTCGCCGCCGCTTGCAGCGCGAAGGATCCGACGATCTGGCGGACCAGGATCTTGAAGTGCTTCTTGCGGTACGACAGGTAGTCTTCGAGCAGCCGATGGGAGCGTTGCACGGCGTACTCGGCACCGCCTGCCGACTTGAAGGTGATCAGATTGGCGGCCATCTGCTCGAGCCAGGCCTCGAGCGCGTACTTCGCCTTCGACTCGCCGATGCTGGTCGCGACCGCGCCGCGGCCCAGAATGAAGATGATGACCAGCATGGCGATGATCAACAGCACGTCGAAGGCCAGCAGCCAGGGGTGATACAGCGCAATCAGCACCATGCCGATGATGGTCTGCATCAGGATGCTGAGCCCGTCGATGAGCAGCAGGGAGGCCGACTTCTGAACGGTGACGGTATCGAAGAAGCGGTTGACGATCTCGGGGCCGTGATAACGGTCGAAGGCCTCGGCCCGCACCCGCAGCAGCCGCCAGGTGACGTCGGTCGCCACGCGGGCGAAAATGCTGCGCTGGATGATCTCGACCACGCCGGCGCGGAGGGTGTTCATCACGGTCGAGAAGCCGAGGGCCACGAACACGAAGATCGTCAGCACCACCAGCGGCTGCAGCGCCGAACCGAAGGCGATGGTGTTGACAATCGACTGCACCGCGACCGGCACCACCAGCGACAGCAGCGCGATGATCACCGAGTAGACGAGCGCGACCCACAAGGTGCGCCGCTCGCCCTCGAGCAGCGCCCGCAGGCGCGCATACGGATCGAGGGCCGGCATGCCCTCGCGGGATCGCATCGGCGAGAGGGGGGCCGCCGGCTCGGCGAGAATCCAGTCCACGGCGGTGCCGTCATCCGCCACGCCCATCCACTGGCGGAGGCTGGCCGACGACCAGCGCGCCGGGCGGGTGTGGGCCCCGGGCACCGCGACCCGGGCGCCGCCGCGCGTGGCCTCGAGCACGGCCAGCGCCTCGATGCGCCCGTCGGCCCCCGAGCGGAGGGTCAGCCAGGGGTAGGCCGGGTCGGCATCGTCAAGCACGTCGGCGAGCGGCCGCCGCACCAGCGCGGTCGTGAGCCCGGTCTCGGCGGACAGCTCGCGCACGGCCTGCTGTGGGGACTGGATCGCCAGATCCGACGGCAGGCGGCGAATCGCGCCGTCGAGCGCCTCCGCGTCGACGTCGATGCCGTGGGCGTGGGCGAGGAACTCGATGATCGAGCGGAGCCCCCGCGCATCGGGGGCGCCGGAGCGCGCCGGAACGGGGCTCGGTGGTGCGGGCGACATATGACTCATGATACACGAAATAGTTATCGCGTTTTTAAAGACGCGACTTTCATGTATCATGTTGCACATGGCCCGGGAGCCCGGTTCGACCCGCTGGACGTTTCTCACCAACCACGGGCACGTCCTGCTGTGCCTGGCGCAGTCGCCGGAGCTGCGCTTGCGGGATGTGGCGGAACGCGTCGGCGTCACCGAGCGCGCAGTGCAGCGCATCGTCGCCGACCTCGAGGAGGGCGGCTACCTCACCCGGCACCGCGCCGGACGGCAGAACGAGTACGAGATCAACAGCAGCCAGCCGATGCGCCATGCCGTCGAAGCGCACCAGACCGTGGGCGCGCTCATCGCGCTCATCGGGGAGGGCAGTACTCACCGGGCGGCCTCGGGACGGACGAAACGCGCCGCCAGCAGGCCCGCGCGAAAGACCCGACGTCCCGGACCTAGCGCTCGCTGAGTTCGCTCGGGGCGTAGAGGAACCCGAATGACCGCGCGCCATCCCGCCCGTGAGTGCGGTGATGCACCAGATGCGCCTTGATGATGCGGCGCAGGTAGCGCCACTGTGGTACGCCGCGCACCCGGACCCGACGGTGAACCACCACGTCGTGGAACAGGAAATAGATGAACCCGTAACCCGTCATCCCCAGCCCGACCGGCAACAGCCACGAACCGTCGCGCACGCCGTAGTGGATGAGCGCGATCGAGGGCACCGCGAACAGCAGCCCGAAGAGGTCGTTCCACTCGAACCAGCCGGTGTGCGGCACGTGGTGCGAGCGGTGCAGGAACCACAGGGGCCCGTGCATCAGGTAGCGGTGCGTCAGGTAGGCGACGCCTTCCATCATGAGCAGGGCGCCCGCGAAGAGCGCGACCCAGGTGACCACGGCCATCATGATGTCGACCCTCCGACGGCCGCTGAAGGCGGCGTCCACAGCCCATGCCGCGGCCCTCGCTCGGACTGACGCTGCAGGGTCACGGCCCGCACCGCATCGCCGAGCGCCTGCAGCAGAAGGCTCATCTTCTGCGCGCGGGTCGTGGCGACACGCGCGTCCCACGCCGAGGCCCCTCGCCGGCGGACCTCGTGGCCGATCTCCGCATACACGAGACGCGCCGTGGCGACCGACCATGCCGACCGCCAGGGCAGCGCCGGGATGCCGTACGAGGCGGAGGCGTAGTAGCGATCCGCTTCCTCCAGCAGGCGTCTCACCACCGGCACCACGGCGTGCCTGGCCGCGGAATCCATCGCCCTGCCAGGCACGAGCGTCACCTCTGCCTCGTGAAGCCACGCCGCGGGCAGATACACCCGCCCGCTCACTACATCGTCGTTCACGTCCCGCGCGATGTTGGTGAGCTGGAACCCCATGCCCAGGTCGCAGCCGCGCAGCAGCGTGTCCTCGTCGCGCACGCCCATGATCCACGCCATCATCAACCCAACCACTCCGGCGACGTGATAGCAGTAGGACAGCGTGTCGTCCAGGCTCTCGTAGCGACGCCCAGCGGCGTCCATGTCGAAACCGGCGAGGTGATCGTGGACGTAGCACCTGGGCAGCGTCGTGGCCGCGACCACGCGCGCCAGGCCCGCGAAGGCCGGCCCCCCGCTGCCGTCACCGGCCATGGCGCGATCCGAGAGGCGCCGCAACGCCTCGACGCGTGATGTCCGGTCCGCGACCGCGACCCGGCCATGCCCGCTCACCTGCCCGTCGGTGACATCGTCGCAGTGACGGCACCAGGCGTAGAGATCCCACACCAGCGGGCGCGTGGCAGGTGCGAACAGGCGAGAGGCCATGGCGAAGCTCTTCGAGCCCGCGCGGATCGCCTGGTCCTGCGCCATCACGGTCTCGGCGGTGCTCATCTCGCCCCCGCCAGGACGCCGAGATCTTCGACCATCAGGCCCGCCGTGGCCTTGGCCGAGTTCACCACGCCGGGCACGCCGGCGCCGGGGTGCGTGCCCGCCCCGACGAAGTAGAGTCCGCCGATGCGGCTGTCGCGGTTGTGCACGCGGAACCACGCGCTCTGCGTCAGCACCGGCTCCAGCGAGAACGCGGAGCCCTGATGCGCCTGCAGGGTGTCTTTGAAATCGAGCGGCGTGAAGATGCGGGTGGTGACGAGATCGGCCCTGAGGTTCGGGATGTAGCGGGCCTCGAGGTAGGACAGAATGCGGTCGGCATAACGCGGCCCCTCGGTGCGCCAGTCGACATCGCTGACGCCGAGATGCGGCACCGGCGCCAGCACGTAGAACGCCTCGCAGCCCTCCGGCGCCAGCGACGGATCGGTCACCGTCGGCGCATGCAGATACAGCGAGAAATCGTCGGCCAGCGTGCCCTTCACGAAGATCTCGTCGAGCAGCTCGCGATAGCGCGGCCCGAAGATCACGTTGTGATGCGCCAGATGCGGGTGCCGGCGCCTGGTGCCGAAGTAGATCAGGAAGAGCGACATGCTGAAGCGCGATCGCTCCAGGCTGCTGGCCTTCCCCGCCGCGCTGTGATCCTGCCGCAACAGCCGCTTGTAGGTGTGCACCACGTCGGCATTGCTCGCCACGGCCGTGAACGGCTCTTCGCGCCCGTCGGTCGTCCGCACGCCGCACACCCGGCCGTCACTCGTGAGGATTTCGTCCACGCCGGTGTTCAGGTGGATGGTGCCGCCGAGCCGCTCGAACAGCGCCACCAGCGCCCGTACCAGCGCGCCAGTGCCGCCGCGCGGGAACGTCACGCCCCACTTCCGCTCCAACACGTGAATCAGCGTGTAGATCGACGAAGTGGCGAACGGGTTGCCGCCGACCAGCAGCGAATGGAAACTGAAGGCCTGCCGCAGGTGCTCGTCCTTGATGTGGCGCGCGACGATGTCGTACACCGTGCGGAAGGCTTCGAGCCGCATCAGCTGCGGCGCCACCCGCACCATGCTCCACAGATTCAGGAACGGCACGTGCGCGAGGTTGGTGTATCCCTCGTCGAACACCTCTTCCGCGTAGCGCAGGAAGCTGTGATATCCCTCCACGTCCGGCGGGTTCAGGGCGTGGATCTGCCGCGTCACCGCGTCCAGATCGTTCGAGTAGTCGAAGATCGTGCCGTCCTCCCAGAAGAGACGGTAGAACGGCATCACCGGCATCAGGTCCACGTGATCGGACATCCGCTCGCCGCCGGCCTCGAACAGCTCCTCGAGGCAGCCGGGCGCCGTGATCACCGTCGGGCCGGCATCGAAGGTGAAGCCCTGATCCTGGAAGACGTAGGCGCGACCACCCGGCTTGTCACGCTGTTCGAAGATGGTGGTGGGGATGCCAGCGGCCTGCAGACGGATGGCCAGGGCAAGCCCGCCGAATCCGCTGCCGATGACGGCCGCGCGCGGTGAAGACGTGGGTGGCATGCGGCTACCGGCCCCGCAAGTGCGCCAGCGCGCGCCCGATGGGTACGGGTGGGCGTCCCGCCAGCACCCGGGCCCGGTCGAGCCACGTCGTGCGGCACGCATAGAATCGGGCAATCAACGGTTCCGGCCGCTGATAGAACTGCTCCAGCACCCGAAAACGCTCCGCCGGACGCGCGGCCCGAAACAACAGGCGGTTGAGCAGCCTGAAGAAGCCACGCCGGCGCCATTCACCCAGTGCTACCTGTCTCACTCTCTGATAGACGCGATCCCGGTCCCCGAGATCCATCTCCGCCAGCAGCTCGGCCGTGGCCACCGCATCGGGCAGCGAGTAGCCGGTGGTGGGGTGGAACAGGCCGGCACGCATCCCGATGCGCACGGTGCCGTCCGGCCAGAACGCCTCGCCGCGGCCGTCCAGGGGGATCGGCAGAGCTCCGGCTTCCTCGCGAATCATGTGGCGCACGGCCCAGCCGCGGCGAGTCACATAGTCGGCAATCGCCTGCCGGCAGGTGACGTGATCGATCGCCGGCGTGTCGGCGTACAGCGTGTCCTCGACCAGCACACAGCGGGCCGTCCACGGCAGGACATAGACGAAACGGAAGCCGCCGACCTGCGGCACCGTGGCGTCCATCAGGATCGGCTGCTCGAGGCCGTGATCCGCCTCGAGTTCCAGTTCCTGGCCCACGAACGTCTGCCACCCGACGGGAACCGGGGGCTCGAGCGCGCCCCTCGCGTCAATCACCAGCCTGGCCTGGATCTCTTCACCCGATTCGAGCGTCACAGAGTGAACACCCAGATGGGCCACGCGGGCCTCGAGGTGGAGGCGGGAGCCGAGCGCCGGGGCGATGACCTCGTGCAGGCGCGACGACGTGATGGAGAGATAGGCACCGGAGAGGACGCGGGAACCGCGCGGGAAGCGCACCTCGTGCCGCGGCCACCGCGCGGCGACGAGCGGGGCGACCCAATGGTGGGCGCCGGGCGACAGATCGGTGTCGTGAAACGACCAGGTGTGATTGCCGCCCAGGCGAGGTCCGCCTTCGACGAGGCGCACGCTGAGATTTGGATGAGCGGTGGCGAGCCGCCAGGCCGCGAGGCTTCCGGCCAGGCCACCTCCGACGACGACCACATCGACGAGCACGGAGTCATGACTATACTACCCGCCACCCTCGAGGTCAGGCACGCGTCTCGGCGCATCGACGATCGTCTCGTGCTGAACGATGTGTCGCTCGACGTCGCGCGCGGCCGCATTGTCGCGGTGACCGGGCCGAACGGCGCCGGCAAGACGTCGCTGATGCGCACGGTCGCCGGCCGTCTGCGTCTCGACAGCGGGCGCGTCACGGTTGACGGCCTGTCCCCGGCCGAGGCCCGGCAGCGCGGCCGGCTCGGCGTCGTTCCTCAGGACATCGCGCTCTACCCACACCTGACGGTGCGGGAGAACCTGTCAGTCCTGGCGCGGCTGGCCGGCGTGAAGGGCAACGGCCTTGCGGCACGCATCGACGAGGGGCTGCGATGGGCCGGGCTCGCCGAGCGGGCGTCGGCGCCCACCCACACGCTGTCGGGCGGCATGAGGCGGCGTGCGAATCTCGTGGCCGGCGTGCTGCACAGGCCGGCGCTGCTGCTGCTCGACGAACCGACCGTCGGCGTCGACGCCGAATCGGAATCGCGGTTGCACTGGCTCCTCCGCACCCTGCGCGACGAGGGGATGGCGCTCCTGGTGTCGACCCACAATCTCGAGGAGGCCGCCGCCATCTGCGATGACGTGATCGTGATGGATCACGGCCGCGTCGTCGCCAATGGCGAGCTGGGCGACATCGTGGCGAGGGCGTTCACCACCGGACGCGAGCTGGCGGTGTCGGTGGATGGGGGCGGTGACAGCTCGGCGCGGGTCCTCGAAGCGGAAGGCTTCCGCCGGACGGGCGGGTATACCTGGGTACGGCCGGCCAGCGCCAGCCTTGTCGATCTGGGCGCGACCGAGCAACGGCTGTTGTCGGCCGGCGTGCGTGTTGCCGAGGCCCGCCTGCGTGAACCGAGCCTGCGCGGCGCCATCGCCGTGCTGACCGGCTCGATGGAGGCCCCGTGAGGCGGGCGGTCCTGCACGCGCTCGCGCTCGCCCTGTGGCGAGACCGCGGCGCGCTCGTCATGAGCTTCGTGCTGCCGGTGGTCGTCTTCGTCATCTTCGCCGCGATCTTCGGCGGCGCCACCGGCGAGCAGTTGAGACTGCGGGTGGCGTTGGCCGACGAGGTTGGCTCGCCGCTGTCGACGCGCCTGATCGACGCGGTGGCACAAAGCACGAATCTCCGCGTCGTCGCCCGCGGGGCCGAGGCCGCCGACGTGGACGCGGCGGTGACGAGCGGGGCGGCCGACGCCGGACTCGTCATCAGGCGGGGCGGCCGCGACCTCGATGCGCTGGTCGGCGACGGGCCGGCGCCCATCGTCATCGTCACGCACCCGGCACGCGCGGTGGCTGGCGCATTGCTCACCGGCTCGGTTCAGCGGATCTATTTTTCGCGGCTGCCGGACGCGGCGCTGCGCGGCGTCGTGTCGCTGGTCGATCAGTCGATCGTGGAGCTCACCGACGAGCAGCGCGTCGAGGCCGACGCCCAGCTCGACACGCTCGCGCCGGAGGCTGGCGACGAGGGCGGCGCGGACCTGGCGCCGTTTGAAGCGCTCGTCGAGCAGCAACAGTCGTCGAGCGGCGGCGCCGCGCTCGACCAGGTGGCGTACTACGCGGGAGCGGTCGCGGCGATGTTCGTGCTGCTCTCCGCCGTGCACGGGGCGAGCAGCCTGCACGAGGATCGCGAGTCCGGCATCGTCGACCGGGTGCTGGCCGGTCCGGGCGGCATGGGGCCACTCGTGGACGGACGCGCCCTGTTCCTGATCGCGCAAGGCGTGGCGCAGGCCTCCCTCATTTTTTGCGTGGCATGGCTGGTCTACGGCGTGGATCTGCCGGCACGCGTCGGTCCATGGTCGCTGGTCACCTCGGGGCTGGCCGTCGCTGCCGCCGGGCTGACACTGCTGGTGGCCACGCTCTGCCGGACAGCCCGCCAGTCGCACACCATCTCGAACGTCGCCGTGCTGGTCGTGTCGGCGATTGGCGGATCGATGGTCCCCCGCTTCCTGATGCCGCCCTGGCTGCAGCAGGCCGGATGGGCGACGCCGAACGCGTGGGCCATCGAAGGATTCGATCGCGCGCTGCACGCGGCAGGCGTCTGGACGACGGCGCTGCCTGCGTCGGGGGTGCTGATCGCGGCCGGGCTCGCCGGGTGGGCGGGTGCTCGCGTGCTGGCGCGCCGATGGGAGACGGTATGACGACGGAACCGCAAACGACCCTGGAGACCTTCACCGACTACGTCGCGGCGCGCCGGGCCGAGATCGAAGCGGCGCTCGACCGCGTGCTCCCGTGCCCGCCGTTGTGTCCGGCCCTGGTGGCCGAGGCCATGCGCTACAGCGTCGGCAGCGGCGGCAAGCGCCTGCGCCCGATCCTGACGTTGACGGTGGCCGAAGCGGTGGCGCGCACCGGGCGGCACGCGTCGGATCAGGCGATCGACGAAGCCCGCATGCTGGCGATGCCGGCGGCCTGTGCCATGGAGCTGATTCACACCTACTCGCTGGTCCACGACGATCTGCCGGCCATGGACAACGACAGCATGCGCCGGGGCCGCCCGACGTTGCACGTGGTGTACGGCGAAGGCCTGGCCATCCTGGCCGGCGACGGCCTGCTGGCCGAGGCGTTTGCGTTGCTGGCCAATGAACCATGCGACCTCAGCCGACCGCACCTCACCGAGCGCAAGCTGCGGGTGCTCGGGCGTGTGGGACAGGCCGTCGGCGCGGGCGGCATGCTGGGCGGGCAGGCGATGGACCTGGAGTACATCGGCCGGATTGCCGCGCCTCAAAGCCCGCGTCAGCCGCTCGAGGCTCACGCACTGCGCGATATGCACGCGCGCAAGACGGGCGCGCTCATCCGGGCCGCCGCCACGTCCGGCGCCATCATGGCCGGGGCCACGCCGTCACAGGTGGACGCAATCGACGGGTTCGCCTCGGAAATCGGCCTCGCCTTCCAGATCGTGGATGACATCCTCGACGTGCAGGGCACCTCGAGCGATCTCGGCAAGACGGCGGGCAAGGACTGCGCCGCGGGCAAGGCCACCTACCCCGCGCTGCACGGGCTCGAACGCTCGCGCGAGCTGGCGGAAGAGAGCGTCACGCGCGCGGAGCACGCGCTGATCGGCGCAGGTCTCCCGAGCGACCGGCTGATGGACATCGCGCGTTGGGTGATTGAGCGGCGCTGCTGAGGAACGGGAGGACGGCAGTTCAAGAGTTCAAGAGTTCAAGAGTTCAAAAAGTTCAAAAGTGCTCGAGCACGCGCACCGCGTAAACTGGTCTAGTGCCGAAGGACCGGTGGTCCGCGGCGAAGTCACC
>Ga0105103_10000354_pt1 | contig 26028 bp, 24 predicted proteins | sample PPLLaktember2015_2_FD_79107 | JGI IMG/M metagenome (GOLD analysis project Ga0105103, IMG submission 79107) | Freshwater sediment microbial communities from Prairie Pothole Lake near Jamestown, North Dakota, USA - PPLs Lake P7 Core (6) Depth... | ecosystem: Environmental > Aquatic > Freshwater >...
CTTGCCAACTGCACCAACTCAACGGTCATTCGTCTGCTGCCTCCCCTCACGATCCAGCGATCGCACGTCGACGAATTGATGACGAACCTCCGGGCCATCATCGCCAAGTAGATGGAACTTGAACCGAGACATATCCACGCTCCCGAGCTGTATGGCGACTTCTGGTTCAACGGCGGACCGGTCGCGCTGCGCGCGATGCGCGGACGGGTTGTCCTGCTCGATTTCTGGGACTATGCATGTCAGCGAAGTCTCCGCGCCCTTGCATACATCAAGGACTGGAGCAGGAAGTACGAGTCGTTCAGCCTGGTGACGGTTGGCGTTCACACGCCGGAGTTCCGATTCGGACGGTCACCCGAACTTGTGGGACGTGCTGTCGAATCGCTGGAGATCACCTATCCGGTCGTCGCGGATAATGAGATGATCATTTGGACCGCGTATGCTGTTCGTAACTGGCCGACGCGGATCCTGGTCGATGCCGACGGATTCGTCCGGTTCGTCCAGCATGGGGAAGGCGGATACCACGAGTTCGAGCGCGCGTTGCAGCAGTTACTCTCCGAGGCGGGGTATCGCGGTGAACTTCCGGAACTGACGAATCCTGTCCGGGAGGAGGATGCTGCCGGAGCCGTCTGCTTCCGTCCCAGCGCCGAACTCTCCTTCGGTTACTTGCGAGGCACGATCGGCAATCCGGAGGGGCAGACGCCGGAGTCGACGATGGCCTATGATGATCCGCGGCTGTACGTCCCTGAGCGATTCTATCTTTCCGGCAAATGGTTCAGCGGGCGAGAATCCGTGCGATTCGAAGGGGCGACGGGGGAGACCGGCACGATCGTGTTCCTGTATGAAGCCAAGGATATCAACGCGGTGCTCGCATCTGCATCAGGCAAGTCGATGGAAGCGCGATTGTTCCAGGATGATGTCCCTTTGCCGCAATCGGTCGCCGGGAAGGACCTTCGACGCTCCACGCGCGGTCGGCTTCACCTCGATTCGCCGCGGATGTACAATCTTGTCCGCAATCCTGAGTTTGGCGCTCACCAACTGAGGATAGAGGTCACCGAACCCGGCTTGGAGGTCTATTCGGTATCGTTCACGACATCGGTGATTCCGGAAACGGTCTCGAGGAACTGATCTCAGTCCCGACTCCGAACTCACCCTCAATCCACAATCCGAAATCCCTGCCCGCCTCAATGAGTCCATAGAGGCAGGCGGGCCCAATCCGCAATTCCCCATGTTTCCCTCCCGCATCACCGCGCTTTTCAATATCCACTATCCGATCGTGCAGGGGGGCATGGTATGGGTCTCCGGAGCGAAGCTTGCTGCGGCGGTCTCCGAAGCGGGCGGACTTGGATTGATCGGCGCGGGGTCGATGAAGCCGGAACTCCTGCGGACCCAGATCGAAAAGGGACGGACGCTGACAACGAAACCGTTCGGCGTGAACGTTCCGCTGCTGCGGGGTGATGCGGCGGAACTCCTGGAGGTCTGCATCGAACAGAAAGTCCCGATCGTCTTCACGTCGGCCGGGCATCCGGGCAAGTTCATCGACCGCTTGCTGGGCGCGAATGCCATGGTCGTTCATGTGGTTGCGAATGTGAAGCAAGCGAGGAAAGCGCACGAGGTTGGTTGTCATGCCGTCGTAGCCGAAGGCTTCGAAGCCGGGGGACATAACGGCGTGGATGAACTGACAACGCTGACGTTGGTTCCCATGGTCGTTGATGCGGTGCCTATCCCGGTGATCGCTGCCGGCGGGATCGCAGATGGTCGGCAGATGGCAGCGGTATTCGCTCTGGGTGCGGACGGCGTGCAGGCTGGAACCCGATTCGCTGCGACAGTCGAATCGTCGGCGCATGAGGCATACAAGCAGGCGATCGTGGAAGCCGGTGACACCGGCACGACATTGACACTCAGGCGCCTAGCTCCTGTCCGCATGCTGAAGAACCTGTTCGCTTCCCGCGCGATGGATGCGGAACGCCAGGGAGCAAACCGGGAACAATTGCTGCAGCTTCTCGGGGAAAAACGAGAACGAGCAGGTATCTTCGAAGGGGACCGCGAGGAAGGGGAGCTCGAAGCGGGACAAAGCGCTGGACTCATCCGTGATATTGTCCCTGCGGCAATCGTTGTTCAACGGATGATCAGCGAGTACGAAGCGGCGGCGAAGAAGCTGCTGAGTCCCCGCTGATTGCAGGGTTTGGACGTCGTTGTCTTTCCCGCTGTTCCCGCCTCACGCGTGATTTCCTGATAATATCTTCTCTCCTGCCGGAACGGCAAGCGCGCATTTGCGTCTGAATCTCTGAACATCACCCATCTCCAAGGATCGATTCATGGAACAACTTTCGAAGCGCTCCGCGCTCATCCACATGTTTTCGCTTGCCGCTCTTTTCATCTTGCTCCTCATCCCGTCCTTTCTTGTTGACTCGCTCGTTCGCGAGCGGGAAGGCCGCCGCAACGAGGTATTGGAGGAACTTCGGTCGAAATGGGGGAAGCAACAGAAGGTAACAGGACCCATCCTCGCCGTCCCGGTCTGGAGGAAGCAGACACGCAAAGACAAGAGCGAATACACAAGTCATCAGACGGTTCATCTTCTCCCCAACACCTTGGATGCCCGGGCAGCCCTCAAACCGGAACTTCGCCGGCGAGGCATCTACCAGGCTGTTCTCTACGCATCAGACCTGACCTTCACAGGGGTGTGTGATGTGAGCGAGCTGGAGACATGGAGACGCGAAGGCTGGACGGTCGACTGGAAGCGCGCGGCGCTTGTTGTTGGCATCACGGATCTGAAGGGAATCGCTTCGGATGTTGCGCTGCGATGGAATGGGCGTCCCCTCAAGGCGGAAGCAGGCACCGGTCTCCAAGGTGCGCTGACGTCCGGCGTCCGGGGGGTGGTGGGGGAAGCCGGAGTACCGGGTTCAAGTCAGCTCACGGTTCCCGTCGAAGTGCATCTCCGGCTGAACGGTGGGGGTGACCTGCTTCTTGCGGCAACAGGTCAGTCCTCCTCGATCGCAATGGAGGGGAACTGGGGAACGCCAAGCTTCATCGGAGAATTCCTGCCGACGGAGCGGGGAATCGAAGGAGAGGCATTCAGTGCCCGGTGGAATGTCAATGGACTGAACCGTTCGCTTCCACACTCATGGACAGGCGATGCTCCCTCGTTTGACGGCGCGTACGCCGGGGTTCGCCTGCTTATGCCGATCGACGAATACCAACAGACGCATCGGGCGTCGAAGTATGCGATCCTGTTCATCGCAGTGATGATGTTCGCGTTCTTTGTGATCGAGGCGATGAGCGGTGCCTTCCTGCATCCGATCCAGTATGGTTTCATCGCACTCGCGCTGCTCGTCTTCTACGTCCTTCTTCTCTCCTTCTCGGAGCACATTCCCTTCGCATTCGCATATGTGATCGCAGCGGGAGCCGTCGTTGCGCTGGTCGGCTCCTACATCCGGGCCGCCCTCGCCCGCGTTTCACACGTCATCGGCGTTTCCGCCCTGCTTGCGTCGCTGTATGCATATCTCTACGTGCTGGTTCAGGAAGAGGATTACGCATTGCTCCTCGGCAGCATCGGTCTCTTTTCGCTCTTGGCTGTCATGATGTTCATCACGCGCAAGATCGATTGGTATTCCTTCGGCCGCTCCGAGCGTGCGTTGTGAATCGAGCGAGTTTTCGGTAAATTCCTGAATGGCGAAGACATTCACGGACATTCTCAAAGAGAAGATCGTCGTTTTCGACGGAGCGACGGGGACCCACCTGCAAGGGCAAGATCTCACACCGGATGATTTCGGCGGTGAGCATCTCGCCGGATGCAATGAGTATCTGGTCATCTCGAAACCCTCGGCCGTCGAGAAGGTCCACCGAGACTACCTCGAAGCGGGATGCGACGTCATCGAGACCGATTCGTTCGGTTCAACAAGCATCGTGCTCGCGGAATACGGAATTCAAGACCGTGCCTTCGAGCTCAACAAGCTCTCCGCACAGATCGCGCGTCGAATCGCATACCAATTCGCGACTCCGCAGCGCCCCCGTTTCGTTGCCGGGTCGATGGGGCCGACCACCAAGCTCCCGTCCCTTGAGCATATCACGTTCGGGGAAATGGCTCGCTCCTACGAAGAGCAAGCCTCCGGATTGCTCGAAGGAGGAGCCGATCTGCTCTGCGTCGAAACCTGCCAGGATGTTTTGCAGAGCAAGGCCGCATTGTACGGCATTCATGATGCCTTCACGCGCCTCCGAACGCGCGTTCCGCTGATCGTGTCGGTGACCATCGAATCGATGGGGACCATGCTGCTTGGTACCGAGATCAGCGCGGCGCTTACCTCGCTTGAACCGTACGACATCGATGTCCTTGGACTGAACTGCGCGACAGGCCCGAAGGAGATGTCCGAGCACATCCGCACGCTCGCGGACACATCTCCCATCCCCATCTTCGTCATGCCCAACGCGGGGATGCCCGAGAATATCGGCGGCCATGCACACTACAAGTTGTCGCCGGAAGAATTTACCCGCTACCTCACCCATTTTGTGAAGGACCTCGGCGTGAGCGTCGTTGGCGGATGCTGCGGCACCACCCCGGAGCATATTCGCCAGCTTGTGCATTCCGTCGGCGAACTCTCACCGCGATCCCGCACATTCTCCTTCGTTCCCGGAGCATCGAGCCTGTACCAGGCTGTTCCATTCTCCGTTGACAATCCTCCGGTTCTCGTCGGCGAGCGGACCAACGCGAATGGAAGCAAGCTCTTCCGCGACCTTCTTGCCAAAGAGGATTGGGAAGGGATCGTGTCCATGGGACGCGAGCAAGTCAAAGAGCAGGCGCACATGCTCGACGTCTGCGCGGCGTTCGTCGGCCGCAATGAATCCACCGACATGCGCGAGATCATCACGCGCTTCAACCGGCAGATCACCATCCCGCTCGTCATCGACTCCACCGAAGCACCTGTCATCGAAGAAGCGCTCCAACGCATCGGCGGGAAGGCGGTCGTCAATTCCATCAATCTCGAGGACGGCGAACATCGCATCGAACAGGTCGTCCCGCTCTGCAAACGCTACGGCGCTGCGGTCATCGCTCTGACGATCGACGAAGAGGGGATGGCTAAGACTGCCGAGAGAAAGCTGGCCATCGCACGGCGCATCTACGACCTTGCGGTCGGGAAATACGGGATGCGTCCGCATGACCTCATCTTTGATACGCTGACGTTCACGCTTGGCTCGGGGGACGAGGAATTCCGTCGGGCGGGCATCGAGTCGATCGAGGCCATCCGCCGCATCAGACAGGAACTCCCGGGCGTCCACACGTTGCTCGGCGTGAGCAACATCTCATTCGGATTGAATCCCGCAACGCGTACCGTGCTGAACAGCGTCTTCCTCCATCATGCGGTCGAAGCGGGACTCGACATGGCGATCGTGCATGCATCGAAGATCCTTCCGCTCTTCAAGATCGATGAGAAGGGGCGCGAACTCGCCCGGCAATTGGTGCTCGACGAGCGGCGATCCGAAGGGGAGGGCGAATCCCGCAGGGTCATGTTCGATCCGCTCACGGAGCTCATGGCGCTGTACGACAAACAGAAGTCCGCCGTTGTGAAAACGACGGGAGCAGCCGCCTCCATCGAGGATCGGCTCAAGAACAGGATCATCGACGGCGAGCGTCCGGGGTTGAATGGCGATCTCGACGAGGCGATGAAGGCCTACAAACCTCTGGAGATCATCAACGGGATTCTGCTTGCGGGTATGAAGACCGTTGGCGACCTGTTCGGCTCGGGTCAGATGCAACTTCCGTTCGTTCTGCAGTCGGCCGAGGTAATGAAAGCGGCGGTTGCATATCTGGAGCCCTTCATGGAGAAGAAGGAAGGGAGCCAGAAGGGGACAATGGTGATCGCGACCGTCAAGGGAGATGTGCACGACATCGGGAAGAACCTTGTCGACATCATTCTGACGAACAACGGCTACAAGGTTGTGAACCTCGGCATCAAGTGTCCGGTCGAGACGATGCTCCACGCGGCCGGGGAACACAACGCGGATGCCATCGGGATGAGTGGATTGCTCGTGAAGTCGACGCTCGTGATGAAAGAGAATTTGGAAGTGATGAACGAGCAGGGACTCACCATTCCGGTCATCCTGGGCGGAGCGGCATTGACCCGGCGTTACGTTGAGCAGGACCTCCGCGGCGTGTTTCGGGGACCGGTGTTCTATGCAAACGATGCCTTTGACGGACTCCGGCTCATGGAGCAGATCAAGAAGGGGAATATGCCGGAGACAGTGCAGCCGCTCGTCGAACGGGAGTCCGAAGAGGATGTCCAGCTCACAGGTTCCGAAGCGAAGATCGCGATGACACTGGAACAAGAGGGGGGGACGCCGCTGGTTCAGGTCTCATCGATCGACCGGAGTGCGCATATCCCGACACCGCCATTCTGGGGAACGAAGGTCGTCGATTCCATCCCGTTGGAAGACGTGTTCAGCTTCATTAACGAAGCGGCCCTCTTTCGCGGACAATGGCGGATCACCCGAGGCAAGCGGTCGGAAGCGGAGTACAAGGCGATCATCGAAGAGAAGATACGACCGGATTTCGAGGCGCTGAAGGCCAAGGCGAAAGCGGAGGGACTCCTGCAGCCCAAGGTCGTCTACGGGTACTTCCCCTGCCAGTCCGATGGCAACGATCTGCATATTTATGATCCATCCGCCATCAGCAATCCGCAATCCACAACCAATAGTTCCAACTCTCCCTGGCTTTCCTTTTCCTTCCCTCGTCAGGCAAAGGACCGTCATCTGTGCATCAGCGATTTCTTTGCATCGCGGGAATCCGGAAGGATGGACGTCGTTGCGTTCCACATGGTCACCATGGGGGCCGTTGCGAGCGAGCATGCAAAGCAGCTGTACGATGCGAATGAATACCGGGACTATCTGTACTTCCACGGCTTGAGCGTGGAATCGGCGGAAGCATTGGCGGAGTTGTGGCACAAGCGTATTCGGACCGAGCTCGGGATACACGGCAAGGACGCCCCGGACATCAAGCGCCTTTTCTCCCAAGGGTATCAAGGAGCCCGATTCAGCTTCGGGTATCCTGCATGCCCGAACCTGGAGGACCATCGCAAATTGTTCGAACTCATCCGTCCCGAACGGATCGGCGTCACGATGACCGAGGAGTACATGCTGAACCCGGAACAATCAACCGACGCGATCATTGTGCATCATCCGGAAGCGAGATATTTTAACATCCAATGATCAGTGGCCAGTAGTCAGTTGTCAGTAATCGACAATCGAAAATCAATAATCACAATTGCCTAGGATCTCCCCATGCCCAACCTCGTTCTCCTCCGTCACGGCGAATCTCAGTGGAATCTCGAAAACCGGTTCACCGGCTGGGTCGATATCCCGCTCTCATCAAAAGGAGAGCAGGAGGCGAAGAACGCCGGCGAGAAGCTGAAAGGCTACAAGTTCGACAAAGGATATACCTCCGTTCTCCGGCGTGCGATCAACACGCTGGATATCGTCTTGAAGATCACGGGACAGGAGTCGCTTCCCCTCGAGCGCGACAAGGCGCTCAACGAGCGTCACTACGGTGCACTCCAGGGACTGAATAAGGAAGAGACGGCTCAGAAATACGGGAAGGAGCAGGTCCACATCTGGCGGCGGAGTTACGATGTCCCGCCTCCGAAAGAGAAGACGGAACTGAATCCCGACGCGATCTCCGAGAGCTTGAAGGATACGGCAGCCCGGACGCTCCCGTACTTCGCCTCCAAGATCGTACCAGACATCCGTGTAGGCAAGAACGTGATCGTGGCGGCGCATGGCAACAGCCTCCGCTCCATCGTCATGGAACTGGATCAGTTGACCAAGGAACAGGTGCTCGAACTGAACATCCCGACCGGCGTACCCTTGCTCTACGTCTATGACGACAAAGGCGCCATCCTCGAACGACGGTATCTGTGAAAATTCGGCGGAAAACGGGGAGGATTTCTCCTTGAATTTCCGCCCCCGGTTTTGCATATTAGCGCACGAATTTCTCAGACGAGAAGGCAACTCACCAACTGCGGATAATCTGAAGAGGAGAACAGAATGGCTACGAAGATCACGGAAGAATGCATCAACTGTGGAGCGTGCGAACCCGAATGCCCCAACACTGCCATCTATGCGGGCGGTGTCCAATGGGAGTTGAACGGGCAATCGCATGATGCGTTGTCGTCGGATTTCTACTACATCGTCCCCGAGAAGTGCACGGAATGCGTCGGCCATTTCGACCAGGAACAGTGCGCGGCCGTGTGCCCCGTCGATTGCTGCGTTCCGGACGAAGCCCATGTCGAGACCGAAGACCAGCTCCTCGCCAAGGCAAAGGTTCTCCATCCGGACCGTCAGTTCGGCGAACTGAGCGCGGCGAATTCGCACTTCCGGAAGTAATCGAACCATCCACGATCAACAAGGTCGGTCCCCTCACAAGGGCCGACCTTTTTCATTCTCATGAGCATAACGATCGGTCCTTATACGCTCCATGCGATCGAAACCGGAACCTTCCGGCTCGACGGGGGAGCGATGTTCGGCGTCGTCCCTTGGGTCTTCTGGTCGAAGAGCAATCCCCCCGATGAGCGGCAGCGTATCACGCTCGCAGCGCGCTGCTTGCTGATCCGCGGGAACGGCCGCGTGATCCTCGTCGACAACGGAAACGGCGCGAAATGGACCGACAAGCAGAAAGACATCTACGCGCTCGACGTGACGCGTCACGATCTCCTTCGTTCGCTCCGGGCGCATGGGATCGCACCGGGGGAGGTCACGGACGTTCTTCTGACGCATCTGCACTTCGACCATGCCGGAGGCTCGACGATGCGCGTCGACGGGATGCTCGTTCCGACCTTCCCGAATGCCGCGCACTACGTTCAAAAGGCGCATTGGGAACAGGCCCAGCATCCAACGGAGAAAGACCGCGCGAGTTTCATGCCGGAGGATTACGAATTGCTGGTGGAGCGGAAGATGCTCGAACTTGTGGACGGCGAGCAGACGTTGTTTCCCGGCATCGACCTTGTCGTTTGCAACGGGCACACGAACGCGCAGCAACTCCCGATGATCTCCGGCGACGGCAAGACGATGCTCTTCTGTTGTGACCTGATCCCGACGACCTCGCACGTTCCCCTGCCGTATATCATGGCGTACGACCTGCGTCCATTGACAACCCTGGAAGAGAAGAAACGCATCCTTCCTCGTGCCGCGGACGAGGACTGGATCATGTTTCTCGAACACGACCCGCACGTTCCCGCCATTCGAATCCAACGGACGGACAAGGGCTTCTCGGCCGGTCCGCGCGTTGACATCTGACGTCCCCCCGTGTGCTCATGACCTCCTCTGAAGATCTTGTCCGGCTGTGTCAGGAGGTCGACATCACCGCGGAACTTCCTCGCTCGTTCGCCGTGGAGGGAACGGAGGTCGTCGTCTTCCGCGTCGGCGGCGACTTCTTCGCCCTCGAGAACCTCTGTCCTCATCAGCATCTTTCCGCGTTCCACCGCGGACACCTTTCCGGATACACCGTGACCTGTCCGATGCATGGATGGTCGTTCGATGTGCGGACAGGTCACGCGGTGGCAGGAAGCGGACGACTGAAACGGTTTCCCCTTCATCGACGGGACGGGGTTCTCTATGTCGAACGGACGCAACTGTCGGACGGTGCATCGGACATGAAGTGGTGAGATCATGCATAGTGCCGCTGTGACGAAGGAGATCAAGCACCGGGCGCTGGAACTCGGATTCACGGCGGTCGGCATTGCCTCAGCGGCGCCGCAGGATGCGGACCGGGTTCGACTCATGGATTGGCTTCGATGCGGCTTCCATGCTTCGATGCGCTGGATGGAACGGGACGTTGAACGACGAGCGAATCCGGAGCGGAGTCTTCAAGGCGTTCGGTCGGTGGTCTCCGTCGCGCTGAACTACTACACCCTGCATCAGCATCGCGACACGTCAGAATGCGGGAAGGTTTCCCGGTACGCCTGGGGAACCGACTATCACCACGTCATGACGCACAAACTCGGGCTTCTCGAGGCGACCGTGCGCGAACTCCTCCCCGGCATCCAGACCCGTTCGTATTGCGACACAGGACCCGTGATGGAGAAGGCCTTGGCTCAACGGGCAGGCGTGGGATGGATCGGGAAGCACTCCAACGTCATCACTCGAACGCATGGATCATGGGTGTTTCTGGGAGAGGTGTTGACCGATGCAGACCTCGCGATCGATCAGCCTGCCGAAGACATGTGCGGCACATGCACGGCATGTCTTGATGCGTGTCCGACGGGGGCCATCGTCGAACCGTATGTCGTTGATGCGCGCAAGTGCATTTCCTATTGGACCATTGAGCATCGCGGACCGTTCACGCCCGAGATTACGAAGAATCTGGATGGTTGGTTGTTCGGATGCGACGTGTGCCAGGATGTCTGTCCTTGGAATCGGTTCAGTCGGGAGTCCGCTGAATCAGCATTCCAACCGCGCCTTGGAAACGCCGAGCCGGAATTGGAGCCGCTCGTTTCGATTCGTAAGGAAGAGTTCGCCGATAGATTCCAGGACAGTCCCCTCAAGCGCGCCAAGAGGGAAGGATTGAGAAGGAATGCCGCGGCGCTCCTTGAAACTCAAAGGCGTTCCACGTAATTTCCTGTCGAATCGTTTTCCCTACGGCCGCATCGTATCAAGAAAAGGAGAATTCATGGCAGACACAGTCCGAGATGTGATCATCGTTGGCTCGGGCCCCGCAGGATTGACGGCAGCGCTGTACACGGGGCGGGCGAATCTGAATCCGCTTGTCTTTGAAGGGCACCAACCCGGGGGACAGTTGACCATTACGACCGAGGTCGAGAACTTCCCCGGATTTGAACATGGCATCCAAGGACCGGTGTTGATGGATGTGATGCGAAAGCAAGCTCAGCGCTTCGGTGCGGAGTGCGTGTTCAAGACCGTCGAGAAGGTCGACCTGTCGAAACGTCCCTTTGCGGTGACCGTGGAGGGGAAGGAATACCTCGCGAAGGCGCTCATCATCGCCACCGGTGCGACGGCGAAGCTTCTCGGACTCCCCTCAGAATCGGAGTACATGGGATACGGTGTCTCCGCCTGTGCGACTTGCGATGGCTTCTTCTTCAAGAATCAGCATGTCGTGGTCATTGGTGGCGGCGATACTGCGATGGAGGAGGCCGACTATCTGACGAAGCATGCGGCCCGGGTGACCATCGTTCACCGGCGCAATGAATTCCGCGCATCCAAAGCGATGCAGGAACGAGTGAAGAAGAATCCGAAAGTCGATATCGTGTGGGATTCCACGGTCGAGGAGGTTCTCGGTACCATCGAGAACGGGAACAAGAAGTTCACCGGAGTTCGACTGAAGAATGTCAAAACAGGCGAGAAGACGGAGTTGGCCTGTGACGGCCTTTTCCTGGCGATCGGACACCAGCCGAACACGAGCCTGTTCCAAGGGGTGCTTGATATGGATGAAGTTGGGTATCTGAAGACGGCCCCCCACAGCACGACGACGAACGTCCCTGGCGTCTTTGCGGCCGGCGATGTGGCCGATCCGACGTATCGCCAGGCGATCAGCGCAGCAGGGACGGGCTGCATGGCTGCGATCGATGCGGAGCGGTTCATCTCCCATCACGGATAGCAGCCAAACCCCGCATACACGGCCCTGCTCTGGATGAAACCCTCCTCCGGGGCAGGGCTGGGGTCGTTTCTGACCAACTCCCCCTCGACATTCTTGCCCTGATTTCTTTGACCTTTCTCCTTTGACTTTCGAGGACCATTTTCATAACTTATTCTTCCGTAACAACTTAACGCAGGTCCGCATGTCAAAAACCGCAAAGTGGATTATCGGCATCGTTGCCGTCCTGTTCGTCTTCTTCATCCTCATGACGCTCGTGACGCTCTCATGGTTGTTCTCGGATGAGGGAGACCAGACGACGGTTTCCTCGTCCTCCCGCGGTGAGAAGGTCGCACTCGTTGAGTTGCGCGAAACGATCCTCGCCTCCGAAGACATCGTCCGCCAATTCAAGAAGTACCGCGAGAATCGCTCCATCCGTGCGATCGTCTTCCGCGTCGAGTCGCCTGGGGGAGGCGTTGCGGCGAGTCAGGAGATCTATGAGGAAGTAAAGAAGACACGCGATAGCGGGAAGCCGGTCATCGTCTCGATGGGTTCGGTCGCGGCGAGTGGCGGGTACTATGTCTCATGCGGTGCAACCCGGATCGTCGCCAACCCGGGAACGCTGACCGGGAGCATCGGCGTGATCATGCAGTTCATCCATGTGAATGAACTGATGAAGAAACTGGGGATCGATGAGTCCACCATCAAGACGGGGCGCTTGAAGGATTCGGGCTCGCCGTTCCGCAAAGTTGCGCCGGATGAGCGCGCGTATTTCAATGAATTGATCGGCGACGTGTACGAACAATTCGTCGACGTCGTCGCTACGGAACGCAAGCTTGACCCGAAGTTCGTGAAGCGGTACGCCGATGGACGCGTCTTCACCGGACGTCAGGCCTTCGAGCTGGGGTTCGTCGACACATTGGGGACGATGCAGGATGCGATCGCGATCGCCGCAGAGGCGGCGGGGATCACGGGCGAGCCGAACGTCGTGAAGGAAGTTCGACGCACAAGTTTCTTCGAGCGCTTGATGGGTGATGCTGTTTCCTCGCTCGGACGCGTCCGGGAAGAGTGGATGTCACGGCCGATCCTGCAATACAGCTTGTCTACTCCATAACACACACATCTGGAGGCGTTGTGACCAAAGCGGACATAGTGGACATCATCGCGTCTGCGACAGGCCTGACGAAAGTGGAAACCGAGGCGGTGGTCGATGGATTCATCTCGACGGTGATCCAATCGATGAAGGATGGGAAGAATATCGAGATCCGCGGGTTTGGAAGTTTCAAGGTGAAGAAACGGAAGGGACGAGTGGCGCGGAATCCTCGGACCGGCGAGCAGGTGATGGTCGACGAGCATTTTGTCCCCGTCTTCAAAGTGTCGAAGGAAATGAAGCAGGTTGTGAACGAGAATTTGAAGAAGGTGGCAGTCGGATGAAACCGAAGATCTTATGTTCGCAGTGCAACGCGCTCTTGACGTTCAACGTCCCGACGTGTCCCTCTTGCGGTGCGGTGGTGGAGTGGCCCTCCGCTCCCGCTCCTGTTTCGGAACGTTCGCAAGCGAAGGAAAAGCGGCCGAAGGTGAAGGCCGAGCGACGATTCCCGGCGCCAGTCCTGATCGGTCTCGGCGCGGTCGTCGTGTTTGTGATCGCTGTCGTCCTGGAGCAGCAACCCAGCGCACCGACTGGAGCCGCGACGGGTGCGCCGAATGCGATGTCGATCCCTCCGCAGGCTGGAAGCCCGAGCATGCAGGCGATGGAGCAGATCGAGATGTTAGAGGCGAAGGTGAAGGCGAATCCCGCCGACGCGCAGGGAATGCTTCAACTGGCGAACATCCTGCATGACAATCGCTTCTATGAACGGGCGGTCTCCTACTACACGCAAGTGCTTGCGAAGACGCCGAAGGATGTCAACGCCCGCGTGGATATGGGCATTTGTTTGCACGAACTCGGACGGTCCGAGGAAGCGGTCGCAGAAATGAAGAAGGCGCTCAAGGAAGACCCGCGTCACGTTCAGGCGCATTTTAACCTGGGGATCATTCACTTGTCGATGCAAGATCTCCAGGAATCGAATGTGTGGTTCAAGAAGACGGTCGAGCTTGCTCCCGGAACCGAGATCGGAAACCGGGCTCAACAGTTGTTGTCTCAACACAAACCGCAGCAGTTCAAATAATCCTCGTGAAAGGACTCACCCATGCCGTGTGGTCGGAAGCGTAAGCGCCACAAGATGGCCACGCACAAGCGCAAGAAGCGCTTGCGCAAGATGCGCCACAAGAAGAAGATCCGTTAGCGGCGGATCCGGATGCCTCCCGCGCGCGTCCAACGCGCTGCGGGAGGAGGTCCGAATCGTCGGAGGGAACTTCACCGTTTGAATTGAATGCGGTACATCCCTGTGAATGCTGTCATCACGAACGACAGGAGGCAAGTATGGCACAAGAGAATGAAGGAATGGCCAAGGGGTTGATCGTTGGATTCATCGCTGGCAGTTTCGTCGGCGCCGCTCTGGCCCTGTTGTACGCGCCGAAGTCCGGGAAGGAATTGCGGGCAGACATCAAGGAGAAAGCAGGCGAGGCCATGGATGACGCGCAGGAATTCGTCGCGCGAGCTCGTGAGAAGGCCGTCGACATCATCAACGATGGCAAGCGCAAGGCAGAGACGCTCGTCGATGATGCCCGTCGCAAGGCGGACACCATCATGGGAGATGCGGATCGCATCATCTCGGGCGCGCGGAACAAGGAAACAGGCCGGAACGCGTAGCCGCTCCGCCGCTCACCAGACAACAAAAGGAACGCTGCAGTGGACGAGTTCATCAAGCTCGCGCAAGTGGTGGCGCTTCTGAGCGCTTCTGCACTGTGTCTCTACCTCATCGTCGTGTTGGTCCGGCTGAACAAGCTCATGGAATCGGTTCAGCGCGATCTCTCGGAGATCACCCGGGGTCTCAAACCGGTCCTGGAGAATCTCACGGCGATCACCGACAAGATCAAAGCGATCACCGACAAGATCAACGACCAGGTCGATGCCTTCCAAACGATCTTCGGAACATTCCGACGCATCGCAGAGAACGTGATCCGATTCGAAGAGCGAGTCCAGCGTCGGCTGGAAGAGCCCCTGTTCCGGGTGGCCGGGATCCTCGGCGGCCTCGTGAATCGGATCGCTTCATTCTTCGGACTATCCTCAAGTCGGGCGGACTGACCTCCGCCCGTCTTTATGTGTGTCCAGGTCGAGCGGCTGATCCTGAGCGGCCGCTGAAGTCATTCTTTACCTCAAAGGAGAAACGGCTTTGTCAAAGGCACCCACGAAAGACTACTCGATCGAGAAGATCCGCAACATTGCATTGATCGGTCACGGCGGTTCCGGCAAGACAACCTTCGCCGAATCAGCACTGCATGTGACCGGAGCCACCAACCGCGTCGGACGCGTCGACGAAGGCTCGACCATCTCCGACTACCATCCGGACGAGATCGAGCGGAAGATCTCCATCAACGCGTCGCTGATGCACACGGACTGTCAAGGGATCAAGATCAATATCCTCGACACTCCCGGATACTCTGATTTCGTCGGCGAGGTCGTCAGCTCATTGCGGGTCTCGGACTTGGCCGTCGTGCTGTTGAAGGCGGTGGAAGGCGCCGAGGTCGGAACGGAACTTGTCTGGAATTATGCGAAGAACCAGAATTGCTCCGTGCTCTTCACGGTGAACAAACTGGACAACGAGAACGCCGACTTCGAACATGCCCTTGCCACGGCGAAGGAGCGGTTCGGACACGACGTCACCGTCGTGCAGTTTCCCGTCAACCAGGGGCTGGCATTCGATGCGATCGTCGATGTGATGCGGATGAAGAAATTGACGTTCATGAAAGACGGCAGCGGGAAGGTCACGGAAAGCGACATCCCGGCCGACCTGAAGGCGAAGGCGGATCATCTGCATGAGGAATTGATCGAGAAGATCGCCGAAACCGATGAAGCCCTCATGAACAAGTTCTTCGAAGTCGGGACGCTCAACGACGTCGATCTCGAAACAGGGTTGAAAACAGCGCTTCTTGGCCGGAAGATCTTTCCGCTGTTCTGCAGCGCGGCCGATACCGGCGTCGGCGTGCTTCCCACCATAGAGTTCATCGCCAAGTACGGCCCGTCGCCGAAAGAGCGCGGGGCGCAGAAGGCGACGAACCTCAATGAGAAGAAGGATGTTGAGGTCCTTCCCGATCCATCCAAGGACCCTTCGCTGTTCGTCTTCCGCACGGTCTCCGAAGAGCATGTGGGCGAACTTTCGTATTTCCGGGTTTACTCCGGCACCGTCAGCCCCGGGATGGATATGATCAACGAGGCGAACGGAAAGAGCGAACGGCTCGGCCAGCTTTTCATCATGAATGGGAAGGAACGGCAGGATGTCGGCAAACTCGTGGCGGGCGACCTTGGAGCCGTCGTGAAACTGAAGGATACGCACACGAACAACACACTCTCGAGCAAAGCCTTTCCCGTTTTGTATCCCCCCATCATATTCCCAGATCCGGTCATCCGCATGGCCATTCATTCCAAGGCCAAAGGGGACGAGGACAAGATGGCGACGGGCCTCCATTCGTTGCACGAAGAGGATCCCACGTTCGTCGTCACCGTCGACGGCCAATTGAGCCAGACGGTCATATCGGGACAGGGGGAGCTCCATCTGCTTATCGTCACGAAACGTCTGAAACAGAAGTACGGCGTTGATGTCGATCTCACCGAGCCGAAGATCCCGTATAAGGAAGCGATCAAGGCGGTTGTTGCCGATGCGGAATACAAGCACAAGAAGCAGACCGGCGGCCGCGGGCAGTACGGTCACGTCCATCTGAAGATCGAGCCACGACCGCGAGGCGCCGGATTTGAATTCGTCGATGCGTTGGTTGGCGGCGTTGTTCCTGGGCGGTTTGTTCCTGCGGTGGAAAAAGGGGTCATCGAATCGATGCATCGCGGAGTGCTCGCGGGCTACGAAGTCGTCGACGTCCGCGTCACGATCTTCGACGGAACGTATCACTCCGTCGACTCGGACGAACACTCGTTCAAGATGGCCGGTCGCATGGCCTTCAAGAAGGGATTCATGGAAGCCAAGCCCATGCTGCTCGAGCCCATCTACGAGATCGAGGTCGTCGTTCCGGAGGAATACATGGGCGACGTCATGGGTGATCTCTCCGGCCGTCGCGGCAAGATCCTCGGCATGGAAGCCGACGGTCGGTTTCAGCGCATCAAGGCAACCGTCCCGATGGGCGAGATCCACAAGTACTCCACCATCCTCCGCTCGATGACGCAGGGCCGCGGCGTGTTCAGGACGAAGTTCTCGCACTACGATGAGATGCCGCGTGAACAGGCGGAAAAGGTGATCGAGGCGGGCGAGAAGAAGAAGGAAGAGGAAGAATAGGCGTTCGCCGTCCCTTCATGATGTCCGATCGAACGTCCTGCTGCTCCTGGCGGGACGTTCGTCGTTTTCGTATCTTCAGTTCGGTCTCAACACGCAAACCCTGTGGCAAAACGCTCGTCGTCCGCATCGCAACATCCGTCCGCATCTCCCGCTGCGACGTCTCGCCTCACCGAGATCATCGTCCGCGGCGCGCGTGTCCATAACCTCAAGAACATCTCGATCACGCTTCCGCGCAACAAGCTCATCGTCGTGACCGGCGTGAGCGGCTCGGGGAAGTCCAGCCTCGCCTTCGACACCATTTACGCGGAAGGACAGCGGCGGTATGTCGAGAGTCTCTCCTCATACGCGCGGCAGTTTCTCGAACGCATGGAGAAGCCGGACGTCGACCACATCGAGGGCATCAGTCCGGCCATTGCCATCGAACAAAAGACCACGACGCGCAATCCGCGCTCGACGGTCGGTACGGCCACGGAGATCTACGACTATCTCCGTCTCTTGTACGGGCGAATCGGACGGACCTATTGCCGCGAATGCGGCGACGAGGTGAAGCGGGACACCGTGAGTACGGTCGTCGACCGGATCATGCAGGAACCGGAGGGGAGCAAGCTCTACGTTCTGTTCCCCCTGCACGACCATCCGGGACGCACACTGAAAGAAGAACTCCAGGTGCTCAAACAGCGTGGATTCTTCCGCATCTTCGTTCGGAACGAGTTGATCGATCTGAACGAACAGGAGCACAAGGGGAAGTCGAAGAAGGATATCGCGGTTCTCGTCGACCGGGTCGTGGTCAAACGGGAGGATGCTGAATCGGCAACGCGCATCGCGGATTCCATCGAAACGGCCTTTGCCGAAGGGGGAGGATATGCGCTCGTGCATGCGCTCGAGGGGGGGCGCACGTTGCGCTTCTCCCAGCACTTTGAATGCACGACGGACCGGATTCGCTATGAGGATCCGGAACCGCGCCTCTTTTCGTTCAACAATCCTGTGGGCGCCTGTCCCACATGCCAGGGGTTCGGCCGTTCCATCGGCATCGACTTGGACTTGGTCGTCCCCGACCCGTCGAAAACGCTTCGACAAGGAGCGGTCGTTCCGTGGACCTTCCCGCGCTGGCGCGAGAACTTGACCGACCTGCTGCGCGCCGCACGGACCGCCGGAGTCCCCGTCGATATCCCGTTCAGCGAACTCAGTCCCGCCCATGTCGCCTTCATCATGAACGGTGCTCCGGGTTTTGACGGACTCGTGAAGTTCTTTAAATTCATCGAACGGAAATCCTACAAGATCCATTACCGCGTCTTCCTCAGTCGTTTCCGCGGCTACACGACCTGCGAAGAGTGCGGCGGCTCGAGGCTCCGTCCGGAAGCGCTCAACATCAAGGTGGAAGGGAACACGATCCACGATGTCGTTCGGATGCCTGTGGGCGCCGCCCGTCGCTTCGTGGAAGGCCTGACGCTGACGCCGTTCGAGGCCGAGGTGGCCAAGCAGATCCTCTCTGAGCTCCGCAAACGCTTGCGGGTGCTCGATGAGATCGGCGTTGGCTATCTGACGCTCGACCGAATGACGATGACTCTCTCGGGGGGGGAATCACAGCGCATCAACCTGGCGACCTCGCTCGGGTCCTCGCTCATGGGATCGCTCTACGTGCTGGACGAACCGACCATCGGCTTGCATCCGCGGGACAACGGAAGGCTCATCAAGGTCCTGAAATCGCTTCGCGACGTCGGCAACACGGTACTCGTCGTTGAACACGACGAAGAGATGATGCGCGATGCGGACGTGGTGGTCGACATCGGACCGCGGGCGGGAGAACACGGAGGCGAGGTTGTGTTCAACGGCCCGGTCTCCCAGTTGCTCAAGCACCCGACCTCGTTGACCGCTCAGTACTTGAACCGGTCGATGAGTATTCCCGTTCCTCGATCCCGACGGCAGGATTCCGAACGATCGATCATGATCCGCGGGGCGGTCGAGCACAACCTCCGGAATGTCGACGTCCGGATCCCGTTGAACATGTTCGTCTGCATCACCGGAGTCAGCGGCTCGGGGAAAAGCACGCTTGTACACGAAGTGCTGTACGCCGGGGTCAAAAAGAAGAAGGGAGGATTCGAAGGGAAAGCGGGGAAGTGTCGATCGATCGAGGGGAGCGCGTATGTCGACCGTGTCGAGCTCGTCGACCAGTCGCCGATCGGACGGTCACCACGGTCGAATGCCGTCACGTACATCAAGGCATTCGACGGCATTCGCGATCTGCTGGCCTCCACTGCGGCCGCCCGCACGCGGGGATTCGGACCCGGACATTTTTCCTTCAATGTCCCCGGGGGACGGTGTGAAACATGCGAAGGGGACGGCGTTCAGCAGATCGAAATGCAGTTCCTCGCCGATCTGTACTTGACATGCGAATCCTGCAAAGGCAAGCGGTTCAAGAAGGAAGTGCTTGAGATCCGATATCGCGGGAAGAACGTCGACGATATCCTCGGCATGACCGTCAGCGAAGCGATCGCATTCTTCGGCGCGGCACCTGACGGACGACGTGTTGCGAAGAAGCTCGAGATCCTTGAACACGTGGGGCTCGGGTACCTCCGGCTGGGGCAGGCGGCGACGACGCTTTCAGGCGGGGAAGCCCAACGCGTCAAGCTCGCTTTGCATCTCACCGCTGCGGAAGACGAGGGGAAAGGGCTGTTTATCTTCGATGAGCCGACCACAGGATTGCACTTCGACGACATCGCAAAACTGCTTCGATGTTTCACCGCGCTGGTGGAGGAGGGTCATTCGGTCGTCGTCATCGAGCATTCGATGGAAGTCGTGAAATGCGCCGACTTTGTCATCGACCTCGGACCGGGAGCGGGGGAAGAAGGAGGAATGGTCGTCGCGACGGGAACGCCGGAAGAGATCGCCCAAGACCCGCGTTCTGTTACAGGTAAGTACCTCAAACCGCTGTTTTCAATCAACAATCAATAATCCCCGCTCCCCACTCCCCTAAAAGTACCCTCCAAAGTGGAAGTTGATGTAGAACCCTCCGAATCGTTTCACGAGTCCGCCTTCCATCACCTCGATCCCACTTGGGAACGGAACATAGTAGTACCGGAAACTGAGCCCCGTGATCGTGTTCCGGTCAATCCCGAAATACGCGCCGGCGCCGACGTATCCTCCAACGGTGAAATGCGCCTTCCCGTACTTGAGACTGGAAAAGAACTCCACCTGCTCCTCCTGATAGAAGACTTCGCCGTCGGGGAAAACGATCTCCTGAACACGGCTATACGGAGCGACGAAGATCATCGCCGGTCCTCCTCCTGCCGTGAGGAACGGACGGAAATTGTCCATGATCTCGTCCTTGAAGAGCCGGTATTGCAAGCCTGCCATGAGGGGGAACATCAGCAGACGGTTCTTCTTCCCCGGAACGAAGGAGTCGCCGTAATACGTGTACCGCTCCACCTCGGCATCGTCTTTCACATCCGAGATGAAGAAGTCCATGGTTCCAGAGAGGTCGTCGGTGAACGCGTGGCGATAGAACAATCCTGCGGCGAAGCCGTTGTTCGACAGCTTCAGATCGATACCCCAGGCATCCTGAAAGGGCTGATAGGTCACCGTTCGGGGAACGATCGGACTCGAGGGCTCGAAGACGATCGTTGTATCGGTGCGAAGCGGCCGTTGGGCCGTTGCCGGTGCGACCACAGAACAGATGAGAAGGATCACAAGGAGGTGTTTCATGGCGTTGGCTCTGTTGTCTTCTCGATGAACAACCGGCAATGCCGTGCGGGTTCCGAATACGTCAAACGACACGGTAAATCGCGAATTTCAGATATGCGGTTTCGGGCATGGCGGGGAGGACCGGATGATCCGGCGATGCCCCGGAGAAGAAGAGAAGCTGGATGTTCCTGCCGACCTTCTGCGCCGACCGATCCACCATGGCAAGGAACTCTTCCTCACCGATATGGTGCGAGCACGAGGCCGTTGCAAGAAAACCGCCCGGCTCAACCAATGAAAGGGCGGCCGCATTGATCTGCCGATATCCTTTGAGCGCTGTCGCGACCGTCTTCTTGTTCTTCGTGAAGGATGGGGGATCGAGAATGACCATCCCGTAGCGCGCATGGCGATGACGGAGTTCCTTCAGAAGCTCGAAGACGTCCGCCTGTTGGAATTGGACGTCCTTGCTTTGATTGAGTTCCGCATTCACGCGAGCTTTGGTCAACGCCGAATCGGACAGATCGACACCCTGAACAGACGTGGCTCCGCCGGCTGCGGCGTTGAGAGCGAATCCCCCTTCATTGCAGAAACAATCGAGCACGCTCAGTCCCGCTGCGAGCCGTCGAATTGCCTTCCGATTCTCGCGCTGGTCCAGGAAGAACCCGGTCTTCTGTCCGTGAAGGACATCGATCGAGTACTTCAGCCCGTCATCCACGACGATGATCGGCTCAGGAGTGCCGCGCAACACGGCCGTTTCCAGCGGTAGCTGTTCGAGCGTTCGCACCGGCACATCATTGCGCGCAACGATCGCCTTTGGGTGGTAGCGGGCATCAAGCACGTCACAGATCAGCGGGAGGCGCTGGTCCATGCCGGCGGAGAAGACCTGGAGGGAAAGAAGTTCGTTGTATTTGTCGACGACAAGGCCGGGGAGGAAGTCGCTCTCGCCATGAGTGAGCCGGAATGTTTCACTGCCGGGGAACAGGCGGCGCCGAAGCTGTTCCGCCGCCGCGATGCGCCGGTCGAAAAAGTCCGCGTCGATCTCCTCGCGTTTGCGGGAAAGCATGCGCACTGCGATGAGCGAGTGGGGATGAAAGAAGCCGATCCCCAGGAAGGCTCCATCTGCCCGGTGTACCTCGACGATATCGCCGGTTGTGATCACTCCGCTGATCGAGGCGATCTCATTACTGAAGACCCACTGGTGTCCAGCGAGCAGTCGGTGTTCTTCGTTCTTCTTGAGTCGGATTTGTCGTTCCATCTATTCAACTTAGACAGAATTGCGTTGGGAATCAAACAGCGCGCGATCGCAGCGATGTCATCCGTTTCTTAACGTGAGTCGGTCAACATGCACGCGTCCGAAACGGTCCGTCGCTTCAACGGCGACCTCTTTGGTCCCGGGTGAGATCGCCGCGCGAAACAAATGGTCGGTGACGTACGGCTCCACCCACGAGTGCTTCTTCGGCAATTGCGGACCCGAATGGAGTTCGACCGAGAGGGGATCGGTTCCCCGCGTTTGCTTCATGGCGCCCGTTCGGATCCCATCTTCAAACCAAACGATCCCCCAGCTCTTGTCCCAGTCCCAAACATTGGCAATGAGTTCGGATGGTGCGGCCGGATCCGACCCGGGAGCATAGAGGCGCATTTGCGTGCTGAGCGGCAGCCCGGTCCCCTTGTATCGCCACTGAAGCGACCCGCCGTTGGCTTCAAAGATGCCGTACCCGCTCGGCGTGCCGTCACCGCAGATCGGGCCGGACCACCAAGCTCCGCAAACGGCGCCGACGACATGCGTCTCGATCCCTCCATCCATCGCGTGTTCGATCTCGTGCATATGTCCGGCGATGATCTGCGACTTGAACGGTGCCAGGATCTCATACAAGGCCGCGCGGTTGGCAACGACAAGCCCTCGTTCAGGCCGCTTCTGTCCGATCCGCGCATGCTGAGTACTATAAACGGGGATGTGGACGAACACCACCACGGTCTGCCCCTTCTCGATGAAGGAGAGATCGTCTTCCAACCAGTCGAGTTGTTCCTGATGAAGATATCCGATATAGCCGTCTCCCAACCACATGACGTCATCGAGGACGACATAATGGATGCTGCCGCGATTGAACGAGTAGTTGGTCGGACCGAACGTCTTCAAGAATGTCGCCGCTGAGTGTTCATCAGACTTGGCGATCGCGTCGACGTCATGGTTCCCAAGAACCTGGAAGAAGGGGATCCCGGACATGTGCACGCCCCGTTCGTACTCCGGGAACAACGCGAGCCGGTCGAACATCAGATCGCCGCACCCGACGCCGAACACAGGGATCCCAGTCATTCCCGCAACGGTGTTCCGGATATCGGGGATCGTTGTCTCGTGGAACAGTTTCATGTCGTCCATGTCCAGCGTTTGCGGGTCGGCCAGCAGCATGAACGCATGTCGGTCGTCGGAAACGGCGCTCCGTTTCAGGTTGAACTCAGCCGTCGCCTCTCCGGACGAGTTCGGCGTCAGGGGGAGGAAATGATTCGCCGACCCGCGGGGGGAGAGGGGGATTTCCATTCCGGCAGGGAGCGAGATGAAGACAAAGGGACGGAGCGAGTCGCTCGGAAGCTCGAACGTGCCGTCCGTTCCAGTCGCGACGACGTTGCGTCCATCTGAAACAGCCACGCGTCCAAGCCCTTTCCCGTCCGCGCGGACAATCCCCCGAACGCGAACGGGTGACCGCCGAAGCCGTTCGGCGAGAGACGTCAGCGGTGATGCCGCGCCGAGAGCATGGGCGAGCGGAATGCCGACGGCGGCAAGTCCAGCCGTTTGCAGAAATGATCGTCGGTCGAGCAATCGACGGGTCTCGTCACGCATGAGATCGATCCTTCAGAAGTATGTCACATGGTCGGACGATGAAATAACGTCAACCATTCCCTGATTATCAATCCGCAATCCGCAATCAAAATTCCCCCTTCCTTGCTCCCCCCCGAAAACTTTGGTACCTTGACAAGAAATCGATCATCGGAAACGCATGAAACAACTAAAATGTCTCATCTTTGACATGGATGGGACGCTGACGCAGACGAACCAGCTGATCTACGATTCATTCAATTACATCGCCCAGAAATACCGCGGACGGACGTACTCCATTCCTGAGATCAACGCCATGTTCGGTCCTCCAGAAGAGGGGGCACTCCTTTCCATCGTTGAACCGGAGCAGCTTGGTGAAGTGATGCGGGACTATCTCGCGTTCTATCGGGCGAATCATGCCCGGCTCGCACGGCTCTATCCGGGGATAGAAGATGTCCTCCGATTCGTCCGCTCGCGTGATCGCCACATCGCGCTGTTCACGGGAAAGGGGATCCACACGACGACGATCACCCTGCAGGAATTCGGCATCGCAGGCTACTTCGACTACGTCGTCTCAGGGAACGATGTCGTCGAACACAAGCCCGCGGCCGAAGGGATCCGCAAGATCCTGGAGCACTTCACGCTCCGCCCGGACGAGGTGCTGATGATCGGCGATGCGGTCTCGGACGTCAAGGCCGCCCGTTCAGCGGGGGTCCCGATCGCTGCCGTGGTCTGGGATTCCTACGGCAAGGAGAATGTGCTGGCGATGGAGACCGATTTCGTGTTCCACGATGTCCCGTCCTTTCGGCAATGGTTGAGGGAGCGCCTTGACTGACGAACGCGAACTCCCCTTCGACGAGCGATGGATCCCGGCGTTCAAGTTCCTGCTCCGCTTCGGGCTGGGATTCGTGATCGCTGCATTCTATGTGACGGCGTCTCTCCACTTCCAGTACACTGCGGACGACACCTACATCTACCTGCAGTATGCGCGCAACATCGCCCAAGGAAACGGGTTTGCATTCAATGCGGGTCAACCGAGTCTCGGCACTACGGGTCCGGCCTGGGTACTGTTTATCGCCGCAGGAACGTACGCCGGATTCGACCCCTTCGTCGTCGCAAAGACTTTCGACGTGGTCTTTGCCAGCCTGACCGTCCTGCTCGCGCATCTCGTCACCTTTCTCATCACGCGAGACAGACTCTACGCGATCGCGGGGGCGCTTCTCGTCGGCGCGGATGTCTGGCTGCTCCGCTGGGCTGGCTCCGGGATGGAGACTTCCGTGGCAGCCTTCGTGCTTTTGATGTCGGTCCGGTTCTTCGTGACGCGCGATTTCGAGTTGTCCGCATTCGGGGCGGGATTCCTGACGCTTCTGCGCCCCGAAGGTATTCTTCTGCTGGCGTTGGTACTCTTCGAAGGAGCCCGCTCAAGAATGCGGCAGAACTCGGATTGGAAAGGAGCCGCACGCCCGTTCCTCTTCGCAGCATTTCCCGTGGTCCCTTGGGTCGTGTACGCATTGCTGACATTCGGGACGGTTCTGCCGAACACGTACGGCGCGAAGACCATCGCCGGTTTTTCACTGACAGAGATGTTCGCCGGAGGCTTTTCCGCCATCCAGATCATCGCTGCGGCCCAACTCGTTCCAGCACTGGTGCTCACCGCAAGCCTCGTGCATGCGATCCGTCGTCATGGTTGGAGGTTCGCCTGGGACGAAGCGAGTTTGGCGCTGATCATCCCGATTCTGATACTCGCGTATGCGGTGCTCAGCGCGAATGTTATCTCGCGCTATCTGGTGCCGTTTACGCCGCTCATTCCGATCCTGGCATTGTGGGGTCTGAAGCACGCCGAGTTGCATTTCGAATGGCCGTGGAAGCGTTCTCTCGCGATCCTTTCAACGGTGGTCCTGATCGCCGTGGCCCAGAACATCGTCATCTATGGAACCGTTGCGCTCCCGCATATTGCCCGCTTTCGTCAAGGCATGGAGGAGTGTTTTCGTCCGATCGGCTACTGGCTGCGGAACAACACTCCGCCAGACGCCAAAGTGCTCGCGCACGATGTCGGCCTCATCGCGTACGTTTCCGAACGGACGGTGTACGACACGCCCGGATTGGTGACTCCCGATGTTCGGCGCGCATTCGGCACGGTTCCCCCCGATGAAGCAATGGCACAAGGCCTGTATCGTGCCGCGGTCGTCCCCGATTACGTCGTAGATCGCTCGCGTGTGCCCGAACGGCTTGCGGGGGCATCCATGTCTCCCCAACTGACGTTGCCATTCCCCGGCGTGGGAATTCGGAGTACCGATACTCTCTTCTACACGGTCTATAAGGTCGAACAGAAATGAGACCTCTCATCGCGGTGATCCTCCTGATCTCCTTCGATCTATGCGCACAAACAGAGGCCGCATCTCCGGTGCGAGGTCTCCGCATCGAAGGAGGATTCGACGCGGCCTTTCCCGTGGCGCTGAGAGATTCGCGCCCGGTGACGGTACGCTTCGATCTCGCGTCGGATGATGCCGATGATATTCGCGTGCGCGTTTGGCACCACGCGAGGTCTTGGGAGCGAACGGTTTCCGTTTTCCTGAATGATC